>Ga0316189_10005020_pt1 | contig 12683 bp, 12 predicted proteins | sample LowCovwburrow_MG_FD_204930 | JGI IMG/M metagenome (GOLD analysis project Ga0316189, IMG submission 204930) | Coastal sediment microbial communities from Maine, United States - Lowes Cove worm burrow | ecosystem: Environmental > Aquatic > Marine > Coastal > Sediment | place: USA: Maine... | reverse complement strand
CTGCATCCACGCAATAGATTGGGCGACGCGGTTAACACTCTGTGCCCTGTCACTGTTGCTGCAGCGCCTGATCGGTTCCAATGATTGAATGAAATCCTTTGCTGCGCTAATCAGGGCCGAGTGGCGACTGCTGCTGTTCGGCTTTGTGATGACCTTCGGTTCCAGCCTGGGCCAGACCTATTTTATCGGCCTGTTCGGCGGCGACATTCGTCACGACCTGCAATTGAGCCACGGTGAATTCGGCGCCATCTATTCCGCCGCAACTCTCACCAGCGCGATAGCATTGCTATGGACCGGCTCCCTGATAGACCGTGTTGAACTGAAGCGATATACGCACGTGGTGGTAGTTGGCCTCGCGGCAGGGTGTCTCATGATGGCCAGCAGCATTGGCACGCTCACACTATTTTTGAGTGTGCTGGTATTGCGCCACACCGGTCAGGGCCTGATGGGAATGGCCGGACCCACCACCATGGTTCGCTACATCGATCACCAGAAAGGCAAAGCAAATGCTCTGGGCAGCGTCGGTTTTTCACTGTCGGAGGCGATATTGCCCTCGGTGGTCGTACTGCAACTCGCGCTGATGACATGGCGCCAGTCGTGGGTTGCCTGGGCTATCATCCTCGCCATTGCCGTGCCACTTCTGACACGCATCGCCCTGCGTGGTCACGAGCGCAGACATGCGGACTACCTTGACACCATCGATGATGCAAAGTCAGTTGACACGGCGGACAAGAAGCATAACTGGACTAGAGACGAGGTCGTGAGAGACCCGCTGTTCTACCTGTTCATGCCCGCACTTCTGGCCCAGCCCATGCTGTTTACTGGATTCATGTTTCATCAGGTACACCTGATCGAGGTCAAGGGCTGGTCCCTGGCAATCTGGGGCGGTCTCTATCTGCTGTATGCAGCGGTCTCCACCATCTTCAAACTCTGGACCGGGGTACTGGTAGACAACTACGGCGCCATCCGGCTGGCACCCCTGGTCTGCGTTCCGCTGGGAGCTGGCATGCTGATACTGGCAAGTTCCAACAGCCTGGCTGTGGCTGTGATGTTCATGGTGCTGCTCGCGGTCTCTGTGGGGAGCTACTCCACGCTGTCCTCACCTTTTTTCTCGGAAATGTACGGCAGCCTGCACCTGGGCTCAATCAAGTCCGTAACCACCGCGGCAATGGTATTTTCCAGCGCCATTGCCCCGGTACTGATGGGCTGGCTGATCGACAGGGGCATCAGCATGGAAACCATGGCCACCGCCTCTGCCGTCTATGTTCTCCTCGCGAGCGGAATGGCCTGGTGGGCCAGCCGCCTGAAATTCAGGCAACACTGAGGGTATTGTCGCTGCCGGCATAGTCGGCCGCACCCCGTCATTACATGGGGAGCCGCGTCGCCAATACCAGGTCCTCACAGCGCTGCCCCTGGTCCGAGAGCCAACACAGACGCACACTTTCACGGTCAGATGCCAGGGTGCGCTTCAGCTCGGTAATACTGCGATGGGTAACGGGAATATCATCAAAGGATGTGATGATGTCGCCAATCTGCAGTGCGCTGGACTGGCCAGCACTGTCAGTCGCGATACGCCTGATGATCCCACCGTCGGCATGCGGCCTCAGCTGCAAACCGCTCCGGTCCGCGACAACAGCTGTGCCGAAGTTACGGTTCGGTGACAAAAGCATGCGTTCATTGGCGTAGTCAAAAACCAGGTTGAACTGCTGCAGCAACTCATTACCCAACAGTCCATTACTGTCATCTGCGCTCTCGCCCCCGGCTATGGCATAGCCCACCGGCAGTTGGTCGATGCGATAACTGGCGAGGGTGAGCGAATCGGACATCGCAACGTGAATGGCAACGTCACCCGACAGGCCCTGGCTTACAGTCTGGAAATAACGCCGTGGTTCCTGCAGGCTATCGTGGGTCACCGGGGTCAGGGAAAGCGCACCTCTAAAACCGGTATCTACAAGCAGTTTGACGTCTATTGTTTGTCCCTGCCCGGCATTGAACTGCGCGGTGGCATAGGGGACGCCCGACTCTATTTGCAAGGGAAGAGCCTGCCAGCCGCCGCTGTCTCCCAGCTCAGCTACACGCGCCTGGGCGAACGACGGCTCGCTGAAGCTGACCACGCCCAGGTCGTAGTCGACCTCCACGACAAATCTAGAAAAGAAGGGCGCCCCAATCACACCATCAAAATAGACGTCATCAGAACTCTCGAAAAAAGGCACCGAATCAAGAGGGAGATAGATCACGGATTGCCCCTGCAGCCTCAGCTCGCCCAGCCCAAACTCGGTATCCGGAACTATGTGAGCGACGGGATCAGGACCGGTACCCGTACCCGAGACCTGCAACTCTCCGTACATTGTCAGCTGCAGTGCCCGGGTTGCGGGACTGTCCATGATCACGTTTGCACCCGCCCCGCTATCCAGTACGAAATGCAGGGGCTCACTCCCGTTAACGCTGACCGGCAAAATAATGTGGTTGTCGATCATTGTAAACGGGACCGTGGTAGTCGCTTGTGCCCCGGACCATTGATGAGTAGAGCGCGCATTGGCATAACTGAACTTTGCCATATCTACCAGCTGGCATCCGCTGATCAGCACAGGCATAGCCAGGCTCAGCAATAGCTTGGCCATTGACCGTAACGATTGTCGGGCATTTACAGGGCGCTGCACGGCGCCCGGTAAACCTGTGATTTTGCGGTGAATTGTTGGACTCATGGGAGGCTCCTGCTCGTTTGGTTCGTTTCGATGCAATTATCTTAGTACAATGTAATTTTATTGTAAAACAGTAATTATTTATTTTTTGACAGATAATACTCGAAACCCTAAACTACTGTTTGTCACAAACCAGGGGGGAGTTACCCATGAACCGACTGGATCGAATTCAGCGCATCAGCGGTGCACTGCGAGTTGTATTGCTGGTCGCCACGGTGTTTCTGATGGGCGCTGTTTTACTGGCGCTTATGGTTCCCGGGCAGGACTGGGTGACACTGGGCAATGGCGCCCTGAATGAACTGCGCGATAGTGGTGCTATCGGCCCGGGCGTGATGGCCGCGATTGCAGCCCCCTTTATTCTTATCCTTGCACTGGGAATTTTTTGGCTGCAGCGCCTGCTGGGTGAATACCAGCGGGGGAACTTTTTCACCGACGGCAGCATGCGCTGCTACATCTGGCTGGTGTGGCTCAAGGCAGCCAGTTTCGTCTACGGCATTATCTGGCCGCTACTGTTGCGGTCATTGAGCTCCACCCTGGACTCAGCCGACACCAGCGTCACCATAGAGGCCGGCACACTGGTCGAGTTGATCGTGTTGCTGGTGATAGTGCACCTGCTCAAGGCCGCACAACAGATCCATGATGAAAACAAGGCGTTTGTCTAGTCATGCGGATTATAGTCAATCTCGACGTGGTGATGGCGCAGCGGAAAATCAGTTCGCGGGAACTCGCCAGGGCCATAGGAATTACAGAGGCGAACCTATCCCTGTTGAAGCGAGGCAAAGTGAAGGGCGTCAGGTTCGAGACCCTGGCGGCAATATGCCAACACCTCAACTGCCAGCCCGGGGATATACTGGCGTTCAGCGAGGACTAGCTCACCCAAGCGGCGCCCATCAACATGGCATCAGCTTGCCTGCTGATCTATGCTGGGGGCAAGGAATAAGAATACAACACAGCTGGAGCATGGACTTTGCCACTTAGCCTCAATGCCATGGAAACATTTGCCGCCGCACTGGCGGTCTTGTTTGTCGGCGCCGCGGTGCAGGCCAGGGTCGGTTTTCTACGGGACAATAACATCCCCATACCGGTCGTGGGCGGCCTGCTATTTGCGGTGCTTACAACGGTACTCTTCCTCGGTCTTGATCTTCGTATCGGTTTTGATATGGCCCTGAAGGAGCCCATGATGCTGGCCTTTTTCACCACCATCGGGCTGGGCGCAGATTTCCGCCTGCTGGTAAAGGGCGGCCCCCGGCTGCTAATTTTTGGCACGGTCTGCGTTCTTTACCTGATTGTGCAGGACGGCCTGGGCCTGATGGCGGCGCTCAGCATGGACCTGCACCCGCTGGTGGGCCTGTTGAGTGGCTCGATTACCTTGTCAGGGGGACATGGCACGGGAGCGGCCTATGCGGAGCAGTTTGCCGACGTACAGAATATTGCCGGCGTGATGGAGCTGGCCATGGCGTGTGCGACCTTCGGATTGATTCTCGGTGGTTTGATCGGAGGCCCGGTAGCCGGCCGACTCATTCGCATGCACGGCCTGGAGTCAGCTTCCAGTCACGAATCCGTCATCCGACTGGAAGAAGACAAGGACCACACGCCCATCAGCGCCGACACCCTGTTGTGGTGCCTGTTTGTCATCCTGGTTTGCCTCATAGGTGGTCTCTTTCTGGCCAAAGCATTCGGTGGCGCTGCCTTCACGCTGCCCGGGTTTATCTGGTGCCTCATGATAGGTGTCGGACTGCGCAACCTGGAACACCTGGTGCCGAAGATTGCCGTACACCGTCCCACCCTGGACATGGTGGCCTCCATGTCACTGTATATATTTCTAGCGATGGCGCTGATGTCGCTGCGGCTCTGGGAACTGCTAAGCCTGGCGGGCCCCCTGCTGGTGATGTTGCTGATCCAGACCGGCGGCATGGCACTGTTCGCCAGCCTGGTGACCTTTCGCGCTATGGGCGGCAACTATGACTCAGCCATTATCGCCGGGGGACACTGCGGGTTTGGCATGGGCGCCACGCCAACGGCGGTAGCTAACATGGAGGCCCTTACGCACCGCTATGGGCCATCACCCCAGGCGTTCCTGGTGGTGCCGCTGATGGGCGCGTTCTTCATCGACTTTCTGAACGCGCTGGTAATTCAGGGTTACCTCGCTCTTCCGATATTTGGTTACTAGCCTTGACCCCCCAACTGCACCGCTACCTGCTATATCTCATATTGATCACGATGGGCCTGCTATCCGCATGCGAACGCGGCCCGACCCCGGACAGGCTTGAACAGGATCTGCAAACTCGCCTGGACACGCACTTCCAGGAGGACCTCTTTTCGGTACAGGGATTTCGCCGCAAAGGTTCGGCGCCGTTTCGAGACCTGGAACGTGATATTTCCGGTGTCTATACCTACTACGACGCTGAATTGCGATTCCAGCAAGACTACAAGTTATCTGACTGGCGCGATCTGAACCTGGGCACACTCGCTTACGCGATAGGCGCTACCGAGTCGGGAATAGAGGGATTCAGCACCAAGGGTAACCGCAGCGGCGACACCCTCTTCGTACACGGTCGTTTTGCCTACCAGAAGCAGGCCGACGCCTGGCTTCCGCTCGATGAGGAGTCCGGACCCCGCCCCCTGCGCCAGCCAGAACCAGCAGCCGAGAGCCACGGGAGGAGCCCGGAATCCGTGCTGGAGGACGCACGCGCCTTGCTGACCAAGACCGAGGAGGCCGGGTCTGACAAACAGCAGACTATTATTGTGGAAGAGCTGGATGCAGCGGTTCACCGGATAGACCTCAGGACCGCCAGGTTCAATGGTAAGGTCACCCTCGGTAGCGGTTCGCCTCCAGGCACCTACTACTCATTTGGCGAGGCATTAAGTAACTACTCTGAAACGCAGGGCATAGCAATGTTCAGCGCAATATCAGAAGGTAGTGTCGAAAATGCCAGCCGACTCCAGGCCGGGAGAATTGACTTTGGCCTGGTACAAAGCGACGTTGCCCAACTTCTGCATCAAGGCCTCACCAGCGAGGGTTTTTATCCAAACAGGGAACTGCGCGCAGTCGCGAGCCTGTGGCCGGAAGCGGTACATTTACTGACGCTGGAAGGGACAGGTGTACGCTCACTATCGGACTTAAGGGGGCGCAAGGTGGCAATTGGTCAGCGCGGGTCAGGCAGCAGGGTCAACGCCCTGCTGATCGGGCTGGCAGCTCGCCTGGACGAACACCAGGTGCCTGCTATTCGCGAAATCAGCCTGGCGCGCGCCATCAACCAGCTGGAGGCCGGTGAGATAGATGCGCTATTCCTTACCGAAGCAATTCCGGCACCATCAATACAGGCGCTGGCCGCTCGCAGAAACGATCTGCGCTTCATACCCATGCCGCTTGAGTTATTCGAAACACTGGCGGAAAAACGGTTAGTGTATTACCCGCTTACAGTACCGGCCAGAACCTACCCCGGACAGACGGAGGCCTTCACCACCCTGGGCCTCGCCGCAGCCCTGATGACGCATAGCAGGGTGCCGGATGAACAGGTACAGGAGATGCTTGAACTTTTGCTGACCGGCGGCGATGAGCTGGCTCGCAAGTACTATCGGGCCGCATTTATATCAAGGGAAACCATGCGCCTGGGCCTGGCAGTGCCTTTACACCCGGGCGCCGAAAGTTTCTATGATCGCTATGACCTGGAACAGGAACAGGAACAGGACCAGGACCAGGTGCAGGAGCAAGAGCAGGAGCAGGAGCAGGAAGAGACCATCGATTGAGCTGCGACCAGGTCGCTTACTCTGAATACTCTATCTTCACCGCGCCAACGCCATCCTCTTTCATGCCCAGTTTTTCCGCGGCAGCTCCGGAGACATCGATCAGAACGCTCTTTACGTGCGGGCCACGGTCATTGACCGTCACCTCTACCGTCTCGCCCGTCTTCAGATAGGTCACCTTGACCTTGGTTCCAAACGGTAATGAGCGATGCGCTGCGGTCATCGCATTTTTGTCGTAGGGCTCGCCACTTGCCGTCTTGTTGCCGTGCAGGCTATCCGCATAATAGGACGCCTTACCTTCGACGACTTCGGCGAAACCCAGGGACGCCGCAAGCGACAACATGCCGGCTGTGAACAAACCAAATACAAGGTGTCTGACTGTCATAGTGATATCCTGTGATTGTATGAATTTTCCAGCAGGGGCAACAATAGTTCACCCCTGCCCGCAGTTCAAGCAACAGGGGCCAACCGATAAACGCTGGAGACAATTCGCACCAGGCACGTTGCGCTAGCTCAATCTTGCCAGGCACAAATACCCAGCGAGCCCCCCTTGGCCAGCTTCTTCTCCACCTTGTTTTCTTTCACCAGCCTGGCCTTACCCCCGCGCTCACAGACCACCACCCTGTCGCCCCAGCCAGACATATCGACCAGTATCTGGTCGAAGTGGCGATACTGCACATCATGACCTTCCCCGGGATAGCGTCGCGCCTTTAGCGTCGCATTTGAAAAAGCGCGTACCCACCGGCCCAGGTGCACATCGGGTGGAGTGGTGGTATCAGCATCACCGTAGTACAGGTAAACGGGGGCAGAAACAGCCGACAGGTCGGGCAGCTGCTGATTGACACAGTAAAGCTGAAGCTCGTGATACAGGGCATCCGGGGCGCCGACCTGCCCCGACATATTAAATGTCCTGGCAGCATCATCAAATGCCGCATCCTGGAAGCCGGGAATGCCCTGGACCGGGCTGTCAGCAGGAAAGCCAAACCAGTTCATCGGGTTCTGGGTAAAAAAAGTCAGCCCCTCAGCGGGAAGCAGGCACTCCAGCGCACCGGAGTCGAAATAAGTCAGGGCAGACGCCAGATGCACCGAATCCAGCCGGCGGGGGTGTCGGGATGCAATCGTTGCGGCATAAGGTCCACCACCGGAAATGGCAAACAGGCTGAACGCCGACACATCCAGGTGTGCGAGCACATCGTCCACGTCGTCCGCGTAATCTGCATAGTCAAGTGAGCTGTCAAAGCCCGAGTTACCAAACCCGTTGCGCTCCACGCCGATAAACCTGAGCTTCATACCCTCTCGGGTTGTACGCAGGAATTCCATCAGGGCGAATACCCTGCCACTGGTTCCACCACCACCGATAAAAACTACCGGCCGCCACTCCGGGTCTCCTTCATCAACGTAGACTACCTGTCGCCCCGATGTCGGTGACTTGAGCGTTTTGATGGTCGGTCCCAGCGAGTCAAACTGCTCCTGCATTTTGGGCTGGGCATTCACACAGGACGCGGCCACCAGCAAAAATATCAACGCAAATGTTCTCATTCTTTTACTCCCGTTTCTCACAAACCATGGAGCGCACTATAACCCACCAGGTTGAGGCGAGCTGATCTAGAATCCACCGCCGGTACGGAAGCCTCCACCGCCGCGGCGCGGCATACCCCGCGGAATACGCAGGCCCCCTCCCCGTCCGCCGCCCATGCCACCACCACGTGGGAAAGGGATATTCCAGGTACCCGGGCGCGGCCGGAAGCCGCCACTGCCAAAATCAGGGTTCGCGTCCATGCGGCGATAACGCTGCTCCCGCTCCAGCGTTCTCCAGAGCTCCTGGTCTGTAGCTGTACCCTGCAAAAACTGACTCAGAATCATTGCCACCAGCGCCTGGTTGCCAAAGCCCGAGTGCGCACTGTCGAATCGTTCCTGCTTGAAGCGGCGTCGAACACCTTCCAACTCCTTCAGGCGTTTGTAATGCCTGTCCCGCACCCGCTTGTGCTCGACCAGCGCCTCACCAGCCTCGCGCATGCGCCGATTGTCCACCTCCATCTCCCGCACCAGCAAATCATCTTCGGCAGTAGCAGTCGCACGGGCGTATTCATAAAGAGTCAGCAGGTCTTCCCGTTCAAAGGCGCCTGTCAGCGTTTCTATGGCACGGCGAAAATGCGTATCCTCACCGCTGGAAAAGCGGGAACGCCGCTCCTCTAATTCGTGCAGTCCTGCCTCTGTTTCCTCGATCTCCGCATCGACACCATCCAACTCAGCCTGGGCCAGCGCGAGTGACTCTCGCAGCGCGGGCAAACCATCCAACTCTCCCGCCTGCTCTTCCAGGGCCTTGAGCTTCTCGAACTCAAGGTCCGCGCTCCTGGCGACACGCAAGGCGTGCTCTTGCAGTCGTTCGGGAATCTCCAGCAAACGCGCGTAATTCGGTCGGGCGTCCTGGTACCTGCAAAGCCGCGCAACCCAGCCATCAAGAAACCGGGCCACAGGGTTCGCCGAATAGCGCGACGTACCGTAGCCCCGCTCCCAGAGATAGTGAAACAGGGGGTCACGCTCGTAGGGCTCCCCCTTCTCGCGACGGACCGACTCCGCCTGGGCTCTCTTCTCCTCAGCCTGGGCGGCGGTATGCTCGGCACTGCGGGCTCGCTTCAACTGTGCCTGGTAGTTCCCATCCTGCTCCAACCTGGCCTGGGTCGACGCTTCTGCCGCATCCAGCACCTGGGCGGCCTGCTCGGTTTTTTCACTGGCAGCTTCACGCTTTTGCTCCAGTTTGCGCTGTAAATCGCGGTTGGCGACTATCTCTTGCCTCAGCGAATCCAGTTCCGCCACTCGTTCCCGCAGCAACTCCACTACCCGCTGGCTCGCGGCGTCCAGCCCCTGCTTCACCTCGCCGCTGACCAGGCTGTCGAGACGGATTTTCGCCATCCGCGTAAATCGCTCGGCCTGGGCTTTCTGCAGTTCCAGCTGGGTACCGCTCGCCCGGTCTATCTGCTGGTCGAGACCCTCTACCTGCTGGTGTATTTCCCTGAGGCCCTGATCAAGGCTGGCGAGCGTGCGGCGTCCTGACTGCATATCTCTGCCCCCTACCAGCTTGTCAGCGCAGCGCCGGTGGTCGGCAGCAAATACTCAGGCGCAAGATAGCCACGGCGTTTAACGCCGAACCAGCTTTGCTGGATAATGCCATCGTCCTGCTTGTCCGCGGCAATACGTTCAAATAACGACTGATCCACCCGCAAACCCCACTTGTCGACCCGGTAGCTTTTTCCGTCCTCCTCATTCACCACATCCCGCTGCAGCACCGTTCCATCCGGTGTAACAGCTTCCACGATAAGGTAATAGTTGCGCGCGCTGCTGTTGGCGTCCGGGATTCGCCAGACACCACTGCGCTCACCCGGACGCGAGATGATACGCAGCTCATATTCCAGTTCGATCTCTTTCTGCAGCGCGCCCATCTGGTCCAGAAGCGCTTTAGCCGCTTCCTCGTCACCACCGACCAGCGCAGAGCTGGCCCGGGCGTATAGCGCTTCACTGCGCTCGCGAGCCGTCTCGCCCTTAGCCTGGGCCAGGAGTTGCTCATGTCGCTGTTCCAGTTTGACCGGCAAGGCCGCCAACTCTCGCTGCGCCGGCCCTCTAATGAGTAGCGTGTAGGCGAGTACGACAACCAGCACCGCGCCCAGCCCAAGCAGAAGCGGCCTGCCCCACTTGTCCCGCCTGATGTAGAGCCGCGCCAGCCGACTCTGGAAGTTGTCGGGCCCGGCGGTGTAGGTAAACCGGTCTTGCTTGAGCGCCTCCACCCCTTCTTCCAGCACATGATCCGGTACGTCTATACCCTGCGATGCGTAGATTTCGCGCAGGCGCGCAACCAGTTTACGGTCGCGATCTTCTGCATTGAGCTCCCGGTCGATCAATACCTGCTGGTGTCGCAGGGTATCCACCACGTCCATGGCAAGCATGACATCATCGAGAGGTTGCCGGTCTGCGTTGTCCTGCGCCATCACTGCGTCCCGGCTCAGGCGGAAGCTGCGCCGCCGCTGTGCTCCTGCGGAAACTCCAGCGGAAGCGCTTTACCCTCTTCAACCAGCCTCGCCAGCCGTTGCTTGCCATCTTCGACCGCGGCGCGGATTTCCTGCGCATTCTGCGTACTCAGCGAGCGCATTTCATCGATGATTTTCGTCGAGTTTTCCTGGAACCGGACCACCGAGTCGACAAGTTTCTGTACCGACTGAGCAGCAATGGTCGGCCCATACCCCGCCTTCAGCGCCTCCTCCTGAACCTTGCCGCCTATGTCCGCCAGATCCTCCATACTCTTGCCGATTCCCTCCTTCATCGCATTAACGGTTTCGGTACTTTCATGCAGGCCGAACAAGCCGGTGAATGACGCGGTCAGAGCCGTCAGCACCGTTTCATTGGTACCAAAGAAACTGATCGCCTGCTGATAAACCCGCTCTTTGGCACTGGTAGTCTGCAGCAGTCTCGCCATGATAACTTCCGAGGAGTTGTAGCCGACGGTAAGATTGTCCGAGAGGTCTTTAGCGATCTGGTAGCGGCGGTCGTGGTATTGCACGGCGCGCATTTTCTCGTCACGGGCCAGTTCCAGCCTGGCCCGCTCGGCCGGGTCGTCTCCCTGATAGGCCTCGACTGCCTTCATCGAGGCCTGCAGTTCACCCTTGATACTCTCAAGCTGTTGTTCCGCCTTGGCCAACAGTTCCAGCGCGAGAATCTCTGACTCCTTCATGGCGCCACGAAAATCCTGGTAGGCATCGAGAATCAGATGTTCGCGGCGAATCTGGTCTTTAGAGTCGTCCGCCACATCCATATAGCTGGTTTTGATCTTGTCGAAGCGCGCGGGAATATCGCCGCGTGTGACCTTCATCCAGACATTACCTATGCGCTCGAAGGTATCCAGTTTGCCATCCTCGACCTGCTCCACCATGCTCTTGGCATCATCCCGGATACTGTTGAATGCATCAGTGATGTCTTCGTAACGATCACCCAGCTCCATACCGCTGACCTGCTCCCGGACGACCTCGTTGAACAGGGACGCCTGGTTCAGGGTGCGCGCTATGGCCAGTGTCTTGTCCGGGTCCAGGTCGGAAATCTGGTCTATCAGGTCGACTATAGGTGCCTCATCGGTGGTTTCGGGCACGAGGTTGAGATCGCGCAGTCCGTTCAGCGCTTTGTCCAGGTACTTCAGTGGCTGTGGGTTGCTCATGCTTGTCTCCTGCAGAAATAGGGTCGGACCGTTTGCGTTTGCGAACTGAAACAATTGTGGCGAACAGTGGCTGCTTCAATCTGCTCAGCTTCATGCTGGACAAGTCTAGTCAAGGAATGTGCCAAGGCAAGAAATCCCGCCAAACCCGCTGAACATGTCCTGCGCAGGACATGGACTTTCGCGCTAACGACACCTATTCTTTCCCCGCCATGGCCACGGAGCAACATCAATGTTTCCACTGCGCGATGATAACCCCCATTTCCTCACCCCCTGGGTGACTTACCTTATCATCGGCCTGAATGTCTTCGCCTGGGTCTTCCTACAGGGCATGGGGGCAGAACCTGCCCTGTCTCAATCCGTCTGCACACTGGGCCTGATGCCAGCCGACCTGCTGGGCACGCTTCCTGTGGGCACCGAGTTCCAGATCAGCCCCCAGACCTGGTGCGTACTCAGCGACGGCCCACAGGCTCATACCCTGTTTACCTCCATGTTCATGCACGGTGGCTGGATGCACATTATCGGCAATATGTGGTTCATGTGGGTATTCGGCAATAATGTGGAGGACTCAATGGGGCATGTTCGCTTCGCCCTGTTCTACTTGCTCTGTGGTCTCGCGGCAGCACTAGGCCAGACCCTTTCAGACCCGGACTCGGGCATTCCAATGGTCGGCGCGTCCGGTGCGATCGGCGGCGTGATGGGTGCCTATATCGTGTTGTACCCGAAGGTCCATGTGCACATGCTGATCTTCCTCGGTTTTTTTGTCACGGTGATCGCCGTCCCGGCAGTCCTAATGCTGGGCTACTGGTTGTTGCTGCAATTCATCGGGGGATTTGGCTCGATCGGGGCCGATGGCGGAGGCACCGCCTTCTGGGCGCACATAGGCGGTTTCGCCGCCGGGGCCGCGTTGATCACTTTTTTCAAGGTACCCGAAATGGTCGACCGTCACCCCTACCACGGGCTCAAACAGCCGGTCTCACCAACCCGGAACTGGCATCGCATACGATGACTCCGGGCCCGGTAGCTAGGGCGACGTA
>Ga0316189_10005019_pt1 | contig 12683 bp, 12 predicted proteins | sample LowCovwburrow_MG_FD_204930 | JGI IMG/M metagenome (GOLD analysis project Ga0316189, IMG submission 204930) | Coastal sediment microbial communities from Maine, United States - Lowes Cove worm burrow | ecosystem: Environmental > Aquatic > Marine > Coastal > Sediment | place: USA: Maine... | reverse complement strand
CCACCCTTGTGTCGGTAAACGAGGCCAGTTCTTCAGGCTCCCTGATAAGAGCATCCCAATGATGGAGAGCGTTTTCGTCGTTGCCCCGATTATAGCGGTCAAGAAAGATTGCAGCACGTTCCAGAGCTAGGCGACCGGCTGCGGAACCTGCATTGCAGTTCAACAATTGTTCCAAATCAACATTTGTATTGCGGAACAGCACCGGATCCTGCTCACAGTAGGCCAAGTACTGACGATAAAAGGTGCTTGCATATTCCAAAAGAAATTTCCTGAGCGTCCGTTTCTCCCTGGTCATCTTAAAGTAAAACGGGGCAACCTTATGCTCGGGCTTGAAAAAAACCGTGTTAACCAGCCGGTCCAGAAAGACTGTCTTGCCGATTCTCCGAGGTGCGATCAGGGCGGTGCTTGGTGCGGCCATGCGTTGAATTGCCACGACCCAATGATCCAGCTCACGCAGCAGTTCCACCCGGTCGGTGAATTCATCCTCGCGGACCATTTCCTCGACCGGCCATATTTTTATATCGGACATGTTATCTCTTTGGAGGATAGGCCAATAAATGATGGAATGATGACGTGTTGAGAAAGACAATCACAGTAGCGTTGTTTCCCGGCGAAAATCATCCGCCGAGTCCTCAAGGAGCACCCTTATTTGCTACTACGGCCTTAACAAAAAACCGGCCTGCCGGAAATGCTCGTCAAAGGCAAAAGCAGACTGAATATCATATTCACGCATCAACACAAACGAGGAGCAGTCGGTAAAACTCCAGCCCTTGTCAGATCTGCTGCGAAAAAGCTCTATGGTTTTAGTCAAATGGAACGGAGTTAGCTGAATCATCTCTATCTGCTCACTCGCCTGCAACGCATCCAGAAACCTCACCGCATAGCTGTGGCCGATACGGGATTGCAGTAACGTGACCGTTTCATCCATAACATAATCACTGGTCAGCAATTGCAGGTGATTATCGGACAAAAAGGCCTTGGCTGCTTCGTGGTCATGATCTCTTCGGGCAATCGCGGCATACCAGCCACCGGTATCGACAAAAATCCGCTCCATCATTCCGCACCGTACAGGTATTTATCGTGCTGCCGGGCAATATCGGCATCCTCACCTTCAGCCATCCCCACAATATCCAACAGGGCATCCTTCTTTTGTGCAACAGGCACATCCTGGGATGCTAAAGCCGTATTTTCTTCCTTAGAGAGCTTTGACAGAATAAATCTCATCAGTTCAAATTTGTCTGCACGGGGAAGAGCATCAATAATCGGTATCACATCGGCAAGTATCATGGAAATCCTCATCAGGCTATAGGGAGTCAAGTAAACCGGAATGTGTAATTATACCAAGCTCTGTATGATCACACAAGCACTTGCGTCAGCGGAAGGCGACTGCTTACCGGAAAGCCGAACGCAATCAGCAGACAGCTTCCGGCAAGGTGTGAGAAAGGCGGGGCAAAGGTCTCAGGTGAGGAGTGACGAAGGTCACCCGTGACTTTCAGAGTGACGTTGGGATTCGCAAGCTCATCCCAACCTACCGAGCTCAAATTTTCTGATTTCGCTTTACTCTATCAGACCTACGCAACTGGCCCCTTTTTAAGGGGTTATACCATTTGCACAAAGTATTGCCCTGTAATCGATCCAGGATCTATCGGTAATAGCGATGAATTTTGTCGAAAAAATGGGTCAAAACTTCATAGAAATGGTATTAACTGTATACCATTCATTGCAACAGAAATGTCCCCTATTATTAAAACGACAGCGGACAACACATTGCTCACGTTATCCGCTTCAGCTTCACTCAATCAGAACTACGCAACTGACCCAATTAATTATTACTACTTTAATAGCAAAAAGATCACACTAATCATATTGATTTTACTAATATCCGTACTCGCAAAACCAATGTCTTTCATCATCCCCTTCTCGATCGCAGATAGCGTTCGTACGCCGGGTCCCTCTCCAGTCGCCGACTCCATCAAAAGATTTTTTTTGTCGTAGTAGTCATCGTCGAGATGCGAAATCGAGCTGCCACTTGAATACGTGGTTGGCGAGTAGAGCGGTATCGGACTCCCGCTATTCGCCGCCATGGCGCTAGTACCCCGCCACAGCACACCGGCATTCCCAGTACCGTTGGTCACCGCAGCGTTCCAGCTTGACGTGTCGATAACGTAGCTGGCATTGATAAAGTTCTCGGTGGTGTTACCCAGGTGCTTGTCGTATGGGGACCATCCCCCAGCGGTCGGTGCAGTTTTTCCGCACCCATCGGAACCGTTCTGGTTCACGGAGTGCGCGAAGCCCATGGCATGCAGCAGCTCATGGAGCATGGTTGATTTGAAATCCATTTTATTCGCGTCTACGTCGTCATCGAGATCCCACTGGTGATCTTCAAAGTTCACCGTTACGCTGCCGTCCGCCTTCGTAGGAGCCGGATCTTGCCCACCGAGAACTTTAATGCCGACATCACCCCGATTGTAGCCAGCAACGCAAGCGGCAGCGGCAGTGGAGCTGAAATTCGTACTCGCCCCAGCCAACACACCGTCCTCGGTAACAGCCCCATCCACATCCATAATGATCGTCGCGGTATACGCCGGGAAGAGATTCGACAGGAGGACTCCCGTCTGCTCTAGGGCTACCTTTCTGGCCGCCCCGTGCGTTGCATCATTGAAGCCGACTCCGTTTGCATCTTTGTAGTTGAAACTGAATGTTATCTTCGCTCGGGCAGGTGTCACCACCATGGCTGCCACCATTACAATTAAGCTCAGCTGCAACCCTCCATAGCGTCTGAGCCAATCCACGAGTCCCTTTTTCTGTCCTAGCATCGCCACTCCTCCTTCCCGATGATTTGTTATCTTACGTGTGCTATCTCTCCGTTGCCCTTGCATACCAACCTCATCCTCGCACCTAATCACCGTCCCCCGCCACCGTCACATGGCGCTCGCCCTCAGCAGTGATATTGATCGTCACGATGGTTGACCTTGCGCCTTCGCGACGCAGAAACCTCACATACATACTGCCGTCATCCCAGCGGCCCACACTTTGCAGATCTTCCGATTTCAACGGAGCGTCTGAGGCTGGCATCAACGATGCGCCCTCCAGGGACTTCAATCCAAACTCTTTGTTGGCAATCGTCAACCAACTTGTGACCTCATCCCTGCCACCGAGTTTCACAACAGACATTAACTGTTCCAGACGCTTTTTGATCGCAAGAAGCTGTTCGGTTTCCTCCACCATCGGTCCATGACCGAGCGCGTCGCTGCGGACCAACTTCGACCGGTTGTCCGCATTGACGCTGATAACAGTTGTGGAGAAATGTACAGGGAGAGGCTGGCGCTCCATTGTGCTTAACTTAGCTTCAACCGTCTCCGAGTCGTAGTTAAAGAATCGGTTTTCACGGATGATGAAGTCGAGTAGTTCTTGGAGTTCGGCCTCGCTAATCTGATCCTCGTACGCCTTCGAGTGAGCGTAGCTCTGCGGCATCACCACTGTGCCGTTCGCCAGGATCGACAAAGTGGGCGCATCGTCGATTCGCTTCAGTCGGCTTCCCTGAAAATCGAGAGTGATTACCGGCTCAGCGGGATCTTGCGGCAACACATAGGCCTGGGCTTGTTCCGGGCCGGTCATAAAAATTCCGGTCGTTACGATGATGGCAAGCAGCAACATGCTGATTCTCATTCTCATTCTCATATCTCCTCCTAACAATTTATAACGCTTTTGTAATTTCCTCACATAGCCGTACAGGCCAAGCGAGCAGCTAAAAAGTAATGTCCAGTTTGCTTAGCATCCAACCATAGTTGCTATAGGTCGTCAGCATCAATCAGGTTTAGGTTAGATCAATGATCTCAGTATAAGGTGCTCACCCGCTAGGGACTACTAATTTTCGTTGGTTTCCTAAGTGTCTAAATCACAAATACCATACTGTGTGTAGCGAGTTCCCGTTTAATTTATTAAATAAAAAAAAATATAATTATTCAAATTATTATTTTGCTGAATCACACAGGGAGCCCCCTCCCCCAAGACGATGCCAGGTAGCACCTTCACTTCATGACATTATAATAACAGGGAAAAACTAAAAGGCTAACACGAACGATAATTCGCATTTTGAGCGGATGCTTGCCGCCTGGAATGTTTTAAATTTTGAACAGCCCGAGAGAATTCAGCAAGGGCTTGAGAGGAATGCTTTGGGAAAAGTATCCGGAAGGCACCCGGCAAGGGGTGTAGTGACGTAAAAAAATGTCTTCTGGAGATGCGCGGCGACGGATCATCCTTTCATTCCCCCCTTCTCCCCCAGAACCTGCCGCAAAAACCGCCCCGTAAACGACACCGGCACCGCAGCAACCTCCTCCGGCGTGCCGCAGGCCACCACCTGTCCGCCTCCGTCCCCGCCTTCCGGGCCGATATCAACAATATGGTCCGCCGTCTTAATCACATCTAAGTTATGCTCAATCACCACCACGGTATTGCCGCTGTCCACCAGCCGGTTGAGCACCAGCAGCAGGTGCTGGATATCCGCCGGATGCAGACCGGTCGTGGGTTCGTCCAGGATGTACAGGGTCTGGCCGGTGGAGCGTTTGCTCAGCTCGCGAGCCAACTTGACCCGCTGGGCCTCGCCCCCGGACAGGGTCACTGAGGACTGGCCCAGGGTGATGTACCCCAGCCCCACATCCAGCACGGTCTGGAGCCGGTTCTTGATCGGCGGGATATTCTGAAAAAAGTCCAGGGCCTCTTCCACGGTCATTGCCAGGATGTCGGCAATATTCTTACCCCGATACTTGATCTCCAGGGTCTCGCGATTATAGCGCTTCCCCTGACAGGTCTCGCAGGTGACGTAGATGTCCGGCAGGAAATGCATGGCGATGCGCAGCACCCCGTCTCCCTCGCAGGCCTCACAGCGACCACCCTTGATGTTAAAGCTGAAGCGGCCCAGCTTATAGCCCCGTGCCCTGGACTCAGGCAGGCGGGCCAGCAGCTCCCGGATGGGCGTGAGCACCCCGGTATAGGTGGCCGGATTGGAGCGCGGTGTCCTGCCGATGGGACTCTGGTCGATATCAATGACCTTGTCCAGCTGATCCAGCCCGTGCAGCAGTCCAGGCCTGTCGCCATCCTGAAGCACGGCGTGGGCCTCCTTATACAGGGTCTCCATGACCAGAGAGCTCTTGCCCGAGCCGGACACCCCGGTGACACAGGTCATCACCCCGAGAGGAAAACGCACGGTCAGATCACGGAGATTATTGATGGTCGCCCCCTTGACGGTCAGGCCGTATTTAGCTCCCTTGCGTACCTTCCGCCGTTTCTCAGGCACAGCAATGGTTAACCTGCCGGAAAGATACCCGCCGGTCAGCGATTCCTTGCAATCCAGCAGACCGGGTACCGGGCCGGAGTAGAGGATCTCGCCGCCGTGGACCCCGGCACCGGGGCCGATATCCAGGATATGGTCTGCCGAGGCAATGGTGTCGGTGTCATGCTCCACCACGATGACCGTGTTGCCCAGATCACGGAGGCTCAACAGGGTCTTGATCAGCTTATTATTATCGCGCTGATGGAGCCCGATGCTGGGTTCATCCAGGATGTAGAGGACTCCAGCCAGCCGCGAGCCGATCTGGGAGGCCAGCCGGATCCGCTGGGCTTCACCGCCGGACAGGGTGCCCGCCTTGCGCTCCAGGGAGAGATAGCCCAGCCCTACCCCGTGCAAGAAACCCAGCCGCTCCTGGACTTCCTTGAGCACGGGCTCGGCAATCATCTGATAGCGTCCATTAAAGGTCATGTCTGTCAGCACCGCAATGAGATGATCAATGGACATCCGGGTGAGATCGACAATAGAATGGTCACCCACCAGCACAGCCAAAGCCTCGGGCTTGAGCCGGTCCCCGTGACAGACCGGACAGGGCTGCTCCTTCATAAATCGGGCTGTCTCTTCCCGCACCCTTGATGAACTGGTCTCCCGGAAGAGGCGGTCCATGCGGGGGATGATGCCCTCAAAGGGGATCTGAGAAACCAAGCGCCTGCTCCCCCTGCTATACCGAAATTCAATATGCTGCTTGCCTGAACCGTAGAGAAAGACCTGTTGGACTTCATCAGAAAGCTTGTTAAAGGGCGTTGCCGGATCAAAACCGTAATGGGCTGCCAGGGCCTGAATCCACTGGGCATTATGGGTGGCCAGCTTGCGCCGCGACCAGGGTGCAATAGCTCCCTCTTCCGGGGAGAGGCGCGGGTCAGGCACGACCAGCTGCTCGGCAAAGACCTGCTTCACCCCCAGACCGCTGCATTCCGGGCAGGCCCCCTGGGGATTATTAAAGGAGAACAACTGGGTGGACAGCTCCTGGACCGAGATGCCGCAGGAATGACAGGCTGCGGACTCGGAGAACAACACCTCCTCGCCGCTATCCGGGAACTGGACCAGCATGGTGCCTTCACTCAGGCCCACAGCCGTGGACACTGATTCATCCAGCCGCCGGCGGATGCCCGGCTTGAGCACCACTCGATCCACCACTACCTCGATGGAATGGAAGGTATTCTTGTTCAGCTTGATCTCTTCACTGAGAGGCCGAACCTCGCCATCCACCCGCACCCGAACATAACCGTCCTTGCGCAGCTCCTGAAGGATCTGCTCGTGACTGCCCTTCTTGCGGCGCACCAGGGGGGCCAGTAGGATGACCTTTTCTCCTTCGGAGCGGTTCAGCAGGGTGTTGACCATGTCCTCAATGGACTGGGAACTGATAGGCTCGCCGCATTTCGGGCAATGGGGCTGCCCGGCTCGGGCAAAGAGCAGGCGCAGGTGGTCGTAGATCTCGGTGACCGTGCCCACAGTGGAACGGGGGTTCTTCGAGGTGGTCTTCTGCTCAATGGAGACCGCTGGCGATAGGCCCTCCAGCAGATCCACGTCCGGCTTATCCATCTGCCCGAGGAACTGGCGGGCATAGGTGGACAGGGATTCCACGTAGCGACGTTGGCCTTCGGCGTACAGGGTGTCGAAAGCCAGGGTGGATTTGCCGGAGCCGGACAGGCCGGTGAAGACCACCAGCTGGTTGCGGGGCAGGTCAACGGAGATGTTCTTCAGGTTGTGCATCCGTGCGCCACGCACGGAGATGTATTTGGGTTCTGAGGTCACGGGAATATGCTCTTTGTATCTTGCTGACAAGGCAGGAAGATATATGTTAGATTATGATGCAGTTGCGGTGCAGAATCAGATAGGTGACTATCATACTGGTACGGAAGCATTTGCTCAAGCGTGTTTTTGGCTTGTTTGGCTGCATTGTGCGGAGAAGGTAAACAGGAGTGAGGGGAAAGATATGGGAAACAGCTATAACAATACCATCATTAACAGCGGCAGCGGTGATCAGAATATCGCTCAGGGCGACGGGGCCATAGGGAAGCAGGTTAATCTTGGCGGACCACAGGCCCCGGTGGAGGATCTGCTTAAAATCATCGCAGCCCTCAAGAATGAGCTGCCCGGATTGCCGAACGAGGTACGGGCCGAGGTGGAACATGAGGTGGCGGGCGCGGAAATCCAGGCACGTAAGCCCGAACCAGACAGGGAGAAGATCGCGGCCACCCTGATCCGTGCTCAGGATGTGCTCAAGGCGGTGCCCGGCACGGTTGCAGCGGCTCTGCCCGTGGGTAAGCTGCTGGGAGATGCGTTGATTTGGTGCGGGAAGATGACGGGGATGTGAGGGCTGCGTCCTACGCCCCAGGGTTGAAACCCTGGGCTATGTTCGCTACGTCCCTCCGGGACGGCCTTTCTTCCTTGTCCCGGAGGGACAGCCGATAATAGCCCCGTGATTTATCGCGGGGTGTGAATGCAGGAGATATGGTATGGATAACCAATTCGAGAATAAGGGTAAAGACCAGAATGTCGCTCAAGGTGACGGTGCTATCGGCAAGCAGGTTAATATCAGGCAGCAGTCGAACGGAAACAACAACACCTTCACCGGCACCGGTGATATTCATCTGCATCCTCCCTCATCTCCTGTTATTCCCTGTGATCATCCTGCCTTGGACGAGCATTTCCTCGGTCGCGACAGAGAACTTGCCGAGCTGCTAGGTGCGCTTCATCCCGGCAGGGTGGTGACTGTCTGCGGGCCGGGCGGCATGGGCAAGAGTGCCTTGGCGGCTCAGGCTGTGCACCAGCTTGCGCAGCAGGAACCAACCCATTTTCCAGACGGTATTGTCTTTCACAGCTTCTACGGTCATCCCAAAACAGATCAGGCTTTGCAAACGATTATCAGGGCCTTCGGCCTTGAGCCTGAGCCACCGCTGGACATCACGCTCCAGAGGGTTCTCAGCGGCAAGAAAGCCCTGCTCATCCTGGATGGGGCAGAAGATGCACATGACCTGCCTTCCGTGCTCAACCTGCGCGGCTCCTGCGGGGTACTGATCACCAGCCGTAGCCCCAAGGATGCCCAGTTCACCCGGCTTGATCTGCGCCCCCTAGAGGACAAACCGGCCAAGAAACTGCTGCTGGCCTGGAGCGGACAGGCGATAGATGATGAAACCATGCAGCGCATCTGCACCGTGCTGGGAGGCTTGCCGGTGGCTGCCCGTATTGTCGGCCATTACCTGCGCAGTACGGGTGAGAGTGCGGCAGAGTATCTGGACTGGTTGAAGAAGGAGCCTTTGCAGGAGCTGGATCAGGGAGAACATAGGACCGAGAGTGTAGCCGTACTCCTGCGCCGCAGCGTGGAACGGGTGAGCGATGACGCCCGTTTGGTATTGGAAATGGCAGGCTGCCTGGCCTTTGCCCCCATTGCCCGTGAGCCGATCACGGTCCTGCTGGAGGACGATCAACGCCGTACCCGCACAGCAATCAATGAACTGGTCCAGTACGGTTTGCTGGAGAGGCAGGAAGAACGTTGGCAGGTAAGCCACGCCCTGGTCCATACCTATGCCCGTACCGAGTTGCCTTTGAGCAAGGAGAAAATGAAGCGGCTGGCGCATTCTTATATAGGCTTCTGCCTTACTCAGAGCAAGGCTGGTTTGGAAGGCTATGCCCGCCTGGATGGGGAACGGACCCATTGCCTGCGCCTGCTTGAGAGCTGCTTGGACAGCGGGCTGTGGCAGGAGGTGCAAGCCTTGGCAACTGTAATTTCTGAATACTTAGACCGACTGGGGTATTGGATAGACCAACTAACTGCCATAGAGATGAATCTGACTGCCGCCCGGCAGGCAGGCGACCGCAGGGACGAAGCTTGGTGTCTAAATAGTCTCGGCTATACTTGCAGCAGACGCGGGGAGTATGATCAAGCGTTAAAATGGTTTAAGCAAAGCCTATCGATAGACCGCGAGCTGGGCAACCGGAAGGGGGAAGGCATAGCCCTGAATAACATCGGCAATATTTATAGAGAACAGGACGAGTATGAACAGGCTTTGGAATATTTTCAGCAAAGCCTGAGCATAGCTCAGGAGGTCGGTGATCGGAAGGTGGAAGGTGCGATACTGGTTAGTATAGGCCTTCTTTATCAGGTTCAGGGCAGCGATGCGACTGCCTTGCAGTATTATGAGCAGGATCTGGCAATATGTCGAGAAGGTGGGGATAAGCAAGGGGAAGGCACAACCTTGAACAACATTGGCCTCATCTACTATGAGCAGGGAAAGATGAGCAAGGCGTTGGAGTATTATCAACAAGCCTTGGCCATTCGGGGCGAGGTTAATGACCGGGCTGGAGAGGTGGTAACAATTTGGAATATCGGCACTACCTATGCAAGCCTGGGTGCCTTGAGCCTGGCCGAGAAATACATTACCTTGGCCGTAAATATTGCAGAGCAGATCGGCCATCCTAATCTGGAGGAATACCGCGACCTCCTAGAGCGAGTACGGGTGGAGCGGCGGGTGCGCCGTAGGGACGGTTCGTGAATACGGAACCTGTGCCCCAGGATTAAAACCCTGGGCTATGTTCGGTACGTCCCTCCGGGACGGCCTTTCTTCCTTGTCCCGGAGGGACAGCCGATAATAGCCCCGTGATTTATCGCGGGGTGGGAATGCAGGAGATATGGCATGGATAATCGATTTGAGAATAAAGGCAAGGATCAGAACGTCGCCCAAGGCGATGGGGCAATTGCCAAGCAGGTCAACGTTTATAACACAACCCCGCCTGTGGAACCGCCTCGCCAGCTTCCACCCTTAGATGCCTGCTTTCTCGGTAGAGACAAGGAGCTTGCCGAGCTGGTCGGGCAGCTGCACCCTGGCAAGGTTGTAGCGGTGTGTGGGCCGGGCGGCATGGGCAAGAGTGCGCTGGCGGCCCAGGCAGTGCATAAGCAAGAGCATTTCCCGGATGGCATTGTCTTTCATAAATTTTATGATAAACCTGGTACAGATCAGGCACTGCAAACTATTGCCGAGGCGTTTCAAGTCCAAGTCAAGATGAAGGAGAGCCTTGCCACGGCGGTGCAGGCAGTCCTTGCAGGCAAGAAGGCTCTGCTCATCCTTGATGGAGCTGAGGATGCCGAAAACCTGAAAGCGGTACTTGATCTGCGCAGTACCTGCGGGGTACTAATCACCAGCAGGAAGCGGTCGGATGCGCAAGGCTTCCGGCTTGATCTGAAGCCGCTAGAAGATAAACCAGCAGTGGATGTATTTTGTGAGTACAGCGGGGCTACGGAGGATGATGCGAGTGTGCTGGGCGTCTGTGAGATACTGGACGGTTGGCCTGTCGGTTTACGCATTGCCGGTCGCTATCTCTGCATCACGGACGAGAGCGCGGCAGACTATCTACGCTGGCTGGAGCAGGAGCCGTTTAAGGAACTGGGCGACGGGGAGCATCAAGAAGAGAATGCGGCCCTGCTGCTACGGCGCAGCGTGGCCCAAGTAAGTAAAGGTGCTCGGCTTGCGCTGAGCGTGGCAGGCACCTTGGCCTTTGCTCCCATTGCCCGTGAACCGGTGGCGGCTGTTCTTGATGGTGATGACCGCCGAGCACGTACCGCCCTGAACGAGCTGATCAATTACGGTCTGCTGGAAAAGCAGGAGGAACGTTGGCAGATAAATCACGCATTGATTTATACCTACGCCCGCAGCGAACTGACCCTGAGCAGGGAGAGCTTGGAGCGGTTGGCTGGGTATTATATAGACTTCTGGCAAAAACTGAGCAAGACTGGCCTGAGAGGATACGCCCTCCTTCATGGTGAGCAAATGCACTGCATGCACTTGATGAAAGCCTGCTTAAATAAGGAAATATGGAAGGAAGTTCTTGGCTTGGCGAGGGTAATCGACCAGTCGGGAGGAGATAAGACTGTTTTGATCATGAGATGGACAGCGGCTCGGCAGATAGGCGAGCGCAAGGATGAAGCTTGGTGCCTTAACCAATTAGGACAGATTTACTTTATGGGCAGCGAGCATACCAAGGCATTTGTATGCTATAGACAAAGCCTAACCATTTACCGTGAGCTTGGCGACAAGGAGGGGGAACGCGTATCCCTGAATGACATCCGTATGTTACAAACAGTATCGTTCGTAATAGCAAGCGGTGGATGGTTGTGGAGAAGAGGCTGAGCATTGGCGGGAAGTCGGTGGCAAAAGCGGGTAAGGGATAACCATAGATAACAGCAACGCAGGAGCAAAACGGCATGGGGTAGGGGCGAAAAATCTTTCGTTCTTACGTGTCGCGGCGGCACATGTCCTGAAGGGACAGGTATCCACCCGTCGGGTGGCAAACGTTTGGAATTTATCCTTTACCCCCAAACCGCACTGCATCCAACCGCCGAAAAATCCGCGCACTGACCACCCCTCTAACCCCAGCAACCCGAGCAAACTCCGGCCACTGTTCCACAGCAGCGTCAACCTCGCCAATCATCATTTCCAGTTCATTCTCAGCAACACCGTACTGCCCCTGCCAGCTCGGCAACCTGCCTGTTCCCGGTCGAGCCTGCATGAACCTCTCCGCTTGTCACCCACCGATCACTTCAAGATCATACCGGCTGATTTTTCTGTCAATTGTCACCAATACCATTGATTCAACAAGGGCCTGGGCAATTAATAAGCGGTCAAACGGGTCATTATGATGACGGGGCAATTGATTGAGCGCATAGATATGATCCAGTTCTATCGGAAGAATGTTCAAGTCGTTCCGGCTGATCTGCGTTTCTGTCAACTCCGATAACGCTGCCTGGAGATGAAGTTTTCCCAACTGCTGCTTTATCTGGATTTCCCAAGGGGATACAAGACTGAGGTGAAGCTGGTTATGCGGATCACGGCAGGCATCAAAGGCGGTTGCGGACAACTTTTCAGGCTCTGAGCTGAGCCGGAGAATATATGCGTATCCAGCAATAATTTCACGATCCATCCCCTGACCAGAATTCATCCGGCAGAGCATCGTCAAAATCTTCGCTTATCTGTATACGCCCTTTGAATTGACCGAACTGTCGTTTTGTCATTACCGGATCATGTGTTGACGCTTCATCATACAGCACAATAACCTTGACTGTTCCATGCTGTATATTTTCAGGGAGTTTCAGATGAATTTCACGGCTCTTCGTTACCCGTGCATGCATTTCTATAGCCTGCATATTTTTCCCTCCATATATGTTGTCTCCGCCTGCAACTACGGTACAGCGGGGGGGCAGACTTGTTGACATTCCTGTCTGTATGTTATTCTCTTCAGTCCGATTATACAAGGGATTCAATAGCGGCCTGACATCAACCCCCTCACGGTCCCCCCGATCTTGGCGCATCCGCTTCATGCCCCGCAATTCGGCGAGCGT
>Ga0316189_10005018_pt1 | contig 12683 bp, 11 predicted proteins | sample LowCovwburrow_MG_FD_204930 | JGI IMG/M metagenome (GOLD analysis project Ga0316189, IMG submission 204930) | Coastal sediment microbial communities from Maine, United States - Lowes Cove worm burrow | ecosystem: Environmental > Aquatic > Marine > Coastal > Sediment | place: USA: Maine... | reverse complement strand
AGAAATGTTCCAGCCGCAGTTGCTTACGCCCCTCGGCCCAATGGTTGAATCTATCGAGGCTTGACATGAAGTGCCTGTCCGGGCGAATCTCAAGGGGCAAATTAGCCTTCTCCGCCGCACCGCGAAGCTCAACCAGCACCCTGTGGTCTCCAGGTTCGACGACCACCAGGCGTTGCGGCCGCACTGAGTCGATTTCGGCGTCCAATGCCTCGGCGAAATTCTGGTAGGGGTGTTTTCCGAGTTCCAGGTAGTGCAGAGGGTATGCGCGTTTCGCCAGATTTGCCGCAAAGTGCCTCATGGCCGCCAGGAAAATGGCGATCCGCGACTTGGCAGACCACACGTTTTGAGACTCCCCGGGCAGCTCGGCCATCCAGACGAGGTCCTGGCGCGTATCGAAACCGTCGAAGGCACTGGAATCCAGGTCTAGTTGATCACCCAGGATCAGAACAAGATTGCGCATGGTTTCAAGACCTCGACGGTGTACTCATTTCCTGGCTGGTGACGTCAAACCTCATCACCCGAACAGTCAGCGTTGAAAACGGTTATGATCACGATACCTTATATTGTGCAATCCTTTTTTAGATCACCCGTTGCTGTATTTACCAGCCAGTCGTTCCCGCTTTACCTTTAAAGGGACCAATGATATCAGGCGTAATCCAACCACCGTAGAAGTCGCCGTCCTGTGGGATCACTTTTTGGTTATCGACATAGCATGCATCAACACGGCTGGGATAAAAGGCGACACAATCCCTGATGGGGGTAAATGACGCGGTGGGATTTGGATAATACCACCCGGCGCTTTCACTGCGCCGTTCACCGACGATCAGTGTCCAGTAACAGGCCTGCCCCTTAAATTCACAAAAGGTTCTGTGGTTGCTTGCTGAAAGAAAATGCCTCTGAATGTCTGCACGGGGAATGTAATATGTGGGTGGATGGCTGGTTTCGAGGACGCGATAGGCAAGGCGAGTCTGTGCAATGATTTCACCGGCAAACTCGACGCGCAGCAGCCTGCCAGTCAACTCCAGGCGGGGTGGACGAGGATAGTCCCAGACGGACTCTCTTTTCGAAGCAGGATCAGCGGGCTTCACTTGCGGCCCCCTTCCCCTCGGGCTGCTATCAACATGTAGTTTACACCCATGAATTGCGTCAAATGCAGAGTGCGCTTGAATGGGTTTACTCGCACGCCGGTCCGATCCAGGACATCGAGACCCGCCGAGTTGAGGCGTTGTTCAATTTCGTTAGGTCTACGCAGTTTTTTGTAATGATGCGTACCCCGCGGCATCCAGCGCAGCACATACTCTGCGCCGAATATGGCAATCAGCCAGGAGAGCGGGTTGCGGTTGATAGTGGCGACGCTCATGATGCCGTGATCGGCAACCAGGGCCCCGCAGGCTCTCATGAAGCCATCCAGGTCGGCTACGTGTTCGACCACTTCCATGTTGAGTACGACGTCAAATCGTTCCCCTTCATCGGCCAATGCTTCTGCCGTGGTATGGCGGTATTCGATTTCCAGGGCTGACTGCCGAGCATGCAAGTCAGCTATGTGGATATTGCGTTGCACGACGTCGAGTCCCGTCACCCGTGCACCCAGCCGTGCCATGGCTTCGCTGAGTATGCCGCCACCGGAGCCTACGTCCAACATGTGCAATCCGGCCAGTGGGCGATGCGACTCAGAATCTCTGCGGAAAAACCGACAAAACCGATCGCACAGGTAGTCTGTACGAAGTTCGTTTAGTCGGTGCAGAGGCCAAAAAGGGCCTTCCGTATCCCACCAGGTGCCTGCCATTCGCTCGTAGTAAGCGACCTCTTTGGGGTCGATGCTTCTGGTTTGAGTCATAGTTTGAATTCCAGCTTCTCACTCGTGAATCTGTAGACCACTTTGTAAGAGGATAATTCTGTATGGATGGATTATCCTGTCTGATGATTATCACAAAGATAGCAAGCCAATACCGATGCCAACCGTCAGTAGAAGCCAATGGCGAAAGTAGAGGGATCCGCTAGACGAGATAGCACGCACTTTAGAGCCCTCCTGTCTGCCTTGTCCAGCGTCCTTTCTATTATCCGACAGGCGCTTGACAAGACAAGGTTCGTCCCCATTCCTTCCGGCAGGAATCTATCGTGAAATCAAAGGGGAATGATGTGCAGCCGAATCTAAAGCCGGTTGGTGCGTTGGAAAGGCGTGCCGAACAGCTTTTTTTTTCGGGCTATCTTTCAGAGGCGGGCATCGCGCAAAGTCAGATACCCGAGAGAGAACCGGGTCGACTGGATATTCGGGCCCGTATGGGGCGTTTAAAGCTATTCGAAAACAACCCCGAACAAGCCATCCTCCACTTGACCGGTGCGCTAAACAACGGGTTGCGTACCCAGTTCCTCTGGGATGCGTTGGCAAATGCCTATCTCGTATTCAAGATCCATGACCAAGCTGTATCGTCCACCGGTGTCATAAACGCCGCCTGCACGTCGCCTTGTCCGCGGCGTACCGGCTAACCATGGCTTCGCACATTGACGCTAGCGGGCTGTAGGGTACCCTTGACGATCCAAGCGGTTCTGTCGCAATCAGCACCAAACTATCGTTGATGGTAACATGAAAGCCATTATTTCAAACGGCTCAGCCACAACATGATCAGCTTCAAAGGACGACACTTTCAGCAGGAGATGATACTTCAGAGCATTCGGTGGTACCTGGCGTACTCACTGAGCTATCGTGATATCGAAGAGATCATGATGGAGCGCGGCTTTGTTGTCGATCACAGCACGATTAAACGCTGGGTTGTTCATTTTTCACCGGAACTCGAGAAGGCTTTCCACAAGAATAAGAAACGGCCCGGTAATCGATGGCGACTCGACGAGACTTACATCAAGGTCAAAGGCCAGTGGAAGTATTTCTATCGTGCCGTTGATAAACAAGGAAATAACATCGACTTCTTACTCACCGCCAAGCGTAATAAGAAAGCGGCTTTGCGATTTCTGACCAGAGCTATATCACGGAATGGAAAACCTGGGCTCATCAATATCGATAAAAGTGGTGCGAATACTGCTGCGATCAAAGACTACAATATTGACCACGACAAGCGTATCAAGATCCGGCAATGCAAGTACCTCAACAACATCATTGAACAGGATCACCGGCGTGTCAAACGTCTATGTCGTCCGATGTTGGGATTCAAGAGTTTTCGTTCCGCACAGATCACACTGGCCGGAATTGAATTGATCAACATGCTAAAGAAAGGGCAAATGCAGACTACGCGTGGGAACCGTCTGTCGCCTGTAGCGCAGTTCTATGGCTTGGCTTCGTAACCGGTACGCGTGACTGTACTAAATTTTAGCCCTTGCTGAGTTTGCGACAGAACCATTGAGCGTGCGCTTTTGTCACCGACCAGAATCAACACCGGGAATGACCGGTTGAAATCGCAGTACATTCCTGACTTACAAGCCAAATTTCTGTAAGTCCGGTTCTGGGTGGTAAGTACCCATAGGTAGTTACCTCTAGGGTATGCGTAAATACGTCTGATTCCAGTCTGCTCCCCTTCTTGCGCGGTTTATCAGAAAGGACAATCGAACGTGGGATCGACAGAGCACCTGTAAAAAGTCCTGAAACCCTCGACCGCGTCGTCCAACCCCGGGATATTGATCATGATATCGCCTTCCGTATAGTAGTCCCTTTGATAGTATGCTTGGGTCTCCTTGGGACGAAATTTGACGATGGACATACCTTTGGCAGTATAGGGAACTGAATCAAAATAGCCTGTCATTTCCCAAGTCGCCGTGTAAATGTCATTAATGCAAGTCTCATCTTCAATTGTCGTTACGAGATCTGGAGCACTGAAAAACAAGCGCCCAAGGAATTCCGCCATCTCATCGATACCATTGATGGTTACGATAGGATCGTGGTACTCGATATCATCGGTGTAATACGGCAGTACGTCCGCCCAATTGCTCGATTGCACTTCGACGAGCTCTCGCCCTATTGCCTTCCTTACTTTGTTGATGTGACTTGAGTCACTTTCAGCAATGGCCATGAAAGGCAATAGCATCATCCAGACGAGCAATGCGGACGTACCCATGAGTTTTTTCATTATTCAGTCTCCTATTATGTTATTCATGATTATTGTGGATGAAATCCCGACCGAACTGTGTGCCTGCCTAGTAGTGACAGAAATCGCCAGCGTTGATGAGAGTCAGGCATCTATCTCTTTTTAGACTAAGTTTATAGTAAAGAATAAAAACCCTTTCTTTAAAAGTCCACGGTTATTAAACAACCCCCGATTTTCTTTGAGTTCTGATTGCCACAAGGCTTGCCGGAATCTGCTGTACTTGCTTGAATTATTCCCTGTTTTACAATCCGTTAAATAATATTACACATGCAGTCGATTCCGACATTGCAGTTTGCAGGATGAAACCTAGACAAGATAGAGCATTAGTGATCACATAATGTCCGACTTCAGGGCAGGGATTGGCCGGGAGTACCATCTCAAAATGGTCAGATAGTGAGTGTCCGCTGTAGCGGTAATGCACATCATTGCTAACTCGATTCTTTACTTCCGCTGAGTGTCGTTTGCAGCGTGTAAGCTGCGATGCAGCACGAAGCGCACTCAGATCGACTGGAACCGCGCATTGAGCGGCTGTTCTCGAATCGTACGGAATGTGCAAACTGGATTTGTAGCCCATTCAGTGGCCCACGGGTATTCGCCGATTGCAGAGGCAAGGTGGGCCACGTCACGCTATCTTTTCTGCCTGACAATCTGCTCCGTCACAGCGGCGGCTTGATTGCCCCAGGCACTGCGCACGTAGCTTGCGACGGCTGCGATCTCGGCGTTGCTGAGACCTTGCTGGGTGCCGACAGGGGGCATCATCGCATTGAACACCTTGCCGTGAACGCTGATTTCGCCACTGCGCCCATGGATGATGGTTTCGGCCACATAGCTGCCGTCGCCTTCTTGCACGCGGGAATTGCCCGCCAGCGGGGGGAACACGCCGGGAACTCCCTTGCCATCGGCCTGATGGCAGTTGATGCAGGTGGCCTTACCGTTAAAGAGTGCCTCTCCGTCGAGACCCTCGGCCGCGGCGACCGGGCGCACCCAGTCCTCCATCCGGATGTCTGGCAGGGGGCCGCGTAGCGCCAAAAGAAACGCCTTGAGGTCTTGCTTCTCTTGCTCGCTGAGGGTCAGAGGTTTGATCCGCGAATCCTGATTGCGCGTGTTATCACCGCCGCTGTCGTAGTGGTCTATGATCTCATCTAAGGTCCAGTAGCGACCGTCGTGCATGTAAGGCGGCGTGTCCTCCAGGTTGCGCAGCGTGGGGGTCTTGAAGCGTCCCCAGTCAGATTTCTCGTGCGTGATCAGGTAACGGCCGGGATCGGTGGCGATGTTCTCCCAGTCCGCGTTCTTCGTTCGCTTGGCGTCGAACTTCAATACCTTCTGGTGGACCTCGTCATCGAGGATCGGATTGTGACTGAGTCCAATGTTGTAGAATCCGGAGTCAGTGAAGTTGGGCCCGTTGTGGCAGGCGACGCAGTTGCCCTTACCCTTGAAAATGGACATGCCGCGGACCGCCGCCTCGTCCATGGCGGAGGTATCGCCTTCGGCATAGCGGTCGAAGGGGCTCGGCCCGGTAACGATGAAGTGGCGCTGGAACACGGCTAATGCCTTGCCGTAGTCATCGGCGTTGGGCGCGCTACCGTAGGCCTCCTTGAACATCTTCACCAGATCCTCGTCCTCCTTGAACATGGCCATGAGTTTTTCGATGTCCTGGCCTTTGTGGACCGGGTTCTTGGTGGAGCCAATGGCCTGCTTCTCCAGCGGCCAGGCGCGCCCGTCCCAGATCAGGGCCTCATTGTAGCCAACGTTGATGAGGGTTGGGGAGTTGCGGCGCTCGACCCAGCCTGGGTTGGCGGGAGAAAGGGGCGTCTGCACGGTCCATCCCTGGTGAGGCAGATGGCAGGTCGCGCAGTTCATGGTGCCGGTCGCCGAGATGCGGTTGTCGAAAAAGAGGGCTCGGCCCAGTGCTAGGCGTGCGTCTGTCGGTGCGTTGTCGGGGTTGGCGTCCACAGGGGGCAGCGGCCCGATGTCGGCTACCTCGATTCCATCGGCCGTAGTGACCACGGCGGCCATGACGCCAGCCGCCCACAGGCCCAGCAGGCCGGCGAGGATTGCCTTATGCTTGCGTCGTTTAATCATCGTTCCCCCTTACGGCATATCGAGGCCGCTCGTTATGAAAGTAACCCGGAACAACAACGGATCATTGGCTCTCAGTCATCACCCGGGTTCGGCGTGACAGGAATTCCTAAAATATAGTCTGTCCCCGCTCGGAGGTAAACGCCGATCCGCTGTGCGAATTCGGAGCAGGTCCGCGATACAACCGCCTTCGGGGTGCCCTTTGGCTAGAGATCGCCGCCGTGAGCACGGCTCATGATATGGGTGATGCCGATGCGGACAGCCGAGCGACAGCTCTGCGCAACAGCCTGAACACTCGCCAATCAGCGGTCATTCGCGTACCACACCGCCAGTGACCGGTGTGGGTCCCGTCTTTTACCCACCGGTAATATTAGAAACGACTAAACGACCGAGTTCGTTAAGGGTTGTAAGATGCCTGCCCCCAAGCGCAGTCCTTTCGGTCTTCACGGAACTTCAACGGGCAGGCGTCTGACAAGCCTCGAGGGAGGAAACCGCGGGACGAATCACCAGAGTCAGGATAAGCAATAGCGCTATGGGGATTTGAGTCTGAACTTTCCGGCATGGATTGGTAAAGCTGCTCGTAATCGGGATGCCGATGATCTTTGATGGACCGATAGCATACTCATAGCGCCTGCATTGCAACCGGCAGAGAGGGTGAAACAACAGATATCGGCGCCATCGGCCGAGCGGAACCGCGACCGGTGCTGACCGATAGTTGCAGGAAGCGTGTAACGGGAAGATGACGATGGCCAGGTTCATGGTCCACCACCGTCGAGCATGGGGGGTGCACGGGGCAGTTGCCCGCGCATGAAGGTGCCGATGACGATCATTGGCGCACCGCAGTCGGGACAGACGTAGGTTATCTGAGCTGTTACCTCGTGGTCGACAACGTCGGTACTACCCTCACTATGCGGGACCACCGCATCATCATTTGCAGCAGATGTCTGCATCAGTAGTTCACGGGCCCGTGCCAGGTTGTCCTTGCGACCGGCATTGGCGATTAATCCGTAATGCCGGATGCGATGGAACCTTGGCGGAAGGACATGAAGGAGAAAGCGGCGGATGAACTCATCGGCGTCGAGTGTCATGGGCTTGTACCGATAACGTCCCTTCGCCCGGTAGTCCTTCCATCTGAAAGTAACCCCTCGCTCATCCAGCGCCATGAGACGGCTGTTGGCGATGGCAACCCGATGCGTGTAGCGGGAGAGATAGGCCAATACGGCAGCTGGTCCGGCAAAGGGCCGTTTAGCATAAACGACCCATTCGCACTTTCGCAGGGGATTGAGCCACTCAGTGAAGGCCTGGGTCTCGGCAAGCACCTGGTATTGACCGAAGAACTGGAGTTGACCGGCATGGTAGGCGTCGCTGAGTTTTTCCAGGAACAGTCGCCGAAACAACCGTGAGAGAACGCGCACGGGTAGAAAGAATCCCGGCTTGCAGGCGACCCAACGTTCGCCATCGGCCGACAGACCTCCGCCAGGGACGATGCCGTGCACATGGGGGTGATGGGTCATCGCCGAGCCCCAGGTGTGCAAGACCAGGGTGGCCCCGATGCGCGCACCCAGATGCTTGGGATCGGCCGCAATGGTAAGCAGTGTCTCAGCGGCCGCCTGGAACAAGATCCGGTAGCTTATCGATTTGTTGTAGTAGGCGATTTCACTGATCGGTGCCGGCAGGGTGAAGACCAGATGGTAGTAATCCACCGGTAGCAGATCGACTTGGCGTGCCTCGAGCCAGCGTCGGGCAGTACTCCCCTGACACTTCGGACAATGCCGGTTACGACAGGAGTTGTAGGCGATCTGGTTATGATCGCAGCTGGGACAGTACAGCACATGGCCACCCAACTCGGCGCTGCGGCACTGTTCGATAGCCGACATGACCTTGAGTTGGCCGAGGCTGATATGACCTGCGTTGTTACGACGCCACGCCGGTCCGTGGTCACGGAAGATATCCGCAACCTCCAGGGGAGGTCGTGCCATACCCATCGCCTAGACGGGTGGGTGGATATCCAAATACTCCAGCGGACCTTTTACCTCGTGCAGGAGTTTGGCCGCAACTTGGCTGTAGCGGGCCGTGTTCTCGAGCTTTTTGTGGCCCAGGAGCACCTGGATGACGCGGATATCCTCGTGGTGCTCGAGCAAATGGGTGGCAAAGGCGTGACGCAGAGAATGCAGCGAGACGTGTTTGCCGATCTCGGCAGCCACACGCGCCATATGAAAGGCCCGATTGAGCTGCCGGGTTGATAACGGGTTCACCGGGTTCTGGCCAGGAAACAACCAACCACCTGGCAGTATCTGGTGGTGCGCATGCGCATGGAGCCACCAGGCACGTAACAGGCTGAGCAAGGTGGGCGAGAGCATCGCATAGCGGTCGCGTTTGCCCTTCCCCTGTTCGACATGAATGACCATTCGTTCGCTATCAATGTCAGTGACAGTGAGGTGGACCACTTCATTGGCACGCAGGCCTGCGCCGTAGGCCACGCCCAGGGCAGCTTGATACTTCAGACTACCCGCTGCTTGCAGCAGACGGGTCACCTCGTCGAGACTCAGGATGACCGGTATCCTGCGCGGTTCATACACATGGCGCATCTTCGTAATGATTTCGGGGTGCTCGAGAGTAGTACCGAAGAAAAACTTCAACGCCGTGATCCTGGCGTTCAGATTGCCACTGGCGATCCCCTGTTCAACCAGGTGCAGCTGATAGCGCCTGAGATCCTCGGCAGTGGCGGTATCCGGAGAGCGCTTCAGAAAGCGTGTGAAATCGATAACTCCGCGGAGGTAAGCGGTCTGGGTTTTCGGCGAGAGCTTGCGCAACGTCATGTCTTCGATCATGCGTTGGCGCAGCGGGCTGATGTGTTGCTCTGAATGGGTCATGGCGCTGCTCCACTGTTGAATCGAGGCGAATTGCCTCACTCTTCAACATAGGAAACAGATCTTGATTATCACACCTGCCCCTTGATAATAGCTCCCCATACCGCGCGAGCGGTTTAGTCCTTCGGCCAAAACCGGACATTCACGTTGTTCCCGGGAATGTCTCAGATGCCGCAACTCCGGACGTTCCCATAGGGCAGTCTGTACTTCCGACAGCCAATGAAAAGTCATTCGTTGAATTCTAAAGAACGGCAAGTTTAGTAATGTAATAGGTAATTGAGATACAGATGATGGGGTATGCTCACAGGCGCTACGAGTAGCGATAATGTCTGTCTGAGCCGAGTCGCCTAATTTGTGTAAGCCCGCCGGAAATTGGCGATATTGTCATGCATCACACTGAGAAAGTCGCCGCTAGCAGGACGGTTGGCACAGGGGTCAAAAACGGCAATGCCGATTCCCATACTGTCGAGTTGCTGTACGATCTCCGAGAGCGGCTGTTTTTCCCATAGCATCCAGTCTGCCGGGAAGCCCTCCTGCACCAGCCACAGCTGCTGCCACTGCTGATCGTTCGGCATATCGTCCGGCTCCCACACCATGTCTTCTATATGCAGCTCATAGCGTCGGGCCAGGTAATGATAGATCGGGTGCGAGGCGAACAGGCGCTGGCGCGGTTTTGTGGCAACGGACTGCTGTATTTCGAGGTCCAGCGCCATCAGATCCTTGCGCAGAGCCGCAAGATTTTTTTCGAACTCCGATTTATGTTCGGGCTGTTTCCTGGAAAGCGCCTCGGCAATCGCCTCTGCCTGCTGCACCGCCTGATAGAAATCCAGCCAGGTCGTGAATGCCGTACCCGTATGCGAATGCTCGCCGGCCGGGCCGTGCCTGTGGGTGACGGTATCTTTAACCATGATCAAGCCATCTTTGAAAGCCTTTGACGTATCGACCTGGCGCAGCCGTGGCAATGACACCTTGCTGACCCAGCCGGCATACGCTGCGCCGTTCAACATGACCAGATCGGCCTGCTGGTACTCACTGATGGTTTTGCGTTCGGGCATCCAAAAGGCCGGATCGACATCGGCGGGCGCCGGAAAAACCACCTGCGCGTGGTCGCCAGCGATGCGCTGGGTGAAGTATTGCAGCGGGTAGTTGACGGTATAGACGGTCAACGGCTCCGCGGCGCGCAACGATGAAGAGGACAAAATAAGCAGAAATCCCATTAGGGTCAAAATACAGCGTCTCATCATATGCTCCTTAATATCTCCTTGAGCAGCGAATACCGGACTGTGCACAGCCTCAGCACAAACCGCCCTCTTGCTTTCAACTAGATAAACAGCGCTCTGACCAGCTGTTGATCATAGTGTGCAACCACCGCAAGAATCAGCAGGCACAGCGCTGCACTGAACGCTGCAATAATTACAATCTCCGCGCCCAGCAGCTGAGCAATGGTCAGGCGGCTGCAGCCAAGCTTGAATATGGTATCGATCTCGCGCTGTCGCAGGCGCAGCGACAGTGCAAACACCAGCACCAGCGCCATCAGCGTGGCCAGTCCGACGAACAGGATCACCGCGTCAAGCACGTTGCGGATGCGAAAAATGTTGGTCATCAGGGTATCGATGACATCCGCAGGGGGCACGATCTGGTAAAGGCTGTCGGTGTTCTGGTAGCGCCCGCGCAGAATCGTCGCGGCTTTGTCGTCGTGGGGCAAGGCAATGACTGCGGTCAGTGGGTAGTCCGCAGGATTGCCGTGCAGGTGAAAAGCCTCGATATTCGCTGCGGTGATTTCCGTGTATTGCATCAGCTTGGCGTTGGCGGTCACGTTGCTTTCACTACGCTCGATAATGACAGAACTGTCGCGGCTGCGGGTGACATCCTCGTGACCGTGGACCAATCCTTCGATGACCCAGGCCGTCTTTACGTCTACCAGGACCGCCAGGTCATCGGCGCTGTGGGTGGGCGCCAGCACCCCGGCTACGCGCATCTTCAACGGGTAGACACCGGCCAGGTCGAAGACGGTTTCCGGTGATGACAGCAGGCTGTCGCCCGGTTTCAGCCCCAGCTGCCGGGCGACGGCGGCGCCGATGACGCACTCGCCTAACATGCCGAACAGTGTTCCTTCTGCCAGTCGCAACTGGCGGAAATCGAAATAATCGAGCGTGGTGCCGACAATCGGAAAACCGCGCGCCTGGAAGCGCACATACAAGGGAATGGCAAACGCCAGATCCGTGGCCGTGATTTCATCGGCGCTGGCTAGGGTAATGGGTTGCGGCACTTCGTCGGCGAAATACAGGCTGTTCATCACCAGGTCCAGCGCGCTGCCCCTGGCGCCGACCAGCAATGGCGTGTGCGCCGCCCGCTCCACCAGTTGCTGCTCGCTTTCATCCAGGATAACTTCCAGCGCCAGTGGCAGCACCGCGATCAGGGTGATGCAGGCGACCAGGGTGGCGCTGCGTGCTTTACTGAATACCAGGTATTTCCAGGCAATATAAAAGCTGTCGATCACACAGCGCTCCAGCTGCGAAAATCGTTAAAATCCACCACGCGGTCAAAACGCGGCAACAGCTCGTGGTCATGGGTGACGGCCAGTAGTGTGGCACCGTGCTGATCGACCGCCTCGAACAGCAGGTCGAGAATATGCAGTTTGTTGTCGGGATCGAGATTGCCGGTGGCTTCATCGGCCAGAATCAGTTTCGGCTGCGGTAACAGCGCCCGGCAGATGGCCGCGCGTTGTTTCTCACCCTGGGACAGGTCGCCGGTATGGCGCTGCAGTTTGTCGCCAATCCTCATCTGCCCGGCCAGGTCGCGGGCACGTTGACGCACCTCAGGCGTAAGCTTCAGGGCACGGGTAATACGATAGGGGTGCAGGATATTATCCAGTACACTGAGATAATCCAGCAGTTCGAAGTCCTGGAAAACAAAACCGATCTGCGTAATGCGGAAGTCGCGGCGGCCGGCATCGGAAAGTGCGTGAACCCGGATACCGGCGACTTGAATATGCCCGGTATGGGGTGGGTATATCCCTGCAATCAGGTTGAGCAGCGTGGTTTTGCCAGAACCACTGGGGCCGATTACGGCGAGCTTCTGTCCAGGCGGGACGGAAAATGCCGGGATCTGCAGGTTGAACCCGTCTTGCGGATAAGCGAAGTGTAATGATTCAATACTGATCATAAAGATCAGAAAACATAGCGTAGCGTACCGCCCAGGAATAACGCCATGTTGGTATCGAACTTACCCTTGAAGCGCACACCCTGCGCCGTCTGGTCGACTTTGCCTTCACCGAAGTAGGCCAGCGTTCCACCCAGAGCGAAATCCAGTTGCTTGCTCCCCTTCCAGGCGTAGGCGGTAGAAAGTTTGTAGGTCTCGTCGAAAGGCAGATCGATGGTGCGATCTTTATTACGCACAGGTGAACTGTCGTAGGAGAATCCGACCGAATAGCCGCTGGTGTTGTTGCTCATATCGACAAACGCAATACCGGCATTCCAGGTATCCCTGAAATTTCGTTCCAGCACACCCGCCGGGTTGAGCACGCCACCGGTAATGGCCAGCTGATTCTCGCTGAATGCCGACCAGTCTTCCCAGTCCGCACTGAAGATCAGCCGCTTGCCCGGCGCCAACTCGTAGCGTAAGCCCGCCTTGAGTACCT
>Ga0316189_10005017_pt1 | contig 12684 bp, 10 predicted proteins | sample LowCovwburrow_MG_FD_204930 | JGI IMG/M metagenome (GOLD analysis project Ga0316189, IMG submission 204930) | Coastal sediment microbial communities from Maine, United States - Lowes Cove worm burrow | ecosystem: Environmental > Aquatic > Marine > Coastal > Sediment | place: USA: Maine... | reverse complement strand
AGGGCTGGTGATCGCTGAAGTGGAGCTTGAATCTGAAGATCAGGACTTCTCAAAACCTGACTGGGTCGGGGAACAGGTCACCGGTGATCCGCGCTATTATAATGTCAATCTCATCGCGCGGCCCTTTGCCAGCTGGTGAGAGGGTTTAATCGTCAATCAGGCCAATGGCATCCAGTCTGTTTTTCAGTGAATTGGTATCCAGTTCACCAAGCGGCAGGGCGAGAAACGCCTTGATGCGTTTTTCAAGCCGCTCATAGGCCTCTAAAAACGCCTGCGCCTTTTGTTCATCGGTTCCTTCAACCCCTGCAGGATCAGGAATGCCCCAATGTGCTGTAACCGGATGTCCGGGCCAGATCGGGCAGGTTTCCCCGGCCGCATTGTTGCAGACAGTGATGACATAATCGATGTGTGGCGCATCCGGTCCGGCAAACTCATCCCAGGATTTTGATCTCAGCCCCTCTACAGCAACGCCCTTGTCGGCCAAAAGATCAATGGCAAACGGATTGACTTTCCCAACCGGCGTACTGCCAGCACTAAAGCCGCAAACTTGACCGTTTCCAAGCTGGTTGATCAGGCATTCAGCCAGAATGCTGCGGGCAGAGTTTCCCGTGCATAAAATGAGGATATTGGTTGTTTTATCTGTCATGCTGAATTTCCTTAAATGTCGAGCAGTATCTAGAGCACTTCTGGTTCAGAATGAACCGGAAGGGCAAGCCTAAGTGTTTAAGTTTGTTGCTTTTCCGGTTGAGTTTGTGATTCAAACTCAACCGGAAAAGCTCTAAACAGTCAAAACGCACGTTTTCAATAAAACTATCGAAAACGTGCGCTGTGAGTATTCCAGACTACATTTAACTTATGAAAGATGAATGTAACCAGTTTGTTGTTATCGTTCTAGGGCAGCAACATACCACGGATTGTGAAGTACAAGATTGCAGAGAGTATAGCTGCGGCAGGTACTGTAATGACCCAGGCAGCGGCAATTTTCATCAGGATTGAGCGTTTGACCAGCTCTTTATGATAAACCTTGCGCAACTCTTTACGTTCTTTCTTGAACAGGTTTGGCCCTTTCTTTTCCTTCAGGCTTTTCAGCATCGCACCTTTTTCATCGATGTCTGCTTCTTCAAACTTGTCCAAAAATGCATCAACGACTTCCTCATCGTCACCGTCATGGTGCTGTCTGATTTCATCAAGCATGGCTGCGTGATTGGCTTCAAGATATTCGCGCAGGAACCCAACCCCAAACACCCCGCCAACTGCGATGTGTGTTGAACTGACAGGCAAACCCAACTGCGAAGCAATGATCACTGTAATGGCAGCAGCCATGGCCACACAAAAGGCCCGCATTTTATCCAACTCGGTTATTTCAGAACCAACTGTCTTGATCAGCTTGGGACCATATAAGGCCAGCCCCAGAGCAATACCAACTGCACCAACCAGCATGACCCATAATGGTATGGAAGCTTTCTTTGCCACTCCACCACTGACGATAGCATCGTTAATGGCAGCAAGCGGACCAACCGCGTTGGCAACGTCATTGGCACCGTGGGCAAAGCTGAGCAGAGCCGCAGCAAATATCAACGGTATGACGAAAAGATTGTTGATACTGTCACGATTGTTTTCCAGTTTATCTGCAGCTCGGGCAATCATTGGCTTGACCAGAATGAAAAGTGCAACCGCAATGGCAAGACCCAGCATACCGGCCGTGACAATGTCAAACTTCCACAGCTTCTTTAAGCCTTTCATGATCAAATAGGTTGAAAATGCCCAGGCCATCAGCGAAATCAGTATTGGCACGATTCTTTTGGCCGCACTGATCTTGTCAGATCGATAAACGATCGTTCGCTTGATCAGATAGAGAAATCCGGCAGCGATTAACCCACCCATAAGAGGTGAAATTACCCAGCTTGCGGCAATGGCGCCAACTGTTCCCCAATTAGCGATTCCCCACCCGGCAGCGGCAATCCCGGCACCAAGCACACCACCAACGATTGAGTGTGTGGTTGATACGGGCGCACCCAGAGCCGTTGCGGCATTGAGCCAGACAGCCGCAGCCAACAGAGCAGCCATCATGATCCAGATGAAAGTGTCACTGTCGGTAATCAGCGCCGGGTCGATAATACCCTTCTTGATGGTGCTGACCACGTCACCGCCTGCAATCAACGCACCGCCAGCTTCAAAGATAGCTGCAATGATGATCGCGCCAGTCAAAGTGATCGCCTGTGAACCGACAGCCGGGCCAACATTATTGGCAACATCGTTAGCACCAATATTAAGCGCCATGTAGCCGCCAATCATGGCTGCGATAACCAGCAGGTGACTGTTTGGAACAGCCTCAAGCCGGGAATAAGTTATCAGCATGATTGCGACAATGAATAATAGAGCGGTCCCAAGACGGAAGAGCTCGCCTCGCCCCAGGTTTGTAGCCTGCTCCAAGGCTCTTATACTATTTAGTTCCATATGATTTGTATTGCCTTCCTGATGTGGTAAATAACGCAGAACACCCCGAAAAACACCCCGTTGTGCTCCCACTCTCCCCCGAGTTTGCCAGTAAAGTCACCCTGACTAAACCTGCAATTTAACTTTACCAACATTTAGATGCTGCGCCTTTGAATAATAGCTTGTCGTTGACATAGATCAAATATTGAAAAGATATTGAGAAATATTTATATCATGCTTTTACAATATGTTTTTCAAGTCGGAATTATCTGGTTTTGTGAACTTCACTGGCAACAATTTCGGGCCACGTTCAGCCAAGGATTTTATTAATGCAATCGTCTGCATTTGTGTCATACTAGCAAGGCCTACATGACCATTTTATGCGTTCATTCATTGAAACGACCTGACAGATAAAGATCATCACCTCACCTATGTCGTATCGGTTCAGACAAAAAGAAAAAATTCCGGCAGGTATCCGACGCATTGGTCGAGAGCAAATCAGTGCGGCATTGATCGGATTTTCCAGAAACGACAATATCCACTTAAGTATACATCAGGCGCGCAAGAGATTAAAATGTATTCGTTCTCTCTTGCACCTTATTCGCCCTGGACTTGATCCTGCAATATTCAAAACCGAGGACCGCCGTTACCGGAATATTGGCCGGAAGATGTCAAGCGCTCGTGACGCTCAGGTTTTACTCGAAACTTTAACGCAACTTGAAAACCGTTTCGGCATTTCAAATACCAGTACGTTGCGCAGCTGGTTACATGACCGCCATCAACAAGCTGAACTCAAGCTTGACAAACAGTTGCTTCGTGAAGTTGAAAATGATCTTCACGCCGGTAAAAAACAGTTCTCAAAACTGGGCCTGAAGCAGATTGGTTTCATCCAAATGGCGCAAGGGGCCAAAATAACCTACAAACAGGGCCGTGCCGCCTTCCTGCAAGCGAGCCACACACAGGATGGTGAACACTATCATGACTGGCGAAAAGACGCGCAGCGCCATTGGCGACATATGCAACTCTTGCGCCCGTGCTGGCCTGAGATGATCGACACGCGTGCCAGATATGCGCACCGGTTGGCGCAACTTCTGGGCGATGATCATGATCTGGAAGTTTTTGCCCAACTGGTAAACAAGCATCAGGGTGAATTCAAAGACGATCTCGACCTTGAAAACTTGTTGAGCAGCACCAGAAAAGCCCAGAAAGATTTACGCAAATCTTCCAATACCCATGCCCACCTGCTCTATGCTGAAAAGCCCAGTCACTTTCAACTCCGACTGACAGCTTACTGGGAGGCTTCTGTTGGGCTCTAATAAAAAGACCCCGACCCGTTTTGGATCGAGGTCTTGTTTAGAGCATGTCAAAACCGGGGCCACCCCCGGATCAAGCCCGAGAGCATGCTTTTGGCAGATACGTTCTAGTCCAGTTTGACATACTCATAATCACCCGGCTTGTTATCAATGCCGGTTTTGGGCGGGGCAATCCAGCTGGCATATTCGCCAACCCCGGTTGCCGGTTTCATCAGGGAAGCAATAAACTCTCCATCTTCCTGCGACGGCAACCACTCGTCTTTACGGGCCAGCCATTCGGCTTCATCGACAACTTCACCTGTCGGGGAAACAAAGGCGTTGGCAAATTCACCTATCTTGCGGTGAAAGGCAATGTGCGGTGCAGCGATGGTGAAATCGATATTATTATTGGCAATGATTTTGTTCCAGCGCTGCAGACCCTTGCGGCAGTCATAGACATAATCGTCGCGGAGGCGGGCATTGATCGCCGATACTGCCGGTTCATCGACAGTCTGGAATTTGCCATCAATCAGCTTGAGCACCGGATAGGTGTCGTTTAGGAGCTGATGATCATCGTCGATGGCTGTTTCCTTGTAACGGCCCTTGAGACCACTGGTAAAGGCATTGGCGGCGTTGGTTGACATTTCCGAACCAAACAGATCAAGCGACAACGAGATATGTATATTGGCCTTTTTCTGAATGGTTGGCAGATCAATGACGCCGAGCTTGCGAATGGCCTCAATATCATACGGGTCGGTAATACCTGCTTCATTCATCGCCTCACAGGTACGCTGAACTGTGCGCCCGACACCGGTTTCACCAACAAACATATGGTGGGCTTCTTCGGTCAGCATGAAACGGCAGGTGCGTGACAAGGGATCGAACCCGGATTGTGACAAAGCCTCAAGCTGCATTTTTCCATCGCGGTCGGTGAAGGTGGTGAACATGAAAAATGATAGCCAGTCAGGCGTTGCTTCATTAAAGGCCCCCAGCATGCGTGGATGGTCCTGGTCCCCTGAGCGCCGCGCCAGCAGATCATCTGCTTCCTGACGTCCGTCACGGCCAAAATATTTGTGCAACAGATAAACCATTGCCCACAAATGACGCCCCTCTTCGACATTAACCTGAAACAGGTTGCGCATGTCATAAAGCGAGGGGGCTGTTTTACCGAGAAATCTTTGTTGTTCAACTGATGCCGGTTCCGTATCGCCCTGAATAACAATCAGATTGCGCAGCATGGCACGATATTCCCCCGGCACTTCCTGCCAGGCTGGCTCGCCCTTGTGCTTGCCACAAGGAATAGTGCGCCCTTCTTCTTTCGGGGCCAGCAGGATTCCCCAGCGATATTCAGGCATTTTGACAAAACTGAACTTTGCCCAGCCCTGTATATCAACCGTAACAGCGGTGCGCAGATAAACTTCCGAGCTCTGAAATCCGTCCGGTCCCATATCCATCCACCAGTCAAGATACCCCGGGTGCCACTTTTCAAGCGCCTTAAGGACTCTCCGATCTGCTCCAAGATCGATATTATTGGGGATTGACGTATCATAACTTACATCATTGCTGCTCATCTGGTTCTTTCCTCTGTCTGTCTCAAATGGTTGTCGTTGTTACTGTTCAGGTTCGTTTTTTGTCATAGACCGGTCGCTGACCGGATCCGTATTGCTGCAAAGCCCCTTCGGGACCGACCGCATTGGGACGCTGGAAAATCCAGTTTTGCCAAGCGGTCAGACGGCCGAAAATTTTTGTTTCCATGGTTTCGGGACCGGCAAATCTCAAATTGGCTTCCATACCGGTCAGGGCATCCGCTGAAAAGCTGGCCCGTTCTTCCATAAAGATGCGCAGTTCATCTTCCCAGTCGATGTCATCATAGGCAAAGGTCACCAGCCCCAACTCTTCAGCTTCTTCAGCTTCAATCGCCTCACCGAACCGCGCTTCAAGCTGGCCCGGGGTCTCCGGGCTGCCCAAAAACCGGGTCTGCAGTCGGGTCAGATCATTGGACATTTCAAGACCCGCCTTATTTGCCTGGCTAAGCGTCAATGCGCAAGGAGGCCTGTTATCGCCTTCATACTGGCCAATCAGCATATATGAACGATCTGCGGCAAATGACAACTCGCCCAACATACCTGCAAAACAGCTGCCCTGATCGATGACGGCAACAAGGGTGCGCGATGTCATATCCAGACGCTTGAGCACCCGCCGCCAGTAAAGTTGAATCTCGCGGCAAAGCCAATGACCCTTATTGGCATACAAGAAGGCTTCGTGAGCCAGAACAGTTTCAGCATCTCCTGATGTTTTTAACTCAATCACGGCCATTTCAGGTTCATTAAAACGAACATGCAAAAGCGCCGCATCCAGTTCACGAGCAGCTGCCAGCAACCAGGAAGCTGCTGTGATGTTATCTGGTGAATTCGGAACTTCGTCCTGCGGCCCGTGAACAAGCAGGCTGGCAACACGTTTTTGATGGTCAATCTGCAAGCTGACAAATTGCCAATGTATAGCGTTTTCTTCATTCGTTGGCTGTAGGGGGGTCAATTCTACGCCTTTAGCATTGTCAGGTCTGTCAGATTTGGCAACCTCTTCAAGTGCGGCCTCCCTGACGACCTGATCAAAGCTTGATTTGGGGACGATTTTATCGACAAGGCGCCAGTCAACGGCTTTTTGGCCCTTGACCCCTTCTTCAAGCGTACAGAAATAGTCTGCAATATCGCGTCGCACTTTTCTTTTATCCGTCACCCGCGTCAACCCGCCGGTTCCTGGTAAAACGGCCAGCAAAGGCACTTCAGGTAACGAAACAGAGGCGCTGCTGTCATCAACCAGAATAATCTCTTCTGCCGCCAGCGCCAACTCATAACCACCACCAGCTGCAGTACCGTTAATGGCACAAATATAGCGTTGCCCGGAAAAATTGCTGGCATCTTCGATGGCATTTCGGGTTTCATTGGTAAACTTACAAAAATTCACTTTATGGGGGTGTGAAGCCCCGGCCAGCATGCGAATATTTGCCCCGGCACAGAAAACCCGATCCTTGCCCGAGCACAATACAACGGCTTTGACTTGCGGGTATTCAAAGCGCAAACGTTGCACAGCGTCATAAAGTTCAATATCGACGCCCAGATCATAGGAATTGAGTTTTAGTTGATAATTTTCAAATAATCCTTTGTCTTCATCTACATCCAGAATAAGATATGCCATACTTCCATCAACTTTTAGTCGCCAATGGCAGTATTGTTCAAAAGATGTAGAAAAATTAATCATGATATATAAATCAACCTCTTTAATATTTGATATTTTTCGAGTATTATACTAGTAGAAATTACGGCGAAAGAAACTAAAAATCTAACATTTGATAGAGAAGACAGATAATGAGTAAAAATCTACGAGACTTGGTTGGCGAACGTGTTCGCTTCCACAGAACTGAAAGTAGCATGCCTCGTCGTATCCTGGCCGAGCAAACAGATATCTCCGAAAGGTATCTTGCTCAACTTGAAGCAGGTAAGGCAAACATTTCAATTTTGTTAATTGAGCGCATCGCTAAATCGCTTGGTGTTTCACTGACAGAACTGATGAAACCACGCGGGATGCCAGCAATCAACAACACGCTGGCCCGATATCTAAGCACCCTTGATGGCAAGGCGCAAAAAAAGGCGTTGTCCCTGTTGCAAAGTCATTTTGAAACAGAGCCAAAAACCGGCCACAAAGGTATTGCGCTTGTGGGGATGCGCGGTGCAGGCAAAACCACCCTTGGCAAAATGCTTGCTAAAAATGTCGGCTTGCCCTTCATTCGCCTCTCGGACCGTATTGTAGAGAACAGCGGCATGACAATTGCCGAACTGACGGAACTGGGTGGTGTTTCTACTTATCGACGCCACGAACTTGATGCTTTGCAAAAACTGGTGGAATGCAGCGGTCAGAAGGTGCTCGAAGTCAGTGGTGGTGTTGCGGACTCTCCTCAAGCATTTGAGTTGCTGCTGGAAAACTTCCATGTCGTTTATATTAAAGCATCAGCCAAAGAGCATGTTGAACGTGTAATGGCACAACATGATATGCGCCCCATGGAAGGTTATTCTGAAGCGGCGAAAGAGGCTGAAGCACTCCTTGCTGCTAGAAATGCTGTATATATGCGATCTCACGAAACAGTCGATACGTCAGGTCAAGATCTGGAAAGCTCTGAAAAGGCTCTCTTTTCACTTGTGCCCAAATTCAACCTCGAAGAAACCGTATAGGCTGTCGTAATATAAGCAATCACCTGGATATCCATATATCCAGACTTGTGATCCAAAGCGTTTTGGATTGAATTTGAATCACGAACTCAACCAGAAACACCGCAAAGCCGCTTAATTCGGCTTGTCCTTCCGGTTCAATCTGAACCATAAGGGCTCTTAAAAAACCCGCCCTTAATTTTAGAGGCGGGTTTTTTAGTCCTTACTTATTCCGGCTTTCATTCAGATACCCAGACAACATCTGATAAGCAATGGACATGGGCGGTGGCAGGCTTGTACCCTCAGGGTGGCTGTTGGTGAGCATTTGACGGAGTTCCGAAAATGTGAACCAGCGCGCTTCGGCCATCTCATCACGGTCAAGGGTGATTTCAGTGGTGAGCGCCTGAGCGACAACACCGATCATCAGACTTGAAGGAAACGGCCAGGGCTGACTGATTAGATATTTCACCTCACCGATCCTGACGCCGGTCTCTTCAAAGGTTTCACGCCGGGTAGCGTCTTCAATTGTTTCACCGGGTTCCAGAAAGCCTGCCAGAGCGGAAAAATGGTTTTCGGCAAAATTATGCCCGCGCCCCATAAGAAAAGTATCACCATGCCGGACCAGCATGATGACGACTGGATCGACCCTTGGAAAATGCTGACGTTGACATGATGCGCACTCACGCCTGTAACCTGCATCGGCCAGAACAGTTTTCGCGCCGCAATTAGAACAGAATCGATGATAGCTGTGCCAACTCAACAAGGAGCGTGCCTGGGCCAGCGTCCCGAGATCGGCTGGTGGCAAAACAGCCTGGATGGCGAGCGAACGAAGATCAATCAACTTGACTTCATCGCTGGTAATATGGTCTTCAAATTTTTCATCGAGCTGGGTGGCAAAAACCGCCCGTCCTTGATCATTGCGGTGCAACAGGACATATTCTCTGTTTTCCTGCCGCCCACCTGGAAGCGATTGCGGGTTATGCAAATCAAGAGCCAGTGTCGGGTTGTTTATCGATATGGCCGGACGATCACCAACAAAAACAATTGTCTTACATTCCGGGCTGGCCAGTTGCTGTTCAAGCCACTGCCGGTTACCGCGTAAATCAGCCGCCCGGTCACCGGGCGCGTCTATAAACCCCAAACCTACTGCGTTCGGGTGAGGCATGTCTGTCATTGCGTTGTCCTTTTTATGAAACATGAGGGCAAGCGGGAATTTTTGCAATGATCATTTACAAAATTTGCCTTGTCGTGGATTTTTTATAAATCTCTCTTGCATCTTGGCTCTGCAAAGATGATATAGTGCTCTGGGAGGTTGGCGGAGGACGTGTTCCTCGCCGACCGGGTCAGATCCGGAAGGAAGCAGCCCAGACGAGACTTTCACGGGTCACCGTTCAACCTCCTGCTTTCAGGTGCCTGCGGGCAGGTTCCTGCTATCGGGCTTGCCACTAACAAACAAGCAGGCAAAGCCGCAAAACGAAAGTAGCGCTTTGACCGAAACAACACCAGATCAGGAACAACCGGGCAAAACCGCCTCATCAGACGGTTCAGACACGGCCTATCGGGTGCTGGCGCGCAAATACCGGCCATCGACCTTTAAAGAATTGCTGGGTCAGGATGCCATGGTGCAGACCCTGACCAATGCTTTTAAGTCCAACCGCATTGCCCAAGCCTATATGCTGACCGGGGTGCGCGGTGTTGGCAAAACCACCACCGCCCGGCTGATCGCGCGCGCCCTGAATTATGTCAAGGAAGGGGCGCAGGCCGGCCAAAGCCATCCGACAACCGATTTTTCTGAAATGGGCGAACATTGCGAAGCGATTATGCAATCGCGCCATGTAGATGTTATCGAGATGGATGCCGCCTCAAAAACCGGCATTGATGATGTCCGCGAAATCATTGAATCGGTGCGATATAAACCGGTTAGCGCCCCCTATAAAGTTTACATCATCGACGAAGTGCACATGTTGTCGAAACAGGCGTTTAATGCTCTGCTCAAAACGCTGGAAGAACCGCCTGAGCATGTGAAATTCGTTTTTGCCACCACTGAAATCCGAAAGGTGCCGATTACCGTCCTGTCACGTTGTCAGCGCTTTGATTTACGGCGTTTTGATACATCTTTGCTGATCGAGCATTTTGCCAATATCGCCAAACAGGAAAATGTGGCGATTGAGGATGAGGCATTGTTGCTGATCGCCCGCGCGGCAGAAGGCTCTGCCCGTGATGGTCTTTCCTTGCTTGATCAGGCCATTGCCTATGGCGGCAAGGAAGTGAAAACGCAAGATGTGCAGAACATGCTGGGTCTGGTCGATCGGGGCCGGGTTGTGGATCTCTTCGAAGCGGTGATGAAGGGTGACATTGCCAGTGCTCTTGCTGAAATTCGCCAGCAATATAATTACGGTGCCGACCCGCACACCATGCTTAATGATTTTGCCGGCTTTGTTCATTGGGTCACCCGAATAAAAGTTGTGCCCGAAAGTGTGCAGGATGCGGCTTTCACCGAAGTAGAACGCACCCGCGGCAAGGCGTTTGCTGAAAAACTGTCAATGCCGGTATTAACCCGTGCCTGGCAGGTGGCACTCAAAGGACTTGGCGAAGTCGGCACCAGCCCTGATGCGATTATGGCGGCTGAAATGGTGTTTATCCGCCTTGCCTATATGGCTGATATGCCAACGCCTGGAGAGCTGGTTAAAAAACATAGTCAAAGTACAGCCAGAACAGGACAAATTGAGACACCGGAACGCGCCCCGGCTGGTGTCACAAACAAAACCGTCAATCAGGCCGCCGGCAGTCCACCTGTTGCCGGCAATACCACTGCACCGGTTGCGGTAAACAATGTTTTGCCGATGACGGCACAAATCGACCAGCAATCTGCGGTTAGAGCGGAAAGTTTTGGCGAGGAAGCGGCAACGTTTTCAAATGATGCCCCGCCACCTTCCCAACACAGGTTTTCGTCTTTTCAGGATGTTGTCGATCTTGTCGGCAAAATGCGTGATATCAAGCTCAAAACTCTGCTTGAGCAGAAAGTTCGCCCGATCAGGGTATCTGAAGGCAAAATCGAGATTGCTCTTGAACCGGGCGCCTCGCAAGGGCTTGCCGGTGAACTGAGCCGCAAGATGGAAGCCTGGACAGGGTCGCGCTGGATGGTTCTGATTGCCCGCGAAGGTGGTGAAGCACCGTTACAGAAACAACGTGAGGAGGCACGTGATACAGTTATTGGCCAGGCCCGCAAGCACCGTGTGGTTCAGGCGGTATTCGAAAAGTTCCCGGATGCCCAGATTATTGATGTCAGTGACCCGTCATCAGATATGAACACAATGGCGGCAGACACCCTTTCTGAAACTGCCGATGAAGAAACAGATTAACCCAATAAACCGGAGTATAAGATGAAGAACCTTGGTGAAATGATGAAGCAGGTTCAGGAGATGCAGGGCAAGATGCAGGATATGCAGACTAAGCTCGAAGAGCAGACTGTTACCGGCACATCGGGCGGCGGTCTTGTCAGCGTTGAACTGAATGGCAAAAGTGCGATGAAAAGTCTGACAATTGATCCTTCATTACTGGTGGCTGATGAAAAGGAAATTCTTGAAGATCTGATTATGGCAGCCCATGCTGATGCCCGCACGAAGGTTGAGAAAATGATGGCTGATCAAATGAAAGAAGTCACTGGTGGCATGGCACTGCCGCCCGGTTTTCAAATGCCACTGTAAGGCATCCATAAAAGTTTGAGATAAACCAGATGTCACGACGGGTAACAGGCACAGAGATCGAAAAAATGATCCAGTTACTGGCAAAACTGCCGGGGCTTGGACCGCGCTCGGCACGCCGGGCGGCACTGTACCTGATTAACAACCGTGAAAAAATAATGGCTCCACTTGCTGATGCTCTTGTGGATGCTCACGAAAAGGTCAGTATCTGCTCCATTTGTGGCAATGTTGATACGCTTGATCCTTGTACCTTGTGCAATGATGCCGGGCGTGATCAGAGCATGATCTGTGTAGTGGAAGAAGCTGGAGACTTGTGGGCACTTGAGCGGGCCAGTGCAACATCTGGTCTCTATCATGTTCTGGGTGGTACATTATCAGCCATTGAAGGTATCCGGCCACAAGATCTCAATATTGAAAAACTGATTGACCGGGCCGGAGCCGAAACTGTTCATGAAGTGGTGATTGCGGTAAATGCCACCATCGACGGCCAGACCACGGCCCACTACATTACCGAGCAGCTAAAAAACTGTAATGTGTCCGTCTCACGCCTTGCCCATGGCGTGCCGGTGGGCGGTGAACTTGATTATCTTGATGAAGGCACACTGGCGGCTGCCATCAAGGCCAGAAGGCCATTTTAGAATATAAAGCACTTCCTGAAACAGATTGCGCCTTATCTTTGATTTGAGCAATAAACAAGCGGAGTTTAGTTTATGATAAAAAGACCCAAACCATTACATCCACTGGCGGCCAGCCAGCTTTGTGTGGCTTGTGATACTTCACTCTTCAGTTTCAGGACAACCAAAGACCTGCCGGAGTTTTCCGGGTTGATTGGTCAAGAAAGGGCTCTTGATGCCATTACCATGGCGGCAAAAATCCGCCATCATGACTTTAACCTGTTTGTCCTGGGTCCTTCAGGTAGTGGTCGCCACACAGTTGTAAAAGATCTTCTCAAACAACAGGCTGATAACCGTCCGGTATCGTCTGACTGGGTATATGTAAATAACTTTGAAGCACCAGACAAACCGATTGCTCTGGAATTACCGGCTGGCG
>Ga0316189_10005016_pt1 | contig 12685 bp, 14 predicted proteins | sample LowCovwburrow_MG_FD_204930 | JGI IMG/M metagenome (GOLD analysis project Ga0316189, IMG submission 204930) | Coastal sediment microbial communities from Maine, United States - Lowes Cove worm burrow | ecosystem: Environmental > Aquatic > Marine > Coastal > Sediment | place: USA: Maine... | reverse complement strand
CCTCCCAGACGATGAAGAACAGCGCGACGGAAGCAAGCGACAGCCAGCGCCCCCGCGATGGCGTCACTGGCATTTGCCTGCAGCGATCACTTCGTCGAGCAAGGTGTGATCGACCATCGCCGCGACATCGGTCTTTGCCGCGCCCATCAACTCCACGACAAACTCGAGCGACTCTACGTCCGCGCGCGGCGGGAACGTCAGAAGCGTGGGCCCCCCGTTGCGGTACCGCTCGCGGGCCGCCCCATCGATGTCGGCATTGCCGAGGTGTCGCCCGATCACTGCCAGGCTTTTGTCCTCGTCGCTGCGGTAGTCGACCGTCGCGGCACACAAACCAGCGATCACAGCTTTGGCTTGCTTGCGATGACTGGTGAGCCAGCTACGCCGCGCAACGATCACGATGTAAGGGAACTTCCTGTCGGTCGCGGGAAGGTCGACCAAGACATGCAACCCGAGCTTGGCCAGCACAGAGTCGGGTGACTGCGACGTTGTCGCGTCGATGTCGCCGTTCTGCAGGGCCGCCATCCGATTGAACTCGCGACCAAGGCTGACGACGTCGACCTCGCTTTCGTAGTCCAGCCCGAGTTCGAGCAGCGCGACCTTGACGGCCATGTCTTGCGGCCCACCGAGGAACGGGAGCCCGATTCGTTTGCCACGCAGGGATGCGCTGTCATCGACCCCCTCTCGCGCAACGATGCGGTGGTAGAAGCGGTCGACGAGACCGCCGATGATGACCAGGTCAGCGCCCGCCGCGTTGGCCTTGAGCACAGCGTCGCCGCCTGCCAAGCCGATGTCGACTTGATCCGCGATAAGCGTTCGCATGGTCGCTGCGCTCCCGCCCATGACCGTGACCTCCGCTTCGACGCCCGCCTCACGGAAGTGCCCGGCCTCGTCGCCGACCCACGCGACCGCGTGCACGTACGACCCGATGGCGATCCCCACCGCGACCTTGTCGGGCTTGTCGCCTTTGCAGCTGCCCAACACAAGAGCGCTCGCAAGAAGCGCTGTGAGTCCGGCCCACACCGTTTTCGATCGCAGGATCACGTCGCGATTGCTCAGCCGGCTGCGGAGTATGCCTCGGCCGAGATCCGAGCGAGGAGCTCACGCCCGAAACGATCTGCAAAGCGCTCGCGGATGGTCTCGGCGACGGCCTCGAACCGCTGACTCTCGGACTCGGGCATGGTGAAGACTTCGCCACCGTGCTCGAGGCACTCGCCGCGCGATCGGAGACCGTCCTGGACGGACTTGTCTCGCTCGTGACGAGCGGTGGCCAGCGCGGCGTCTTGCAGCACGACTTGAAGTCGCTCTGGAAGCTGCTGAAAGAACGCCTCGTTGATCATCAGCGAGGTCAGAAACAGACTGTGGCTTGTCTCGTTGACGACCGACTGCACTCGGTGGTGACCAAGGTCCCAGTAGCGAGGCCACGTGGACTCGGCGGCCTCGATGACACCGTCTTGGGTCATCGCGGGGATGGACTGCAACGGGGCGGGGTGCGGGTGGGCTCCGAGCTCCTCGAACAACGCGGTGACGACCGGGTTTTGGGCGGTCCGCATGTGCACGCCCCGCAGATCGTCAATCGAGCGAATCGGGCGACCCGTCGACGAGATGATTCGGTACCCACCGCTATAGGTGAACGCCAAGCCATGCAGCCCATGGGGTGACAAACCGTCCAAAAGCTCACGCCCGATCGGACCGTCAAGCACCCGGGCGGCATGCTCATGGCTGCGAAACAGATACGGCAAATCGAGCGCCCACATCGGATCGTGGAGCCGGCCCAACACCGTCGTGTAGGTCTGGCTCATCTGAAGCTTGCCCGAGACGACCTCGTCCATGACTTGTGCGGGAGAAACCCGCGTGCCGCCGCCGTACTCGGTCGGGGTGAGCACCTCAACGCAGATCTCACCATCCGACCCCTCGGTCACGAGCTCTTCAAAGCGACGCGCGGCGTCTTCGAACAGCGCGATGGGGTCGTGAGTGAGGACCCAACGGATCGTTGTGCGGCTCATCGACCCCACGATACATGACTACGGCGCGATTCGTGGGACGACAATCTCCCGTAGCAGGCCCGAAATGCACGATTTCACGCGCTGAGCGCGTTCAGCCCGCAGGATTTCGGCCACTCCACCTCAGCCCCAGCTGATGCCGTAGCGGGCTTGCCCAGGGTCGTCTTGCACGAGTTCCACGTGCTGTTGTTGGGCCCGGGACGCCGACAGTGCTGCCCGAAATGACGCGACCAGCGAGACCCGAAACGGCCGCGAGTACGCACCTGCGGGATACGAGAGCGTGAGCTCGGCCGAGTGTTTGTCTCCCGAGGCCACAAGCTCACTTCCTTCGTGGAAGCTCTTCCATCGGCGGCTCGCCCCCATGAACAACAACGTTGGCGAGAACAAGAGCATCAACGCGCGAAACAACGGCCGTTGATAGTTGCGGAGTTGGCGGTCGTAGTTCCAATCGAGGAACGACGCGTCCGTTTTATGCATACGGTCGCGAACCATCGTCATGGCCAGGACAACCTCGACCGAGGGCACCCACCGATCGGGGTCGATGTCTTCCGCTTGGCTCCGCTCCCGCGGGACGGAGATGCCATCGCCCGCGAACAGATCGGGGTATCGCTCCAGGATGTCGCGCAGGAACACCGCCCGACTTCGGCACTCGGGAAATGAACGCAGCCCGTCGGGCAGCTCGTGAAGATACGCGGCGGTTTCGGGGTACCGCGCGGCATCGACACGCGCCGCCTGCATGGGTCCGCCCGCCACCACCGATCCGTAGTCTCTGGCTCGAGCGCGGTCAAGACGGTCGCTGAACGCGGACGACGCTGACGCTGGCCGCGGTGCAGCCCTCGAATGCCGTTGGGCTGGTCTTCGCGGACGGCGGCATGGTGTAGTGCACGCACGCCATGCCATTGTTGAACCCGATTGCCGCTGCATTGAGCTGCCTGCTCCTCGGTTTGGCCACCGCATGTGGCGCGGACGCCGACGACGACGCGTCGATGGGTACGCAGGGGAGCACGGTTGGTGACGGGTCGAGCAGCGGAACGTCGAGCGTCCCAGGAGCGAGCCCAGCGACGGGCGGTACGACGACCGACGCCAGTACTGGGCCAAGCGCCACATCCGCTGCGGACGAGACGATGGGTGGGGATGAGGCATCCGAATCAACGGCGGCGGGGGATCCCGCACGAACCTGCGACGGCACCGACTACCTGCTTTGCTTGGACTTCGAGGATACGGCCGTCGGCGAGGTCCCGTCGGGCTGGACGCGCAACGGCGAGCTCGTGGCGGTCCAAGACGACTTCGCACACCTAGGCTCGCACGCGCTGCGCACCGACGCGCAGCCGAGCTGGCGAAGACGCATCGAACACGACGCGTCGATGATAGGGCCCGCACACTGGGGTCGCGTCTTTTATCGGGTGGCCGTGCCGATCCCCGTTGCCGACCTTGTGCACTCGACCCACGTCAGCTTCGTTGGCGTGGGCCCCAACATCGGTGAGGCCGAGTACCGCTACTTCGACACGGTCAAGGCGGGCTCGATGGCTCAGGGCATCGAAGATCGGATCTCCTTCATCTTCAACGTGCAGCCCGACGGCCCCGAGTTTGGCCAGGGCAGCGGCTGGCTCGAGCGCTACTACGAAGACACGTGGCATTGCGCTGAGTGGCACGTTGACGCGGCCGACCAGAGCTTCACCTTCTGGGACGACGGTGAGGAGCTCGTGTCGTTCACCAACGGAGCGGGCAACTTCAACGAGACTGAAATCCCCGACGGCTACTCGATCGTGACGCTGGGGTGGACCAACTACCAAGAGGCTCCACCCGGATACACCGCCTGGTACGACGACTTCGCGCTCGATGACGAACGCATCGGCTGCGAGTGAGGTCGGCGCGACCTACCAGGTCTGCACCAACAGTTCGTCACACTGCCGCGCAAGCACCTCGCGGTCGCGACGCAACTCTTCGAGGATCGGGTTGGCCGACATACCCGGGTCGAGAGTGCGCACCATCGGCGCCCCGATGGGATGGGTCAGTGTGTCCATCCACGACGGAGCCTCGGCCTGCGCTGGCATGGGACTGCCGCCCTCCAGTGCCTGCATCGCGGTGGTGAAGAGGCCGTCGATTCGAACGCGCGCCCACGCCTCGTCAAAGAGCCAGCGCTGGGTGGCAACGTCCTCTCCGACAAGCTCTGGGTCGCCATCGATAATGGCGCGCAGGTAGGCATTGGCCATCAGGTACTCGCCAATGAGCGCTCGCCGTGCGACCGCCTGGTCACGGCCGACGGTATCCAGCGCGCTGCGCAGCTGCGCGCGCGCTTGCACGGCGGAAGCGGACTCGTCTTCGCGTGCCGAGACAAGCAACGCAGCCAACGCGACCGATCGTTTCAGCGAGGCTGTCGCGGAGACCGCGGCGAACAGGTTGCGGGAGGACGTTCGGTACTCGCGATGCAGGGCGACCATCTGGGCCAACGCGCTGAAGGCCGCGACCTCGTCACCGTGCGCGCGCATCCACAGGATCTCCGCGGTCGCTGTCTGCCCCAACCGATACACGTCGAAGTGAGGGCAGCTCGTGCCCGGATCGGCGGGGCACCCGTCGGAGAAGCTCTGGGCCTCGGTCGCCACGCGCCACGCCGCCAGCGCCGCTTGGACCTTCGGGTCGGCCATCATGCTGTCGAGGGCCTCCCGCGTCTCGGCGAGGCGCTCCGTGAAGGTCTCGGTGTCGTCCTGCTCCACCATCGCAACGGCATCGCGGACCGCGTCTGGAGGCTCGACGTGCAAGTCCGCTTGTACCGCGGCCGCCAGCCCGACCCAGCCGTTGGCGTCGCTTTGATCCAGGGGCGGCAGATCGCTCAGCGACCACAGCGGAGCGGGAGTCTCTCCGCCGCCGCATCGGCTGAGCGCGCAGGTCCCCACCGCGCCGAGCACGGCGAGTCCCACGACAGCCCCGATCAACTTGCGCATCGAAGCTTCGACCCTACCGCAGATAGCCGTATTCCAGCCGGCCACACGGACCGTGAGCCGCGCGACACCGCGGGGCGCTGTTGTAGGCCCGAACCGCGCGTAGACCGTTGTAGGCACGCTCCGGGCGCGAATCGTGATTTTGCGCCCTGGTCACGCGACATGGGTTGGACGAAGATGGCTGCGATGCTCGCGTGGATTCAGGCGGCCCGCCCGCTCGCCCAGGTCAACATCGCGATCCCGCTCTTGTTTGGCGAGATGCTGGCGTTCCACGCGACCGGCCAGCTGGACGTCGGCATGCTCATCGCCGCGCACGCGTTTGGCGTGTTCGACCAGCTGTTCATCGTGTTTGCAAACGACGTCGCCGACGTCGAGGGCGACAAGCTCAACGAGACGCACAACATGTTCTCGGGAGGCTCGCGAGTGCTCCCTGAAGGCAAGCTCACCCGCCGCGCGCTCGCGACCGCGGCGGCCGTATGTGCGGGAGCAATGTTCCTGATCAGCGCAGCGCTGACGACCGTCGGTCACCGCCCCGCGATGCTCGCGGGCTGGGCGCTGGCCGTCGTGTTCTTGTGGGCATACTCGTACGCACCGCTCAGGCTCTCGTACCGCGGCTTCGGAGAGATCACGCAGGGCGTTGGCGTGGGGCTCGTGCTCCCTGTCATGGGCTGGTACCTCCAAGTTGGGCATTTGGACGGGCTCCCCTGGCTGGCCCTGTTGCCCTCGGTGCTGCTCGCCACGGCCAGCAACATCAGCACGGCGCTCCCCGACCACGCCGCCGACACCGCCGTCGACAAGCAGACCTGGCCCGTGCGATTCGGCGAGGCTCGGGCCCGCAAACACAGCCTGCAGATCATCGCACTGGGCATCCTGCTGACCCCGTTTGTCTTGCCCGGCCTCGACCGGGACTCGTTGCTACTGGTGGAGGCAGCCCCAGCGGTGGCCCTCATCGCCAACACCTTCCTCCGGCACCGTGCGGACTCGAGCGAGCGCCGCGCGTGCACGCGCTTTGTGTTTCTCAACGGAACCGCCATCAATCTTGCGCTGGCTGCCTGGTGCATCGCGCTGGGCGTGCTGTGACCCGCAGCCGCGGACTGGGGTGCGCAGCCCTGCTCCTCGTCGTCGGATGTAGCGATGAGGGCGAGCTGGCGGGCGAGCTGCAGGTCGAGCCAAAACCAGCGACTCTAGCCTTCGCTGGCGACGCGATGCTGGGCCGAGGGTTCAACACACTCTTCGCGGAGAACCCTGACTACGTCGCGTGGCGCGGCACCCAGCCCGCGCTGCGTGGAGTCGACATCTTGGCGTTCAACCTCGAGACGACGATCACCGATGCAGAGGACTTGTGGGAGGGGAAGAACTACCAGTTCAAGCTCTCGCCGGATCTCGCATCCGCGGCGTTGGGTGCCGTCCTCGAGGACAACGGAGTGCCCGCCGCGTTCGCCTCGACCGCCAACAACCACGCACTCGATTACCTCGTCCCCGGGCTGCTCGACACGCTGACCGCGCTGGACGGCTTTGGGCTCCCGCACGCGGGCACAGGGCCCGACGCACAAACGGCGCAAGCCCCGACGATCGTCGAAGCGTCGGGTGGGGCCCGCATCGCATTCTTTGCGGCATCGTCGGTGTGCAGCTGCGGCGACCTGTCGCTATGGAGTGCTGGGCCCAACGCCCCGGGAGCGTGGATGATCGAGTCGCACGACGATGCGGGCTGGGAGGCCGCAGCCAAGGCGGTGCGGGAAACGGCACCGACGGTGGACTATGTGGTGTTCTCGCTGCACTGGGGTGGCAACTACACCGAGACCTGGCCGGTCTCCTGGATGCAAGCGCGCGGACATGCACTCGTCGCGGCGGGGGTCGACGTCATCTACGGGCACAGCGCACACCATGTGCTGCCCATCGAGAGGGTCGGGAACAGCCTGATCCTGTATGGGACGGGGGATTTCCTCGACGACTACTCGGCGGTCGACGGGTTCCGTAACGACCTGAGCTACATCGGGCGGGTTTCGCTCTCGGCCGACCGCCCTCCCGAGCTGACGGTCATCCCCATGCGGCTGGAGCATGAGGACGGGCACTACGGAGCAGCCTTGGCCGAATCCGATCCTGATTTCGCGCGGGTGATCGACGCCACTGTCGCGCTGCACTGAGGCCGCTTGACCGCGAGCACTGGGCCGGCGAAGCTCGGGACGTTGGAACGCCGCAGAGGGAGACTCGGAGGGGTAAGCCTTGGATTGCTGGTCGGCGCTGTCATCGCGCTCGCCTGCGGGCCCAAGGGGGACCGAGTCCTTGGCCAGCGCTGCGACGAGAACGGAGACTGCGAGGACGGCATGTTCTGCAGCAAGGACGGGAGCACGGCCAAGCAGTGCACGATCGAGTGTGACCCGACGCCGGACCCATGCCCGGAGATGTTCGACGACGCCGCCTTTTGCAACGAAGCGGGGCTGTGCGTGGTGGAGTGCGACGTCGATGAGGTGTGCCCGCCCGGCACCGAGTGCATCAACAATGTGTGCGACCGCGGCTGAGCGGCAGTCACCGCTCTAGCCGTGGCAGAGACGCCCGCCGGTTTGAAGTACGCCTGGACGAACCTCGCCGTGGTCGAACACGGCCCGCAGGAGATCGCAGCGCCCGTTGTCTGTTGCGCCGCAGCCCGCAGCGTCGCGCTTCAGATCGTCGACCTTCACGTCAAACTCCGGCAGCGGGGTCAGCACCTCCGAGACGAAGCCAGCGCCGCTCCCAGAAGGAGCCTCGTCGTCATGGCACGTCCCGCACGTGGTGCCCTTCCCCGCTTGCACGCGATCAAACGGTGCGGATGCACGCAACGCGCCCGTGATCGGCAGCTCGAGCTCGCCCTTGAGCGAGAGCTCCTCCGAAGTGGCCTGCCCAAACTCGAGCAGGTTCCGCCCCATGCCGCTGGGCACGACGACCATGGTGAGTGGCCCGCTGCGAATGAAAATCCGCGGGCTGTGGCCGTCGTCTGCGGGCTGCGCCGAAAACGGACTGGCGGTCGCGACGAGTGCGACCGGGCGATCGAGGCTCTCGACAAAGCAAGCGGCCGACACGGGTTTGGGCAGCGCGTTGAGAAGTTCGACCGCCGCTGCGATCGTTGTGGGCGAGCCCGACACCCCCGCGGGCGTACTGCAGCGGGAGCGGGGGTCCGCATGCACCGCGGTGGGTTCGGCTTTCGGTTCGGCTTTCGGCTCGGCAACGACAGCTGGCTCCCCGCAGGCGTTCATCGCCAACAGGGCCCAGACGACATGACGCAACCTCATGCGTTTCGGCGACGCAAGAGCCAGAGCATCGCGCCAAGGCCGAGCCAGCCCAACCGACCGCCTTGGCCCGCGCCCACACGGCAGCCACTGTCATCGCCGCCGCCGTCCGCGGCACCGTCGCCACCCGTCGCCGCGCCCGTACCGTCACCCGTGCCTCCGCCCATGCTGCCGCCGCCCGTGTCCGCCGGTTGGGAACCGTCGTCGCCCCCGGTTGCATCCGCGGATCCATCGGCCGCGTCGTCCATGCCGCCGCCGCTGTCTTCGTCACTCGGCACGACATCCAACAAGGTGATGTCAGCACAGGTGTAGTAGAGGTCAGACTCCTGAAAGCCGTCGCCGTCGTACATCACCTGGATGACCTGGAGCGTGCAGTTTTCACACTCCTGTTCGGGCATGGTCAGCTCGAAGACAAACTGCTTCATGCCGGGCTCGTCGATGATGTTGTCCATCAGCACGCCCGGGAAGTTGTTGAAGTCGTCGTAGCCGTTGATGGTCACGATGTCTTCATCGTTCTCGGCCCACGCGATGCGCAGGTGCCCCTCGTGCGCCACGAACTCGTCGACGACGATCGTGACCGTCTCGCCGGTCTGATAGATCTGCGGCGGCGACTCACCCGGCGGGTTGTCGGGGTGGCCACACGGTGCGTCCTTGATCATCTCGGGCCCGTAGCGGGAGTCGGGAAGCACGATTTCGATGTGCGCCGCCGCGGCGCCCGTCCAAGACATCGTGGCCAAGAACACCACCGATGGAATCCAGGTTCGCTGCGTCATCACTGGCCCAATCGTACCGCAAAGGGGCCCGAAAGCGGCAGGACGTGGCGTTTGTAAGCGGATCTCGGCCCACGCACCGTAGTCTTCAGACCTCGCCTGGGGAGCACGACACCCGAACCGCGCAACTACGCCAGGGGCTTTCGCGCCACGAAGAATGCCGTTGCCTTGCCCGCGGGGATCTCTGGGCGCTCGATGTCCGTGAACCCCGCGGCCTGCAAGTTGCGCTCGAGAGCTGCGACCTTGAGCAACCACACCTCGGGTGCTTTTCCGACGAGCTTCATGAGCGGAAGGATCATCCAAAACGGCACCAGGCTCTCGGCGAGGCACGGCGTCGTCGAGATGAAGCTACCGCCCGGCTTGAGCATTTCGAAGATCTTCGCGAGCACGCCAGCGTAGTCATCGACCAGGTGCAGGATGTTGAAGGCGCAAATCGAATCGAAGGTCTCCCGCTCGACAGCACTGAGCTCGCCCACCGTAGTGTTGTGGAACGTCGCGTTGGTGATGCCTTGCGCCACGGCCTTCCGGTTGGCGATCTTGACCATCTCGCGCGAGATGTCGATTGCGTGAACCCGCGAGACGCAGGGTGCCAACTCCAACGCGAGCGAACCCGTGCCGCACCCGATGTCGAGGATGACGTCGTCTGGGTTCAGCCGCGCTTTCGTAGCCTCGAGCTTGGCGTGGTACGCGGGCAGGTTCGCGATCGGCTGCTTTGAATAGCGCGCCGCAAGCTTGTTCCAGAATCTCTCGGCGCGGTCCTCTTCCCGGACGTGGTTGGGCGAGGCGAGACCCTCAATCATGGGGGCGAAGTCGGCGTGCATCTGCATTTTCTGTGGTTTACTAGTAAACTAGTAAACCGCAAGAACAATTCGTCATTGCTGCGTAAAAACAGACACTTGCTGGTTCTCGCGTTGACCAGCCCGATCCGAATTGGGAGCAGCCGGGACTACGGCATCGGGCCGTCAGAGGTCCGTGCGAGCGCCCGAACCTTGTGGGCTGAGCTCCGGAACACACGCTCGAACTTGTCGTCGTCCAGGACCAAGGAGTAGTACAGCCGTGAGGGGTGGAACCCCGCGTGGTAGCGGGTCATCCCGAGCGCACGCTGGGCACGGTTGAACAGCTTGAGCGCTGGGCCCGGCACCCGCATCGGCTTGATGCCCCGCTCCTCGAGGAACTTGGACAGCGGGCCCACCGTTTGGCCCGCGACGTTGTAGACGCCCTTTCCGTGCAAGAAGATCGCGAGGATCAAGTCTCGCGCCAGACGCTCCTTGGTCGTGGGGTTGACCATGGGGTCAAACCCGACCGGGAGCATCGGCGGGTTGCTCTCGAACAGCAGATTGATCCCTGAGATCACGCCGCCGCCAAACACCCCGCTGGGTCTCAGCACCATGATCTCCGACCCAGGCTCGTCCATCTTGGCGCGACAGATGAACTCCGCGTCCAACGTATCGCGCAGGATTGGGTGCCCGGTCGGGTCCAGGTTGAGCTCAGAGTCTTCGCGGACTTTGTAGTCACCCCGCGGGCCCAAGCGATAGACAGCGTCGCTCGACAGGAAGATGTACTTGCCAACCCCGTGCCGTAGCGCGGCCTGCAGGAGGTGCTGCGCCGTGTTGACGTTGAACTCGTGGCTCTTGAAGTTGTAGCCGTGGGGGCTCCCGGCAAACGCCATATGGAGCACGGTGTCGAACGGAGTGCTCCGAAAGCGGTCGAGCAAGAACAGGTTGTCGACTTGCCGACGGCGCGACAGATCGGCCGAGGCGAACACGAAGCGCTCGGGGTCGCAGCCGAGCAAGGCTGGCGGGCACGCCCCGCGATCAACAGCCAGGATCGCCTCGACGTCTGGCTCGGCAAGCAGCCGTTCGATGATGTGGACCGCCACCCGCCGTCGGGCTCCGGCGATGAAGACTCGTCGCTTGCCCGCCCGAAGCGATCCCGGCACGGGCTCGCCCATTCCATTCGCAGCGTCGCTCATACACGTCCCTCTTCTGAATCCTTGCGGTGCTGATGACCCAGCCGGATCTGCTCTGCCACCGCCTCTCGCACCCGTGCGACCTCCCGCTCACGAACCTCGATGCTCTTGAGAACATCGGGGTCGATCGTCAGCGGTTCTCCGTAGCGGATGTAGTAGCGAACGGGCCGCGGAAGTAACCCCAGCGGCCCCAGCCAGGGAAACGTCGTGGTTACGGGGAAATACGGCATACGAAACGCGCGGGCCAGCGGCTTGATGTCGGCGACCATCGTCTGCTGCTCCTCAGCCCCGACCAAACCAAACGGGATCACGGGCGCGCCGTGGCGTGCCGCGAGCTCGACATGCCCGTGCGAGAACGGCAGCAGGTCGTACTTGTCGACCGCGAGCTTGCCCAGCGCCGCGGCGCCTTCCGGGAAGATCCCGACCAAGTGACCCTCCCTGATCAGTCCGTCAAAGTTCGCGCGCGTACCGGAGATCTGGCCGACGCTCCGAAAGAACGTCCCGAGAAACGGGACCTTGTAGACGAAGTAGTCGACCATGTACCGCACCAAGCGCGGTGGCTCGGTGTTGCGGAAGACGTCCGCGCTCATCAAGATCGCGTCAAAGGGCAGCACGCCCGAGTGATTGCCAACAACGACGCCAGGGCCCGACGCGGGCAGGTTCTCGTGCCCCTGCGAGACGACCCGAAAGTAGTAGCGGTGCAGCCAGTAGCCGAGCGCGTACGCGACACCTAGCACTTGCGGTCGCGTACCGAAGGCGTCGGTTCCCATCCCGACATCACGAATCGAGTAGGCCTCGACGCGGTCCCACTCGCGGTCGGGGAGCAGCGCCCGTACGAACTTCATGTTCGGCCGCAACATCTGGGCCTCAGTATCGCACCGGAGGGGTCCCCTCATCGGGTTTGGAGTTGCGGCGCTCCAACCGGCGCTCCCATTCCTTCGAGGGCACGGGGATCACGTAGACCGTCGGCCACACGAACCGACGATCGGTCATGCCCATGCGACGCGCCCAATACTCAATGTCGACCACCTGAAACGGCTCGTCGTCGATGACCACGATCTCGTGGATCCGCGGCACGAACTGCGCGCCCTCTGTGGTCTCGGTTCGGAACAGCAGGCGTCCCTCGCAGGCGTACTCGACGTAGGGCATGGGGAGTACGGACGAAGATACTCGGCGTGACCGGACAATCCCAGCGGAGCCGGGGCGCGGCACCGTCCCGTCGTCGCTCCACCAACCACCGCCTGCGAAGCGCCGTAGAGAACGCGCGTAGCACGCGTTTGGGGCCAAAAAGGTGTGAGCTTGCCGACCCGCGATGAGATCGTTGAACGCCCCTTGCCCAGGGCCCCAATCCTGGTATGTTCCCGCCCCACTTCGGGAGAGGTGTCCGAGTGGCCGAAGGTGCCAGATTCGAAATCTGGTGAGGTTCACGCCTCCGTGGGTTCGAATCCCACCCTCTCCGCAACCCGTTTTCAGGGAAACCAAACCGACTTAACGCTTAGCTTTTGATTACGGCCGATGGCCGCCATTTTGGAGAGGTGTCCGAGTGGCCTAAGGTGCAGCATTGGAAATGCTGTGTGGTTCACGCCACCGCGGGTTCGAATCCCGCCCTCTCCGCCACGCCCATCCCAACACGATGGGCCTTGTGCCCCGAGCGACGGTTTTTTCGCCAACCCCGTGAGGACCGGAAGGTAGCAGCGGTAACGAGAAGCCGGGTGCTCGGGGCACTTTTTTTGCCCCGAGGCCC
>Ga0316189_10005015_pt1 | contig 12686 bp, 9 predicted proteins | sample LowCovwburrow_MG_FD_204930 | JGI IMG/M metagenome (GOLD analysis project Ga0316189, IMG submission 204930) | Coastal sediment microbial communities from Maine, United States - Lowes Cove worm burrow | ecosystem: Environmental > Aquatic > Marine > Coastal > Sediment | place: USA: Maine... | reverse complement strand
CTGTGACCCGAGGGGCTGCTTGAGGCAGGCTATGGGGTCGTTCCTGAAGCCAATTACCGCAGAGATATCAGTTTTTTAAGCTGATATCTCATGCTGATAGGAATTTAAGCTGCCTGTTTAAACAACCGTTTCACGTCCCTGGCCCTAATTTAAGCCAGCAGCGTTTAACATGGAGTTCAGGTCCGCCAGATTGGCGGGTAGAAGAATATCTGTTTCCTTTTTGGCCAATAGTGCCACCTGCGCCAGGTATTGCTCGGTGAGCTGTAACTTCACCGCCTCGGCGCCACCACGGGTGTGAATGGCATCGGCCAGCTTCTCGATCGATGCGGCCGTGGCCTCGGCCAAGGCCACAATCTCGGAAGCCTTGCCTTCGGCCTCGTTGATGCGTTTCTGCTTTTCACCCTGAGACTTGTTGATCAACTCAGTCTTATAGCCCTCCGAACGATTGATACGCGCTTGTTTGTCCCCGTTCGCCTTGGCGATCATGGCCTTGCGCTCCCGCTCTGCGGTCACCTGGAGTTCCATGGAACGGTGCACCGAATGGGGTGGCTGGATGTTCTTGATCTCGTAGCGGTGTACTTGGATCCCCCATTGGCGACCCGTCTCGCTGAGCACGTCAACCACGCGTACGCTGATATGGTCTCGTTCCTCAAAGGTGCGATCCAGGGGCAATTGACCGATCACCGAACGGGTGGTGGTCTGTGCCAGCTGCATGGCCGCGTAGGCGTAGTGCGTAATACCATAGGCCGCTTTCTCCGGGTCGACCACGCTCATATAGATCACACCGTCTACCATGACATTAACTTCGTCCATGGTAAAACAATCCTGGGGTGGAACCTCAATGGTCTCCTCTTTGAGGTCGAGAATATTTGCCACCTTATCGATAAAAGGCAACAGTAAGGCCAGACCCGCAGTACGTGTCTGGTGGTAACGGCCCAGCCGTTCGATGATAAAGGCCTTGCGTTGCGGCACCTTGCGGATGCTGCGGACCAACCGCCACAAAATAACCATGGCGAGAATGCCCCAAACCAGGAAAGTGAATATATTGGCCATCGTTGCCATTAGGCACCTCCTTTGCTTGAATCGCCGCCATCCATGGTCTGCGAGACCTGGTTGATGCCTTGGAAAAAGCCTTTAATGTTGGCCAGCTCACCGGGCACCACGGAGACATTGGCCTTGGAGCAAATTTTGCCGAACTCGGTCAAGTACTGCTGCATAATGCGCATTTGTACCGCTTTGGTTCCGCTGGGTTTGGCAATGGCTGCCGCCACCCGGCGCACACCGAAGGCCGTGGCCTCAGCCAGGATCGCGATCTCCTGGGCACGACCCTCCGCCTCGTTGACCCGCTTTAGTTTTTCGCCTTCCGAGATGTTGATCATCTCCTGGCGTTCCCCTTCCGAGACCAGCGAGACCGATTCCTTATGGGCCGTGGCCAGAGTTACCTCAGCCCGGCGTGAACGTTCCGCCTCCATCTGCTTTTCAAGCGTTTGCACCACATGTTCCGAGGGGATGATGTTCATGATCTCGTAGCGCAAGACTTTGATCCCCCAGGGATCTGAAGCCCGATCAATCTCCGTGACAACGGTTTGGTTCAGGTTTTCGCGTTCGGAAAACGATTGGTTCAGAGTCAGCTTGCCCATCTCCGAACGCATCGTTGTCTGAGCCAGGTTGACCGCTGCCAGCCGATAATCGCCGATACCGTAAGACGCCTGCTGGGCATCCATAACCTTGATATACACCAGGCCGTCTACTTCGACCTGAATATTGTCTTTGGTGATACAGGACTGCGCGGGCACATCCAGTACCTGCTCCCGTATTTCGTGACGGTAGGAAACCTCGTCAACAAGGGGGATGAGGATATGCCAACCCGGGGAAAGCACCGAGTGGAACTTGCCCAAACGCTCCATGATGCCATTCTCTCGTTCGGGAATAATAATCAGGGTTTTTAATAAAAAAAACAGGACAACAAGGAACAAGATCGTAAACCAAAAACCAAACCAACCCATTTGAGCCTCCATATAATTCGTAAAAATTAAACTTGTATTGAACGTGTCTGGAAAAGGTAGAGAGGGCCCATGCCAAGAGAACCGTGCAGGCAGAGAACGCCGATTTCGCCCTCGGCCCGGACACTGCTCTGCGTGCCCGCCATGTCTGGGAAAATTGCGGAGCAGGGACCAACAGCCTGGCACTGGGCGAAGGCACATCAAACCTGGCGATTGAGGCCTCCTGCAGATGTGCATCGGTGACCGCCAGCCCAGTTTGGGCCATAATAGGAGATGTTGCGCCCAAGACCTGGGGAAACAGGAGCCCGGAATGCATGAATAAAAGGTTTCGGACCATGGGAACGCCCTCCCTTTAACAGGTCTTTGGAACGTCAAACAGTCGTAATTGAAAGATAGCATTTCGATAGCTAAAAGGCAAATAGGAGCGGCCCGGTTACTCCGGTTCCGTTCCTCCCACCTCAAATTCCCCCCTTGTTTGACTACGACCTTGAGAGCCAGGCCATCTGTCTGCTACAATGGCCGTTGGAGTCAATGCACACATTTGCCCGTGTCTCTCACCAATATGAAGGTATTCACCAAGCTCAAGAACATTCTTATCAACAACCGGCTCTATTTTGGTCATTTGGGCCTGCTGGTCCTTTTTCTGCTCGGGCTGATGAATGTGGTCAATATCCTCGGTTTTCGCTCGCCTTCCGATGGCGTCGAATGGGAAGCTAATCCTGAAGGACGTCCCATGGTCTCCGGCTTGATTACAACCGATGCCGAACTCTCCTTTCAGATCGGCGATGTGCTGATCAGCATCAACGATGTACCCGTCGAAGATCTCGACAGTCTCAAAACCCTCTTGGAAGATGCCAAAATAGGAGGCGAGTACCTCTACATCATCGAACGGGCCGGCGAACAGGAACTGGAACCTTGGGTTGTCATCAAGGGTCTTCGCGACGATAACCTGAAACAGTACTTCCCGCTTGCCCTGACCGGCTTCCTTTACCTTTCCTTTCTGCTCCTGATCATGGGCCAGAAGGTGGTTTATGGCTCACGACTCGCGCTGACCCTCTTATGTCTGTGCGTTTTTCTCAAATTCGCCTTCCACCACACGGAGCGCTTCACCGACCTGGACTATATTGTTTATTTCCTGGATGATCTGGGCGAGTTCTTGTTGCCCTCGGCCCTGGCCGCAGTGGCCATTAGCCGTGCCTTGAGCGGGGCCCGCTGGGCACCCTTTGTTCAGGCCCTCCACTGGTTCCCCAGCGTGTTGCTGCTGCTGTTCAAATACCTCTTCCTGTCGCTTTTTATCGAGGCCGATATTACCAAACAGTTCGGTGCCGACTTGATGAATGACTTGGAGATGATCCAGCACCGCTGGGCCGGCGGCCTGATGATCGTGGCCCTGCTGATGCTGACCCTGATCGCCGAAATGCGCGCTCAAGAACGTAGCTTCTCCTTTTTCTGGGTGGTGGCCTGGCTGCCTTTCTCGGTCCGGCTTCTCGGGGTCGACCTGCCCTTTCTTCGGGTTGCCTCCGGTGTAACCCCCATTATCTTGCCCATTGCCCTGCTGGTCCGCTGGAGCCGCCACAACGCCCTCTACCTGGGGGAAATCGCCAAGAAAGGCATCGTCTATTTCTCCGTCGTTTTTGTGCTGTTGCTGGGTTATGCCCTCTTCATCATCGCTTTTCAGGCCCTTCTGGGCGACAAGATCAATTCGGCTGCCCATGCCACCATTTTGGGCATTGCCATCATGTTCGCCGTCATCAGCTACACCCCCGCCAAGCGCTATTCTGCCGAAACCTTGGAACGCATTATTTACGGAAAACGCCTGGAGTCCATTCGCCTGCTCACCGATTTCTCCACCCTCAACCGGGCCGATACCCGTATCGACGTTTTTCTGTTCAACATACTGGGCCGGATCAAGAAGGCCTTCCTGGTTGAAAAGGGTTCGGTCTACATGGTCGGCGAGAACTCGGCCACGTTCCACAGCATTGAACCTCTCCAACAACACGAGACCTTTATCTTTACCCATATTCCCCCATCGCTCCTGGCGGGTGATATTGTTCGGGGTCACGAGGCTTCAGCGCGTTTGCTCGGCACCGATGAAGAGAACCCCTTCGGACCCAATGACTTCATTTGTCCCATTCGTGTTTCCGACGAACTGGGTTCCCTGATCGTCTTTTCCCTGGAAGGCAACAATCCCAGGCTGAACCCGGACGAAGAACGCCAGCTCAAAGCGCTCTTGCACCAGTGTGATGTGCTGATGGAGAACATGGAGCTCTACCATGCGGTTACTCAGAAGGCGATCAGCATCAACCAGCTCAAGGAATACAACGAAAATATCATTGAATCCTCGCGCCTGGGGATCTTGACCACGGATGAAATGGATCGGGCGGTTTCCTGTAACAATGCGCTGGTTGAGCTGGCCGGGATTCCTCGAGATGAGGTAATGGGCAAGACCTTTGAACGTTTGTTCCAGCCCATGGCCCTCACCAACCAACGCCGTGTCAAGTCAGGCCACACCCTGGAAGGCCGCTTTGAAAATGTGGGCGGCGAGTTGGTCACCCTGGAGATCCAGGAAACACCCTTGAAAACCAAGGAGAACGAGGTCTACGGAACCCTCTACCTGATCGAGGATATCCAGGAAAAGAAAGAGTTCAATGAGAAGATGATGCAACAGGAGAAGTTGGCCTCTATCGGTCTCCTGGCCGCAGGTGTTGCCCACGAGATCAATACACCGCTGACCGGCATCGACTCCTATTCCCAGTTGCTTGCCGCCGACCCCCGGCTGGGTGAAGATGGCAAGGAACTGGCCGAGCTGATTCAAACCCAGTCTCAACGGGCCGCGCGGATTGTCTCAGAACTGCTCAATTTCAGCCGTAAAGAGTCACTGCCCAAGGGGCCCGTGGACCTGGACGATGTGCTGAGCCAAACCCTGCGCTTCCTCAGTCACCAGATCGGCAGCCGCAAGGTACTCGTAACGGTTCACGAGCCGAATGCGGAAGCTCGCATTGAGGGTTATGCCAACCAGGTCCAGCAGGTCTTTGTCAATCTGATCGTCAATGCCATGGACGCCATGCCCAATGGCGGCACCCTGGAGATTCGTTTGCGCGTAGGCACCAAAACTATTGAAGTCTCATTCAAGGATTCGGGGACGGGCATGAATGAGCATGTGCGCAACCATCTGTTTGACCCCTTTTTCACAACCAAAGAAGTCGGCAAAGGGACAGGTCTGGGTCTTGCCGTGGTCTACAATATCCTGCAGGATCACGGTGCCGGGGTGCGTGTCATCAGTGAGGAAGGTCAAGGCACAACCTTCCGCCTCTCGTTTGCACGCTCTGGACCAAGGACTCAGGCAGAAAAGGTAATGCAGGCAGAAAACAGAATCAGACATGAAGTAATTGATGCGGAAGCCAAACTTTGTTAGGCTTTTAAACGTAAACTCAACACTTGGATAAAAGGCACAGAGGGTGATTCATGGAGCAGAACAACACAAAAATTCTTCTAGTGGAAGACGAACCGGTTATTCAGGACGTGTTGTGCCGATTGCTCAAACCGGAAGGCCATAAACTGAAGATCCTTGACCGCGGCGATCTGGCCATCGGTGAATTGGAGAATAATCGGGATTTCGAGCTGATTATTACCGATCTAATGCTTCCAGGCGCCAACGGCATGGAAGTCCTGGACAAGGCACGCAGTGTAGCGCCAGACATACCGGTCATAGTGATTACGGCCTATGCCTCTGTCGATACCGCCGTGGAGGCCATGCGCCTGGGTGCTTTTGATTACCTGCCCAAACCCTTCAACAACGATCAAGTAATGCTCGTCATCAAGAAAGCGCTTGAGAAACGCAGGCTCGTTCAAGAGAACCAGAAATTGAAACGCGAGCTGAATCTGCGTTACGGGTTCGAGAACATTGTGGGTAATTCGGAGCAAATGGCGGAGGTCTTCGACCTGGTCCGCCTGGCCGCACCCTCTACCGCCACAATTCTCATTCGCGGCGAGAGTGGAACGGGTAAAGAACTGATTGCACGCGCCATCCACCACAATAGCCCGCGCAACGATCGTTCCTTTGTGGCGCTCAATGCTGGCAGCATTCCCAACGAGCTATTGGAGTCGCATCTGTTCGGGCACGCCAAGGGCGCTTTCACGGGTGCCATCTCAGACAAAGACGGTCTATTCAAGATGGCCGATCAGGGCTCCATCTTCCTTGATGAGGTGGGCAACATCGACATGGAGATCCAGGCCAAGTTATTGCGGGTTATCCAGGAAAAGGAATTTATGCCCGTGGGCTCCACGCGGAACCTCAAGGTGGACGTACGTTTGATCTGCGCCACCAACGCCGATTTGGAGAAGATGATTAGCGAAGGGACGTTCCGCGAAGATCTTTACTATCGACTGAACGTGATCCAGGTAGAGGCCCCGCCTCTGCGCGAGCGCATCGGTGACCTGCCCTTGCTGGTCGATTTTTTTATTCGGAAATTCGAAAAACTCAACGAAAAGAAGATCGCCAAAGTGGATGCGGATTTCATGTCAGCCATCGAATCCTACCCCTGGCCGGGCAATGTGCGCGAATTGGAGAACGTGATGGAAAGGGCGGTGGTCCTTTCGCGAAATGAGGTGATAGAAAAGGCTTTGTTGCCGCGCAATTTCCTGAAAAGAACGGGCGGCGTTTTCGACATGGTGCCCAACCTGGAAGAGGGTATCAACCTGCAGGAACAGATTCAGCTGTTCGAGCGTACACTAATCACGCGCGCCATGGAGAAGGCGGGTGGCGTTCAAAAGAAAGCGGCGTCCATGTTAGGCCTGAAGACCACCACCCTCAGTGAGATGCTAAAACGGCACAAGTTGCGCTGACCCTGCGGTCCCCGGATGTACTGGTAGCAAAGGTTCAACATAATATCGCGGGGAAGCCTAACCTTCAATGAGAGGGCTTGAAAGCTATCCGCGCTGGCTATTCCAAGGATACCAAAAGATCGTTTCACGCCGAACAGTGGCCGGGTCTCCTGCTTAGCACGCGCCCCCGAACCGCCGTTACAGCCGGCGGTTTTGGGAAACCTCCCGAGGTCCATAAATTCTGTGCTAATATACCGGCAATATTGGAGGTATCGAATGCACAAGAAAGAGTTGATATTTATATTCATTTCTTTGTCAGTTTTGATATTGGTCATGTTTTTTTATATGTGGCTTCACGGGTTCCCTTTTGATTATCGGTCACAAGGCATAACAAAATGGGAGTTTGACTTTATACTAGAGCAGAACATTGCAATAGTTGGTGTTGAAGTTGTTGTTTGGGTATTTACAGGTGTCACTTGCCGTTTATTAAGCACATTGAGGGTTGAGAAAGGGTGGATCCTGTTGGAAAAAATCAACGAATGGCTCTGTGAAAGTGTTTATACCTGGGGTGCTGTCCTGTGTATTTTTGCCCTGTTTAATTTTTTTTCGATTAACATTGGCAGCATCCCAATAGACCTCCGAAAACCGAACATTGAAACGGTCATAGGGCTTTCTTTTATATTTGGCTTTTTTAATGACCAGACATTGGACTTATTCAAGAGTCTGATGGCCAAAATTGGCATTAAAAAGAAACAGAATGTCTCGGGAAAAAGTTAATCCCTTGCATCAAACTGCCAAGCTCTCGTCGAAGCCAGGCACTTTCCGCTACAGCGTCCCGGCCTTTCTAAGCCGCTCCCGCTCAGCCCCTTCATCGGTTCGGGCCGACCACATGCTATCGAGCAACCCCGTAGGAAGGCAGACATGAAACTTGAGGCCGCGCACGGCAGCATCATTAAGTGGCAGGGCCAAGGGACCCGGGTCGGCCAAAAGGTTCTTAACAGCATTCGTCACATAAGGACAGAAGCCGCTCGGATTGGGGCGAGCCATGTGCAAAGATATCGCGAACACGCGTACCAACAGCGCACAACTTCTCCAGGTCGAAACCGGCCAGGCGGATTTGAACCGCACGGGGATTGTCGAAACGAGGATCGCCGAAATCCACGGCCAGCCGTTGCGCCAGGGGGGCCAAACGGGGGACACCCATGGGGCCCTCATAGAAGGCAGTGGTGCCCGTGATCAGCAAATAGAGCCCGGGAAAGCGGCCCGCGTCAACTTCATCGATCAGTTGGCGCAGTGCATTCAAGCTCTTGTCGCGCACATCACTGCGCATGCGTTGCAGGGTCTCCACCTCATTGAGCACCCAGATCAGACCGTCGTGTCCGGAATCACGCAGAATGGCCAACAGGCCTTGCAGAAAAGAGAGCGCACCGAAATGATCCACATCGCCCTTGATGGCCGCATAGCGTTTCACGCTGGCGGCCACATTGGGCTGCCCGGACAACCAGGCCAATAGACCCTCGGCAATCGCGTGCTCGCCGCCATCGAGGGCGCGCCGATAACCGCGCAAGGCGGCGGAAAAGGCCGGGGCTCGCCGCGTGACCTTGGCCAGTCGCTTCTCCATCAAGGCCTGGGTCGCCTCATTCAGAGCATCGGTATCTTCTTCCGCGATTTGACCCATTGCCAGCACATCTTCTTCCAGGGAAAAGAACCAGCCATCGATGATATGACGGAAGGCACCCTGATCCATATCGGCGGTGGTCAGCCGTTCAATCAACCTGCGATACACGGTTTCCAGGCGGTGAAGCGGGGTCTCCGTCACTGAAATTTGGACCTCTGTCGCGGCAAACAGCCGACCACGGGCACGCTCTTGAAACCATCTGGTCAGAAACGTCTTGCCGCTGCCGTACTCGCCGCGAACCGCCTTGAAAACTCCGCCGCCACGGGCCACCGCCTCCAACTCCTCGTCGAAGGCACCCGCAAAGCGGTCCAAGCCCACGACAAAAGTGTCAAGGGCGCGCCGTGGCACGGTAACGCGGCGAAGCGAAGCCAGTATTTCTTGTCTGCGTTCCGGACTGATCATGCCGTTGCCATCCTTTCTCTGGCCTATTCTAAAGGAAAGTTGGTTCTAGCCCAAGCAAGAGTGGTAATTCCTCATGGTGAAAGTGGCACACCACCAATCCTTCGGGCTAAAATACAGACGGCAAATGTAAGACAGGGGCTTGACCAATGGACGAACAGATGGATGGGTACGACGAATAAGGATTGACCAGTTTGGGTGAATACCCCATCGCGAGTTTACTGATCCGCGAAGAAACGCGCTGTGTCTACGACCTCATCTGTCGATCCAATACCCGTATTATCTTCAGAACTCAGTAAAAAGGGCCAAAACAGCCGAAATAAATCGCAAGTCTTTTGGTTAAAAGGGCAGGTGGCGTCCCTTGCCTGTCCACCCCAAGACCTCCGCGCCGGGATGAAAAAGCCCGTTTTCCTCCGAACCTTGGTCCTCCTGCTGACACCTGATAGCGGCACTTACCAACGAAGTCTCTGCCAAAAATGGCAAAGACTTCATTTGTAGGTGCCTATTACTCTCTGCCGCGCTACCAACAGGCCGCCTGGACGGGCCCGGTGCTGGCCTCGCTACGCACCAGACCACGCCGGTCCGCTGCGCGAACAAGGTACCCCATGCTCCCTTTTAACCAAAAGACTTGCGATTTGTTTCGTAGGATTTGGCCCTAATTACTGAGTTCAGATCTTGGCTCCAGACTTCCAAAGGGATTTTGTCTGGCCATCCGCCAAACAGAGCAGTTCTGTCCTGGCTTCTTGGTGTCCTGGCTTCTTGTGGCTCGTCTGGGAGCTGTCAGGAGGTTAAAAAACCGGTTCGCACCACGATTACTGCCCTTTTTTCGCAAAGGGGTTGTCTCCGAGCCTCGGAAGACGCCGGTTTATGTGTAAGGGGTTGTCTCCGAGCCTCGGAAGACCCACAGTCATCTAAAAGTGGTCTGTTCCGAGGCTCGGAAGACGCACAGTCATCTAAAAGTGGTCTGTTCCGAGCCTCAGAAAACGCCGGTTTATGTGAAAGGGGTTGTCTCCGAGCCTCGGAAGACGCCGGTTTATGTGAAAGGGGTTGTCTCCGAGCCTCGGAAGGTGCCGGTTTATGTGAAAGTGGTCTATTCCGAGGCTCGGAAGACGCCGGTTTATTGGAAAGGGGCTGGCTCCCAGACGCAATTTCAGAATTCAATTTTGGGTCAAACCGCCGCATATCGCGATTCGGAGTAGAAATGCAGTGGGTGCGTGGAACGTCGAAAAGCCACATCTGCTACTCAGACTGCCCAACGGCCTTTCCAGTTTGTCCCAGACAAGGCTGAAAAAGGAAGAACCGGCGAGGGATGTCATGAAAACATCTTCCCTTGTTGTCGCCCTCAAATAATTAACCCTCTATATACCATAAACGTTTTTCACAGGCATGTTTTAAATATTCTTTTTGCATAAAAAAAGTTTTTCAGGCCCTTTTCGACCGAATTGTTATTCGGATTCTTCTGGAACCATCATGATTAATTGGACTTACGATTTGCTAAAATAGCAGCTCAGGGCGCAAAATTTTTTTTCGTGTGAAAAAACTTTTAAAAAAACTTTTTTAAAACGTTTATGGTATATAGGGGGTTCTTTTTAGACCGTGCTTCTTCAAAGCCGATTTCAGACATTGCCGCTGACCCATTTGGTGGACGAATTGATTGCCCGAATCAAGCGACTGTTGGGCAAATACTTCCTTCGCTCATATCCCAATCGGTTCCGGTGCCACCCTCTCGCTTGGCTGCATCCGCCCTTCTCTTTCTCCGCATTTTCACTCTCCACATCCCAAGATTCATCTGCCTGGACGCGTTCGGATCATGAAAGTTAAAAGGGTCCTTTTCCATCAAATCACACCTCGAGATTTATCGGGGTTGGTCAGACCCAACCCCCTCCCTCTACTATGCAATAAAAAAGAGGGAAAGTCCCGAATTATTTAGCGCAGCTTGGTTTCGGCGATATCGGCATGGTGATTTTCGGTCAAAAATGTGGCGCACTCAGCTGGATGTGGGTAGGAGCGATCGAAGCCATCTATTTGCAAAAGTGTGCGACGCATGGAAGCCGAATGAAGTTTCATTTTGACATCCCACCTACGACTCCCTATGATTAAAAAAAATGCCTGAACGAAACACGGCCGATCAGGGCTCGATTTGACACCCTAGTCCATGGGTTCCTCCCCTATCCGCGTCATTAACGTCGGCTTAACCCCGGTGGCATGTTTGGTAATAATCGCACATTCCACATGCCATGAGGAAGCCCTTGTTTATCTGTTTTTTTCTGGAACAAGGAACCCCGGTTTGTTTTGCCCATGTAAAATCGGGTTGGATCAGCTCCGGGTTGGACCAGATCCGTACAAAGGTCCTGAGGATGAACCTTGCAGGGGTGACCCATGAAAGGGGGACGGACCAACTCCGAAAGATGGAAGCCAGGACACTTGGAAGCTAGGACGCCCAGTTTTCTAAGATGGGCGCCCTGCCATTCTCTTCCAGATCCAAAGGATGGGTGTCCTGGTTTCCTTTGAGGAAATTTGAGGCCAAATGAGGGGTTCGTCAATTCATCAGAAACCCAACGAAATCGCGAAATCATTCCTTGACAGTCGAAACATCCTCAATAATAGTCAGATCAGGCTTGATAGTAAAGGTTGAGGGGGTTTCTTTATCAGCTCCTTCAGGTATGAACTCAACTGTATCAACATTTATATAAACACTCCCTTTTTTAGGAGGCCAACTGGTCAAATTTTTTGACGTTAAATTTATTGGTTTTCGAGAGACATAAATATTCTCGCCTATTTCAGCTCTGAGTCGCACACTAAAGGTACTGTCGACAGGGTATACTGGAAGCTCATCACTATGGCTAACGACCTTACCTTCAGGCTCACCTGGTTCATTAAAGCTTGTAACTTTAACCAGGCCTAAAGGAGTGGGGAAATCGAAATTAATCAGATTATTGAGAACATTTATCTCCCATTTTTTTGTGATAGGGTTAAAAATGGGCCGCTGCGTTACACATGCTCCAGCAACACTGCCATTGTGTCCCCCTTTAAGATTGCGAATGTCAAACTCTTTTCCGTTGAAAACAATTGTCGTGTAAGGCTTTTGGAGCACTGCATTCATCGAAGAGGGTTCGAATGGCATCAGTTTTGGTATCGCAGTTGTGTTTGACTTCAGACTTACACCGTCTTCTTTTGCTAACGAGAAAAGCAAGGATCTGCTTTTCTTCCGAAACTTGGAAAAGGTTTTTACCTGGGGAAGCTTTGACATAGTTGCATCATACACTTCTTTGCTGATTTTTCCTTCTTTGAGGCTTTTATCAAGCCAAGCTTCATACTTATCGAAATCTTGGCTAAATACCACGTTGACTGAAAAGGTAAAGAAAGTCCAAATGGCAAACACCTTGACCAACATACTACGCTCCCAAAGTGAGAATTAATTACAACTTTTATCACAGAGGCATCAGGTCGGTCAAGTAGTTTTGTTGGCCTGGAACTCTCAGAGACCTTGAACGCCGCAGAGGTAAATCCGGAAAGGTCTGGGAGACAACGGCTCCCACAGGTGACTACGAGGAAAACGGTTCGGCGTAGTCGCTTCGGGTATCGGACAAAATCGGCGGAACTTGAACCGGATTCGAGGCCCTAATAGATAGAATCAGTCCGGTGATCGGCACTGGCACGCACTGGTGATAAGGTACCAGTCCAGGCTGCGTGGTCATGATGAAGGCGACAATGTTGATTGTGTTCAGGAAGACGGTGTTCTTGTCCTTCGGTGTTGCGTTGGCCTTGATCTTCGAAAACCA
>Ga0316189_10005014_pt1 | contig 12686 bp, 10 predicted proteins | sample LowCovwburrow_MG_FD_204930 | JGI IMG/M metagenome (GOLD analysis project Ga0316189, IMG submission 204930) | Coastal sediment microbial communities from Maine, United States - Lowes Cove worm burrow | ecosystem: Environmental > Aquatic > Marine > Coastal > Sediment | place: USA: Maine... | reverse complement strand
GAAGCTTCGGCCACCAAAAACGAGGTGACCCCGGCGTCAGACATCTGAAGCAAGACGTCCTCCAAATACCGACCAGAGTTTACGGACCAACCAAGAATGGCGACTTCTTCGTCGGGTCGAACATCTAACGAAACAACGATCTTGTCCGGAAACTCCCGACAAAGCTCCCACACCAAGTTCTGATCCTCGATGGCGGCGGTACCCATCACGACCCGGTATGCGCCCGCCTCAATCAGGCGGCGTGCTTCGCGGGGGCTGCGAACGCCGCCCGCCACTTGCACCGGAATCGAGACGGCCTTGATCAGTTCATCGATCAGGGGTCGGTTCGTGTAGTCGCGATGAGCGGCGGCATCGAGGTCCACCACATGGATCACGTCGGCGCCTTGTTCCTCCCAACTCCGTGCCCGGGAGACGGGGTCGTTGTCGAGTCGGATGGCGTCGGCAAGGTCTCCACGGGGGAGGCGCACTGAATGGCCTCCGAGGATGTTCAGACGAGCATACAGGTCCATGATTGCCCCCAGGTTTGGCGGTCGGCGGATGGGAACCTGACCATAGAGGAAAGGCTTCGGGCGATGTCGGATCGAGACCCCATAAGATTTCGGTCGATCAAAATTGAGGTCAACTGGGCGAGTACCAGGGGTTTCACCCTGATCGGGTGAGTTTGGGCGTATGAATCAGCTCTGACAATAAGCCAGCGACGTGAATCGCTGCCGGTACGCGGTAACGGCTGGTGCTACCTTTTCTGGGTTGGTCTCCTGTAGCGCGTTAGCGAACAACTCGGCGAGTTCGGCCATGTCGTTGTCGGTGGCCCCCCACCGCACTATTTCATTGGTACCCACCCGAACCCCATCGTCTAACCCAGACGGGAGCCCAATCGCTGAGGTCAAGATGTTGGCTCGACGCAGATGTTGGGCGGTGTGATGGCCGCCTCCGCGTGTACGGGCGTCGAGGGCGAACGCGTGGGAACTGGTGTGACCACCGGGGGTCGTAACCACATCGACCCTACGGTCGGCCAACTCGTTTGCTAGGCGTTGGGCGGCTTGCACCATGGCTTCGGCGTACGCTGCCCCATACACCAACCAATCGGTCAAGGTGACGGCCAGGGCCGCTGATTTGGCGGCGTCGAAGTTGGCGGTGAGGCCGGGAAATGCGATGGCATCAAGACGTTCGGCGATCTCTGCGTCGTTCGATACCACGAGCCCCGCTGGAGGGCCAGCCAAACTCTTGTAGGTGCTCATGGTCATGAGGTGTGCCCCCTCGTCAAGAGGATTGGGCCATTGGCCGCCGGCGATCAGACCTGAAAGGTGGGCGGCGTCAAACAATAGTTTCGCACCGTGCCGATCAGCAATGCCCCGCAAATCGCCTACCGAATGGGGGGTGAGGTTGAGGCTACCACCTATTGTGATCAGGGCCGGATGGTGTTCACCCGCCAGTCGATCAACGGCTGAGACGTCGACGGTGTACTCGCCGGCTACAACTGGGGCCGCCACGATCTGTAAGCCAGCGAGGCCAGCGGCACCGGCTTGGTGGTGGGTGACATGGCCCCCAATCTCTGGTGGGGGAGCGATGATGGTGTCGCCGGGAGAGCAGGTGGCTAAAAACCCATAAAGATTGCCAATTGCGCCCGACGGTACTCGAATCTCGGCATATTTGGCCCGGAAAACCCGGCAAGCGAGCGAGGCGGCAATCGTTTCGATCTGCTCGATGGCTTCCAGACCCATTTCGTATTTGTCGCCGGGGTGCCCGAGCGAGGGGCGCCCGCCAATTCCCGAGGTGAGGACCTTGACGGCCCGTGGGCTCATGGTGTTGGTGGCGGGGTTGAGGTTCACCGATTCGTGATCATGGATCTGGTCAGCCCAGGTCACGAGTCGTTCGATTTCGCTAAGAATGGCCGGCGGGTCGAGGTCTCGAATCTGTTCGATGATTTGTTGCTCGAATGACGCTGCTTGTGTACTTAACCAGGGCCGTGGCGCGAGATAAGACTCCATCGATGGGAAGCTATCGACGATTAGTCCAAAAACACCACGGCCGTTGGTGGAAGTCCACCAACGGCCTGGTTGTGGCGTAACGCGAGTCTGGTGTCGCCTACTTCGGCGGCATCCGGATACCGCCGTCGAGGCGGATTGTTTCGCCGTTCATGTAGGGGTTTGTGATGCACTCCATTACGCCAAAGGCCAGTTCTTCGCCGGAGCCGAGTCGCTTGGGGAACAACACACTTTGACCGAGGTGAGCCTTGAACTGCTCCGACTGTTCGCCCTCGCCGTAGATGGGGGTGTCGATCAGGCCGGGGGCAATTGTGTTCACCCGAATACCAACCGCCGACAGGTCGCGGGCGATGGGTAAGGTCATTCCCACCACTCCGCCCTTCGAGGCAGAATACGCGGCTTGCCCGATCTGGCCATCAAATGCGGCGGCGGAGGCCATATTGACGATGGCGCCGCGGCTTCCGTCCGCGTCGACTGGTTCGGTTTGTGCCATGGCACCCGCCGCGTTGCTGAGCATATTGAACGAACCAATGAGATTCACGCGAATCACGAACTCGAAACGAGCCAGGTCCATCGGGGTATTACTGCGGTCGATGGTGCGGCCGGCATAACCAATGCCAGCCGAATTAACCAGTGCCCGAAGTGGCCCCATCTCAGAGGCGGCCGCAACGGCTGTCTGCGCGTCTTCCACGCTGGAGACATCGCATTTCACGAAGAGGCCTCCGAGTTCCTTCGCTACCGCAGTACCCAGATCTTCATTCAAATCGGCGATAACCACACGTGAACCGGCGGCCGCAAGCTGTCGGGCCGCGGCTTCGCCAATGCCGGAGGCACCCCCAGTGACGATCGAGGAGCTGCCTTCGAGATTCATTCTCGGCATTTGTTTGTAATCCTTTCAACCTGTTCGGTCTTCGTAGGGTCCTTAGAATACCCTCGAATTGGGTCGGAGGCGAAAAGGCAAAGGGGCAGGTAAACGCAACGAGCCCTACTCGAGTGTGGCGTAGTTGGTGGAGCGGTCGGCGGTGGTGGTACCCGCCACCTCCTCGGCGCACTGGCGGAGCGCTTCCACGTAACGACCGATCACTCCGGTATTGGAATTAGACACCGTAGCGTGCAGCGAATCGGGTGGGCCCTGGCGGTCATGGAACCAACCCCGAGCCTCCATGGCATCGGCAAGAGCGAACACATCGATTGGGGCGGCCGAGTCTGGGTCGGAGCTGATCGCCATCAGGTGATACTGGGAGTCACCCAACACCCGAATACCGTCAATTTCAGCGACCGCGGCCCGCATCAAATCGGCGTTTTCCAGGGTGGTTGCGGTGAGATCGACGTATCCATCGACACCGAGATACTGCATCACCGCCCACGCCGCCGCCATCGGCAAACCCGACCGGCTCCCTTGCAGGTTGGGAGAGGCGTAAAACCCGCCGAGCCAATCATCAAATACGAACGTCTGGTAGCGTCGCAGATCTCGATTGCGATACAAGATCACCGACGCACCCTTTGGGGCGTAACCCAGTTTGTGGACGTCGGCCGAAATTGACGTGACCCCTTCGACCCGGAAATCCCACCGAGGTACAGGCCGTCCGAGTCGTTCGACGAACGGTAAGACGAAACCGCCCATGCAGGCGTCGACGTGGCAATTGGCGTCGACGGCTTGAGCCAGGGCGGCGATTTGTTCGATGTCGTCGATCACCCCCTGGGGGTATTGGGGCGCCGACCCAACAACCAATACCGTGTTGTCGTTGACGTAACCGGCCATCGCTTCGACGTCGGCGGTCCAATCATCGCGCACCGGCACCGAATGCACCTTCATACCGAACAGATAACCGCCCTTATGGAACGCGGCGTGGGTGCTGGTAGACAACACGATCTCCGGTTCAGTGATGCCGCGCTCGGCTTTGCCGCGTTCTCGGGCTGCTTTCACCGCGCACAGGATGGATTCGGTTCCCCCGCTGGTGAGGAACCCGGCGGTGCTCTCCGGCCCGTTGAGTAGCGATGCTGTCCAGCTCACCACCTCAGACTGGATCGAAGCCAACGAAGGGAAGGCTTTGGTGTTCAAGGCGTTTTCGTGAAGGTAAAGCGAGGCTGCTTTCTCGGCCACTTCATGAACCCCAGGCCCGCCGTTATACACCATGCCAAAGGCTTGGCCGTCTTCCCAACGAACGTCGTGGTCGCGTTTGGCGGCCAGTTCAGCGATGATGTCGTCTACCGGTCGCCCTTGATTGTTCAGCTCTGCCATGGTCTCTGACCTTAGCGCACCCGGCTGATGTTCTCGATACCGGCCGCGTTCCGGCAAATGAGGACGGTGGGTGGGGGCAGGCCTTCACCCAACTGCTCCGACGATCAGGTCGCTACTTTGCCTCGTGCGGTAGCCTGAGGGCACTGGGATTGGTTCAGGAGAACCGGCCAATCATGACCGGAGGGCAGCCGCCCCGGGGTCGAACATCACCACTTACCATAAAGGACCAGCGTCATGTCAGAACTCGCCAACCGAGTCGCACTCATCACCGGCGGCGCCCGAGGGCAAGGTGCCGCTGAGGCTCAACTCTTCGCCGAGGCGGGGGCCACCGTCGTGGTTGCTGACGTACGCGACGAACAGGGGGAGCAAACCGCAGGTCAGGTGGGGGGTCACTACCTTCACCTGGATGTGTCGTCAGAAGAGCACTGGGGATCGGTGGTGGCCGACGTGGTTGATCGCTGGGGTCGAATTGATGTGTTGGTGAACAACGCCGGGATTTACCGACCGAAGCAACTGCTCAGTACGTCGACCGAACTGTGGAACCAGACGGTGGCCATTAACCAAACCGGCGTGTTTCTGGGTATGCGAACCGTGGGCGAAGCCATGGTCGAAGCCGGTGTAGGGGGCTCGATTATCAACATTTCGTCTGTGGCGGGTTTGGACGGGGTATTTGGCACGACCGCCTACGGGGCCACCAAGTGGGCGGTTACCGGGATGACGAAGGTAGCAGCCAAAGAACTCGGCAAACACAATATTCGCGTCAATTCGATCCACCCGGGGGTCATCGTGACCGACATGACCAGCGACATGGTGGAAGGTCGGGAAGAGCGCCTCATCCGCCAACAGCCCCTTCCCCGGTTGGGAACCCCCGACGACATCGCCAACATGGCCTTGTTTCTGGCCAGTGATCGTTCATCGTACTGCACCGGGCAAGCCTTTACCGTCGACGGTGGGATGCACGGCTAGGGTTAACGCCACCGTATTAGGTCGGGAGGACTGAAACGCCGCATCTTCGGGTCGTTCTGGTAAGGCTAAGGGTTCCTACGGCAAGGTCTCAGGTCTGGGGGTGCGGTCTAGTACAGCATGGTAAGGGTGCGGTGGTGTTCCCCAAACGATGCGGCGTCAGGGCCGAGCACGGCCGTCGACCAAAGAAAGTAGTCGAGCCCGGGGGCGGCCACCGGGTTGCCGATTCGATGAAGCCCTTCACGGAGTATGTGTCCGCAGTAAACCGTCGCCCAGCGGATGGCGTACTCATGGGGGGAGCCGGCCTTGATGAGTTGGCGGTTGTCAACGGCGTGAGCCAAGGCTGGCTCATACACCATGGCTCCGTAGTGGCGGAACACGCGGGGCAACATGTAGTCGGGGTAGACGGGGAAGTTTTCAAAGTTCGTGAACCGCTCCCACCCGATTCCAGCGGCCATTACCGAGGCCGCTAGGTGCGCCAACTTGTCAAACGGTAGGGTGCCCGCGGTTGAGTCGGGGCGATCACAGTAGGCGTCGAACGACTCGGTGAGCAGCTCGGCAATTCGACGGGCGTCATAGCCACCTTGTCGAACCAGGTTCACCACCGAACCGGACCAGTGATCGGTGATTTCTTGAGTGACGGCGTGGATGGTCTCAGCCCGTTCGTCGAGAAGTTGCAACGTCCCGTGACTTCGGTCGGTGAAGAGAGAACGAAGTTCGGCCGCCGACGCTGCTCGCAACGACTGCACGTCGAACTGACCGCTCTCCACGAGGCGAGTAAATACGGTGAAAATGCCGGGTGAGTCATCGAGCCAGGTGCCGTGATGATCAACGGCCCACGTCTTTTCACCTTCGGGCGGCCATAAGCACGCCAGAACGGAAACCGCCACTGTCACATAGTCATACCACCAGCTCTCGTCACGTTCTGCTGGGGTGCCCGGATAGTTGAACTGGGGGAGCGGCATGGGTTCGTCGCTCCATCGTTGGGCAAGGTCCGCCAAAACCGATTCGTTGACTTCCACTCCCCATGAGCGGGGCGGTGGCACGGTGACAATGTCGGTGGGCATAGGGCGATGGTACAGGGCGATGGTACTGGTGCGTTGACTAAAACGGGTCGAGATCGACGCCCAGCACGAGGCGCCCGAGTTGGTGAGTTACCCGGTCTTGGTGGACGTTGATATGGAGAGGCATTGAGCGGAAATCCCGGAGCCGCCGGTCGAACGGGTGGCTTTCGCGGGTGCCATTGCCGCCTAAAGTGCGGCTCAGTAGCTCCATGGCTTGGCTGAGTTGTTCGACGGCCATTGACGTGACGGCTTGCTGGCGATAGTAGGCCGCGGTGTCGGGGACGACGGCATTGTTGATGCGTTCATCAATTTCGTGGCAGATGTCAGCGACCGCTGCCTTGGCCGCCAGAGTTAACGCCGTCGCTCGGCCGATATTGATCTGCACCGTGGGGCGTTCCACCATCTTGGCCCCCATGATGACCCGCCGGCTTTGGGTTGCGTCCACGATCTCGGCCAAGGCCCGAGAAACCACGCCGAGGGCCATCCATCCCAGCCAGATGTCGGATATCCCCACCCAGTCTTCTCGGTAGCGGTGATGAACGACCGGCACTGATCGCAAACTTTCGGCCCGGTTGGCGCCAAACCATTGACATGTCCGGCTCAGGGGGACCGAAACGTCGTGGTAGTACACGTCGTCGGTGGCTGACGCTCGGAGGCCGGATCCGTCCCATGATGGGTCGATGCGAAACCCCTCGGAGTGGTTGCTAACCACCGCAAACCGAAGGTCCAGCGGGCGTACCGGCACTCCGTCATCGCCCACCACCGCAAAGACCACACCACAATGATCGCCGTACGCCGCTCCGGTACTGAAACTCCCTCGTCCGTTCAGCGTGGCGTGGTCGCCCTCGATCTTTCCGTGGACCCCCGACCCGGCGCCGGCCGGAAACGACACCCATTCGCGTCTCGCCACGATCTCTTCGAGGAGCCCAGCGTTTTCCGGCCCTAGGGAACCGACAAATAGGTGGAAAACACAGAGGTGATTCCACAAAGCCCAGGCCAAACTCGGGTCGCGGTAGGCGATTGCTTCGAGCTCCCGGCCAATAGCAAACATCGAATATTCGAGCCCTCCGAGTTCTCGACTGGCCGACAGGCGCATGACGTCGCTGCCTTTGATGGCGGCGATAAGCGACGGGTCGATCCGGCGAGTGGAATCGGCGGTTTCAGCCTGGTCTTCGATCTGGGCCAGGAACGGGCCCACCACGAGGTCGTCTTCTCGGCGGGCTAGGACCGCGGTGAGCCCACTGGCCGTGTTGTGGTCGAACGCTGGAGCGGGGGAAGAAGCCATCGCCCATTCATGGTAGAAGGCACTACGATCGCGTGCGAGACGAAATATGGAACCGGAGGCTGGTGTTGGTGATCGAGGCGCAAGACGATCAGACGTTTTGGGACGAGGTTGAAGCGTATTGTGGGCGGCTCAGTATCAAGGCCGGCCAGTCGGTGCCGCTGCACGTCTCCACTATCTGTGACCAGTTTGAGGTAATGGTCGAGCGGTGGGGGGCCGAGCGAACCGTGGTCTGGCGTAGTGAACCCCAACCGGGTCACCGATTCCCGGTGCCCGATGATGCGTCGGCCGCCGGCTGCGACTGGCCGGTGGCGCTCACTATCCCAACGGGCACCACCTGGCCATCAGGATTTTACCTGGTCACGATTACTGGCGGCGGGGCCCAGCGGGGCCGTGATACCAGCTACGCCTGTTTCGTGGTGCGTCCCGAGAGTTCAGCATCCCAAGCGTCTGCCGTTCTGGTATTGGCTACCAACACCTGGAACGCCTACAACACTTGGGGTGGCCGAAGCCTTTACACGGGTGGTCACCAGGTGTCGTTCCGGCGGCCATTTGGGCGTGGCTTGTTATGTCGACCAGAAACCGAACGCGACGACCGCAAAGCGCGCCCTGTTTACAGCGGCGAAGCTGCCGACGCCGACGGTGAGATCTTTCAGCAGTACCGAACCACCCATGGTTATCCGTCCGCTATTGGTTCTGCCGGATGGTTCACCCACGAACGCCGCTTCGTGGAGTGGGCCGAAGCCGGCGGTTATCGGTTTGATATGGCAGTCTCGTCGGATTTTGTGGACGATCCCCACCTCCTCGACGGGTACAAGACCGTGATGAGCGTAGGGCATGACGAGTACTGGACCCGTGCTGGCCGTGATGCCATCGACACCCACATCGCCGGTGGGGGCCGGTTCGCCAGTTTCTCCGGCAACACCATGTTCTGGCAGGTGCGTCCGGTGGCGGCGGCCGCCGATCCTACCGACCATTCGGCCGCCATGGTGTGTTACAAATACGCGGCCCATGAACACGACCCGGTTCTAGCTTCGGACCCTGAGTTGATGGCCGGAATGTGGTGCGATCCAGTGGTGAATCGGCCCGAATGGTCGACGTTAGGTGCCGGTTCAGCCTTTGGCCTGTATCACCGATTTGGTCAAGCGACTCCATATGGTGTGGGCGGCTTCCTCGTCGTCGACCCCGACCATTGGTTGTTTGCCCACACCGGCCTCGGTTACGGCGACGTGGTTGGCCGCGATGACGGGGTGGTCGGATACGAAACGGTTGGCACCGCAATCACCTTCGACGAACAACAATGTTTGGTCGCTGCCCCGTTAGCGGGGCAGGCACCCGAGGTGGAGATCGCCGGGTTCACACTCTCCAGCAACCTTGGGGTTGGCGACTACCCCAAATCGATCGCCGCCCTCAGCGACCAGGGCGATCTTGAATTCGTGGCCAGCCGCTACTTCGCTCAGGGCGGCGAAGTGAGCGACCAGCATCGGGCCCGGGCCCGGCGAGGAAACGCCGTGATGCTGACTTGCCGACCGTTCGGGCCCGAAGGTGGCGAGGTGGTTACCATCGGCACCACCGATTGGGTGTTCGGGCTCGGTGGCGATCAACCAGTCCAGCAAATCACGGCCAACGTACTCGACCGATTCGGGCTAGATCGCGACGATGAGCCGCAATCTGCCTCGCCTCAGTGACAGCTATCCGCCATAGTTCATGCCGGTGTCACGAAGAACCAGGGGAGTCACCGACTCGTCGCGCACCCCCGCATTCACCACTTCAGCCACGTACACGGTGTGATCGCCACGAGCGACCGTGTCGGTCACCCGGCACTCAAACCAGTAGGCGGTTTCGGTCAGGAGCGGGGCACCGGTTTCGGGGCCAGCTTCGAATCCGTGGCCGTTGATCTGGTCGCCTTCCACCGAGGTGGATCGAAAGAAAGCCTTGCCAATATCGAGCTGGTCGGCGCCCAACACATTCACGGCAAACGTGCCGGTCTCGCCGATAATTGCGGCCGAGCCGCTATCGGCTTTCACCGCCGCCATAACCAGGGGCGGATCGAAGCTGGCTTGCGAAATCCAATTGACCCCGCCGGCCCCGTACTCGGTGCCGTTGGTGGAGGTGAGGATATGGAGGCCGTAGTTGATGGCTCGAAGGGCGAGTTTCTTGGCGGCTGGATCCATGATGAATTTCCTTTCGATAAGGGAACGGCAATTGCTCGTTGCTGGAATACTAGACCAATGAAGAAGCTGCCCAAAGATGATCGTCGCGCCCAATACATCGCCACCAACACCACGGTGGCCGCTCAAGAACTTGCCGATCACCTCAGCGGCAAGCACCAGTGGGTGCTGGCTACCACCCGTTCTGATGGCCGCCCGCAGATGAGTTTGGTGAGCGGAGGGATGACCGCCGATGGGCGACTGGCCGTGGCCACCTATCCGCAACGAGCCAAAACCAAAAACGCCAAACGGGATCCCAATGTTTCGGTTCTGGTGATCGGGGACGCCTTCAACAGTGCGTGGATCCAGGTAGATGGCACCGCTGAAGTGCTCGACATGCCCGAGGCCGGTGATGGCCTGGTCGAGTACTTTCGAGCGATCAAAGGCGAACACGACGACTGGGAAGAGTACCGGCAGGCGATGTCAGACCAAGGAAAGAGCGTGATTTTAATTACCCCGACTCGGTGGAGTCCGCTCAGCACGGGTGGGTTTCCCCCGGAACTATTCGAATCGTAACCCGGCAGCCGATTCTCGCTGAGACCTATCCCAACTTTGAGTTACTCGTTGGTAGCATCAGGTCATGGATCCCACATACCCTGCTGAATCGCAAAACTATCGAGACGAAATCAAACAATTTCTCGACGATAATCTGCCTGCCGATTGGGCGGGCATTGGGGCGCTGACGCCAGAGGCTCAAGTCGAGTTTATTACCGAGTGGCGCAAAGTTCTCTACGCCAACAAGATGCTGGCCTTCAGTTGGCCCACCGAGTATGGGGGGCCGGGCCTGAGTTCGTTGGAATCGGTGATCGTAGCCGAGGAGTTCTCCAAGCGGGGTGTTCCGCTTGGCGGCCCCAACGATGTGTTTGGCATCCAGATGGTGGGCAATACCATCATCCATTGGGGCACTGAAGAACAGAAAAAGCATTTCCTTCCTCGGATCCTGTCGGGTGAAGATGTGTGGTGCCAGGGTTACAGCGAACCTGGATCGGGATCGGATTTGGCGAACCTTGGCGCTCGGGCGGTGCTCGATGGCGACGAGTGGATCTTGAACGGCCAGAAAATCTGGACTTCGGCCGGGCATTTGGCCAACTGGATCTTCGTTTTGACCCGCACCGACGCTGATTCCCCCAAACACAAGGGCATCAGTTTCATGCTGTGCCCTATGGACCAGCCGGGTGTTGAAGTGCGCCCAATCGAGATGATCTCCGGTGAATCTGAGTTCAACGAGGTGTTTTTCACCGACGCTCGGGTACCGAAAGAAAACGTGATCGGCGAAGTGAACGGCGGCTGGGCGGTAGCCATGACCCTCCTCGGTTTCGAACGAGGTGAAGCGGCCGCCACCATGCCCATCCAGTATCGGGCCGAACTTGACCGGCTCACCGAGTTGGCCGAAATGGCCGGCGCGAGCAAGGACCCCCTGATTCGCCAGCGTCTGGCGTGGTGCCACCAGAAGGTGGAAATCATGCGTTACCTGGGCATGCGGACCTTGTCGAAGTTCCTCCAGGGTGGAAGCCCCGGTCCGGATGCAGCGATCACCAAGTTGTACTGGAGCGAATACCACCTGAAGGTCACCGAACTCGCCATCGACATTTTGGGTGCCGACGCCATGGCCCCCACTGGTCAGGCGCCCTCCAACGCATTCGGCGCCGACGACCCCGGCGCACCAGCCGACAATGTGCGCTCGTGGACTGACACCTTCTTGACCGCCCGGGCCGGCACGATTTATGCCGGAACCTCTCAGGTGCAGCGAAACATCATCGGTGAAATGGTGTTGGGTCTGCCGAAAGAACCCAAGGCCGATGCCGGTTCCTGGAAAGACGTGCACAGTTAACAAAGACGTGCACAGCTAACAAAATCGAGCACTAGGTGGCGGCCCGGAATGGCCGCCGCCTTGGCCTTTGGGGTAATCACCGGAATTGGCCCCCGGTCGCGGCCGTTCGCTACCATCGAATCAGCATGACTTACACTGACGATTCCAGCGATTCGATTCCCCCGGTTCATGATTTTGCGACCGACTGGGATTTCAATGACCCGGCGTGGGTGAACGACCCCTATCCGATCTGGGACGACCTGCGGGGTCGTTGCCCGATGGGTCACAGCGAAAGATTCAATGAAGGTGCGTGGCTTCCGCTCACGTTCGCCGACGTCAACGCCATCGCCAACGATGTTGAGACATTCTCCAACGTGCACCACGGCATCCGTCGCGGTCAGACCGTGTCACGAGGTTATTTCCCGCCGATCAATAGCGACCCGCCCGACCATATGGCTATTCGCCGTATCCTTCTACCGTTTTTTAACCCGAAGCGGGTTGAGGGTTGGCGAGACGAAATCACCGCCGACTGCGAAACCCGGGCGACAGCCCTCGCCGCCAAAGGATCAGGCGACGCTGCGGTGGAGTACTCTCAACACATCCCGGTGGGAGCGATCGCTTCGATTCTGGGCATCAATCCTGAAGACGGCGATCAGTTTCGACGGTGGATTCGCGACATCATCGCCGTCGGCACCAACGACGCGGTCGCCATGCAAACGGCGGTGGCCGAAGTTCGACAATACATGGCTCGCGAGATGAGGTTGCGTCGCGACAACCCTGGGGCCGACCTAATCTCCCATCTTGTGCAGGCTGAGATCGACGGGAAACCGCTGGAGGATGATCTGATCGAACGGATCCTGGTGCTGCAACTCCTCGCCGGGATCGACACCACCTGGAGTTCGATCGGTGCCGCACTGTGGCATTTGGGCACCTATCCCGAAGACCGTCGCCGGCTCGTAGCCGAACCTGAGCTGTTGCCCACAGCCATCGAGGAGCTCCTACGAGCCTACGCTCCGGTGAATGTGGCCCGGCGGGTTACGAAAGACGTGAGTTTCAACGGGGTCGAAATGCAAGAAGGCGACCACGTAATGATGACGTTCCCAATCGCCTGCCGCGACCCCGAACACTTC
>Ga0316189_10005013_pt1 | contig 12687 bp, 9 predicted proteins | sample LowCovwburrow_MG_FD_204930 | JGI IMG/M metagenome (GOLD analysis project Ga0316189, IMG submission 204930) | Coastal sediment microbial communities from Maine, United States - Lowes Cove worm burrow | ecosystem: Environmental > Aquatic > Marine > Coastal > Sediment | place: USA: Maine... | reverse complement strand
CTCGTCTTCCACAATCAGTATTTGCATAATCAACCATCCCTCTCCAGGTTACCACGGAAGCATAGCCGGAAGGAGAGCCGTTGTCCAATCCTTACCTTTAACAAGCGCGAATTCTCATATTGCTGGTCCTGCTACTCGGCTGGTTCCTGCCTAAATGATAATTGCCACCCCAGAGTATAATACAAACAGGGCAGCGTCATCTGCTGTGATCATAATAGGCAGGGTTGGCCCAATCATGCCCGCCCGAGTGAATTGCTGCAGGCGCGCATACATGAGCATCGTTGTTCAAAAAATCAGGACGCCGTTGGCCTTTTTTGACAACTCGCTCGTCGTACCCCTGATTCCGGCCCTGGCAACCTCGGTTCCACCAAAATGAGAATTGCTGATGGTATGCGTAAAACCTAGTCGCCAGTCTTCGACAAGAGGTTGTTTTCAGTCTTATTGAGCAAGGCTGATGAGACCTTAGCTGATCGATGCAAGTAAGCAAGTGCAGATTATTCCGGAGCGGACAGGGCCGGATTGGTCACCAGGCGAGTCAGATCTGAAACCAATCAAAAACATTCCGTTCTGACTGCGCTCCTAAGGAGAACGTTTTTTAGAACGTTTTTGATTTTTACCGGCCAAATGAGCGTATGGTCCACTTGGACAATGCTCTCCGCAAACCAAATATGGACTCTGTCCACGTGGACAGTGCTCTCCCGCAAAGCAAAGATGGACACTGTCCATTTGGACAATGCTCTCCGCAAAGCAAAGATGGACACTGTCCAATTGGACAATGCTCTCCGCAAACCAAAGTTGGCCTCTGTCCACTTGGACAATGCTTGCCGCGAGCCAAAGATGGACTCTGTCCACTTGGACAATGCTCGCCGCAAACCAAATATGAATATTTTCCACGGCACCCCAGGGACCAGCCCTGCTTCAAATTGTTGTGAAAAATTCCTATAGAGTAGAGCCAGACACGGTTTTGGCGTTGGACCACGGTGCCCGTATCCGAGTCAATAACAAAAGGTTCCCAAAAACGTTCCCCTTAGGCACGCAGTCAGAACGGAACGTTTTTTGGCTCCCGCTTTCCAACGCTTCAAGGCCTGAAATCACCACTGCCAAAGCAGGAGCCTGGCCTCCGGTTGAGTGCACAACTCGCGATAAACCAATATGATGTTTTGTGCCCATTTCTCAGTGCCACAAAGACCCAAATGGTCAGTGTTCCGGCTTATGGGAGTCGGGTCGATACTTACAAGTATCGAACCGACTCCTAAAAGCAGGGACACCGGTGCGGCGAGCACGATTTGGGTCTCTAAGCCACCAAGAAAAAACTTGGTGCCAGACATAGACGAGGGCCTGGTGCGACACGATTCTTTATAAAGGTGCGCCTCTGGCAAGAACCATCACCCTTGGCGAGCGAACGCCGTTGGACTGCGTGACCAGGTCACGGCGATCACGGAAAAGGGATTCATATCAGGCCCTCGTCGATGCCTGGCACCTACCAGTAGCACTTGTTCCAACGACTTTTCGGGCCGCCGGGGCAGAACCAGCTACTTTCGATCCCCTGGTTTTCAATTCCATCCGTCTTGTTCCTCCAAACCTTTTTCTACCAAAGCATGAGGTCTTAGGTTGATGAGCTTGGGTCATAACCCTCTTCTGCCAAAATGAGAATTGCTGCCGCCGTTTGGCCATGCTTGACGCGCCGGGTTGGCGAATGGTAGAATCCGCTGTTCGAAGTTGTGTCTTGAATGGTGTTTATGAGTCGCGATCCTAGTAGTTATGAAGAGCCAATCCTGGAATTGAAAGCCCGTATCGAGGGCCTGAAGGCGCAGCCTTCCGTTCCCAAGCTGGAACAAGAAATCCGTAAGATGGAACAGAAACTGGTCAAACTCCAGGTTGAAGTTTATTCGGGACTTACCGACTGGCAACGCTGCCTGGTGGCCCGCCATCCCAGGCGCCCCTATACCCGAGACTATGTGGAGAACCTGTTCGAGAGTTTTGAAGAACTCCACGGCGACCGGAGTTTTTCCGATGATCCCGCCATCATGGCGGGTTTCGGCTCTTTTCGCGGCCAGACTGTGGCCGTTATCGGCCATCAGAAAGGCCGTGACATGAAGCAGAAGCTGCATCGGAATTTCGGCATGCCGCGCCCCGAAGGCTATCGCAAAGCCCTGCGCATCATGAAAATGGCGGAAAAGTTTTCCGCGCCCATTCTCTGCCTGATCGATACTCCGGGTGCCTACCCGGGCATCGATGCCGAAGAACGGGGACAGGGCGAGGCGATCGCCGTCAACCTCAAGGAAATGGCCTTGCTCGAAGTACCCGTGTTTGTATATGTAATTGGCGAAGGTGGCAGCGGCGGTGCCCTTGCTCTCGGCATTGGAGATCATATCTGCATGTTACAAAACAGTATCTATTCGGTTATTTCACCCGAAGGCTGTGCTTCTATCCTGTGGAAGGACGCTTCACAGATGGCGATTGCGGCGGAGGCATTGCACCTCACAGCCATCAAACTCAAGAACCTGGGGCTCATCGACAGCATCTTGGAAGAACCGCCCGGTGGCGCTCATGATGACCACCAAGGCACCTGTGCCCGCCTGGCCGACCACTTTGCGCAACAACTGGGAATCCAACAACCACTGTCGGTAGATGAACGGATCGAGGCGCGCTACCGAAAATTTCGAGCCATGGGAAGTTTTAATCAGGCGGGTTGATCATGGGCAAATGGCAGGTCACCGAAATAGACCCCCAAAAGATCGAAGAGATCGCCCAGTTTTACAACGTGGACCACATTCTGGCCCGCTGTATTCTCAATCGAAGACTGAAGAAACCAGGCGAAATGGCCTGTTTCCTGGAGCCGGAAAGCTATACTCCGCCCGACCCATTCTTAATGCCAGGTATGGAGGCGGCGGTCAACCGTATTCTCGAAGCGATTGACGGCAATGAACGCATTTGCATTTACGGGGACTACGACGCCGACGGCGTCACCGCCATTTCCATCTTAACCCAAGGCCTGCGTGAACTGGGCGGCGATGTCTTTTACTACATACCCGACCGCTTTTTCGAGGGCGTGGGCTTGCACAGCGAGCGCCTGGCCATTCTCCAGAATGAGGAACGGGTTAAATTGATCATCACGGTCGACACGGGAGCCTGCGCCTTTGACGAGATGGTGGCCGCCAACGAAATGGGACTTGATGTGATCATTACCGATCACCACACGCCGGATGATCGCTGCCCCAATGCACTGGCCCTGCTCAATCCAAAGTTGGCAGGTTCACAATACCCTTTCAAGGGCCTGTGCGGCGCTGGCGTGGCACTGAAGGTGATTCAGGGTTTGGATCAACGCCACCCCCATACTCTAGATATGGAAAAGTATATTCAGATCGCCGCTGTCGGCACCATTGCCGACATGGTGCCTCTGCGCGAGGAGAACCGCTGGATTGTCAATCGCGGGCTCAAGGCCATGGAGAACAACGAGAGAAGCCCTCTTCGCAGTCTCTTGCGCAAGGTGGGCATTCGTGGCTCGGCCACTGCCCTGGATATCAGCTTCAAGGTGGCGCCACGCATCAATGCTCCGGGCCGTTTGGGAGATCCAGACACCTCGATCCGCTTCCTCCAGAGCAGTGATCCTCTGGAGACGGCACAGCTGGTAGATATCATGGACGGCATGAACAGTTTGCGCCAGATGTTGGAGAAGGAACTGGAAGAGAAGCTCGAGGTTCAAATCAAACACAGCTTCCGCGGCTCCATTCCGCCCTTTGTTTTATTGGCCGGCAGACATTGGCATCGCGGCATTCTCGGTATCCTGGCCTGTAAACTCTTGCGCCGTTTCAACCGACCGGCCTGTATTATTTCATTTGATGAAACAACTGCCTACGGCTCTATCCGTTCGGTCTCGGGCGTTAATGTCCTCGATCCGCTGCGCAAGATCTCCTCACTCTTAACCAATTTCGGCGGTCATCCCGAGGCAGCCGGCGTCACCCTGCCCCTAACCAATTTACCTTTGTTCAAACAGCGCATGATTGAACTACTGGCCCCGGATATTCAGGACCGCTCCGGTGAGGGCAGGTTTGTGATTGACCTTGAAATCGATTGGAAGGATCTTACCAACAGTTTGTTCGAGAAACTGCGGCGCATGGCGCCCTATGGAATCGGCAATGCGGCCCCCATCTTCCTCAGTCCCAACCTTATTCTGGAATCCGAACTCTTGCGCAAGGGACCCTGGTATCATTTTACCGTCAGTGACGGTAATATCACCCGCAGGTGCTCTTTCTATCACCCCATCGATCTGGCAACCCATTTCGAACGTTTCGACTCGGTTGATCTGGTCTTCTCGCTGGCCCCGTTCCGCAATGAATACCAGATTCAAATCGTTGAAATGCGGCAGTCCCAGGCCGATTATTCCTAAGGGCGGTACCTCAACCCAATGATCAAAAAGCTGCTCACCCGCATCCTGATCCTGGTCACCGCTGGCCTGATGGTCTATTTTTCCACGCTCACCGTGGAGAACCCCAACCTGCGCATCGACCAGAACCAGCACCTGGGTCAGGCCGATCCCAACCACCTGGGCTGGGGCGACGGCGCACGCTACAACAAGTACGACGGTGAAGGTAATCTGATCACTTCGGGCACTTCGCAAAAGACAACACGGACCAAAGATGATCGTTTTATTCTGGAGAAGGTGCGCATTAGCCACCTCTTGGACAAGCGTCGTTTTAGCGTTGATGCCGACAATATGGAAACCGCTGAAGATGGTCGCATTATCATGTCCACGAATGAAGCGGAGCCCGACTCGCTGATTGTCCTGGTGGAACGGGGCGGCATCCGTATTGAGACGCGTGGCCCCTTGATTCAAAATACAGACCAGACCATCAGCACGGAGGCGCCGGCGCGTTTTACCCTCGGCGCCTCGTCCGGCTCGTGCATCGGCTTGCGCTACCTCTCCAACAACTACTTGGAACTGGCCGCTGAGGTCACCTTTAACGACCGTACGAAAGAGGGTGTGACCCAGGTCGAAGCCGCCTATTTGAGAATGGATTATCTCGAAGCAACGGGCCTTATTCGTGAAGGCATCGTGACCACCAATGCTCCGGGTCGCAAAACCTTGTTGTTGGCCGATGAAATCAACGTGGTTTTTCGCAGCGGCGTCAGTGATGGGAGTCTGGCCATGGATTCTGCCAGCCTGATTGGCGAGCAGGCATCCTTCATCTGGGGCAATGGCGAGATGCAGGCCAGCCGATTTGACATCTGTTTCAGTTCGAACGGACGTTGGGCCGAAGAGCTACGCACGGGCGCCGATGCGGTTTTTAGCGCGGCAACCGCAGACGGCTATTGGCTCAGCGGTCAAGCCGGCAGCATGTTGTTGGAAATGATCGATGCCGAACCGAAGCTGCTCAGCACCGAAAAGAAGATCCGCATCATCGGCAATCGCGCTGGTGCCCCCCAACTCAGCCTTCACGGCGAACAGGGCATGGCCACCGATTTTATCGATGGCTCGGTGGCCAGCACGCGCATCTTCGGTACACCAAAATTTGCCTACGGCAGCATGACTGGTAATGCGGGCAGTCTGCGTGTGCGCCACAATGAGCACCAGATCCTGTTCAACGGCGGTGCCAACCTGGAAGACAGCAGCCAACATGTCCGCATTAAAGGCGACGAGATCCTGTTGACCGGATGGGATCTCAAGGAAAAGGAAATCTACGCCTTCACCTTTGTGGAAATTGTCTACACCAGGCCCGATCAGGATGAGGTACAGGGTTTTGGCGAAAAACTGGAGATGCACCTTGCCGGCAACTTTGTCAAACTGGAAGGAAAGCCGGCGCGTTTCCAACAGTTGGACGAAACGGTGGAGGCAGAAGCCATTGAAGTCGTAGAGATTGATGACGGTGTCTTTGACTTGGAAACACTCAGTCATGTGACCCTTACCAAGATCACAGAGGAAGGTGAGTTCCGGGTTGAGGCGCAGAAAATGAGTTACGATGGAACGAAGCGCCAACTGCAATTCGACGCGGTGCTGAAAGCGGTCACGCCAGGAGCTGGCGAGTTTTCTTGTGACCGCTTGGAGATCGGCCTTAAACGGGGAACGGGCCGGGAAGCTGTTGATTCCATCGTGGCGCGTCGCAATATTATTTTCAAGCACGTGGTGGTGGTTGAAGGCGGCACCCAGCCAGCGACATGCCTGGCCGACCTTTTGACCTACGATTTGGACAAGGATCTGGCCATCTTCGAAGGGATTGATCGGGATGTGGTGATTACACGCGAAGAAGGCGTGCTTAAAATGGGTCGATTGATCTACAATGTAAAGGATGGTAGTGTTAGCGGCTACCCGGAACGGGAAGGTGAATCTACCATTACCGTTCCCATAAAAGGCCCGGATCAACGCAAGGACTAAAACGATAGCAGTGAACATGCAAGCCACAGCCACCATGTTGGAAGCGAGAAAACTGACCAAAGCCTATAAGGGCCGACGAGTTGTACGCGGGGTCAGCCTCCATGTAGCCGCCGGTGAGGTGGTGGGTTTGCTGGGTCCCAACGGGGCCGGCAAAACAACTACTTTTTATATGATCGTGGGCCTGATCAAACCCGACTACGGTTCGATCATGCTCAGAGACCGGGAACTGACTGGCTTGCCCATGTACAAACGTGCGCGAGACGGTATCGCCTACCTGCCCCAGGAACCCTCCATCTTCAAGCGAATGACTGTAGAAGAGAATCTGCTGGCCATGTTGGAACTCTTGGATATGGGCGCCCAGGATCGTGTAGACCGCATGGAAGAACTGCTTGTGGAGTTCAATATCCAGCATATTCGCCGCGGAAAAGGTTATGCCCTCAGCGGCGGAGAGCGCCGTCGCGTGGAAATTGCACGCGCTTTGACCAACAATCCCTCCTTTATCCTTCTCGATGAACCGTTCGCAGGCATTGACCCGAAGGCAGTAGGAGATATACAATTGATTATCGAGAAGCTCAGAGCCAAAAACATTGGGGTTCTCATTACCGATCACAACGTTAGGGAGACTTTGAAAATCACCCAAAGAGCATACATTCTTAGTGATGGCGTGATTCTCAAGGAAGGGTCGCCGCAAGATCTGGCCCAGGATGACCTGGTCCGGAAAACCTACCTGGGCGACGCTTTCAAATTGGATTGAATACCTTGGAGCATCAATGGCACTAGAGCAGCGATTATCACTTAAGTTATCCCAGAAGCTGGTGATGACCCAAAGCCTGCAACAGGCGATCAAGTTGCTGCAAATGTCTCGCCTTGAGTTAGCAGATTCCATTCAGGCCGAACTCCTGGAGAACCCAGTTCTTGAGGATGCCCGTGAAGGCATGGAAGGAGACGAGCCGGAAAGTGGCCCATCTGAACCCCAAGCGCCGGAACCTACCGAAGCAACCGAGCTTAAAGAAGATTTTGGCGACAAGCTCGAGCAAATTGACATGGAGTCGTATTTCCAGGACTATCTGGGCGACTACCAACCCCGTTCCGAACGGGAACATGTAGATGCTTCCGATCTACCCTCTTTCGAAAATGTGCTCAGCAAGTCGGAATCACTGCACGAACACCTGGAAAAGCAACTTGGTCTGTTGCCGGTCAACGAGCAAGGTTTCGACATTGGCATGGAGATCATCGGCAACATCAACGATGCGGGGCGATTGATCGCCGAGTTGGATGAAATTGCCGAGGTCGGCAACTGGTCTATGGATGAGGTTGACAGCATCTGGACGCAGATACGCGACTTTACGCCGGTGGGCGTGGGTGCGCGAAACTTGCGCGAGTGCCTGGAAATTCAGATCGCCTACTCCGAGTGGAGCGGCACCGATGTAGAAACCCTTTTGCTGGACCATTTCGAACTGCTGCAAAAACAAAATTACAAAGAATTGATGAATATCTTCGGCGTTGATCGGGACACTTTCAAGGAATACCTGGAGGCCGTGCACAGCTTCGACCCGGAACCGGGCCGTTCGTTCGCGCCCATGCCGCCCCAGTACATCCAGCCCGATGTCTACATTGTCAAGGTCGACCAAGAATACATCATTCAGCTCAACGACGAAGGCACTGCTCGGTTGCGGGTCTCGTCTGCTTATCCCAAGCTGCTGGAAGCGGCAAAGAAATCGGATAAAGAAGCAAGCTCCTTTATCAAAGACAAATTCAAGTCCGCCATGTGGCTGATCAAAAGCCTGGATCAACGCAATCGCACTATTTATAAAGTCGCCGAGTCCCTGGTCCGCCACCAAAAAGACTTTTTTGATCGCGGAGTTGAGCACATGAAGCCTCTAGTTTTGAGAGAAGTTGCCGATGACATAGGTATGCACGAATCAACTGTCTCCCGTGTGGTCAACAATAAATATGTCCACACCCCGAGGGGTGTTTACGAACTGAAGTATTTCTTCAGGTCCGGCCTGTCCTCTGCCTACGGAGAGGATGTCTCGTCCCTCGCGGTCAAGGAGAAAATCCGCAAGCTTTGTATTGAAGAATCGCCATCAAAGCCCTATAGCGACGCCACCATCGTCAAGATTCTCACACGTGAGGGAATCAAAATCGCCAGGAGGACCGTCGCCAAATACAGGGAAGAGTTGGGAATTCTTTCATCGTCCAAACGAAGACAAAAGATTTGAATTGATGGAGGGAATATGAAAATTGATTTCACGGGCCGTGGTGTGGAAATCACGTCTCGCCTTCGAGATTTCACTGAAGGGAAATTGGAACGGGTCAAAAAACTGGTCGAAGACATGCACGACATCACCGTGGTACTCTCTACCGAGAAGTACCGACACAAGGCCGATATCAGATTCCTTTCCCAGAAACGGAGTTACCAGGGAGCCTGGGAAACCAGTGACATGTTCCAGGCCATTGATCACGTGGTAGCCAAGCTCGAAAGCCAGGTAAAAAAGTTCAAGAACAAGCAACGGTCGCTGAAGCGAAGCACCACGGAAAGCATCCGTGGGGAAGGCCTGCAGGCAACGGAAGACCCGGCGGCCCCAATTGACGGTGAGGTTCGCATCATTCGCAGCAGCAATTCCCAGGTCAAACCCATGAACGTGGACGAGGCAGTTGATGAACTGCAGAAGTTCAAACGCGAATTCGTTTTCTTCAGAAATGCCGATAACGACGCGGTGAATGTGGTTTACAATCGAAAGGATGGACATATAGGGCTCATTGAGCCTGCGGGATGAAAACCTGAATCGTGAGTAGCAAAAAGACCAAAGGAGAGGAATTTCTTCACATCTTGGAGAGCTTCCTTGCAGATCCGAAAGGCAGCAAAACCCCACACTATTGCGTGGCTGATTTAATTCAGGCCTGCGGGAAATTGCAGTTCCGAAGTATGATTGGTGAAACGGGTCTAACGCGAACGCTGAGCGCGACCAAGGTCCAGCTCTTGGGCCTCGCGCTCGGCGGTTATTTAGACGACTTGGATGCGGGCAGTGTCCAGATCTTGGGCAAGGCGGAGCTGCGTTTCATCAACGAACGCGCCAGTGAAGATCCGAGGCGTTTCCTGGAGCCCATGCTCAAAAGTGAAATTGGCTGTATCATCATCCCCGATCTATCTGAGAGCAGTGACGAATGGGGCGTCACGCCGGATTTCTTAGATCGTGCCCACAAAGCCGGCATGCCAGTGCTCTGCTCGCCCATGCCCCGCTCGGTGGTGGAGGCCAAGGTCTTGCACGTGCTTGAGGAACAGCTCGCGCCATGCCGCAGCTTTCACGGGAACCTTGTGGTTTTCTGTGGATTGGGTCTGCTCATTCTCGGCAAGAGCGGAATTGGCAAGAGCGACTGCGCACTGGACCTGATAACCCATGGTCATCAACTGGTGGCAGATGACGTGGTGCAGGTCCGCCGCAATGCGCTGGGCCAACTCATTGGAAGGTCTCGCGATCTGATCCGCAACCACATGGACGTCCGCGGCGTGGGCATTGTCAATGTAAAAGAGCTTTTTAGCGTGTATTCCGTGATCGAGGAACACCCCATTGACCTTTTGATCCTATTGGAGCGTTGGGACCCGGAGAAGAACTATGCCTGCTTTAACGAACAGGCCAGCCTGGATATCCTGGCAGTGGTGAAGCCTATGATCCGGCTCCCCGTCAGTCCGGGCAGAAACTGGGTGAACCTGATCCAGGTAGCGGTCCGAAAATTCCTTTTACAGTCCAAAGGTTACGACGCCGAAGAACAACTCGTGAAAAAATTGGGTAAAATGCTGAAGACAGATTAAATTCTCAGCTATCCCTGTCTTGGTCAAACGATTCGATCCATAAATTCTAGCCCGCTGCTAATTTCCAAGCGGACGTGGATGCGATAATTCCTTGACAAGTGGTCGAATCTACTTTAAGGTAATAACACAGTTTTCGCAATAAAATCTGGACTGGCAATTACGCACCAGTGTCGAAAAGGAACATTTATACAGGTTTAAGCCAGTAGGAAAACAGAGGCTGAGTTGCAATGCAAAGTGGACAAGTCCACAAGGAATTAGCGGAAGGATCGCCAAAATCAGGCGCTGTTTCATGTGGTCACAAAAAGCGTCGGATCAGACTCGTTGTCAGGACGAATCGAGGGGGAACCTAATGGTCCCACTCACCGATCAGCAACTCACAAGTTATCACAAAGACGGATTTCTGTTTTCCCTACCCACGCTGAGTAAACCAGAAGTAGACCACTACCGAGGGTGTTTTGAGGCCCTGGAAAGTCAAAGTGGCGGCAAGATGCTGGTTGGTGCGGTTAGCCAATGCCACCTCCATTTTCCCTGGGCATATGAACTGGCGACCCATCCGGCCATCCTGGACATGGTCGCGCAGCTCATCGGGCCCAATCTCTTGATTCATTCCAGCCGGATATATGCAAAGGGTCCCCGCGACGGCCGTTACGAGTCCTGGCATCAAGCAAGCTTCCCATGGCAACTCAGTGAGCCGCGTCTTGTCTCGGCCTGGATCGCGATCACGGACAGTGGTCCCGAAAATGGCTGTATGCGGGTCATTCGCGGTTCCCACCGACGCGCCAGATGGGAACATGATTATTCGGCCCAATCGTGTCGCAATATACAGCCGGTCGGGTTGGTTATCAATGAGCCCCTGGTGGAGTCGGATGCAGTGAATCTGACCCTCGGCTCGGGTCAGATTGCGCTCCATCATTGTCACGCGGTCTGCGGCTCCAATTCGAACCGCTCTAGCCAAAACCACCTGGGTTTCAATGTGTGTTATGTGGCCTCAGATATTAAACAGAAGAGCCCCCATCACGAAGTTGTATTGATTCGGGGCAAGGCTCCGAACTGCGCCTACCATTTAACCCCTGCCCCGGTAGAACAAGACCTGGCGATCTGTTTTCGCGCCCAAGAGCGTTTTTCGCGCCGGCTGAATACCGAACCGAATGGCCAGGAGCCCGCCTTGTGAATAGCGGCTGAAGTGGGTGCGCAGCCCCGAGCCTTAAAGCCCGTCAGGGACGATCCCGCTAGAAATATTTGAGGGTCAGATCGATTAGGCGTTTGGCCCGTTTCCCATAGGGTGGTGCCATCAGCTTGAGCGCACTAAAACGGTGGTGCGACAAGACGGCCCGTTCGTGAGAGAAGGCCTTGAAGCCGTATTCGCCGTGAGCATTGCCGATACCGCTGTTGTTGATGCCGCCAAAGGGCAGATTGGCGTGCAGGAAGTGCGCGGCCACTTCGTTAATGCAGGAACCCCCGGCCGATGTATTGCTGAGAATACGGTCAATGGTTTGTTTGCTGGTACTGAAAATATACAGGGCCAGTGGTTTGTGCTTTGCATTGATGATGGCCAGAGCCTCGTTGAGATCGCGATAGGGGATCATGGGGAGAATGGGTCCAAATATCTCTTCTGTCATGGCTGGTGATGCGGGGTCCACGTTGGCGAGAAGGGTCGGCTCCAGGTACTGGGTCTCGGCGTTGCTTGCGCCACCCTGTACCAACTCGGCACCCATGGCCAGCGTCTCATCCAGTAGGTGCTTGAGTCTTTGGAAGTGGTTGGCATTCACGATCCGGGCGTAATCCGGCGAGCTTTCCCGCTGTTCGGAGGTCTCACCGTAGCTGGCCCTAATGCATTTGGCGAGTAGATCGCGAAATGCCTCGAAACGAGTTTCGTGGATGAGCAGGTAATCCGGGGCGATACAGGTCTGACCATTGTTGATGAACTTGCCCCAGGCGATTTTGGCGGCCGCATCGGCAAGGTCTGCGCTTTCGTCGATGATCGTGGGCGACTTCCCGCCCAGTTCCAGGGTCACCGTGGCAAGGTGGTTGGAGGCCGCTTTCATGACGATTTTCCCTACTTGAGGACTGCCTGTAAAGAAGATGTGGTGGAAGGGTTTATCTAGCAAGGCGGTGGCCACGTCAACTTCGCCTTCAAAGACTGCGACTTCATTTTCTGGGAACAGGTCGGCAACCATGCGACGGATGACGGCAGACATGGCCGGTGTCATCTCCGAGGGTTTGATGCAGGTGACGCAGCCCGCTGCAATGGACGATATCAGGGGACCGATGGACAGGCAAAAGGGGTAATTCCAAGGGGCGATGACCAGAGCCACCCCCTTGGGCTCGTAGATTATCTTACCGCGCGTGGTGGCCAGAGCTAGGGTCGGCCAGACCCGCTTGGGTTTCATCCACTTCTTCAAGTGACGGATGGCGTGCCTGGCCTCAGACAATACGGCATAGACCTCGGTCAATCTGACCTCGGAAGCCGGCTTGCGAAAATCGGCGTGCCCGGCTGCAA
>Ga0316189_10005012_pt1 | contig 12687 bp, 7 predicted proteins | sample LowCovwburrow_MG_FD_204930 | JGI IMG/M metagenome (GOLD analysis project Ga0316189, IMG submission 204930) | Coastal sediment microbial communities from Maine, United States - Lowes Cove worm burrow | ecosystem: Environmental > Aquatic > Marine > Coastal > Sediment | place: USA: Maine... | reverse complement strand
TTCTGCTCTCGTTTACACGAAAATTGGGTAAAAGTTTTTTACTCTAAAATCTTGAAACATATTTGTGATGCTTCTTAAAAAAGTTTTATTCAAAACCCGTAGGGCTTGACCTTTACAGTATTGAGCGTTGGCTGATGGAAGCTACCTATATTTGCTTTCTTTTTTATTTTATTACCTCAACTCATTCTTCTTTAATAAGGCTATTATTTCTTGTTTGTTGTAATATCTTCTATTGCCTATACCATAGCTTTTTATTTTACCCTTGTTTGTCCAATGCCAAAGTGTAGTAATATTAATTTTTAAAAAATCTGCTGTTTCTTGTCTTGTTAGATATACATCACTTTCATTAGTGTGTAAATCATCTAAATAGTGTTTTATCTTATCTAATAATTTGTCTGCTACTTTATCTGCCAATTCATCTACTGTAATTTCTTGTATTTCTATTGTCTTTGTTATCATAGATTATTACTTATTAAGTTGTTTTAAAATGAAAGTTAACGAAATGAAGCAAACAAAGACTTGAGGTAAGGAATACTTGGACTTAACGATGGTTTTGTGCAGTTGAATGAGGTAACGTTATTTTCTTTGAAGTTCCAATGTGAGCGTGGGAAAAGCGGATATTTAGCTCGTGTCTTTTCTATTTTAAATTAATGAACTCGTGAATATCCACAGTTTAATTTTAGTTCCGATTTGTGCGGTTGCTGTGTAGATATTTTACATAATACCAGTTATAGCTACGAAAATATAAGAATACTGCGTTAGTAAACCCTTGAAAGGATTTTTGCTACTATAACTTGTATTATGTAACATAGCTTGGGTGAGTTTAGGGTTTTATGATAAAATTATAGCAGAATAGCTTATTGCAGTTTGGTTTGATTTTATGAAAACCAAAGCTGTAATATGCTATTACCTTAAAGACAAAAAAACGCTAAACTTGCTAGGTAAGCGGAATAACACAAAAGACAGAGGATTTTGAGCTTTCGACAGGCTCAAGCCAGGGCAAGCGAGAAAACTGGGTTTTGGGGTGTGGGGATTAATGAAATACCATACTTAATAAGTATATAATTTTAATAAATTAGTGATTGTAATTTAGCTTCATTTAAGTTTTAATGATGACTTGATATTACAAGTAAATACATGTTATTACAAATATATTTACTATATTGGTATATAATTTGATGTATATATTATAGTTTGAACAATGCAACTAATTGGTTTTCAGTAATTAAGTTATAGTTAAAATTTATAGAAGACGTGTTGACAATTCAAAACAATTTAATACATTTGCCCTATGTTAGTTACAAGACAAGACATATTATCTTTAAAAAACTTATCAACTACAAAAGAAGCTGTAGCTGTTGATAGTATACCTAGTACCTTCAAAACAGACTTTCAAATGTTCTTTTTTGGAAAAACGTTTTTTAAAAAAGATAATATTTTGTTTGCTTACCCACACGATATAAAACGATGGACACGTTATATGTTTAATAAATATAATGGGTAATACATGTTACCTGATTATTTATTAAAGTTTAACGAAGCGCTTTCAAACTTTCAAGAAAAATTTTCAAGAGATAACTGGTCAACAGAATTTAGAGATTCTTTGATTAATGATTATTCTTTTTATTCTGCAAGAGTCGAAGATTCTAAATTACAGTATGGCGATACTATACGTTTTTTAAATAATGAAACTGTTAGAGGCGTTAATCTTAATTCTTTAATAGGCATATCAGACCACCAGGCAGTACTTAAAAACCTACTGGATTCTTTGAATGATTTTACTTTATCAGAAGATTCAATTAAAGAGGTGCATCGTTGTTTAATGGATAGCCCTTTAGCTTGGGAAACAGAATTTAAGCCCGAATTAGTAGGAAACTATAGAAACGTACCAACGGTTGGTTCAAGACAACCTCTTTTTGAAGATAAAGAATATATAGCTCATTATAATTTAGAAAACATAATGGGCACTTGGGTAGCTATGTTTAATGATCGATTTTTAGATATTAACAATACTTTAGTAGACAAACATATACTTACAAGAATAGCCTATTTTCATAATAAGTTTTTAAATGAATTACACCCTTTTGCTGATGGTAATGGCAGAGTTTGCAGAATAGTTATTGGTGCTGTTTTAATGCAAAATGCTTGTCCTCCTATATTTCCTGAAATAACAACTCAAGAAGAGCAAGTAGAGTATATTACCACTATTGTGAACTGTGAAAAGGAAAAAAGCGATACGCTTTTAGTTAAATATTTTGCAGAGGGAATGACTGATTATATTATAAAAAGAATCAATCAATAATTCTTGCAAATACGCCTTTTTGAGTAGAAAAAGAGGGTTGACAATAGACGGTTCCGCCTTTATTTATAATGCCTTTTGTAAACTCTGGACTTGCATTTTCGGGTATGTCTATACCGTTTGTAAATAGTTGTTTTGCATACCCTTCTACCTCGTAACCTTCTTTAATTAGTTTTTCTAAAAACAACGAAAATTCTCCATTAGGATATTCATTAGGTTTATTTTTTAGCAACCATAATGATTCTGGGCAATTTAAGTAGTGTATAAAGTCGGTTTTTGTGAGTTGATGCATTTACTTCAATTTCTTAATTGCTGGTTGCAAAGCTTTTTCAAATTTAGGCAAGTAGGTTACTAAAAATTCATTCATTTTTTTAGAGAAAGGTTACAACGATTTTATGGATTCATTGCTGTCAAAAAAAGAAATTTTAATTATTCTATATCAACTTTAAATTGTAAATTTAAAAACTTAATTTAATTAGCAATTAAATAATGAACCGATTTTCGTTAGCTTTTGCTGTATGCATATTTTTTATCCCTGTTTTAGCTTTATCGCAGAGCATAGAAAATATTGGCAAACAGACACCTTTTAAAGTTTCTGGAACTATTGGTACGAGAGGCACTTATTTTAATGCTGATGGAAGGATAGCAAATAGGGAGCCATTTAGTTGGGCAATTTATGGTAATCCTACAGTTTCAATTTATGGAGTAGACATTCCTTTTTCTTTTACTTTTAGTGAGCAACAACGAGATTTTAGGCAACCCTTTAATCAATTTGGATTAAGTCCAACATATAAATGGGCAACAATGCATTTGGGGCATCGTAATTTAAAATGGTCCGATTATAGTTTGGCGGGGCACAATTTTTTTGGAGCTGGTTTTGAGTTAACCCCAAAAAATTTTAGAATAGGAGCTATAATTGGAAGATTTATAAAACCTATAGAAGCATCGAATAACACAAATGTGTCTTATCAAACACCAGCTTTTAAACGAACAGGAAGCGCCTTTAAACTTGGATATGGGACTAAAAATAATTATGCAGACATTGTTGTTTTTCAAGCTAAGGATGTTGTTAATTCAATTGATATTATAAATATACCTGTAACATTATTGCCTTCAGAAAATGTGGTGGCTTCAGTAAAAACGCATCATCTTTTTTTAAAAAAATTATCTTTTGATGCAGAATATGCTCAAAGCATTTTTACGCCTAATACACAAGAAGTTAATACAGATGAACTCAACGAGCCAATTACTAATATCTTTTCATTTCTTATAAATGAAAAAAAGGACACAAAAGTAGGAAGCGCAGTTAAAGCTTCAATTGCGTTTAAAGAAAAAACTTATGATATAAAAATGAAATACAATAGGATAGACCCCAATTTTAAATCTTTGGGAGCGTATTTTTTTCAAACAGATTTAGAAAAAATAACTATTGAACCTCGTGTTAAAATTTGGAAAAACAAATTAATTGTGGGAGGTAGTTTTGGTATTCAAAAAGATAACCTAAGTAGTAACAAGAGCGCACAAACAAAGCGTAATATTTATTCGGCAAACATCAATTTTGTACCAGTACAGCAATACAACATTAATGCAAACTATACCAATTATGGTATTACTCAAAAACCAGGAACGCAGCCTATAAATAATCAAATAGAAATTGCACAAGTAAACCAACAGTTAACTGTAACTCAGAATGCTAACTTCTTTAGCAAAGACAATTCAAAAATGCATATGATACTTTTGGTTTGGAATTACCAAAATTTATCAGATAACAATAGTACTACTGCTCAGTTTTCAGAATTTCAATCGCATATTTTATCACCACGATACACGTTTTCGTACACACCCTGGCAATTTACTACCGGAGCTGGTTATAACTATACTATTTTTAATTTTACTGCAAACGAAACCAAAAATTTTGGACCATCAGTAACATTATCAAAAGCATTTAAAAAGCCAAATATTAGTTTGTCAACAAATTTTAATTATTATGAAATTGAAAACAACGGAATTGAGGGTAGCGATGCATTTACCATTGGTTTGCAAACCAAATATAAATTAACCAAAAAACACCAATTTTCAGTTCGCGGTTTTATTAATGGCGGAAACGTTGATGGGATTAATCCTTTAAAATATTCAGAAACAAAAATAGATTTTGGTTATGTATACACTTTCTAAAATATTAAAAAATATACTATTTTGTACCTTTCTATTAGTTAATGTGGTACCATTATTTGGGCAACAAGCATCAGTATCTACAACTGTTAGCCCGCCTTATAATGCATATTTAGACCAACTTAAAAATCAAATTACTGTTAATGTAGCAAATACTACAAACGAGTCGTTAACAAGTGCTTTTTTAAGACTTTATATTGAAGGCGATAATGGCATTGTAGTTCAGTCTAGAGATGAGTTTGAGTATTTAGACGCGTTTGATATTAATGGAGTAATGGAAACTCGCTTAGGAATTTCTGGTCATTTTGACAATGCCTTTGCGCTTGAAAATTTAATTATTTCTGGCATAACTGCTGATGAATTGTATTCAAAAGGGTTACCATTAGGCAACTACAGCTTGTGTTTTAGGTTATATAATAACGATTTTGAGCCTATTTCTTTTGAAGCACCTTCGGGCTGTTTCATGTTTAATAACTCGGTAGAACCGCCACAACTTATATTGCCCTATTGTGGCGACGATATTGTTTCTGGAAACAACAACCTTATTTTTAGTTGGACTATGCCTCCAGGAGCATCAATATCTACTACTCAATATACATTGAAAATAGTGGAACTGTTTCCCAATCAAGACCCAAATCAAGCGTTTTTATCAGCTACATCTCCAGCATTTTTTGAGCGTTCGGTAACTGGTCAAACATCAATTTTATACAGTCCAACAGACCCGCCTTTAGAATCTGGAAAAAGCTACGCGTGGCAAATTATTGCCAACGATGATGAATTAAACACACCATTTTTAAATAATGGTAGAAGTGAAGTATGTTGGTTTACATGGAAACCCAATAATTTAACAGGTGTTGTATTAGGGAGTTTGCCAACGGATGATACAACTCCAGTTGAAAATAGACCCATATTTACTGAAGATTTAACAACGCGTCCGCTTCATTTAAACACCTTTAAGGGTAAGGTTTTGTATGCGTTTAGAGCTACTGAAAAAGGTTCTATACCAGCTACCGTTGCAAGAGGTGAAATTTCGTCAACCGAGGTTAGGTCTATTGTTAATTTAAGCCCTAGCATAAGCGCACCTTCTACTTCTGGAAATTTGGGTATCAGTAATAATATAGGATTTGTTCAATCATCAGGAACAACTCAAGTTTATAATATGTTTTTATCAGACCAAGAAAAAGCGCAAAACACCATAAATAAAGTAATAGGCGGATCAAAATTTCCCTTGATTGATTCTAAAGTGGAATTGTACATGTATATCGATGAGTTTAATTTTGATGTTAATAGCAGTTCTTTTGGGCAAAATTCTGAACGAAAGATATTAATAGGAAATGGAGTTACCGATGTAAATGGCGATTTTTCTATTACTTATTATGGCGATTTGAAAATAGGTAAAGAATTAGACTTGATAATTAATAACAAACATTTTCAGTTTAGCTCGTATCGCATTCCAATAAATAAAGCTTTTGATGGCACTTATGATATGGGTTCTCTTATTGGGGTAGCAAAAACATTTAGGCTTAAATTAAAAGCTGAAGATTATGATAATAATGAATTGGATGATGTGAATTTTAAAATTTATCGTGTTTCAAATTTCTATAATAATGGTGCTTTAAATAAAAATTTAAAATACGAAGGTAATAGAGAAAAATTACCACAAACTAATACTAACACAAATTCTAATCAAATATTTAGAAATAAAAAGTTAGAATTAGTCGCTGAGGGGAATTCTAAAATTATCTATTCAAGGTTGTTTTTTGCGCTTAATCTTGGCGAATATTACATTATAAAGTCGTTTGTAAATGGTAAAGTTGTTAAGGAAGAAAAATATTTAGGATTTGTTAATACTCATAAAAATTACGCCAAAGAATCTGTATTATTATTTAATAAAACCGTAAAAATATTGCTCCCAAATCCAATTATTGAAGGACGGGTTTTAATTAAAAATTCTAACGGAATTGCTGCTGCAGGAGCAAAAATATTTATTAAAAGTACAAAGCCATCATCTTCAGGGTTAACCTCTTTTCTTAAAATAAATGCTGTTACAGATGAATCTGGATATTTTAAATTAGAAAACATTCCTGCTCAAAAAGATGCTTATAAAATTCAAGTAAGATATCAAAATGAAAAGTTTAATCCAGATTTGAATATTTCCTTAGATAAAAGAGGCATGTCTCAAGATTTAGGAAATATTGAAATTGAAGGCCATTTAGAACAAGTTTGTGGCAAAATTGTAGATGAAGCAGGTAATGCTATGTCTAATGTAATTTTAAAATGGAAGAATGGACAAGATATTTTTGAATCTGATGCCGATGGAAATTTTACAACAAGTCAAACACCAGGTAGCCATATTCTAACTGCAAAAGCTGCAGGATATAGAGATAAAACATTTACTATTAAGGTTGGTAATCCAGAGCCTTCAGGCTTACAATTAACAACAGATATAGCAAATTTTAATGCTGCAAGTGCGTCAAATAGTAATATAATTAACGCCTCACCTTCGTACCAAACTATTGGCATGAGTCAAGCTGGTACTTATGAAAACGGCGTGACTTACACCCAGGCTAGTGCTATAAAAATATTTGGGAACGGGTCGGTAATTAACGCCAATACTCAGGTTGATAATTGCAACAATACGCTTAAAATGAGTCGGTTTTATGTAAAAGTAACCATTACTGATGCCAATAATAATCCTATTAAAAAAGCAAGAGCTAAATCTGAATGGGGAAATAGTGAAACAGCAAATAATAAAGGGGTTGTAGTGTTAAAAAATATTCCGATGGGTATTTCAAACCTAACCGTTTCTGGCGCTTTAAATGATTCTTTTTTAACCATTAGCACTCCTGTTGAAATAAATAATAGTATAAAAAAAGATACTTTAGAACTACAGTTTAGCTTAGAAAAGGGCATTGATATTAGTGGTAAAGTAAAGTCTGGGTCGACTAACTTAGGCGAAGCTAAAATTTATTTAAAAGGAAAGGCACACATTAATACGGTTTCAGATAGTAATGGAAAATATAATTTAGCAGTACCAGAAGGAAACTATGAGATTGTAGCAAGTAAATCTGGTTATATTTCTGAAAAAAAGATAGATAATTTTAAAAAAGAAAAAACATACAGTATAGATTTTAACCTTGAAAAACCAGCGTTTAATGCCGAAAAATTAATGGGTTATAATTTGTTAGTAAGCAATTATATTAAAACAAATAATGCGGATGAATTTAAGATTTCAGGGGAAATAACAGATGTGTTGCTTTCTAACGAAATGAAATCTAAAGGCAATATTAATTTTGCTTTTCATGATGTTTTAATTCGTAAAAAAGGAAATACAATTGAACCTGTTTCAAACCATGTAAACTTAGATTTATCTAACATTGAATTATTAATGTTCAACTATTTACACACTCAGGCATATAATGCTAACGGTTTTGAGCTACAGCCAATAAACGGTGACAACCAAAAAGGGAAAATTGTTTCACCAGTTAAAATAGATTTAAAGAAATCGTTTCCTAATTTAAACGGATTATCTTTTACCAATAAACCTCTTTTTTTAAAAACTAATAATACTAAGAATATAGAAATTAGTAGAAGCGAAATAAGTTCTGCATCAATAAATTATAAGATTGAAGAAGATAATGTAACATGGAAACTTTATGGGTTTGAAGTAAAACCAAATTTTTCAAATGCTTCAATTAACGAAAACGGAATAGACTTAGCGGCTTTATTGAAAATTGATGCTGTTTCTGGTATAAATCCAGTATCTGTAGATATAAAAAAACTCACTATATCTAATTCTGGTATATTAAAAAAAGTAGATATAAGCAGCAATTTTGATATTGATATTTCGCAATGGAAACTTAAAATTTCTAATATAGGTATTAACCCTTATGGTATTTCTTTAGCAGGAAATATGGATGCCACCATTCCTGGGTCGCCCAAAGCTAGTATTGGCGTTTCAGATTTACTTATAAAAACTACTGGAATAGCTGGTGGTAAATTTTATTTTCCAAATGCAGGATTAAGTATTTATGATGCTGTAAAAATAAAAAGTATCCAACCCTTTGCATTGCAAAAAGTGCCAGCGTCTAGTAACTATCAACTCGCTGGAGGTGCGTTATTACAACTTCCCAAGTATATTTCTGAAAATATCGATTTACCATTTTTCTCTATTGCAACAAATGGTAATTTCGGATTTAAAGTGAAGCCCGATTTAGATTTGAATTTTGCTGACATGGCTTCGTTTAAGATAAAAAATATTGGATTTAAATCAACATCTAAAACATTGGATATTGGTGGAAAAATAAAGTTAGATATTCCCAATTTTGGTATTGGAGCTGAGTCTAATTTGCATTATTCTAAATCTAGTGTATCTGTTGATGAAATTGGAATAGCATACAATTTGGCCAGCGCTATTGCTATGGATGCGAAGGTAAAGTTTGCAGGTAATGAATTTTCTGGAGGAGGTAGTTTAAAACTGGCAGATATGGATGCCGGAATAGGGTTGCATTTTCATTATAAAAAGCTTTCAAACGGAAAAGACATTGGTGCTACTTTTAAAACTGGTTTTGTTATTCCAATAGGTGTTGTAAAAATGGATCAGCTTGGTGGTGGTTTTAATGTAAATCCTGCTACAAACAGGTACTCAATTTTTGCAAATGGTAGAATTACTTTTGCTGCTGACCCAAGTGGTGTTGTAGCTTTAAATCCTGTAAAGGTAGCAATAACAAGCACACCAAAAGGCCCCATTTTTGATGGTAGTGCGAATTTAGTATTAATGAATTCTTGGAAAGTTGGAGATGCCAGTTTTAAGCTAGACTTTGCAGACCAATATTATTATGTAGATGCATCAATGGGTACGGGTGTTAAATTAGTTAAAGGAGTGTCTTTTTCGGGTGCAGGTGGTTTGCATCTGGAATTAAGTACAAAACCTAATAACAGCTATTGGTTTGTTTCGGCATACTCTAAAGCATCAATTGCTAAAATATTTAATTCAGGTATAACCATGGTTGGTGGTTGGAATGTCTCTAAATCACAACATACTTCATTATCAAATGTGCCTAATTATATGTTGCATAACGGCAAGATTTACGGAGGTTATTTTAATGCACATGCTAGCCTTTCTTCATCAGTAAAAATAGGAGTTAAGGGTATTGCTACAGTTTCTGGTTCGTTGTATAATAAATCTAACGTTACTGTTTTTGCAAATATTAAGGGAAATAATTATGGTGCTAAATTTGAAAATGGTTTTGGCGGAAGTTTTAGTGCTGACTTTTTTGATATAGGAATAGCAAGTGCATCTTTAACTGTAAACTCTGGGTTTGAGGGGTATTATAAATCAGGTAATTGGTCTATTAATGGTAATTTAGCCGCTAATTTGAATGCACATATTGGTTGTAACGGAGGTTGTAACGGCATAACTTGGGGAGGTTGTTTCGATCCTTGTTTTTGGAGTAGTTGTAGGGTGTGTCCCATTCCATGTGGCGCAAAAATTTGTGTTAACCCAAATGTTAATGTAGGGTATAATTCTAATAATGGTGTAATCTTTAAATTAAACTTGTAATGAAACAGTATACTATTATATTTATATGTGTTATAGGGTTATTTGCAAATAATTTACACGCTCAATTTACTATAAAAGAAGGGAATGATGCGGTGTATTTGTATTTAACAGCAGAAACTCCAGGAGCGCTAAATGCATCTTCAGAATTTTCAGAGGTAAAAGTGTATAGAATGCGCAGAAATAAAAGCGAAGAAATAGGGGTGCTGAAAAAAGCAAATTCACCAGAAGCACTTAAAAAAGTAACACATGCCAATGTTTTAAAATTCATTATGGATTTTAAACAATTGGCATCTGAAGCGGAAGCATGGAATTATTTTAAAACACATTCAAAACAATCAGATTATGGCTTACTTGTTATGAATCCTGATTTTTTAGTGGCATTAGGCGTTTGTTTTAAAGATGCAGATAAGTCGATGCAAAAAGGAAATACTTTAAAGTACAAGGTATCTTATTTCTCAAAGAATGCAAGTTTAGAGCCAAAAGAAATAGTTTCAGAAATAAAACTTAATGGTCAGTTAGAAAGCTCTATCCCTAAAACTGTAGAATATATGCAAACAGATTCTATAATAAACGTTAAATGGGAAATTCCTAAAGCGGAAAATCATGATGCTATTATGGCAACTATTTATAGAAAAGAAGGCAATTATGGCGATTTTAAGAAATTGCAAAAAGTAATGATGATGAATAGTGAGGAGGAAGATAAAAAATATATTTCTTATTCAGAAAAAGTTAAACCAATTACTCAATATGAGTATTATGCAACTCCAACGTCTATTTCTGGGCTTGAAGGTATAGCTTCCGATACAATTTCGGTAATATCCAAAAACTTCTCAAACATTTCTCAAGTTGAAATGATGACTGCTAAAGATACTACATCAGGATTATTGCTAAAATGGAAAGAAGACATTAAAGGTCAAAAATTTACCGCAGGTATTATTTTAGAAAGAAGCTTAGATGCTAAGTCAGGTTATGTAACGTTAGACACACTTTCTAAGCAAAGTTATTCTTACCTAGACGCTAATGTTTTTCCAAACACATTATATCATTATAGATTACGTTTTTTAAGTATTAATGATGCGCACATGCAACCATCTGCCCACGCTACGGGGATTCATTATGATAGCTCAATGTTTATAGAACCTCCTGTTTCAGTACAAATAAAGCCATCTGAAGCAGATGTTTTATTAACTTGGAATAAATCTATATTTCCTGAAGTTTCTGGTTATTATGTGTACCGTTCTAAAAGCGGAAAAGAAGACTGGGAATTAATTTCAAACCAAGTAAAAGACACTATTTTTATCGATAAAAGTGTTCAAAGTAGATATTCAACTTATAAATATGCGATTCGAGCAGTAGGCTATTCTGGCAATAAAAGTAATCTTTCAAATGTTGTTTTTGGAACAATTAATAAAAATGAAAAACCAATTGCGCCAATTGGACTACAAACCGCTGTGATTAACGGAACCGTAGAATTATTTTGGAGAGGTTTAAATACGGATGCTATGGAAAACCCAACATTTAATGTATTTAGAGCTGTTGGAAATATCTCAAATAGCGCAATAGCTATTTCAAAACATGAATTAAAAAAGATTAATAAGGAATCATTAACCACTAACAGTTTTACAGATGATAACATAATCAATGGAAGTGCTTATAGTTATGCGATTACTTTAATAGATGATTTTGGTAATGAAAGTGATATATCTACAATTGAATATGTTCAGTTTGAGTCAGGTAAATTAGGAGCACCTGTAAATATTGGAGTTCGAAAAATTGAGAATTCAATAATTGTATCATGGGATAAATCTTTTCAAAAAGGTGTAGCAGGTTATGCTATTTATCGTAGAATTAAAGGGGAAACTTCGTATACTAAAATTGGAACCGTTAATGATAATAAAGTTGAATATAAGGATACAGATATTCAAAAAGGAAAGCTTTGCTATTACGTAATAACAGCTTTTAATCAAATAATAGAATCAGAAAATACTATTGAGGTTGGTTTGCGGCATTAAATAGCGTAGTTTTAATCGCCTAGTAAAAAGATTACCACAACCTATTTCTTCACAAAGTTTAAAATTCTGCCCGAGACGAACTACATAATCGTTCGCTCACTCACTTTTATAAGTTCTTACTCGTTCACAATTTTTGTGTCGGTTATCGAAAAGGTAACGGCGATGGCGCTATGGGAAGTAAGTGAATGAAATTGAAATGAACGCTAATCTGTATCATTTCTCTATAAATAAATGATGTATTGTTAGGAGAAATAGAAATCAATGCCAAATAAAAAGGAAAACGCTCAAGATATAATAAGTATTTTGAATAAATACCATTGTGGCAACTAACTGAAACCAATTGACATCATATATTATTAGCTTAGGTTTTGACGTAATATGTTTATAAACATTATTAAGTAATAGGTGGTCTAGAGCTTTTATTAAGAATACTTTAAAAAGGAGATGACATATTTCTTAAAAAATGTAAAGTAAGATTAGTTAACTCGAAAGTTTTTTAGCTTTAGATATAAAATACTGCAAACCCGAAATAAAATGGAGGGATTGTATAGCAAGAGGGTAACACGCTTGCGCGATGTTATCGTATTTAATTGATTAACAGTGTTTTAATTAATGTTAATTTGTGAATCTATTCTTAATTT
>Ga0316189_10005010_pt1 | contig 12688 bp, 12 predicted proteins | sample LowCovwburrow_MG_FD_204930 | JGI IMG/M metagenome (GOLD analysis project Ga0316189, IMG submission 204930) | Coastal sediment microbial communities from Maine, United States - Lowes Cove worm burrow | ecosystem: Environmental > Aquatic > Marine > Coastal > Sediment | place: USA: Maine... | reverse complement strand
TGTTGTGTTTACTACTTCCGCCGCCAATTTTTCGTTCTAACCACATGAACAGCGGTAGCGAGATCATCATGATTGTGAAGTACGCTAAAATCCACACCGGCCGGTAGGCCCACCAAAGTCCGCTGCCGGGTTGCACTGATAAGGCTACGGGTAGTAACCAAAAGCAGACGCCGATGATTAGAATCATCACGGTGCTATGCCATAAAAAGATTGGCATTATAAAACTGTTAACCAGCACGGTCGCTGTCCAGACCTTGATGTTTGCTAGCCAGCGCCTTGCTGGGCCTTCAAGCGCTAGAAGCAAGCCGATTTGAGTCAGACCTAGCGCTATAAGCGGTAGTTTAGGAGGTGTGGTGTTGCTGAACTCGGCTCCAGGCACACCGATTAAACTGATCGGATACGGGCCAAAGAGTGTTAGCAGCAGCAAAAAGGACGCTGCCAAAATGGCTAAGCATAAAGACGGGCCTACCCCGCCAAAACGCCCTTGTTGCCAGGCGTAGCCTAGTTGATGAACCGCACCCCAAATGAAGAAGTAATTAAACCAGCCGTACCATTGGTACTGAGTATTGAAATAGACAATGTCGCCGATTACCGCGAGTGCAAACGGTAGTATCACGCTCAATAAGCCGAGCTTGCGCCATAGCGCGCGAGTGACGGGTACGAACATCACAATGACAAAGTAAATCGCTAAAAACCAAGTTGGCACGAGTGATATTTGTGAGGCGATTCGGATCATCTTTTCTGACAGGCCTAGGTGATAACCGAGTATGCCTAGCGCTGCCCATAATAAAACTAAAGGTATCGTAGGGCCTAGTAAGCGCCTTAGCCGAGACTCGAGCCAGAACGAATAACGTAAACCCTTTGCTTGCGCCCCATCCCAAGAAACACCATTGGAGTAGCCGCCAACAAAAAAGAATACCGGCATTACCTGAAACAACCACGTTAACCATTGCGCTTGCGGCTGAATTTGTAATAAGTGGTCCATGCTGGCGATGCCGCCCATGAACGCCGGTGCGGCAATAATCCAATGCCCCATTACCACCGCGCTAATTGACACAGCTCTAAGCAAGTCAACATAACGATTACGGTCAGCCGGCGTTTGCTCGGCAACGTCGGAGGCTTTTACCCACATACCTTTTTTTTGAGTTTTGTGCTTTTGCATAGTTTTTATTGATTGGGTGTGTTCAGTTTTGTCACTTTGCTTTTTCTTTCTAAATCGGTAAACGCACTCAATTGCCAGTTACGTATTGCCAAGATCATAGTGACGCCATGTCGTTCACTAATAGGTATTTTTCGCTCTTGCTCCGAGAAGTCGTCGAATAGCGAGTCAATTTGCTTTATACGGTTACGCAGGTCTGCTTGGCCTTTGCTGGTTAATACACCATTTTTAACCACGCGCAGCGCGCCGTTTTCTTCGAACGAGGTATTGAAGAATTCAGTTTGAATGGTTGAGCGAAAATATTTTTCGATTGGGCCATTTGGATTCCACGAAAAATTGTTTGCCATCAATAGACGAACGCGGTTATTTGGCTGGAGTTCTATAAGCCGCATTTTATCTAAGCGGGCGAGTAAGGTAATGATTTCGGTATCACCAATATCATAACGCGCAATAATCTCTTCAACCTTCCAATGGTTGACCAAGCAATAAGCAACAACCAATAATTTTTGATCTTCGATTAAGGCTTGCTCTTGCTCTAGGCTGATCGAGGTAACTCTATCTTCTAAGGACTCAGACACTTCTAGCAAAGCATTTATATCAACTTCGAGCAGCTCACAAATTGCATCTAGACGATTCAAACTAAAATTGTTGTTGGCGAACATTTGCTTAACGGTCGATTCCGAAATATCCAGTTTTTCAGCTAATACTCGATAGGTAAACCCTTGTTGCTTGAGTGTGACCTTAATCGCATCAACGATTTGCTTTGTTCTTGCCATATAGTAATTAAATTCGCCTAAGTATTAAAATATTGAACCAAAAGCCCATTTTACCTCTACTTTCAAATATTTAGTTGCTCATGTCAACACCACACTCCACGATGACCTAAGTCCTAATCAACTAATGCACAACTATGAGGCAATTATGAAATTGATCAAACGACTATCTACTTCGATAACCGCCACCTTAGATTCAGCGGTCGGACAACTAGAAAACCACGATGCCATCGTTGAAGCGAGTATAAAGCAAACCCGCCAAGCGGTCGCCAAGACACGGGCACGCATCAACACTTTGCGGCAACAGCATCAAGCCTATCAAGCTCAGCTTAAAGAGGCCAAAGAACAATTTGACTTGTGGACCAAACGCGCCGCAGACCTGGCGGCCGACGATCAACAAAAAGCGTTGCAATGCGTCGCTCGCCGAAATCAATGCGAGGCCGATATCGGCCGCTTGAGTTATTCCGAAAAACAACAAGCTGATCTAGTTCGTGATGTAACGGTCAACCTGCAAACCTTGCAGACCAAGCTCGACGAGATGACACAAAAACATAATTTGATGCGTTCGCGACAAACTGTTGCTGATGTAAACCGAGCGGTCGCCTATGCCAATACTGATGACAACCTGAATGATACCTTTGAACGTTGGGAGTCGGCGGTGTTGGAACATGAATTTGCGGTTAGCGATGCCTGTTCGCGCGACAGCTTAGATTTAGAGTTAACGCGCGCCGAGGATGAGGCCGACTTATTGGCTCAGCTTGCGTTAATCACCGAGGATTCTCAACATCAAGCGGAGAACACTAATGAATAACGCACAGAATTTTTCTAATTCGTCTACTCTGCAAGCAGAATCGCAGATTAGCGAGCACGAGTTAAGCCAAGATAAAGGGGCGCTATTTTCACGCTTAGAGAAAATAGCCTCACTGTCGCAAATCATACGCGGTTTCGGCGCTTGCGCGATTATCGCATCGATGTCTTTGTTCATGCTGCAAGGTTGGGCTGAGGGCAATGACATCACGCGCTATTTAAAGCTGTTGGCGCAGACCGGCTTATTAACTGCGGCGGGCTTAGTGCTAAGTTTTCTGATAAAAGAATTCAAAGGAGCACGGGTATTCTTTGGCTTAGCCTTGGTATCAGTGGTCGCCAACTTCACGATTCTCGGGTCGCTTACCTATTCCATGTTTGCCATGGATATGCAATTAGTCAGTTATCCAGAGTCAATGAAATGGGAGGTCACTCAAAGTGCCTTGTTCCTGCCGGTCTTCTTAGGCGCGTTGACGCTATTGTCGGCGGTTGCCTATTTTGGCTTTAGCATCTTTTCACGGCAAATCGCCAAGCCTTTGAGTATTGGGTTTTTAGCCTTATCAGCATTACTACTGGTGCCGGTACGCGCGCCATTAGTTGCAGTGGGGCTGGCGGCCGTCGCGCTTTGGGGAGCCTTGTCGCTAATACGGCGCTTAAGCAGGACCAAGCCTTTTTCCGGCGAGGCCGCTGAGAACACATCCAGAGCGCTGTTGATGACCAAAGAGACCAAAGCATCGTTGGGAATTTTATTACTACCGGGGCTAATCATTCTTGCTCGCACAGTCAGCTTTTATAATATTGACGATGCGACCGTATTAGCCTTTAGCAGCTTGCTGTTTTTTAGCCTCAGAAGCATGAGCAGCTTGATCAATGGCAACCCAATAATGACGCGCTTAGTTAACATGCTTCAATTGGCGACCGCTGGCTTCATCGCTTTTATGACCACACAGGTATTGCCGATTGCTTGGAATAGCTTAGATGTATTTATTGCGGCAACCTTGTTTCTAGGCTTTGCATACGACCAACTACGCGGTGATGGTGATGACTGGTGGAAGATGCTGGTGGTCAATTTAGCAAGCATTGTGGTGGTACCAATCGTCTTGATCAACGCGAGTCTCGACTATGAGCTTATCTATTCGACACAAGCCTTGTTTATCTGTGGCTTAGCATTCGCATTGACGCTTAGCGCTGGCAATTCAATCGGAAAAATACCGTTTAGCCGATTGATCACCATGCTTGGCATTGTGACTGCTGTCTTACTTGTATTGTTTGACCTAGTGCAGCTTGCTCAGTTAGGTAATTGGATGATTATTGGCTTTAGCGGCGCGATATTGATAATAGGTGCATCGCTATATGAGCGCTTTGGTCTAAAACTGCTTGCTGATTAATCCGCCGGACCCTAGCAGCATATAGTTTTGAGGCGGAGATTCATTCTTCGCCTTTTTTTTGCATTTATTTTGCCTGCATGTAAACCTTTTGGCTCGCTACCCCGTCTTACTTCTAAACATAAGAGATTTTTGCCTTGACTGAAGAAGAATCGCAACTTGTGCTCCGTAGCCAAAACGGAGACCAGATTGCCTACGAAAAGTTGTACCGAGCCAATATAGGAAAAGTTTTTGCCCTATGTGTGCGGCTCTGTGGGCAGAAAGAATTAGCCGAAGACTTAGCTCAAGAGTCGTTTATACGAGCATGGCAAAAAATCGGTAGTTTTCGCGGTGACAGCCAGTTTAGTAGTTGGTTATTTCGCCTTACTAGCAACGTGGTAATAGGTCACTTGCGCAAACATAGTAAATGGCAGGTCGACAGCTTAGATGAAGAAGATAGTTATGAGACAAGCGAGTGGCAACAATCACAAAGCATTGACCGCCCTTTCGGCTTACAGAGCGAGATTGACGAAGCCTTGCGCTGCCTCTCTGACAGCGCACGAGTGGTATTAATCATGCACGAATACTTAGGCTACCAACACAACGAAATATCCGATATCACCGGCATGGCAATTGGCACTTCGAAGACCCATTTACACAGAGCACGAAGAACCTTAAAAGCGCAGGCAGAGCAAGCAGCATGAACTATAAAAAAGACAACTCACGTAATAAAGAACATACAAATAGTAAAAAGCATAGCACCGACGACGATGTTAAATACTTAGGTGAACTTAATTGGGACATACAACCCGAGCGAGATCTATGGCCGGATATCCAGTCTGACATCCGTTTTGCTGGCAAGCCCGATCTGCTGGTTCAATCCACTACTTTGCAAGCGCAAACAAGCATCGTACAACGCCTCTGGATACCGATGTCTATGGCTGCTTGCATGATATTAGCGCTTGGCGCATTCGTCATGTCGAGCATGTCGTTTCAACGAGCTCAAGACACCTATCAACTGCAAGCCAGCTACATTGATTACCAAAAGAGCCAAATCAGTTTAATAGAACAACAACACGCGCACGTTCGCGCACAATTCACCACGCTGCTTAGCGGCGATTTAGGAGCCATCAATCCGGCGACAGTGGCCGAGGTTCAAGCGGTATTACTAACCATAGATAATGCTTCACTAGAACTTAAAAGTGCCATTTTGGCACAGCCGACAAATGCAAATTACGCGTCAATGCTGGCGCGTACATATCAACAAGAACTCAAACTTCTGAACAAGTTTAAAACAGCAAATGGCGTGTCCATTTAGCGAGGTAATAAAATGATAAACACAATCAAAATAACACTAATGGCACTGATTCTTTCGTTGCCGCTGGCGGCGTATGCCGAGAAAATAGATCGCACCATTGACGTCAGCGCTAATGGTCGCATAAATATCGAAATAATGGACGGCAAAATCACCGTTGAAGGCTGGGATAAACCGCAAGTTCGAATCGTTGGCGAAGCGCCGACCGATGATCATAATTTTAAGTTCGAAGCTCGCGGTACTACTACTATCATTGAACACGCCGGAGAACATGGTTTCTGGAACCAACGGCATGGCGGCGGTAGCTATGCTAGTTTAACTATTTTCGCGCCGCGCAATAGTAGCTTCAGACTCGACAGCACCTCAGCTGACTATGTATTGAAGAATATCAAAGGCCAAGTTCGGGCCGATACCATGAGTGGAAACATCTCGCTTGAGGGTGGTGTTGACAGCATTGATCTAGAGTCGGTAAGCGGAAACCTTAGTGTCACAGCGGCTTCTGGCCGGCTCAATCTATCAACCGTAAGCGGGACCATTCAAACAGATGGAGATGCAGACCAATTTGAGGCGCAGACGGTGTCAGGTAATATTCGTGCACACATCGGCAGCTCCGAGCGAATTAATTTAGAGTCAGTCTCAGGCAACATTAACCTTAAGGTTGAGTTAAGCGATAAAGCTCGGCTCGATGCCGACACGGTCAGCGGTAATATAGAAATTGAGTTTGGCAAAGCACCTATTAACGCCTCATTCGAGATTGAAACCGGTCCTGGTGGCGATATAACAAATTTGCTATCAGAGCATAAAGCCAAAGATAACTCCTCGTTCTCGGGATCAATGCAGTTTAAGCTTGGCGATGGCGACAGCTCGGTAAACTTAGAAACAATGAGTGGCACCATCAAATTAGATCAGTAGCGATGATAAGCGTTATTTTGCTAAGCGTTACTGTAACCAGTGCTAGGCCTAATAACGCGCTTATGAAGAACGACTATAGTCTATGTCGGCAGGCCACGGTTTATGATCACATTGGTCACAAACAATGTCGATCACCAGTGGCTTGCCACAAGTTGCGTGACTGAGCGGGATAGAGTCATTCGTGTAGTTGAGATTAGCCGCTACCCATTGCCTTAAGCTCATTACAAATGCGAATAAATCTTTGCCCTTATCGGTCAAAATATAATTGTGGCGTGGCGGGTTTTTCTGATACTCAACCTTTTCAAGAACCTTATTGCCAACCAACTCCTTTAAGCGCTCTGACAAAACACTCGGGGGTGTATTCAATTGCGTCGAAAATGCATCGTACCTTTGCACTCCAAAAAACGCGGCTATCAATATTAACAACGTCCACCGGTCGCCGATAAGTGAAGCCAGATTAGAATTGCCATGCTCAGCGCCAGAGAGACTCTTAACACGCTTTCGGTTTTGCGTATTGTAAGTTCGAATTTCTTCGAGTTGCGATTTTAAATGACTGCTCAGTTGAGACCAAGCAACATCGTCAAAGAGTAAGTTTTCTTTACACGCTCGGCAGACAACCTTCGGCTGCATGAAGGCGTTGCAATGTTGATGAAAAAGTCCATTGGATATATCTACATAGTCGGCAGTCCTCCAGTCAGCCTCCCATTTTGCGGCTAATAGCGATGTTCCAAACAAACCTAGACCTTTTTCGGTAAATTTGTACTCAAACCTGTTCGCAGCGTTACTGTAAGCGTGTTTATAAAAAATTTCGTGTTCAATCAATGCATTTAATCGGCGCGTCAGCGTCGAGCGGCTAGCACCTGTTGACGATTGAAAACCATCAAAGCGATTGACCCCGTAAAAAGCGGAACGAAGAATAAGCAGACTCCATCGGTCTCCAATAACATCGAGACCATCAGCAATCGCTTGATTAAGAATAAGTTGTTCTGACATAGCAACAGCTTAGCAAACGCCAATAAAGATGTCGCTCTCAGCTCTACACGTCGACGGCGTCAAGATGCAAACTGAGCGTTCTCATTTTGGAATACTTAAAATCTAGCCAAATAGCTTATAAACGTTAATCTAAAACTCGCAATAATAAACTTGACGTATCGTCTAATTAACTATTTAATCACACTCGAGTTTCATAGAAGTAGTTATATGATTGTGCAATCATTTAACCTAACATCAGTCCAAAGAAAGAGATCGCGATGGCAATTACTTGGAAAAATACGGTAAAGCATACAATCAAACGAGGGATTCACCCCTACCTTAACGGTGCTTGGGCTCCGATATTTGATGAAGTGAACGCTAGCGATATGGAGGTAATCGGTAAAATACCAGTCGATATTGATGGCGTTTATATACGTAACACCGAAAATCCAGTTCATAAACCGCTTGGGCATTACCACCCTTTCGATGGAGATGGCATGCTGCACTCAATTTCATTTAGAGACGGTAAAGCCGAATATCGCAACCGCTTTATTCGCACTAAAGGTTTCGACGCGGAACAACAAGCCGGCAAGGCGCTCTGGACCGGATTCGTCAATGACGCAAAATTATCGACGCAACCGGGCTGGGGTGCGCAAGAGTATATTAAGGACTCAAGTTCTACAGACGTAGTCGTCCATGCGGGCCAAGTACTATCGACTTTTTGGCAATGTGGTGAAGGTTATCGACTTGACCCTTACACCTTAGAACAATTCGGTAGCGAATCTTGGGTGCCAGAGGAAGGTATTTCGGCACATCCTAAAGTCGACGAAAGTACCGGCGAGATGATGTTTTTCAATTATTCGAAAAAGCCCCCGTATCAACATTATGGGGTGGTCAATAAAGACAATCAATTAGTTCACTATACGCCGGTGCCATTGCCTGGTCCTCGCTTGCCACACGATATGGCGTTCACTGAAAACTATTCTATCTTGGTAGATTTACCTTTTTTCTGGGATCCAGAAAAATTAGCTCGCGGTAAACATGTACCACGCTATTTCCCTGATATGCCAACACGCTTCGCGATTCTCCCTCGCTTCGGCAATCAAGAAGATATTCAGTGGTTTGAAGCCGCACCGACCTATGTTTTACACTGGAACAACGCCTACGAAGAGGGCGATGAAATTGTGTTGGACGGCTATTTTCAAGATAATCCTGATCCCGCGCCGATGCCAAAAATGCCAAAAAATGCTGGTAAATTAATGGCCGGCTTAGACCAGCAGTCATTTCAATCCAAGCTACATCGTTGGCGCTTTAATTTTAAAACCGGTAAAACTACAGAACAACACCTAAGCGAGCGAGTATTAGAATTTGGTACGTTTAATCAAGCTTACGCCGGTAAGAAAGCGCGTTACCTATACTCGACCTACAGCAAACCAGGCTGGTTTTTATTTGCCGGCATTGTTAAACACGACTTGGAAACAGGCGAGACAACTGAGCTCTACTTTGGTAGCAAACGATATGGCAGCGAAGCTCCGTTTGTGCCGCGCATCAACGCGCAAAGTGAAGACGATGGCTATTTAGTAAGCTTTATCACGGATACTAAGCAAAACCGTTCTGAGTGTGTGTTAATTGACGCTCAAGATATCGAGGCCGGGCCGGTCTGTACTATTGTTTTACCACACCGAATTGCCAGTGGTACGCATGCCACTTGGGCTGATGGACCGACGATACGTGATGCGCAACGGGGCCAAGCGGCACCAGCCAAGACTGCACAATCTTCGGCTAATCATGCTTAGAGCAAAACCACGTGCTTCACGGTTAACGCTATACTTAATAGTGTATCGTATAGAATTTTACTGAAAAGGTTTATTAGTCATGAGCAAATCTCGAATTTACATCCTCGGCGGCCATCGAAGCGACTTCGCTCGAAATTGGAACCGCGAACAAAAATCGATTTTCGATCTCTTTAGCGATTCTGTTAAAGGGGCGTTAAATGACACCAAAATTGACCCTGCTGATATCCAAGTAGGCCATGTGGGCAACTTCGTCTCAGCATCTTACACTGGTCAAGCTCACCTAGGTGGCTTCTTCGGGCATGTAGATCCGACGATGGCGTATCTACCAGCATCGAGCCATGAGGCCGCGTGCGCCTCAGGTTCAATGGCAATACTGGCGGCAATGGCCGACTTAGAGTCAGGCCGCTATGACCTTGCTTGTGTGGTTGGCCTTGAGATGATGAAGGTGGCAGAGCCAGCAATCAAAGGCGACCCGCTTGCAGGTGCCGCTTGGATTGGTAAAGAATGGGTTGACTCAAAAGCGGTCTGGCCTTGTGCTTTCAGTGATCTAATTGACGAATATTCAGGCACCTTTGGTGTCTCGAAAAGCCACCTGCAGGCAATTTCAGCAAAGAACTACGCTAACGCTAAGCACAACCCTAACGCTCAATCTCGCCATTGGGATATTAGCCCAGAGGCGTTTGGCGACAATGAGGAGTTAAACCCGACAATTGCAGGTAACATCAGACGCCTAGACTGCGGCCAAGTCACCGACGGTGCGGCAACGGTATTATTAGCAACCGCCGAACGAGCGCAAGCCTACGCGAATGAACACGGCATCAGCCTTGACAGCATTCCCTATATAAAGGGCTGGGGACATATAAATGCACCAATGCAATTTAGCGAAAAGCGCCGCTTAGCTCAAGGTAAAGAGACGCTGTTGCCGCATGTAGAAATGCTATTTAAACAAACGCTTAAGCGAGCTGACCTAGCTAGTATCGAACAAATTAGTGGCATGGAAGTTCATGACTGCTTTAATATTACTGAATATATGATAGTCGACCACTCGGGTTTGTATGCGCCAGGGGAAGCTTGGAAAGCGATAGAAAACGGCGATACTCAAATTGATGGTAAATTACCAATCAACGCTAGCGGTGGTTTGATCGGCCAAGGTCATCCAGTTGGCGCAACCGGTGTGCGAATGTTACTTGATTGCGCCAAACAAAGCACTCATCGTTATGAGGGGCTGCAAATCGCAAATGCTGGCGATATGATGACGTTCAACTTAGGCGGCAGCACAACGACCTGTGCCAGCTTTATAGTCGGCACTGCTTAAACATTGCTGTGGATTTATAGCCTTACGGCTAACGCCAAAGGTTAGTAGCGCTTCTCGACTGGATCAGTGCGCTCCCATGTAGCGCGGCCACCGGGCCTTAACTTAGTTTTGAGTTGACCAGAACGGTCGAGACTCAAATTTGCCTTGCCAGACTCATCAGAACCGACAGTAAATACTTCCCCAGCCCAGCGGGGCTTTTTATTACTCACGCTCACTACATTTTCAAATAACTTGGTGCCCACCAACGCCGGGGTCCAGTCGTTTCTCATGACCTCTGCTTGATAACCACTCTCAGACAAGGTGATCTCGATATATACCGACTCACCAACTTGTTTCCAATAACCAATTAGCGGATCATCGCCCTGTTGAGCGAGAACGACATTTAAACTGCTGGCTAAACCTATAACCAGCAAACAAAGACCTTTCCATCGTGTAACCATAAATCTGCAACCCAAGCGCGCTAATTTTGCAGCGCAATTTAAACCCATTAACCCACCACTAGCTACCAACCTCAATATTAATAAACTTGAAGCTCTAATACAAAAGCTCTCATCGCACAACGACAAAATCAAACTAAATGCTATTTAACGATTTAAACTTAAGTGCACTAAGTAAATTGCCCATACGGAGATAACATCGAAGCCAGCTAGCGCTACCCTCTTAAGACGTGACCAAACTCAATAGATCAGAAACGGCTATCCAATCTATGACCTTACACACGACTCATTATTCATTGATCGTTACCAAAGGTAACGTGCTTAGCTAAACGATACCTAGTTTATTGGCACAATCACTTATAGATCAAGCGGTAAATCAATTGATTCGTTAAGGAGCCTCTGATTAAGTCTAAATGATCTCTGGCCTTCAAGCTGATTCACAATCAAGGCATTGTTTTGTAGGCATGACTGGTCACGTCAAAAAACAATAACGCCGAGTGTGTATCCGCTTGAAAGCCCCGTAGGGTAAGCCTTTAAGCGCACATCTACGTTGTTTCCGCTCTCACTAAGGGATACGGCCATTAGCCTCGAGCGGCGCCTAGTAGCTGTACGCTTCAAGACTTACAGAGACCGTTTATACTTAATCAGAGGCTCCTTAAGGAGCCTCTGATTAAGTATCGCAAAACCAGACATCTCGATGTCCTAACATTTTGAAACTTTAGCGTGACGCTCTCACTAATAATGATATTGGTAAACTTGAAAACCGTCATTGTTGCCTGAGCAAAAAAATACTTGAGATGAGTTGGGAAGAAGTTAGCGCTTATCAAGTTTAAGGTGCAATGCTTGAAGCATTTCTTGGCCAACCACTCGAGCACAGTGGCCATGACTATCATCAAAAACCACGCCGTCTACCAAATAATCTTCAGCGATAAACAAATCGCCGGCGGAAAACCGTTGGGTAGAACCATCGCGCAATTGAATCTCAATTACACCCTTTAAAATAACCAATAGCGTGGGATCACCGGCAACATGCCAGCTTGACTGATATGAGTTACGGCTAGAGCGCAGCCTAAAATTAACTGCTGCCTGCTGGTCTGATAACATCCACTCTGATGAGCCGCTTAACTCGATCTCACGAGTAGCGAATACTGATCTACCATCACCATCATTGGTCACACTGGGTATTTTCTTAGTTATGACTTGCATCTTCTTAGCTGCGACCATTTAAATATTTTGGCAAACCATCATCAATCGTTAACCAATCAACCTTGGTGCCGGTGTAAATATGCGCGTCAGGCATCAGTGCCGGAGCAACGTCAAGGGTGGCTAAAGAAAATTCTACTGAACCGCTATCTTTTGCCGATTCAAAAATCAAACTAGAACCGCAGTGCGAACAGAACGTACGTTTAGTGCCGTTTTTAGCGATAAATGTTTTCAATAAGTTCTCGCCGGCTAACCAACGAAAACCGGTCTTCGCGACGGAGCCAAATGAAGCAAAAGCCGCGCCGTGAAACTTTCGGCACATCGTACAATGGCAATGAGCGATTTTATCTGACACGCTATCTGCCTCATATTGAATGGCGCCACAAAGGCATTGACCTTGGTACGGTGCATTACTCATCTTTTTCTCCTGACTTGCTAGTAGCTCTACTTTTTCATTTTTAGGGAATGATGGCAAGGCCTAATTATCTTAAGACGTATTACATAGAGATACTCTCAAAGGGCATCTAAAAAATGTGCGCCCAATAAAAAACCCCGACCAGTTTCCTGATCGAGGCTTTCTAAGCGTTTAGCTTGGTAGGTCAGTCGCTTAATATTTGCTCAAGCAAACCCAAAGCACT
>Ga0316189_10005009_pt1 | contig 12689 bp, 17 predicted proteins | sample LowCovwburrow_MG_FD_204930 | JGI IMG/M metagenome (GOLD analysis project Ga0316189, IMG submission 204930) | Coastal sediment microbial communities from Maine, United States - Lowes Cove worm burrow | ecosystem: Environmental > Aquatic > Marine > Coastal > Sediment | place: USA: Maine... | reverse complement strand
TATCCACGCTGTCTGCGGCCAGTTCGATAGGTTGTTCCTTGTCCGACTCCAAGGCGAGGGCCGCGGGGCAGCTTAGAATCAGTATCAGGGCAAGCAGCGGTTTAACGCGGTACATAATGGCCTTTGACCTGCGAAAGAAATTTGAGTCGTGTAGGCGGGCGCAACCAGGCTTGCATGCCGACTGCGTTCAGCCAATCAGATTCACTTTCTACCCTAACCTTTTCGTCTGTTTCCGCATAGTCCTGCTCCGGTTGCACGCGCAGCTCCCGTGTGAGGATACGCATAGGGCGGTTGACGGTGTCACCTTCCCGCTCAATCAATACCTCGCCCGACAACAGCACCAGACTGCCATCGGCCGACATCCATGCGCGTTCAGCATCCACCTCCCAGGGCGGGGCATCGGCCTGGAATACCGTCATATGGGGTTGCTCCAGTTCGGTCGTGTCGTCGTCCGTGTAGTGGCGGAGGTTTTTGGCGGAGAGTCGATGTGCCGGCTGACCCTTGACGGTCATGCGGGTTACGTCAAAGCCGGTGACGTAATAGTCGATTTCGCGGGGGCCGCTTTTGGTGGTGGCGTGGGATATCGGTTCTTCACGCTGCACCAGCTGCCAGCTCACAACGGCCGCCAAGACCATGGCCAGGACGAACAATAGGCGCAGGCGCGACATGTTCAGTCGAGGTAATGCTGCAATGCAGACTGCAGCGTGCCCTGTGCATCCATGATCAATTCGCAGACCTCGCGCGCCGCACCCCGGCCACCATCGCTGGGCGTGACCCAGTGTGCATGCTGCTTGGTCAGTGAATGCGCATCCTGGACCGCGATTGCGAAGCCGACTTTGGTCATCACCGGGAGGTCGACAACATCGTCGCCGACATAGGCGATCTGTTCATCGCTGAACCCGGTAATCTGCTTGAGTTCCTCATAGGCCGGCAGTTTTTCGCGTTTTCCCTGGTAGACCCGCTGGATTCCCAGGCTGGACATGCGGATACGGACGACTTCGGAGCTGCGCCCGGTGATGATCGCAATTTCGACTCCCGACTGCTGCAGCATGACCATGCCGTGGCCATCCTTCGAATGGAAGGCTTTGTATTCCTGTCCATCATCGCCGATATACAGGCTGCCATCGGTCAAAACGCCGTCGACGTCGAATACGATGAGCCGGATATCGGCGGCCTTTTGTCTAATGTCCTGCATATCAGGCCTCCTTGATTTATACGACACCGGCGCGCAGCAGGTCGTGCATATTGATGGCCCCGCACAGGCGCTCGTCGTCGTCCACAATCAGCAGGGCATTGATTTTATTGTCTTCCATCAGGTTGAGCGCCTCGGCCGCGAGGCGGTCGGGCGCAATGCGTTTGCCGCCCGGTATCATGACTTCGGCGATGGTCGCAGCGCGAACATCAATACCGCGGTCCAGGCTGCGACGCAGGTCGCCATCGGTGAAGATTCCCACCGCGTGTCCAGCGTTGTCCACCACGGCCGTCATGCCAAGGCCCTTGGCCGTCATCTCCATCAGGGCATCGCGTAGCGATGCGTCCTGCCTGACCGCCGGGATCGCGTCGCCCTTGTGCATGATGTCGTGTACGTGCAGCAGCAGCCGACGACCCAGGCTGCCTCCGGGGTGCGACAGGGCGAAATCCTCGGCCGTGAAGCCGCGCGCTTCGAGCAGGGCAATGGCAACGGCATCGCCCATCACGAGTGCCGCCGTGGTGCTGGCTGTCGGCGCGAGGTCCAACGGACAGGCCTCTTTGGCTACGCTGACATCCAGGTTCACATTGGCCTCGCTTGCGAGGGTCGATTGTGGATTGCCGGTCATGCTGATCAGTGGTGCGCCCATGCGCTTGATCAGCGGCAGGATGGTGACGATTTCGCGCGTCTCTCCTGAATTGGAAAGGGCCAGAACCACGTCGGAGGCGGTGATCATGCCGAGGTCTCCGTGACTGGCCTCACCGGGGTGGACGAAGAAGGCGGGGCTTCCCGTGCTCGCCAGAGTGGCGGCAATCTTGTTGCCAATATGGCCTGATTTCCCCATACCGATAACCACGATCCGGCCTTTACAGGCCAACATGTACTCGCAGGCAATGACGAAATCGTCGTTGATACGGGCCTTCAGCGCCTCAACTGCGGAGGCCTCGGTGGTGACAACGCTGAGGCCTGTATTACGCAATTCTGCCGACTTGGCACTCATTTACTGTTTTCCTCGAGTTCAGGCGACGGCGTACGACTGCCATACGATCCAGCCCTGATAGGCGATAAAAGCCGACAGCAGCAGTCCGCCCTCCAGCCGGTTGATAGTGCCATGTGTGTGCGAGCTGCGCCCCATCATGAACAGGGCCAGGGTCAATGCCAGCATAACCAGCATGTCGCGGTTGGCCACTTCGGGAGGGATGACCCCGGGTGCCAGCAGGCCGGGAATGCCCAATACCGCCAACAGATTCCAGATGTTCGAGCCCACCACGTTGCCGATCGCCAGGTCGTGCTCGTTCTTTACTGCACTCATGATCGCCGCTGCCAGTTCAGGCAGGCTGGTTCCGACCGCCACGATTGTCAGCCCGATGACCAGGTCACTGATACCAAAGGCGACTGCAATCTCGATCGCGCCCCAGACCAGCATGCGTGAACTGACTACCAGCGCGGCCAGTCCGACCAGGAACCAGGCCGAGGCTGCCAGCGCACTGAGATCGGAAGGGATCTCGGCCTCCATTTCCTCGGCCAGGGGGTCGTGGTCGCGCCGCCGCAGGCCGATGCGAACCAGCAGCAGCATGCAGATCACCAGGCCAGTCAACAGTATGATGCCGTCAATTACGCCGAGGTGGCCGTCCATCAACAGCAGGAAGGCGCCAGCGCTCACCGCCAGCAGCAGTGGGTACTCGCGTCGGAGCATGTCGGATCGAACGGTGAGTGGCGAAAATAGCGCTGTTGCCCCCAGAATCAGCGCAATATTGGCGATGTTCGAGCCCAATGCGTTACCGATCGCGATCCCGGGGCTGCCCTCCAGTGCCGCCATGGTCGAGACCAGTATCTCGGGGGCGGAGGTGCCAAACCCGACAACCGTGAGACCGATCAACAGCGGGGGAACGCCAAGACTGCGGGCCAGTGCTGCGGCGCCCAGGACAAAGCGGTCCGCACCCCAGATCAGGATGAGCAGTCCGATAACGATGGCGGTGGCGGCAAGCAGCATTCAGGGGTTCTTTTTCTGACGTCAGGACAGTGGTTTCAGGAGCGCGGATTGTCGCGGAAGCGCGGCCGCTTGTCCAAGTCGCGCTCAGTCAGCTTTGACCTTGGTCTTGCCACAGCGTAGACAGCGGTATCGGTTGACCAGTTTGCCAAGTTTCACATCGAACACGGATTGTTTGTCGATCTGCCATTTGTGGTGACCGTTGCGGCACAGGGTGTTTCCACGGCGGCGCTCGCTCGCCTTGCGCGGTTTGAAAGGTAGAATTTCGCCCATGACTATGCCTGGTTGGGAGATGTGATTTGGCAGATTTTAGCGCTGCAGGGCGATTGCTGCTTGGTACGGTGGATTGGCAGCGGGAGGATTGGCTCGCGGGCTACTATCCGCCGGATCTGCCTCCCGTATGGCGGCTCGCCTACTATGCAAACGACAGTGGATGCGTATTGCTGCGGGCCGATATTTGGCGTGGCACGGACCGCGAATCGCTGCAGGAATCACTGGACGAGGCGGGAGAAGGTCTGGTGTATTTTCTTGAGCATCCGACCGGAGATCGGCATGATTTTCACGAAAATCTAGCGCTTTTCGAGTCTTTTTCAGCGGTTTTGCTGGTGAGCCGACCCGATCCCGGGCAAGAACGCTTGGCACAGTGGGTGGCTAAAGGGCCGGACCTTTGGGTCGATACCGATTCAGACGCGAGTCTGGTCCGCTGGCCACTGGAGACGATCGATATGCGTGCGCTGCGGGCGAGGGCCGACCTGCTGCCGGCGTCGGTTCAGGCGTTGGTGCTGGACGGGCCCGCGGCGACTCCGACTGCGGTGCCGGAACTGAGAACCCTGTTGGAGTTGATGGGCAAAGCCTGACTGCGTGCTTGACGCACTATGGAACGGTGCCCAGAATTGCGTTCTTGCTTTTGGATAATGCTTGATTCCAAAAGAAATTTGCCTTGCTGTCAGGATAATAATGAGCCGAAACGCCCCTGCAGACGACACCCTGGTTCGGATCCGTGGTCTGAAGTTTTACCGCGGGACGCGCGCCATATTCAACGGTGTCGATATTGATATCCCGCGCGGCAGCGTGACCGCGATCATGGGGCCGTCCGGGACGGGCAAGACCACCCTGCTGAAGCTGATTGGCGGCCAGCTGGCACCTGATGCGGGGACGATCGAGGTGGACGGGCAAAGCGTACATGCCTTGTCCAAGCCGGACCTCTACCGCCTGCGCATGCGCATGGGGATGCTGTTTCAGACTGGTGCCCTGTTGACCGATCTGTCGGTGTTCGAGAATGTCGCTTATCCGCTGCGCGAACATACCAGGCTGAATGACTCGATGATCCGCAAGCTGGTACTGATTAAGCTCGAGGCGGTCGGCCTGCGCGGGGCACACGGTCTGATGCCGAACGAACTGTCGGGCGGTATGGCGCGTCGGGTCGCGCTGGCGCGGGCCATCGCCCTGGACCCGATGATGATTATGTACGACGAGCCTTTCACCGGACAGGACCCGATCTCGATGGGGGTGCTGGTACAACTGATCCGGCGCCTGAACGATGCGGCCAGGATCACCAGCGTTGTGGTCTCGCACGATGTGGCCGAGGCCTCGGAGATTGCGGACCTGATTTACGTGATCTCCGACGGTCGGGTGATCGAGTCCGGCTCTCCGCAGGCCCTGCGTGAGAAGGGAGGCGAATGGACCCGGCAGTTCATGGGCGGACTGCCCGATGGGCCGGTGCCGTTTCATTTTCCAGCGCCGGAACTCGAAGGCGATCTGTTCGGAGATCCTGCCTGATGGAATGGCTGGCCCAGCTGGGGCGCAGTGGCCTGTCGTTTTCTGCCGGCCTGGGGCGCGCGAATCTGTTGATGCTGGCGATGCTGCGCGGGGTGCCGCAACTGCTGCGCCGGCCGCGCCTGCTGGTGGAGCAGCTGCTGTCGGTCGGTGTGCTCACTGTCCTGATTATCGCGGTATCCGGCACTTTCGTCGGCATGGTTCTGGCGCTGCAGGGTTACTATATCCTGTCGCGATTTGGTGCCGAGGCCACCCTGGGGGTCATGGTTGCCGCGTCGCTGGTGCGCGAGTTGGGCCCGGTGGTTACCGCACTGCTGTTTGCCGGCCGCGCAGGTTCGGCACTATCGGCCGAGATCGGCCTGATGAAGGCGACTGAACAGTTGTCCGGCCTGGAGATGATGGCGGTAAATCCCGAACATCGCGTGCTGACTCCGCGCCTGATCGCCGGAATCATTTCGATGCCTTTGCTGGCGGGGATGTTCAGCGTGCTGGGCGTGTATGGCGGCTGGTTTGTCGGTGTCGGCCTGTTAGGGGTTGATGAAGGGACCTACTGGGCGCAGATGCAGTCGCAGATCGATTGGGATGCCGATGTCCTGAACGGGGTGATCAAGTCCGTGGTATTCGGCGTGGTATGCACCTGGATCGCGATTTTTCAGGGCTATGACTGTATCCCGACCTCGGAGGGAGTCAGCCGGGCCACAACCCGCACGGTGGTGCATTCCTCGCTCGCGGTACTTGGACTGGATTTCGTATTGACCGCACTGATGTTTAATTAGGAGGCCATTGGGACGATGCGTACACTCGAAGCCCACGGCTGTTTTTTTATCGTACTAAGCGCTAATTGGAACTGGTGATGTCGAAAACAAGACAAATAGAGATATTGGTCGGTGCCTTTATGGCGGCCGGTTGCCTGGCGCTGTTTTTCCTGGCGATGCAGGTGAGCAACCTGGGTACCGTGAATTCGGGCGATTCTTACAAGGTTCTGGCGCGGTTTGACAATATCGGCGGGCTGAAGGTGAAATCGCCGGTCACCATGGCCGGGGTCGAGGTCGGACGGGTGCTCGATATCTATTACGACGCCGAGGATTTCCGTGCGGTGGCAGTTTTGGGGATTTATTCGCAGTATGACGGCATCCCGGATGATACCTTTGCCAAGATTCTTACTGCCGGCCTGTTGGGTGAACAGTATGTCGGGCTGGACCCGGGCGGAAGCGAAGACCTGCTTAAAGAGGGTAGTGAGATTGCCGTTACACAGTCTGCACTGGTCCTCGAAGAAGTGATCGGGCAATTCATCTACGGAAAGGCTCAAGAAGGAGCGAAATGATGCGTACTTCCATGGCCGTGCTTGGGCTGATCGCAGGGGTTTTCCTGCCGTCGTCTTTCGCTGTGGCTGCAATGATTGAAGACCCCCAGAAGATAGTCCGTGAGACTGGTGATCGGGTCCTGGCCGAGGTGACGGCGCGTAGGGCTGAACTGGAGGCCGATCCCGCCCTGATTTATCCACTGGTCCAAGCAACGGTGGTGCCGCACTTCGATTTTCGCACGATGTCGCAGTCTGCCATGGGTCGTTTCTGGCGCCAGGCTACAGAGGAACAGAAGGGGTCGATAACCGACGAGTTCCGCCAGTTGCTCGTGCGTACCTATGCGAGTGCGCTGCTGGGGTATTCGGGCCAGCAGATCCACTACCTGCCGGTGCAGTATCGTCAGGGTGACGACAGGGTAATGGTCCCCACCCGGATTGCATTAGAGGGCGCGCCGCCCGTCCCGGTTAACTATCGGCTGCGCCTCAAGGATGCGCGATGGCTGGTTTACGACGTTGTGATCGACGGTGTCAGCCTGATAACCAATTACCGCAGCCAGTTTTCCACCGAGGTGCGTCGGGGCGGGATTGACGGCCTGATCAGTTCGCTGGCGAACAAGAACCTGAAAGTCGGCCAGTGAGTGACGCAAGCCTGACTGCGTCAGGTGACGGGCGCTGGGAACTTTCCGGCGCACTGGATTTTGCTTCGGTACCCATGCTTTGGCCCTCGTTGGAAAAGCTGCTGAACGCGGATGGGGAGCTGACGCTGTCTCTTTCAGGAATCACGCATACCAACAGCGCCGGATTGGTTCTGCTGGTTGAGGCAAGGGACTTGGCCCGACAGGGCCGGTGCCGGCTCCGGCTGGTGGATATTCCGGACGAACTATTGGACCTGGCCCGGATGTCCCAGTGTCAGGATTTGGTCGCCGACAATAGCGTTTGAGCCCAGCTTTCGGCAAGCGCTTCACCGTTACACTCCCGCAAGCGTCCAATTTTCTTTATCATTAACGCCCTTTTTTGCTGCTAGGTGCGCTTTTTGCGCAGGCATCCTCCATGGATAAATTGATAATTACGGGGGGCAAGCCCCTTTCGGGTGATGTCCGCATCTCCGGCGCCAAGAATGCGGCATTGCCGATTCTGGCAGCGACCCTGCTGGCCGAGGAGCCGATGACTATCGGCAATATCCCCCACCTGAAGGACATCACGACCACCATGGAGCTGCTCGGACGCATGGGCGTCGAACTGACAGTGGACGAGAAGATGCATGTGGAGGTGGACGCCGGACGCCTCAATAATCCTTTCGCCCCCTACGAGCTGGTCAAAACAATGCGTGCATCGATCCTGGTGCTCGGCCCTTTGTTGGCGCGTTGTGGCCACGCGGATGTCTCTTTGCCTGGCGGTTGCGCGATCGGATCACGTCCGGTCGATCTGCATATCGAGGGCCTGCGCGCGATGGGCGCCGAGATCACGGTGGAAGCGGGTTACATCAAGGCACGGGCCAAACGACTCAAGGGCGTGCGCCTGGTGCTGGATATGATCACCGTGACCGGTACCGAGAATCTGATGATGGCGGCGGCACTGGCCGACGGGGTTACCCTGCTTGAGAATGCCGCACGCGAGCCGGAGGTGGTGGATCTGGCCAACTGCCTCAACGCCATGGGCGCGAAGGTCAGCGGTGCAGGGACAACGACTATCCGTATCGAGGGTGTCAAATCGCTGCATGGCGCCCGCTACGACGTGCTGCCAGACCGGATCGAGACAGGCACCTACCTGGTTGCCGGTGCGATCAGTGGCGGGCGTGTGCGCGTGCGAGACACCGATCCGACGCTGCTGGATGCCGTTTTGCAGAAGCTGCAAGAGGCGGGGGCCGAAATCGAGGTTGGGGACGACTATATCGTCCTGGATATGCATGGGCGACGCCCGAAGGCGGTCAATATCCATACTGCTCCGTATCCGGCATTTCCGACCGACATGCAGGCCCAGTTCACGGCGCTCAACAGTGTTGCCGAGGGGGTTGGGACCATCACCGAGGACGTGTTTGAAAATCGCTTCATGCATGTACAGGAGCTGCAGCGCATGGGCGCCAGGATCAAGCTCGAGGGCAACACCGCGATCTGTGCCGGTATTCCGCGACTGACCGGTGCGCCAGTGATGGCGACCGACCTGCGTGCCTCGGCCAGCCTGGTCCTGGCGGGCCTGGTGGCGGATGGCGAAACCGTGGTCGATCGTATCTATCATGTCGATCGCGGCTACCAGGACATCGAGGACAAGTTTGCGGGGCTCGGTGCACAGATTCGCCGGGTGCCCGGCTGAGGGGTTGAGCATGGCTGCAGTCATAGAATCACCGCTGACCATCGCGCTGTCGAAAGGGCGTATTTTCAAAGACACCCTGCCTCTGCTGAGACAGGCCGGCATCGAACCGGTGGACGATCCGGAAACCAGTCGCAAGCTGATCCTGGATACCTCCCACCCGCTGGTAAAGTTTGTGCTGATCCGTGCGACGGATGTGCCGACCTATGTCCAGTGGGGCGCCGCAGATATCGGTGTGGCGGGCAAAGACGTACTGATGGAGCACGGTGGCGACGGTCTCTATGAACCGCTCGATCTCAAGATCGCGCGTTGTCGCATGATGGTAGCCGGCCGCCCGGATGCCGATTCGAGTTCCCGACGCCTGCGGATCGCGACCAAGTACGTAAAATCGGCGCGCGCCTTTTTTGCCGCACGTGGGCAACAGGTTGAGGCGATCAAACTGTATGGTTCGATGGAACTGGCGCCCCTGGTCGGTCTGTCGGAGGTGATTGTCGATCTGGTCGAGTCGGGCAACACCCTGAAGGCCAACGGCCTGGTGCCGCTCGAGCACATGTACGACATCAGCTCACGCCTAATCGTGAACAAGGCGTCCTGGAAAATGAAACATGCGAGCGTACAGGCCCTGGTCGATTCCCTGCGCGAGGCGGTTTCCTGACACCAGGACGCAGAGAGCACAGAGTTCCGCGGAGAAGGCAGAGCGCACTTTGTGTAGGATAAAGAGACTGAATCACCGGACGCCGGTGTTTTTCCGATCAGTATAAGCCGCAGTCAGTAACCTCGGCGTTCTCTGTGCTCCTCTGCGTCCATATCTTTCCGAGAATCAAGCATGGCTGAAATACGAAAACTGAACACCGCAGACGCGGATTTCCAGCAGCAACTGGACGGCCTGCTGGCTTGGGAGTCGGTCTCGGATGGCGAGGTCAACCGCGTTGTACAGGAAGTGATCGCAGACATCCGCTCGCGTGGGGATGCGGCGCTGGTCGATTACACCAACCGTTTCGACGGCTGGCAGGCGCAGTCTCCGGGTGATCTGGAGATCCCTCTGGCGCGCCTGAAACAGGCATGGGAGACCATTCCTGCCGACCAGCAGGCGGCGCTGCAACACGCGGCCGAGCGTGTGCGCGCCTATGCCGAACGGCAGAAGATGGAGGGCTGGACCTATACCGAGGCCGACGGCACGGTGTTGGGGCAACAGATCACGCCGCTGGACAGGGTTGGACTCTATGTGCCGGGTGGCAAGGCCGCCTATCCGTCTTCTGTGCTGATGAATGCCCTTCCGGCCAAGGTGGCCGGGGTAAATGAACTCATCATGGTGGTGCCGACCCCGGGCGGTGCGCTGAATGAACTGGTACTGGCTGCGGCCCATGTCTGCGGGGTGGATCGTGTGTTTGCCGTCGGTGGTGCCCAGGCCGTTGCGGCGCTGGCCTATGGCACCGAGTCAGTCCCGCCGGTGGACAAGGTCGTTGGGCCAGGCAATATCTACGTGGCCACCGCCAAGCGCACGGTGTTTGGCCAGGTCGGTATCGATATGGTTGCCGGGCCGTCCGAGATCCTGGTGATCTGTGACGGTCAGACCGATCCGGACTGGGTCGCCATGGACCTGTTTTCGCAGGCCGAGCATGATGAGGACGCGCAGTCGATCCTGCTGTGCCCGGATGCGGACTTCGTGTCGCGTGTGGAGCAAAGCATCGATAGCCTGCTGCCCGGCATGCAACGGCGCGAGATTATAGAGACCGCATTACGGGCGCGCGGCGCCCTGATCGTCTGTCGGGACCTCGACGAGGCCGCTGAGGTGGGTAATTTTATCGCTCCCGAGCACCTGGAGCTCTCACTGGCGGATCCCGAGTCTTACATTGCCAAGATCAAGCATGCCGGCGCCATCTTCATGGGACGTCATACCTCGGAGCCCCTGGGAGACTACTGTGCAGGGCCAAACCATGTGCTGCCGACCTCGCGTACGGCGAGATTCAGTTCGCCGCTTGGCGTCTATGATTTCCAGAAGCGCTCGAGCCTGATCATGGTCTCGCCGACCGGTGCGCAGACCCTCGGCCGGACCGCGTCGATACTGGCGCGTGGCGAGGGACTGGAGGCGCATGCCCGCTCGGCTGAGTACCGGCTTGGGAGCAACAGCGACGAGTAATGTCGCTGTTGCTCGAATCTGTATTTCCCTGCCCGCAGTGCGGCGGGGAAGCGACGAGGGAGAGAGCTGTTCGTGAGCAGCCTGAATGAACTGGTTGAGCGTTGGGTGCGCCCCGAGATTCGCGCGCTGGCCGCCTATCATGTCCAGCCTTCGACCGGGCTGATCAAGCTGGATGCCATGGAAAATCCCTACACCTGGCCGGAAGACCTGCGTGATGCCTGGGTTGATCTGTTGCGCAATACCGACGTCAATCGCTATCCGGACCCGACTGCCCAGGCGCTCAGCGAACGCCTGATCGAGGCGATGGGGGTACCGGCGGGTATGCGCGTACTGCTGGGCAACGGCTCGGATGAATTGATCCAGATGATTGCGATGAGCCTGTCCGGGCCATCGCGCAGTGTTCTTTCTGTGGATCCGGGTTTCGTCATGTATCGCATGATCGCAACTTTTTGCGGCATGCCTTATATCGGGGTGCCGCTCAAGGCCGATGATTTCAGCCTCGATCTGCCGGCTGTGTTGCAGGCGATGAATGAGCACCAGCCGGCGGTTGTGTTCCTCGCTTTTCCCAACAATCCGACCGCCAATCTTTTCGATCAGCAGGCGATCGTCGAGATCGTTCGCGCTGCCCCCGGGCTGGTGGTTATCGATGAGGCCTATGCCCCGTTTACCGATGCGACCTTCATGGGGCGTCTCGGTGAGTTCGACAATCTGGTGGTGATGCGGACCGTGTCCAAAATGGGACTGGCCGGGCTTCGCCTGGGTTTGCTCGCCGGCCCAGCGGCCTGGCTGGATCAATTCGACAAGGTCAGGCTGCCTTACAACATCAATGTGCTGACCCAGGCGAGTGCGGATTTCGCGCTGAGCCACAAAGCCGTGTTCGATCGGCAGACCCGACTGATCCGTGACGAGCGTGAACGGCTTGCCGCTGCCATCGAGCGTCTGGAGGGGGTCGAGGTGTTTCCGTCACAGGCCAATTTTCTGCTGCTGCGCACCCCCCAGGGCCGGGCCGCGTCCTGGTTCCAGGGACTGCGTGAGCGGGGTGTACTGATCAAGAACCTCGACGGCGCACACGCCTTGTTACACGACTGTCTGCGTCCGACGGTCGGAACGCCGGCCGAGAACGAGGTCTTGATCGAGGCGCTCGGAGAGATCATCAGCGCCGATAGTTGATCATTGGCGCTGTGGAGACGGCTTACTCCTCGGTATTGCTGAATTCGACCGACTGCAGGTCGGCCACGCATTCCTCGACAAATTGATCCAGGTCGGCGCCTTTGAGTCCGCCGGCTTCGCCCTCCAGCCGGCAGTCTGCGGTCATGTTTTCTGCGGCCTGTTTGTGGTCTGCGGGATCAGCCGGGCTGCTGCCTGCACTGATCGTGAGGATACACAGCAGGATCAACCTGTTTAGGTATCTGGTTTTGGTCTGTGGTGTGGAATGAGACATATCTTGGGCCCGCTTATCCGGCATCCATACAGGTGCAGTGGTAGTTGAATTCCTTGCGAACGGTTCGCAGCCGACGCAGCAGGTCGTCGCGGTCGCCCTGAAATACGACGATGCTGGGGTCATTCCTGTCGAAGCGTTGATGCGCCTCGAGATCGGCCGCTGCCAATCGATCATCCCGTTGTTTGTCTGAAATGCCCCGGCATACCGGGCACTCCTCCAGTACCCCGCTGGCCAGATCGATCTCGATTGCGACTTTGTTGCGGCCGTCACCTGGTCGGCGGAAGAAGTCAAAAATACCCATATCGCTCAGATTCCCCTGTTGATCCGTTGCCTGGCCGCCTGGTGTTCACGCGCCTCCGTGCTGTCGTCGTCCATGTCCCGCCCGCCCGCTTCCAGCCGTTCAGTGTCCCTTGATGGCGGGGCGTTCGCCGACAATTGCAATCTTCTCCAGTTCCACATCTGCGCGTTGGAGGGTGATGCTCAGCGCGCTGCCTGGTGATTTGGCCGCGATCATTTCCAGCATCCTGGGCGAGCCGCCTACGC
>Ga0316189_10005007_pt1 | contig 12691 bp, 13 predicted proteins | sample LowCovwburrow_MG_FD_204930 | JGI IMG/M metagenome (GOLD analysis project Ga0316189, IMG submission 204930) | Coastal sediment microbial communities from Maine, United States - Lowes Cove worm burrow | ecosystem: Environmental > Aquatic > Marine > Coastal > Sediment | place: USA: Maine... | reverse complement strand
AAGTCGCAGAATATTACTGTTCCTGACACTTACGAGGAGTTTGAAAACACAATGCAGGACGAAAAATCCGCATCTCAAATGCACTCTTTTGTTAAGGCTAATGGCATTACAGTCCCTGAGGATACTGAAGAGTTCATTAAATTCTTAAAAAAAAAAGAGTTTTCCGAACTTCCTTTGGAAGAAACGGATTCTACGGAATTACCTATCGATCAAAACGCGGAGTCACCACAACTATCGGATGGCAGCGAAGAAGGGGTTGATAAACCAGCTTCAGACGACCCGTTCGAGGAGGCTGTACAGTTTGCTATAACACCAGATCTTATTGATAAAGAGGAGGAGTTCGTTGTGCCTGAGATGAAGTACAGGTTTAGCGACTATGGGTTCTCATTTGAAGAGAGTGGACCCTTTGGTGATCAAATGAAGGTTACCGCTGATAACAATAAGACCCTTACCGTCAATCTTGACAGGATGTGGAGTCAGGAAGGAACCGCCAAAGAACTAGAGATCTTCCTAAGGAAGAATAAGATGGATCCAAGCTCTGTCGTATCGTCAAGCAATGACGTCATAGACAATCGAAGAAAATTCAAAGACAAGGAGGAGATAAAGAATGTAGTCTCTAATCTGAATAAGCAAGAAGAAGCTCTCCAATCAGAGATAGTCGGATATTCAAAAGCTAAAGAAAACCTAGACGCTGTTTACGAAGCTGATTTTAAAGGGGTTAGCAAGCAAGAGATAAGGTCTAACGAGGAGTTGCTAGGCAGGTATAACACTTGGGTTGGGAAGATGCAAGAGCTCGATAAAGTCAGGGGTGATATAGACGGGCGAGTGGACTCCTTGGGTAAGAATAAGGAGAATCTAAATACCGCAGCTGGAAGGTATGCCGAGATGAAGGGGTCTCAAGGAGAGTGGTCTTCAGGCCTTGTAAACTCCCTTCTTGACGGTATCGGTAGAATGACGTCTGGCAGCTTGTCTGCCTTCGCAGATATCACATTCTCAGCAACAGACCCTACAAAAAAGGAACTTCTCAACGCGGCTAAAGAGCTTGGCTCAGAGATCGAATTCCCTAAGGAAGCAACGATTGAAGATATAGAGGTCGCTTTAAATGAAGCGTGGGGTGAATCAGAGGTGTTGTCCTCCACTCCAAGCTTCGATGACGTGGTATCAAAGGCTAATGATATAGCTAAGAAAGGGTTTAAATACGGTGATGAACAAGGGGGAGGAGTTTTAGACCCAGCTAGAAAAGGGACCAGAGATGTCTTAGGGTCATCATCAACAACCACTGAGTGGTCTGACTTAACAAAAGAAGGTTTTTGGGGAGGAGCTATGCTAGGCGTTACTGAGTCAATACCCGCAATGATGGGAGGATCAGGACCAGTAGGATTTATTCAGAGGACGGCTCAGATGTACGCTCAAGTATCAGACCACTTAGAGGAAGAGATGTCGAACAATCCTGAATTCGATAACATATCAGAAAACGAGAAGCTACTCGTAAAAGCTCCTGTGGGAGTAGCGGTAGGTGTATTAGAGTCTATAGGATTCAGAAATATAATGAACCAAAGGGGGCTTCTTAATTCCGTGGTAGCAAAAGCGCTAGGGAAATCAAGCAAAGGGACCACAGCTAAGACTTTTAGCGAGTTCGTAAGACAGGATGTTGAAAACGCCATTACTAGGGGGGCTCTTACAATAACAGCAGCAGGTCTTGCTGAATTCGAGACTGGGGCAGCACAAGAAATCGTTGACATATCAGCCAAGCAGATATACAATACAGTTAAAGAGAAGGAGATGTTCAGTACTCCAGAATCTACAAGTGAGTATGTAGGGCAAGTCTTAAAAGCAGGAGCACAAGAGGCTGTAGGAGCGCTTGTGCTTGGAGCGCCTTCAGCGGTAGCTAATGCCGCGGCAGGATTGGATATGCAGAGCTTGGATGAGGGAGTATTCGAGATATTCGAGGAGATGTCGAAGGACCCTGAAATGAAGGCTATGTATGTTACTAGCTTGAAACAAAAGATATCCGACTCTTCAGACCCTACCACCGTAAAGGAGGCAAAGGAAGAGCTTGATATGGTTAATACGCTTGAGGGGTTATTGCCTAAGATACCTTCTGAGTTCACTACTAAACAGAAGAAGGAAGCGCTACAGCTATTAATGCAGAAGAAAGCCCTTGAAGCCGAGATAGATAAGGAAGACGGTATTCTATCTAAAAAGAAGAAAGACTTATTAGATAAGGTAGACGAGAGATTGGCTAAAATGGTAGGCGAAGAGATAGAGGAATCAGTTGACAAAAAAGGGGAGCCCAAAGAAGGGCGAGGTGACAAAGGCCCGTCAACTATACCTGATAAGGTACAAAGCGAGGAGAAAGCGACAGATAATACCCAAGCGGGTATAGTAGAAGATTCTCCAAGCGAGGAGAAGATAACAGTACATAGAGGTAAGGGTAACAATTATGCTGAGACTGATAACGAGGGATTCCACTGGGTATCAACAGACGAGAAAGTAGCCGCAGAATATGGTGAGACTGAATCTGAAGAAATCAGTAAACCCACCAAGACTTTCGTTTTTCCTCAAAAGGATCCAAACACTCACGTAAGGTCTGAGCAAGTAGGTCAAGCCCTTAGGCAGACAATGATCCAAATGATAAAAAATAAGGAGTTAACTCAAGAGGAGTGGCGCCATATACAGGGTAAAATAGCCCAATTTGAAGAGGCCGCAGGAGACAACCTAGAGCGCCTACACAATAAGATAAATAAGCCAGAGTCTGCTAAACTATTGTCAGAAATACTCGCGGCAATGGGGTACGATGCTGTCGAGATGGTGGAGAATGGAGCCGCCACCTATGGTATAATTAAGGAAAGTGTCGTTGAGGACACTATCGAGGATGTCCTAGAAGTCGACACGAAAGACCCTACCAATCTTGAGAAGGTGAAGTCCTATCTAGACGGCATAGATGCTGGCCTGACTAAATTCGGGAAGGAATCTGCTGGTATGAACCTAGCCCTTCCTGTTATGCAGGCAGTAGTCAAGACGCTTAGAGTCCTAGTAGAGGGTGGTATATCCCTTCAAGAGGCTATCAAGCAAGCTGCTGCGAAGCATAAAGTAAGCGAGAAAGACATCAAGGAGTCTCTAGGAGCAATAGAGAAGGCAGCGGTGGCTAAGAAGCTTAAGAAGAAGCCTAAGAAAAAGAAGGTAAGATTAAAGCCGAAAGACAAGAAGGTCACCGTCAACGAAAGAACTGCTTTAAAAGACCAGATCAGACTGGAAGCGAGGGCTGCTAGAGAGTCTAAACAAGATCAAGACTCAAAGCGAAAAGGAATTAGCAAGCTAGTTAGCGACCTTGTCGACAAGATGAGAGACGATGCTACTGTAAAGAAAAAAAAGCTTAACTCTATACAAAAGAGGATTAGTAAGGTTAACCTGAATAATCCAGTGATGGTCGAGCGCTTGATAGGATATATAGATAACGTACTTCAGGACGCAAACTATGATGCCAAACTGAAGGAGGCCACCCAAAGGAAAGCTAGAGTTAGGCGGATGTCTAACAATAAGAAGAAGAGCGCTGGACTCAGAGCTGTAGGAAAGGCTTTTAATAATATTGACCCAAGACTCGTTGATGACATAGACGCTTATATCGAGATGGCTAAAGTGGTTATGGATGGCTTAAAACCAACGCAATCAAAATCATCTGGGGTTGATGCGGCAATTCCATTCGATACAAAGTCGGTATCTGAATACATAGCTGAATCACTAAAGAATCAGCAGGCTGTTGTAGAGAAAGCATTAGCCGCTGAGTTCGAATCTATAACAGGTATCCCAGCCTCTGATTTAAGCTTTGAGGAAATGAATGAATTCCTAACTGATCTAGAAACTAGCCCAGAAAAGAAGAAAGAAAACGCTCAGTTTAATAAAGGACAGAAAAAAGAGAAGTTAAAAGCTGCTTTCAACGCCTATGCGGCAGTCGCAAGCGATCTAGTGAATGAGAAGAGAGATCCATTCACTGGAGAGCCTGTAGACATAACTGATAAGGAGAAGAAAATGATGCTCGAACTAGTGGGTATGGATACTGACCTTATGTCTTCGAATAGGGCTATCGAAGCTATTGATGCTATGAGTAATTTCATTGTCAATGGCTCTATAGATGGCGTAGAGATGCAGTTAGCTCAAGCCAGAGGAAGAGAATCCTCTAACTCCTTGGTCAACGAAGGAGTTAAAGCAAAGAACCTAAAGCTAGTGTCTGGATGGGTAAGCAGGATATTTGCCGAACACTTCACATCCCTCCCTATAGTATTGGAGAGGATGTTTGGTAAGACAAAGTCTAGGGCGGTAGCAGTCGCATCTGGCCTACAGGGTATTATGATGGGGAAGGCGAAAGCTATAAAGCAAGCTAGAAATGTCATAGATAGTTATTTTCAAGAGTTTAGTAAGAAAAAACCAAATGGAGAAGCTTTCAATACACGAGAGAACTCTTATGAAAGAGGGGTTTTAGGGGCTATTTTAAGAACCATTTCTGGAGGAGAGAAAGCTGAATTCACGAGGAAGAAGGGCTTGATAAAACAAACGATAGAAGCCCTTGAGACTGGGTCAGACGTTCAGAAAGAAATGGCTGAAGGCTACCAAGCTGTCTATGACAGAATATTAAAAGGGGCTACCAGTATAGAGGAGGCAGTGTCTCGAGCTGATGATGTAAATCTAAAGGCAGTCCAATGGTGGATAGACGAATGGAACACTAGATATGATGACCTGAGTAACGTGAGTGCTGAGGTATATAACGAGCAGTTAGATAAAGATATAAACTACACGCCAGATGTATTTAAAGGGATTGACGGGTCTAATACGTATGATATCACTCAATCCTCTTTCTTTAACGCGGCTAGTTCTGTCGACAAGAATAAGACGGGGACTCTTATGGAGACAACCCGCCCTAGTAAGTTACCAGTGAATGAAGCTGGGCAACCAACTCGATACCTGAATCTAGACTTTGACCAGAACAACTCAGACACATTCCAAGCTGCATTAACCGATATTAATACAGCGAGTAGTGTTATGCAAATGGATGGATTTATTAAGTCTAATGGCCTTTTACGTATGATAGAGAACAAAAAAGATAGAGAGGTTCTTGTCAATAGGTTGAAGGGGTATGTGGACCTAACAAAGGGAAAGACTTCAATGAATACTGATTCAGAGAGAGAGATGTCAAAAAAGCTTGACTTCATAGCCACCCTAGGTGTGTCCAAAGCGCTTGGAGGAGTGTTCCAATCAGTAAAGCAGACTGTCTCTGTCGGTGTGAATACAATCGTAAACTCAGGAAGGTTCCCAGCGATAGGTATGATAATGAGCGACTCTAACCTAAATTCTTGGTTAGAAGCTACAGATATGCCTATAATAAATAGGGGGATGTCCTCAAGGGCTTCTCTTGATTTTGAATCAGATCTCGTAGAAAAAGCGGCTAGGTCAAAAGGGGAGGCTGCTATAAAATATATAAAGAAGCTTAATGAGTTCTACCTTAAAAAGTTCTTACAGAATCCAGATGTATTCATAGCTAAGGCTTCATTCGTTGCTTACTATAAGCAGCACCTCCAAAAGAATGGGATAGAATTCTCTTTAGACGAATACAACCAAGGAGCGCTAGACTATGCTCAACAACAAGTGGATAGGCAGCAGAACACATCTGACGCTGACCTGCAAGGAGATTTTTTCACATCAACGAATACTTGGACGAAGGGAATAAGAAAAATTGCGGTTCCGTTTACCAATTTCGTTATGAACCAAAAAGCTAGAATGATGTCTGATGTTAGGGCTATAACATCTAATTCCGTCACTATGGAAGATAAGAAGATAGCTATCCGATCTCTAGGAGGTCTTTCTGCGGAGATGGTAACGTTCTATGCAATATCAGCAGGAGTGAGGGAGCTTATGTTCCAATTGACAGACACACTGTTCGGGTATGACGATGATGAAGAGAGGAAGAAGAAGCGTCTTGAACAAAACAAGAAGATAGCTAGAACTGGCCTTATAAAGGACTTTCTTTCCCCAACCCCGTTTCTTGACGATGCAGTAATGGAAGGATTGAAGTCTCTTATATCAAAGATGCCTAAAGACTCTCAAGTAGACATATACGGTAAGTATGACAACGGGAGTGTGTTCCAAGACTTTGGGTCACTAGGTATTGCCGCAGACAAAGGGATGAAGGTTGTTGAGATAGAGGAGATGATCCGTACTAAGGAGTGGACGGATAATTGGGGCAACACTAAGGAGATACCTTCTAAATACATAGGTGACTTAGAGGTAGCTTTAGCTATGGAGGCAGCGTACGTAGTCGGCTTCCTTCCTGTAGAAATAGATATGATGGTGAGGAATATTGTAAAGGAGGTTAAGAGAAACTCTAAAAGTAAATCCTCAAGCAGTAAGAAAACAGAGCGATCTGAAAGGTAGTATCTTCAAAGACACTTCCAGAGGTCGAAGCCATCTGATATCTTGATGAAGCCTATCTCTTTATCTATTGATTCATTGCTGCCGAAAGCGGTTGTCTTAGGCATCTTCTTGGTCTCCCACTCTATGTCGATTTCGTCCAAGTAAAAACCCCACACCCCTTCGGGCGTGGAGTTCACGTACAATGCTCTATTACCGTCTGTCGCGTTAGAGATAAGCCAGTCGTACTTCTTCTTCTCAATCAACAGTGTTGGGTAGTGCCTGAATCGGCACTTCAACTCTATAAGGAGCTTTGACTTTGGGGAAAAGCAGTCAGACCTACTAGTCGTAGACGCTCTATCTATAAGGTCTCGGTAGTGGTTCCTCCTAAGGAAGATGAACAAGCCTACCTCAGTTGTAGGGAGTCTCAAGACTGGTCTTCTTTGATTTCCTCGATTTGTGCAATTAGTCTATCACACTCCTCGATCAACTCAACCTTCTCTCCATCTATAAGATGCTCGTAAATAGCGTTGGCGGAGTCGTGGATAGGATCCATCACCGCATTCACCGCTTCCTTATTGTCCTTCATAGATGTAAAGTTACTCAATCTTAGGATATCCGTTGAAGAATCTAGTTAGGTGAAGTATCACATCCTTCTCGGTACCAACGCGCATCCGCTCTCTTATAACATTCATCACGTCATCGATATCGATAGTTCGGGTTGACTTAACAATAGTGTTAGTCCCGACCATTTTCCGAACCGTCTTCCTTACCTTTCTTTCTACAGACTTCTCATAATCCCGCTCGAGATGATCAATCCTTGCGTTAGCAGCCTCTAACCCACTTTTGTAGTGATTGATTATCATTTGGTATTCAGACAATTTATTTTTAAGAGATGCAGATAAATTTATATCCTCTTTAATTGATTCTTGGATATCATCATTCGGGGCTAATCCAAGAGCATCTACGTAAGCTTCAAACACCTTTCTACGCACGGGTATTAAGTCAGGCCAAGTCATACTGTCATCTATCCATTTACTATAGTGATACAACACAGAACAATGATTAAGCCCTAGCTCCCTAGCTAGCTCAGGGTAAGAATACCTGTGCCCGTATTCTTCAGTTAGGTCAGAATTCTTATACTGGTTGCCAGTTATGGGGGTATCCTTCATAACGGTTTCATCCCTAAGGATTTTAATTGCAACCCTTCGCATATGCACTATAGGGCGGTGCCTAGCTCTGTCTAAGATGTCTATATCGTATTCATCTAGACAGATGCTCCTAAGTATACTTACCTTCTCTTTTAAAGTTGATTTCATTTGTATATGATTTAATTGTAGAATTTTCGTCAATGTAATCTAAGTAGTCATCTAGATATATAGTATTGATATCCATTAATGATACTCCCCCATTTACTGGTCTGTAAAACTCGACTTCGAAAAAGATGGGGTTACTCCCTTTCAAGTCCCCAGCTATCAACTGGGTAGATATGTCATTTTCAGGAAGGTTGTCGATACAGGCGGTAACCATCTCAACTACTTCCACCCTCCTAGTTTTAGTGATAGCGTTTAGCTTGTAATAGAACCAATCGTCAATCTCGTACCTATCCTCAACCGTGATGTACTTCCGCTTTAAACCCATAACTCCTCAATTCTTTTAATCGATATTCCTGTAGCGGGGAAACAACCCCACTTTCTGTCTTAACTTCAATGAAGCGAGCTTCATCTGGCTTGAGCGCTAATAGATCAGGTATACCGTTCTTATTGGTAGCCTTGAGTTTAATAACATAGTATCCTTCCTTCTCTAGTTTCTTGATTAACTTGTTTTGAACCTGCCCTTCTGTCGCCATAGGGCAAATTTAATAAAACAGGATTTAGTGGGGATGCTCATTTGATAAACGCCTTCTCTATGCTACTGAATATACTCTCAACGATTTCAGCCTGCTTGTCTTCTCGGTATTCCCAATAGGAGTCGAACTTATCCAACCCCCTGTTTATAGCGGCCTTCAAGAATACTTTGTCTTTTTCTTGTTGTGTCATATCACCTCTAAATTAACGATCTTGTTCTTCTTCCTAAATTCCTTTATTGATTTATTGATGCTCATACTGCATCCTTGTTAAATCCGTAGGCAGCCTTAAGCTCCTGTATATTGTCTGCCAACTCTTTAACTACCTGTGAACTATACTTGGTGTATAGGTAGTGTAAATCCTCAGCGTCTAGCGTAAATAAAATCCTTGGTATTGGGCCTCCCATTACCATTGAGCTAGGAGACGTCTCAGACACATTGATTGTGAAATGAACCCTATCCCTGAAATCACAATCCCAATCAATCTCCCTTTCAGCTATGTCTTTGTCGTTCTTGACTTTCTTTATATACTTCTCGCAGAAGTCTTTTTTATCCGTTTTCATATCACCTCTAAATTAACGATCTTGTTCTTCTTCATTAAGTCTATAACAAACTGCCATCCTTGAGGTGGAGTCTTCTTCTTGGTCCGCTTAAGCAAGTCTAAGATATTGTGAGTACCCTTGAACTCCTTGCCTCCGATAAACCGATTAGCCTCCTCTACCAACATATTCTCAGCCAGTGCAAATATCCTGAGTAGCCCAATGTGCTCGATCTGCTTGTGCTGGATGATAGGCTTGTACTTGACAACCCTAACCTTGAGTCCATCCGTCTTTGCGAAGTCTATCATATGCTTCGTACCCTTGCTCTCTCCGTCCCAGAACGCTATCAAGCAGTCAGCATAGTCAGACATAGCCGCGTTCCTTATTGGCCCAGCCTTCTTACCTAGGTTGTCCCAATCTGCCGAGAACTTCTTCACATTGTAGCCATTGGCCTCAGCGTACTTCTCTCCGAGCGCGTCAGCACCCTTGGCACCACCACTCACTATCTGAACCAGTTGCTGGTTCTTTAGTACCTTATCGCAGGTGTCACAGAGTAATTGATACTCCTTGAAATCCCTGCCTCCTGCTATTATTACTTTAAGCATCCTATTTGATTTGATTGTCCTTTCTAAAATGTCTCAATGTGTAGTCCTTCTTCTTGGATACTGCATCATAAATGTCTCTCTCAATACCACCCTTGGCAAATATCCAGTAGATGTCGCTCTCCAACCTATCCTTGGTAGTCATCCTGTCACGCGACTGCCAGTAGCTCGTTGCGCTGAATGCGATATTATAGTATACCAAGCAGTCAGCCTCCTTTAAGGAGATCCCCTCGCGCCCCGATACTATCTGCAGCGCAATACTCTTGTCTGTGTCCTTGAAGACACTGAGCTCCGTACATAGGTCGTCTCCGAACACTTCCTTCAATGCCTTTAGTTCGGCCGTGAAGTTGTAGAAGATGCCGATCTTGTGTCCTAGCCAGTTGTCGTGAATGAACTGAGCCTTGGTGGGGTCGATTATCTTGGTAGTCTGCGTCTCCTTGCCCTCGTCATCTATCTTCGGCTCGAACTTGATAGTCCCAGAGTAGAGTTGGTGTAGCTTCATCATCAGCTTCACTGGAGTGTCTGCCAGTATCACATCCTCCTTGCCTTCGATAACCCTATCCTTCTTGAGCCGCTTAGCTAAGTGGTAGGTCATATCGGACATCTCCACCTCTATGATATGTTCCTTGGTATTCACTTTGAACCCTGCCGCTTTCTGCGTGTAGGATATTGTATAAGGATCCATTTCAGAGATGATAGAATCTCTACCGTCAGTGTAGTCGTTCACAAGGAAGCTGTTCACCTTCTTCTGGGTCACGTTGACATAGCCTCCACCGCCTCTCTCCTCATCCTTAGCAAACTTGTAGAAGCTGTCCCACGCTCTGAATGGATTGTTAGGTATGCCCCATACTTGGTGATACATCTGACTGTATGACTCAGGTGTAGGTGTGCCGCTCAAGAGTATGACGAGCGGGTTGTTCATCTTGATCAGGTTCTTCACCTGCTTAGACCGTTTTGCTGGTTTAGGGAAGGCTCCCATACTATGGGCTTCATCCAGAATTATCAAGTCCCAACCAGTAGCTGGCACCTTATGTACCGACTCATAGTTGATACAGGTCATCTGGAAGTTAGGCTTCATCAATTGGTAGTCATCCTCGATACTGGACATAGCCTTCTTCTTAGTGAGGAAGAGGATATTGGTAACACCCATCTCTTCAGCTATAGCTAAACTGGTCAGGGTCTTTCCTGTCCGTACTTCCATCATTAGATAGAGGAAGTCGTAGCCGCGCAGGATGTCGACTCCCTGATCCACTAATGGTATCTGGTAGTCTCTCAATTGGAATCCATTCTCTTCGATCATAAGTGCTTTGTAGTATTTGACTGAGCGCTTGATTCGCTCCTTATATTCTGGTCTAGTAAAGAACTTGTCTTTCTCATAAGTGAATTGATTCTTGCCTCGCCCGACCTTAACTGTCTTCGAGGTCTGATTGCATACAACATCAAGCCTGAACATCTCCTCATACATCCTCTTGTTGGAGTATGCTGGAATTCGTTCTATTATGTCGGGCTCTTTGTTCATATTCAAAATTTTAACAGAGTATATAGATCACCCTTCGGGTCGCACAAGCTGATCCATATACGGGCGTTGTAAAACATTAAAACGATCTTACAACAAGGTGTATAAATAATAAAATTACTTAGCTTGTAGTTTTTTATCAAGTTCTCGTAACCTTATTTCACTTACCGCACTTTGCTGGCTTTTATAAATCGTTAGTTCTTTTGCTATCAATCTTCTAAGATGTCTTGCCTCTGTTTCTGTTATTTCAATTTTCATAAGTCGTAATTTTACTATTCATACACTCGTCCGTTAGCATTAATACTCATCCATCGAATCAACGTGCGAGCAGATATTTTCCATAATGTTCTCTAACACCAACATTCTTTTATCATCCTCACTCATTTTTGTCCATTCAAAATAAGTTATTCCTAATTCATCAAATCTAAACGCTTGGTAATCTGTTTCTTGATTTGGTACTAATTTTACTTTTATTCCTTCCATTTTTGTATAATTTATTCGTTAATAATCCGTACTAATGCTAACAATACCTAACCACCATTAAAACGGATGGTTAGCCAAACCGTTGTGAAGCCATTAAAACAGGTTCACAACATTATGTATAGCCTATTGGTCTTCATTTCTTTAGTGAGTTCCTGTATATGCAGACTCCAAACCAATGCGAGTCGGCACACCCTTTTATGTAATAGTAGTTGTGGATGTCACATTGTGATAGCCCAGCATCTTCTACTTCTTTCAGCTTTCTGCGCAGCCGACTCACGAGGCATATAGTCGTATGTCCAATCTGTAGTTTTTCCATAGTTCATTCAGGCCAACAGGCCATACATTTTTACGTTACTCCTTCTTATTTATAGACCTCCATCTGCCATAGAATTCGACATACCCAGTGATAACCATTATTACAGCTCCTATAGAGGTTGATATTACCCTAGCGGTAGTGCTCTCCCATCCAGTTCCATAAATAAATGCAAGCGTCAGAAGTACGATCATAATAAGTGCAAACAAGACCCTAGGCCCCTTTTGCTTAAGGTGGTAGTCACCCCATCCATCTAGTTTCATATGAAGATTATTATAGTGATTAATACTACGGCTACTGAGGCTTTGATAGCCCACTGCTGAGCGTACCTAAGCACCTTTAGGTCGATTACCTCCTCGTCTTGGAGGTCTCGGTACTTAGTGTGCCGAACGATATATTTGAATGCGTCTACGACCTTCTTATCGGAGCCTTCTGGCCTTAGGGTATACCACTCCCGCCCGTTGTGGCCGTCCTCCATCATCAATTGGTTTAGCACAAATGACTGAGTAAAGAACCGCATAGCTAATCCAGAGACCGCTAGGTACACAAACAAGGATAAACTAAAGGTCTCAACCCCAGCTGAGTAGCAGGCGAACCCGAACAGGTAAATTGCAACCCACTGCCAGAAGTCAGCTGTGTGCCAGCCTTTCTCATCCGAGTGAGCGAATGTCCCTCTGATAATATACCTATCAACAAAGGGCTCAGCCAAGTGTAGTGCCACTTGGGCTGCTATTATTATGTATATGTGTTTCATAAGCTTGTTTGTATCATCCATCCGTGGTTCTCTCTAAGCATCCGCATATAGAAATTAGGTTTTGATTGGTGATTAATTGATATGTACCTATCCTTCGCGTTCACTACAGCCCCCTCCTTTACAAGCGCCTGTACGAGATATGCCTCTATATCCTTTTCGTTCATATATTTTACGGATTATATTCTTGTGCATCAAGCCATAGTTGCTCGCCATTCACGGTCAAGTACTTGGTCGTG
>Ga0316189_10005006_pt1 | contig 12691 bp, 10 predicted proteins | sample LowCovwburrow_MG_FD_204930 | JGI IMG/M metagenome (GOLD analysis project Ga0316189, IMG submission 204930) | Coastal sediment microbial communities from Maine, United States - Lowes Cove worm burrow | ecosystem: Environmental > Aquatic > Marine > Coastal > Sediment | place: USA: Maine... | reverse complement strand
GTCTCGGGCGCGGTTTGCGGCTGCCGCTGGCCCGATTGGAAACTGCGCATGGCGTCGTCCGCACCGGCCGGTTCTGCGCCAATCACCCGGGTGGCGGGCATCAGTGCCTTGCTGGCAATGGCACTGCCGGCCAGCAGGCCACCACCCCCGACCGGGACCAGCAGGTAATCGGGAGCACGCGCCAGTTGCGCAACGATTTCCAGGGTCGCGGTACCCTGCCCGGCAATGATATCCGGGTGGTCGTAGGGCGGAATGAAATGGGCGCCGGTACGCTGGCACAGCTCGGCCAGGGTGCTTTCCCGGGCGGCCTGGGTTGATTCACAAAACGTGATGGCCGCGCCGTAGGCGCGCACTGCCGCCACCTTGCTCGTAGGGGCGTTTTCCGGCATGACAATATATGCCGGGATGTCAAAATGGCTGGCAGCCAGCGCCAGCGCCGCCGCGTGGTTGCCAGAAGAGTGGGTCGCAACGCCCCGGCTGCGTTGTTCTTCGCCAAGCTTAAGTACTGCATTGTGGGCGCCACGTGCCTTGAAGGCGCCGACCTTTTGCAGGTTCTCACATTTGAAAACAAGCTCGCAGCCAAGCTCGCGGTCGAGCAAGGCGCTGCTCAGTATCGGGGTGCGGTGCACATAGCCCGAGATACGCAAGCCTGCGTCCTGGATGTCCTGTATCTCGGGTCTCATGGCTGTCTGCTCCGGGGGTATTCAATAACAATATGCAAGATTCGTGGTTAAGTACTATATTGGCGTCCGGTCTAAATAGAAACCGCCTGCCTGAGTCGGCGGCGGTAACAGGAGCTGATGATGACTGCGGTGATTTACCCCAACACAAACCTGAAGGCTACCGAACAACTGCTTTTCGACCGCGGTGAAGGTGTCTATCTCTACGATCAGCAAGGCAAGCAGTACCTGGAGGGGATGGCGGGTCTGTGGTGCACCGGTCTTGGCTATGGCAACAGGGAGCTGATTGATACTATCAGCGAGCAGCTGTCGCGCATGTCCTTCACCCACATGTTTGGCGGTAAGTCCCACCAGCCGGGCATAGACCTGGCGAATAAACTCGCCGAGATGGTTCCCGTTGACGATGCCAGGGTGTTTTTTGGCAACTCAGGCTCCGATGCCAATGACACCCATATCAAACTGCTGCGCTACTACTTCAACGCTATCGGTCAGCCGGCCAAGCGCAAGATCATTACTCGCGAGCGGGCCTATCACGGCGTGACTGTGGCCGCGGGCTCGCTGACCAGCCTGCCTGCTAACCTCGCCCATTTTGACTCACCCCTTGACGCGCTGGGAGTGCTGCGTACTGACCACCCGCACTATTACCGCGGAGCGACAGAGGGCGAGACCGAGTCGGCGTTTGTCGCTCGCATTACGACTAATCTGGAGCACCTGATAGAGCGCGAGGGGCCCGACACCATTGCCGCGTTTGTGGCCGAGCCCATCACCGGCGCCAGCGGGGTGATAGTGCCGCCTGCCGGCTACTACGAGCGGGTGCAGGCGATCCTGGATAAGCACGATATCCTGTTCTGGGCGGACGAGGTGATTACCGGTTTTGGCCGCACAGGAAAGCTGTTCGGCTGTGACACCATGCATATTCAACGACCGGCGCAGATGACCTTTGCCAAGCAATTGTCCTCCGCCTACTACCCGATCAGCGCGGCGGTCATTCGTGGCGACATGTACCGGGCCATGGTAGAGCCCAGCGCCGAAGTCGGCGTCTTTGGCCACGGCTACACCTATTCAGGCCACCCGGTGGGCTGTGCGGCAGCGCTCAAGACCCTGGAGATATACGAGCGGGACAATATCTATGCCAACGCGGCCAGCGTCGGCGCCTATTTGCAATCGCGACTGGCCGAGTTGAAGGACCACGAGAAGGTAGGGGAGGTGCGCGGGTCCGGTCTTATCGGCGCCGTGGAGTTGGTGGAGGACAAAACCTCAAAGGCGCCTGCCGTGGAGCTGGCCAAACGCATTACCCTGTTATGTCAGGATAATGGCCTTATCGTGCGTAACGTGGCGGGTTGCACCCTGGCGGTCTGTCCGCCGATGATTATTACCCGGGAGCAGGTGGATGAGTTAATGGACAAACTCACACTGTCAATAAGCCAGGCGCTTCAGTAGCGAATCAGGCGTCAGGCAAACAGGTTCTTCAAGCCGGCCAGGGTCTCCTGGCCCCGCTCTTCATTGGCTTCGACGGTATTGGCGTCACCGCCTTGCCACTGCAGGTCGTCCTGGGGTAGCTCGTCGATGAACCGGCTCGGCTCACAGTTGATGGTTTCGCCAAACTGGCGCCGTTTCAGAGCCAGGGTCATGGCCAGGGTTTGCTGCGCCCGGGTGATGCCGACATAGGCCAGGCGGCGCTCTTCAGCGATATTGTCTTCGTCAATACTGACCCGGTGAGGCAGCAGTTTCTCCTCCATACCGATGATATAGACATGGGGGAACTCCAGTCCCTTGGAAGCGTGGAGGGTCATGAGCTGCACGCTGTTGGGTCCCATGTCTTCCTCATCCTGCTGTTCCAGCAGGTCGCGCAACACCATACGGGCGATGGCCTCGTCCAGGGCGACCTTGTCATCCGCCATGATCTTTTGCAGGCCGTCCACCAGGAAGTGCACATTGCCCATACGGCGTTCGGCAACCTCCTCGCTTGAGCTGAGTTGGTTGAGCCACCCCTCATAGTCCATGTCGCGAATCATCTGCCGGATACCCGACACCCCACCTTCACCCTCGCAGCTGCGGCGCACACCGTCCATCCACTGGCGAAATTCCCGCAGTCGCCTGAGCCCGGCTTCAGGGATGTGTTCGCTCCCTATTCGCGTGCAGGCCTGGCTCAGGCTGCAGTGCTGGGCGTTGGCAAAGTTGCCCAATGCCTCCAGGCTGGAAGCCCCCAGCTTGCGGCGCGGCACATTGGCGATGCGCAGGAAGGCATTGTCGTCATTTTCATTCAACACCAGTCGCAGGTAGGCCATGATGTCCTTTACCTCGTTGCGGGCAAAGAAGGAGGTTCCGCCGCTGAGGTGGTAGGGCACCTGGTGCTGTTGCAGCGCGAGCTCGATAAGTCGCGACTGGTGGTTGCCCCGGTAGAGTATGGCGTAGTCCCCGAAGCGGGTGCGCTTGCGCAACTTGTGGTCCAGGATCTCCGCCACCACCTGGCCAGCTTCGTGTTGCTCATCAGCGCAGCGCACCACACGCAGGGGGTCGCCGTAGCCCAACTCGCTCCACAGTTTTTTCTCGAACACGTGATCATTGTTGGCAATGAGGGTATTGGCGGCTTTAAGAATGCGGGCCGTGGAACGGTAATTTTGTTCCAGCTTGACGATTTTCAGCTGTGGAAAGTCCGTCTGCAACTGGACCAGGTTTTCCGGTCGCGCGCCGCGCCAGGCGTAGATGGACTGATCGTCGTCGCCGACCACCGTCAGTCCACCGCCCAGGCCGATCAACTGTTTTACCAGTAAGTACTGACTTGAGTTGGTGTCCTGGTATTCATCGACCAGCAGGTAGTGGATGCGCTTTTGCCATTTTTCAAGGATATCCGCGTGATACTCAAAGAGGATTGTGGGAAGCAGTATCAGGTCGTCAAAATCCAGTGCGTTATAGGCCTTCAAAGCGCGTTTGTAGCGCTGGTAGGCCTGGGCGCAGAGCATATCTGCCGGGCTGGTGGCTGCGGCTACTGCCTGTTCCGGCAATAACCGATCATTTTTCCAGCTGGAGATTCGCTGTGCGATGGTCTGGGCCTGGTCGCCATCGGAACCGTGCTCCTGGATCAGCAGGTCGCGAATCAGGGTGCGTGTATCTTCCGAGTCAAAAATCGAAAAACCCGACTTGAGCCCCAGTGTTTTCATTTCTCCCCGGATGATCTTGAGGCCAAGCTGGTGGAAGGTGCTGACTGTAAGCCCCTCGGCTGTCGGTCCGCCCAGCAGTTTGCCGACCCGCTCTTTCATTTCCCGTGCGGCCTTGTTGGTGAAGGTCACTGCGGCGATGTGTTCAGACCGTATCCCGCAGGTCTCCACCAGGTAGGCGATCTTGCGGGTGATGACGCTGGTCTTGCCGCTGCCTGCACCGGCCAGCACCAGCATCGGGCCGTCGATATAGCGAACCGCTTCGCGCTGGCGGGGATTGAGTTGGGTCACGGTGTCACATCTGACCTGAGCAGTTTGGCGACCGAGCTGGCGGTGGCAACCAGGGTGTCCTGGGCATCGTAGAGGCGCCCCTCCAGGAAGGCCAGTTTGTAGCCGCTCTTGACTACGCTACCCCGGGCTTGCAAGGTGCCCGCCCTGGCGGTCTCCAGGTAGCTGGTCTTGATCTCGAGCGAGAACAGGTTGGTGATCCCGCCCCCACCCGCGAAAACCGCGTGGGTCATGGCCGAGTCCAGCATGGCGGTAATGAACCCACCCTGGATGACATCGCCGGAGTGGCAAAACTCCCGGCCAATGTTGAATTCGATTGCGCAGGTCTTTGCAACCGGGTCCGCCGCGACGAATCGAGCGCCCAGCATGTCCATAAACCCGAGTGCGCGGTCCTGGAACCGCTGCAGTATCTGTTTTTCATCCATAGGGGTAGGTCCTTGTTCCATGCGAGTAGCTGCCGCTGGGCCACGGCCGCACTAGCGCTGTAATGTGACCGGTCTGGCTCGCGGATGCAGCCGCCCGGTCGATGCCGTTATTAATGACGGGCGAAAAAAAAGGCCAACAGGATAACTGTTGGCCTCTTGTTTGGGAACCTGCCCGAGGCGCTGGGTAGCGCCCGGGGTCGGTTTAAGTTAGCGAACGCCGCTGCGAGCCATACCCTTGGGCGTGAAGAACTTGTCGTCACTGACGCCACTGCCGTTGCGGAACTTGCCGGGAATCGGCTTGCCGTTCAGGTTGTAGATGTTCTGCAGCAGGTCGTAGGCACCGTAGGATGACACGAAATCGACACCCAGACCGTACTGTACGGCCGGGTAGATGTACTGCAGGCGCCACAGATTGCCGCGTCCGTCATACATGTCTCCAGCTATCGCAGTCCAGCTGTCCTCGTCGAGGTAGAAGGTGCGTCGGCTGTACAGGTGGCGCTGGCCTTCCTTCAGCGTGGAGTCTACTACCCATACGCGACGCTTTTCCCAGCGGAAAAACTCGGGCTTGAGAAACTTCGGCCCCAGGGCATCTTCCAGTTTGGTTTCGAACACGAACTTGTTGTTGTTCGCGGGAACGATCATTTCCTTCTTGCCCACGAGCTTCCAGTTGAACCGCTCGGGTGAGCCGTTGTAAACAAAGGAATCATCGTAAGTAGTGGTGCCCGCGACGCCCGGGTTAGGCGTGTCGAAGGATACGGCGGGTGCCAGGCGAACGCGGCGCTGCCCTACCAGGTACTGCCAGGCTTTACGGCCCTTGCCCGCGGTGTAGTCGGCGCCCGGCTCGTGTACCAGGAGAATCTCACCGGCCCGACGGTTCGGGGCGTTGTAGTCAATACGCAACATGGTCCAGACTTTCTCGCCAACAGGCTCTTCTGGCGCCTGGAACATGGGGTATACAGATACCGAGTGGGCGCTGGTTGCCAGAACCGGTTTGCCACTGGAATCGACGTAGTAGGTGTCATAATCCTGGTTGATATCGACACCGTAGCGAATCATGTGGTTCCAGATAGCTTCCAGTCCCGATTGCGGCATGGGAAAGGGTACGCCGGGGTAGTTGCCTTCGATTTTTTGTCCCTCGGCTACCAGGGTGGCGCCGGTGGCGTTCTTGATCGTGTTGGCGTTGTACCAGTCCGGGCGGGTTGAAGTTCGGTGGGTGGGGTAGACGTTGATTTCCCAGCCGTCTGCGCCATACTTTTCAAACAGGCCTATGGTGCCGGCGGTCAGCTGGTCCTTGTATTCCTGCCAGTTGCTGCCATTGATGGTATACAGGGGCTTTTCGTCTGGGAAGGCATCGATATAGTTGCCGGTTCCCGGCTCGAAACCCGCGGGAGGTGTCGGGCCTGCCGGGTCCCATGCGGGGATACTGCCATCCGCATTACCGGCCATTTCGGCACCCATCGGCGTCAGTTCTGTTCCCAGCTTGGCGGCTTGCTCCGGCGAGACTGCAGCCAGTGCACTGCCCGCTGCGATTGAGCCCACTAAAAGGGCGGCTTTAATACGGTTCTGCATGGTGATGCGTACTCCTTAAACTGATTATTTTAGTCACCTGCGTATAGGGTAGTGCAACAGGAATCGGAAAGCCATATCTAATAATTGGCTCCCCGGCCTGTCATCTGGCGGCCCAAATTCGTCGGACAGTTAACGCACCCCGCCGCGCGCCATCCCTTTGGGTGTAAAGTACGTATCGCCCTGGGTGACTTCGGACTTATATCTGCCAGGGATGAGTTTGCCATTGAGGTTATAGATGTTCTGTAGCAGGTCGTAGGCACCGTACGCGGAGCCGTAACCTGCCTTGCGGTCGTACAGGTTTGCGCCATAGAGGTACTGCAGGCGCCAGAGCTGGCCTCGGCCATCATACATCTCCCCGGCAACGGCCACCCAGCTATCTTCATCCATATAGAAAGTCCGCCGGCTGTACAGGTGGCGTTGACCTTCCTTGAGGGTGGAATCCACTACCCATACCCGGTGTTTTTCCCAGCGGATGTACTCGGGTTTGAGAAACTTCGGCCCCAGGGCGTCCTCCAGTTTCGATTCGAACACGAACTTGTAGCTGGACGCGGGAATGATCATTTCCTTCTTGCCCACCAGTTGCCAGTTGAAGCGCTCGGGGGAACCGTTATAAATGAAGGAATCATCGTAAGTAGTGGTGCCCGCGACGCCCGGGTTAGGCGTGTCGAAGGATACGGCGGGTGCCAGGCGCACGCGGCGCTGCCCTACCAGGTACTGCCAGGCTGAGCGGCCCTTGCCCTCGGTGTAATCGGCGCCCGGCTCGTGTACCAGCAGAATCTCTCCCGCGCGCCGCGCCGGCGCCTCGTAGTTGATTCGCAGCTTGGTCCACGCCTTATCCCCTACCGGTTCATCGGGGGTCTTGAACATGGGAAAAACCGAGGTCGAGAAGGCGGAGGTGGCGAGGATGGGTTTGCCGCTGGAGTCGACATAATAGGTGTCGTAGGTTTGCGAGGCGTCTACGCCGTAGCGAATCATATGGTTCCACATCACCTCCAGTCCTGACTGGGGGATGGGGAAAGGCACACCCGGGTAGTTGCCCTCTATCTTCTGGCCTTCCGCGACCAGGGAGGCGTCGGTCGCATTCTTGAGCGTATTGGCGTAGAACCAGTCCGGCCGGACCGTGCCGCGGTGTGATGGGTAAACTTGCATCTCCCAGCCATCCGCGCCGTATTTTTCAAACATCGCCTGGGTGCCCGGGGTCAGGTAGTCCGCGTGTTCCTTCCAGTTGCTGGCGTTGATTGTGTAAAGGGGTTTCTCATCCGGGTAGGGATTGACGTAGTTGTTGGAGCCGGGAACAAAATCGGCGGCGACCGGGGTGCCCTCAGGATTCCAGGGCGGAATACTGCCGTCGGCATTGCCGGCCATTTCTGCACCCATCGGTGTGAGGGTCTTCCCCAGCTGGGCGGCCTGCTCCGGAGAGACAGCGGCCTGCGCACTGACTGTTGCCAGTGATGCGGCCATGGAGGTTGCGATTGCGATAAGTGCGGTTTGGGTGTGCGTTGGCATATCTGGGTAGCTCCGCTTGAAGTATTATTTTGACCAGCACTGGGAGACTAGAACATCGCATGCAATAACGCCAGTTATCGCGGCCTGGCGGTGCGCCCGCTTGGGCTGCCAGTTCCTGTCACGGGTGCAGGTCGGCGCCTCTATAGGCCAGGGCTTCACTGATGTGGTCAGTGGAAATGGCGGGGCTGCCCGCGAGGTCCGCAATGGTGCGGGCGACCCGCAGGGTCCTGTGCAACGCCCGCCCCGACAGGATCATGCGCCGTGCGGCGGATTCGAGGTAGTTCTTCTCTTTTGCTCCTAGCTCACACGCACTGGCAAGTTGGTTGGGCGGAATCTGGGCATTGGCGCAGCCCTGCCGCCGCTGCTGGGTCCCGCGGCTGTGACAGACCCGGGCGCGCACTTCCGCCGAGGCTTCCCCCGTGCCGCCAGTCCCCAACAGCTCACCGGGCGGCAGGCGGCCAACCGGTATGTGCAGGTCGATCCGGTCCAGCAGGGGGCCGGAAATACGAGTCCGGTAGCGCTGGACCTGCTCCGGTGTGCAGCGACAGGGCTTTTCCGGGTCGCCCAGGAATCCGCAAGGGCAGGGATTCATGGCGGCGACAAGCTGGAATCGGGCGGGAAACCGGGTCCGGTACATGGCTCTGGACAGGGTTATCTCACCGGACTCCAGAGGCTCTCGCAATACTTCGAGGCTGGGACGGCTGAACTCAGCGAATTCATCAAGGAACAGTACACCGCCGTGCGCCAGGGAAATCTCGCCGGGGCGTGGTCTGCCGCCGCCCCCGGCCAGTGCGGCCGGGCTGGCGGTGTGGTGGGGCGCGCGGAAGGGTCGACGAAAGTACTCGCTGACCTCACCGGGGGCGCATACCGTACGCAATGCCAGCAGCGTCAGCGCCTCTTGCGGTTCCGGGGGTGGCAGTATGCCGGGCAGGCGGCTGGCGAGCAGGGTCTTTCCAGTGCCCGGTGGGCCGACGAGCAGCAGGTTGTGGTTGCCGCTTGCGGCAATCTCCAGTGCCCGGCGCGCGCCGGGATGGCCCACAATATCCCTCAGGTCCGGGTAGGGGTGACTGACGTCACCGCAGGTCTGCGGCGGGCAGGCTGGAATAGGACAGTTATCATTCAGGTGGGCGCACAGTGTGAGCAGGTCGCCTGCGGGGATCACGCTACTATCAGGTGCCAGTGCTGCCAGCGGGGCGCATTCGGTGGGGACTACCAGCGCTCGACCCGCCCCGCCCGCGGCACCCGCGGCCGGGAGTGCACCGGGCACTCCCCGCAAACCACCGTCCAGCGCCAGTTCCCCCAGGAACTCATGCTGTGCCAGCTTATCGCCGGGCACCTGCCCAGAGGCGGTGAGGATTCCCAGGGCAATTGGCAGGTCGAATCTGCCGCCCTCCTTTGGCAGGTCCGCGGGGGCCAGGTTGACAGTGATGCGCCGGTCGGGGAAATTGAAGTGTGAGTTCAGAAGCGCGCTGCGAACCCTGTCCTTGCTCTCGCGCACTGCAGTTTCCGGCAGTCCCACAATGTGAAAAGCCGGTAACCCGTTGGACAGATGCGTCTCAACCCGAACCAGGGGTGCTTCGATTCCCGCTGCTGCCCTGCTGTATACCACTGACAGTTCCATCGCTCATCCTTGAGCCATTGCCTGGTCGCTGCGTGTCTGGCGATTGCCGTGCCGGGCTCAGCCCTCTCTGGCGAGGGCTTCCAGTTCTTTTGTCATTTCTTCCAGTTCTGCTTCCAGCGCGACCACTCTGGACCGGGTGCGCTTGAGGATTTCGCTCTGGGCGTCGAACTCCTCCCGACTGACGACGTCCAGCCTGGTCAGGGCCGTCTGCGCCAGGGCCCGCGCACTTTTGTCGACCTCGCCCTTGATGCCGGTGGAGTTCACCAGCTCATTGACTCGCTGGATGACTTCCCAGGGGGGTGGGGGTTTGAAGGCCATAGCTACCGCCAGTTGATGCTCAAAACAGGTGCTGTCGATTTTAGAGGAAATCGCGAGCAAGGCACAGCTCATCGCGGTGCACCAATATAAGGCAATGCTCGCATATGGTGCACCAGGAGGCACCCAATGGGGCTCTCCGGGGGTGCGTTTTACCTTCCAGATTTACCTAGTTGCATGTTTTTCATAGAAAAAATTCCGGTTGGCACACCCTGTGCAATCTACCGGTACCAGAATTGGTATTGCGCGAAGAATGTGCCCGTAACAGATTGTCGCCATGCATATTCTGAAATTTGAGACCTTCAATGGAGATAGGAAACATGTTGAACAAGAAACTACTTACCGCTGCAGTCGCTACTGCCCTGATGTCAGGCACAGGTGCTTCCGTGGCTTCCGACGGCTTCGAGATCAGCGGCAACGTAGCCCTGACCAGCGATTACCGCTTCCGGGGTATTTCACAGTCAGACGAATCAGCGGCGATCCAGGGTGGCTTTGATGTCGAGTTCTCCCCCGGCTTCTACATCGGTACCTGGGGCTCAAGCGTTGATTTTGACAGCAACGATGGCTACGACGGCAGCCTGGAGCTTGACTACTACGCGGGCTGGGCGAGCGCGATTGGCGACACCGACTTCGGTATTGACGTCGGCTACATCTATTACGACTACCCCGGTGACAATGGCGACGAGGGCGACTACCAGGAATTCTATGTATCAGGCTCCTGGAGAGACTTTTCGCTGAGCGTTAACTACTCGGATGACTACTACGCTGAAACCGATGAATTCTGGTACTTCGCCGCCGATTACAGCACCAGCCTGTTTGTCGACGAGCTGTCCCTGGGCCTGCACGTTGGCTACAACAGCCTTGAGGAGGACGGCGGTTTCCTGTCGTCCGATGAGGACAGCTACACCGATTACTCCGTCTCACTGACGTATACCTGGGCCGGCGTCGATCTGTCCGTAGCATATGTCGGCACTGACCTGGACGACGACGATGTTTTTGGCACTGATTGGGCTGACGACACTGCGGTTTTCACTATCAGCAAAAGCATGTAATCGCAGCCACGCTTAGTGAGCTGGCCGGGGGACCGGTCGGCTCCATTTCAGGAGAGAACTATGAAATTAATTACGGCTATTGTTAAGCCATTCAAACTGGATGATGTGCGCGAAGCGCTGTCGGAAATCGGCGTGCAGGGCATCACCGTAACCGAGGTAAAGGGGTTCGGTCGTCAGAAAGGTCACACCGAGCTGTATCGCGGAGCAGAGTACGTTGTCGACTTCCTGCCCAAGGTCAAAATCGAAGTCGCGGTCGCCGACGGCGTGGTAGAGCAGACTATCGAGGCGATCACCAAGGCGGCCAATACCGGCAAAATCGGCGACGGCAAGGTATTTGTATCCGCGCTGGAGCAGGTGATTCGTATTCGAACCGGTGAAACCGGCGAAGAAGCCATCTAACCCACGACACTGTTATTAGAGAGTATTCCCATGGAAAACAGCATCTTTGAATTACAGTACGCCCTGGACACGTTTTATTTCCTGATGGCCGGCGCACTGGTTATGTGGATGGCGGCAGGCTTCGCAATGCTCGAAGCTGGTCTCGTTCGCTCCAAAAACACAACGGAGATTTTGCTCAAGAACATCTCCCTTTATGCCGTCGCATGTACGATGTACATGATCTGCGGTTACATGATCATGTACGGTGGCGACTTCATGTTGTCCAGTATCACCGGTGACGGTGTGACGGGCGCAGAAGAGCCAGCTACCTATGCACCCTCCGCCGACTTCTTCTTCCAGGTGGTGTTCGTCGCCACTGCGATGTCGATTGTGTCCGGCGCGGTTGCCGAGCGCATGAAGCTCTGGGCATTCCTGGCGTTTGCCGTGGTTATGACCGGCTTTATCTATCCAATGGAAGGTTCCTGGACCTGGGGCGGCAATCCTGTGTTCGGCATGTACACCCTGGGTGACATGGGTTTCTCAGACTTCGCGGGCTCTGGCATCGTACATATGGCTGGTGCGGCTGCCGCGCTTGCCGGTGTGCTCCTGCTTGGCGCACGTAAAGGCAAGTACGGCCCGAATGGCCAGATCAATGCGATACCGGGCGCCAATTTGCCGCTGGCAACACTGGGTACCTTCATCCTCTGGATGGGCTGGTTCGGTTTCAACGGTGGTTCAGTTCTGGCGACTGCCAGCGTGGAATCAGCAAATGCTGTAGCGGTCGTGTTCATGAACACCAACGCGGCAGCGGCGGGCGGACTCATAGCGGCGCTGATCGTTGCGCGCTTTATGTTTGGCAAGGCTGACCTGACCATGGCACTTAACGGCGCTTTGGCTGGCCTGGTGGCGATTACCGCCGAGCCCTCAACCCCGACCGCACTGCAGGCAACCCTGTTCGGTGCAATTGGCGGTGTGCTGGTTGTCTTCGCCATCGTCACCCTGGACAAGCTGAAGATCGACGATCCTGTCGGTGCTATCTCAGTACACGGTGTGGTCGGCTTCCTCGGCCTGATGCTGGTGCCGATCACCAACCCCCTTACCGAAGATGGCGGTTCTTCCTTCAGCGGCCAGCTGATTGGCGCCATCACTATCTTCGTCTGGGTCTTCGTCACCAGCCTGATTGTCTGGGGCATCCTCAAGGCAGTCATGGGTATCCGTGTCGGCGAGGAAGAGGAGTACGAAGGTGTGGACCTGTCGGAGTGCGGGATGGAAGCCTACCCGGAATTTACCAAGGGCGGTTCTTCTTCCTGACACGTGTTTTGCGGGCGCATTTAACGATGCGTACTTTTGGGGGCCTTCGGGCCCCCTTTTTTTTGCCCCGCGATTTCAGCTGTCCACCCGCCTCGTCGCTATGGCCTTGATCGCCTCGGGCAGCTCGCTGAGATTGCTGATTTCCCGGTTTGCCCGGGGTCTGTCAGGCCATGCTTTGCCGCGGGAGTTCATCCAGACGGTTTGCATGCCTACGGCTTTGGCGCCGGCGACATCGTGTTCGGGATCGTCGCCGACGTGAATCACGTTTTGCGCTTCAACACCTGTGTGCTGCAGGGCCGCGTGAAACATATCCGCTTGAGGTTTGCTTGCGCCTATGTCCTCGGCCAGGAAAGCGAAATCAAAGTAATCCCCCGCATCAGTTTTGTAG
>Ga0316189_10005005_pt1 | contig 12692 bp, 10 predicted proteins | sample LowCovwburrow_MG_FD_204930 | JGI IMG/M metagenome (GOLD analysis project Ga0316189, IMG submission 204930) | Coastal sediment microbial communities from Maine, United States - Lowes Cove worm burrow | ecosystem: Environmental > Aquatic > Marine > Coastal > Sediment | place: USA: Maine... | reverse complement strand
AGCAGTATCGACGTATTCGAACTCAACCGATTTCTTTTCGCCGAGGGCCGGCTGGTGGGTGCGGAGGCAGATTACTACCACCCGCTCCACAGTCATCTCGGACACGTGATCTCCAATGGCAAGGGCCTGCCGATCAGCCTTGTGTGCATCTTTGTGCTGTGTGGCGCACGCTTGGGACTGAAGATTCACGGCTTCAATTTACCGGGTCATTTCCTGGCCCGTTCCCAGGTTGAAGACGTTCAATATCTTTTCGACTGTTTCAATAACGGCAAGATTCTGGCCCAGGCGGAGATTACCGCACTCACCCTATCCTCACGTATCAATTTCCGTATGTTGATGGAGACCCCCCCCAGCGCCAATGAGATCGTGACCCGAATACTCCTGAATCTGGTTAATGCCTATTATCGGGACGGATCGATGGATCGCTACAACCTGATCCAGGAGCTACTGGCGGATCTGCGCACCCAATCCCAACATACCGACCCCATGGCGCCAGGTGCAAAACCCGGAGATCCGCTGTTTAAAAAGGGGCACCTGGTTCGCCATAAACGCTACGGCTATCGCGGCGTCATCGTCGAAATTGACAAAAACTGCCAGGCCGATGAGTCATGGTACTCATCCAACCATACCCAACCGGAGCGAGAACAACCCTGGTATCACGTATTGGTAGACAGCTCCACGGCCACCACCTACGCGGCCCAATCCAGTCTGGTGCCGGATACCAGCAACAAGGAAATCCACCACCCTTTGGTGGCCCTCTATTTCAGCGAGTTCCAGAACGGCGGCTACCAGCGCAACAAAGTACCCTGGACCCTGCCTCGTTAAACCCTGTTGTGCTGTAAGGCAGCGCCGATTCAAGCCAGGTAGGCATCCATTAACTCGCTTTTGAGCTGTATAACCTGGTTCAAACACTCGTCGAGACGGTCCAAGTCGCGGGGGTGGATATTAAAATCGATCCCCCATTGATAGAAGACTTGAGGTTCGCCAGTGGCAATTCCAGGCGTGATCAGGACCACGGTCTGGCAACGGCGAACACTCAATTCCGTCAGCTTGATATATTTGAAGATTTTGCGCCCGGCCTCACCGCTACTGAGGAATGCCTGGTCCAGCAACAGAACCTCATAGGGTTTCTGTTGGATCATGCTGAGTGCCATCTCCAAACGGGTTGCAATCTGAATGGTATAACCTTTGGTCTTAAGCAGGGCCTCGCAGTTCTTATACAGCTGTGCATTATGGCTTCCGATCAAGAGTTCGGCCGGTTTGGCAGTCGAGGAAACCATTCGTTTGCCTTGGGGCAAGGTGGAATCCAGCGGGTCGTCTGCCATCTCACGTCGCAGACGTGTCTCCATGTCGCGCAGCTTTTGCTCGAATTTCCACAACAACTTCTCCTCGGCCGTACCGATAGGTGCTTCAACTTTGACATGGGTGTTGTTCAGTGAGTCAGCGGTGCTGTCAAAAGTACTGTCAAAACCGCCGCTGCCTTCCCAGACATTTTCAGGGGGAGACGGCGACAACTTGGGTTCGGACCCATAGTCATCGGAAATACGGTTACTGAGGCCACAAGCCGTACATTTCTGGGTGTAACCCTCGGGCAGAGGGATATCGGGAATGGTAATAATGCGGCCACAACCGGTACATGGTCTATTCATGGGAAACCCTCGTCAGAATAAGAAGTTGGAGCGGTGTTTACGGATTGATATCAAGCGAAAGCGAGTTATCCAACTCAAGCATCGGAGCTTGCTGGTTCCGGGCCTCCGGTTCTTTTGGCGCTATAGTCGGAACCTGGTATTGACCGAGAATCCTAAAGGCTGTTTCGCCGTCGACAACGCCGACCTGGACTAGGCGACGAGCCTCGTTGGAGAAACTGGTCATGCCCTCGGCGGTGGCCGCGTTGAGCACCCCCACGAGCCGTTGCCGGGAGCAATCGCCCTCGCGAATCATTGTGGCTACGACTTCGTTCACGCGCAGGAACTCGACAGCGGGCACCCGCCCTATACCGGTGGCGCGTGGCAACAGTCGCTGGCTAACCACAAAACGCAGCACACTTGCCAGTCGCGCGCGCTGACCCTTGGCCTTCTCAGGTTCGACACTGGAGCTAAAACGATCAATCACGCAGGCGGCATCGGTGGCATTAAGAGTGGCAAATACCAGGATGCCGGACTCCGCAGCAGCAACGGCAGCCTCCATGTTAGACGGTTCGGTCAACTCCCCCACCACCATGATCTGGGGGGAAAGATGACAGATCTCGCGAATACCCTGGGTCAAATCGGCGGTATCCAGACCAACTTCACGCTGGTGAACCAGACTCGGCGTATTGCCGAAATACAGTTCGATCGGGTCTTCCAGGGTAATCATGTGGAAGCTGTAGGTCTGGGTCAGGTAATTGAGGGTGGCTGCCATGCTTCGCGTTTTACCGCTGCCCACGGGGCCTGCGAAGAGGACCAGTCCGTGGTTCAAGCCGGTCAACTCGACAAAGGTCTTGGGCAGACCCAAAGACTCGAAGGTTGGCAGGTGGCAGGGAATGGCTCGCATGATCACGGAAATGGAATTTCTCTGACGAAAAACCTGGACCCGGAAATGAGCCAGAGATTCTACGCTGTAGGAAAGGGTCGCCAAACCTGTATGCTTAAAAGTCTTGAGCGCGCCGGGACGGTGCCGCAGCAGGCTCAAACCCAAGATCTCAGTCTGGTATTCTGTAAACGTACGCAAGTCTTTCAGCGGGATCTCTTTCAAGTTCCCGTCCATCAAGGCCTTAGGCACATTCCCAGGGCTAAAGATGATGTCTGTAACGCCCGGTACTTTTCCTACAATCCGTTTGATGATCGGGCCGATATCGTACGGATTCAAACTATCCTCCCTTATCTCCCACTCCCATTATCGTTCGACAGGTCACAAGTTGCAAGTAGTTCGAGGCATGTAATTCACAGTAGAACCTGTTGAGAGCAACATATTCGTAGGCTGAGCTCCATCCCCTTACCAACGGATCTAAAGCAAGCAAAAGTCGGATCAGGCACCGGTTAAGGAACGTACAAAATCCGATGCGGGTGCATTTACCAGATCGTCAGCAGTGCCCACCTGTTCAATCCGGCCCTCCTTGAGCACCACCACCGTGTCCGAGAGTACCTTGGCATCGGCCCAGTCGTGGGTGACAATCACGGCAGTCAGCCCTTGCTCCTGCTGGAGCTCGCGAATCAGGTCGCGCATCTCGGCGCGCAGGCTGGCATCCAGGTTAGAGAGCGGCTCGTCGAGCAACAGGACACCTGGTTCCTGGACCAGCGCCCTGGCCAGGGCCACCCGCTGCTGCTGGCCGCCGGAGAGTGCATCGGGCCGTCTTTCAGCCAGGTCTGCCATCTGAACCCGGCTCAGCACCTGGTCCACCCTGGCCGCGATCTCTGCTTTCGACTTTTTTTGCATGCGCATGGGGAAGGCCACATTCTCGAACACCGTCATGTGCGGCCAGATAGCGTAGTTCTGGAAGACCATGGCCACATTGCGTTTCTCCGGCGGGATCGACAGACCCCGAGCCACGTCTGTTACGGGTTTTCCGTCAAACAGAATCTGTCCCGAGCTGGGCTGATCCAGGCCGGCGAAGATGCGCAGCAGGGTGGTCTTGCCACAACCCGAGGGACCCAGCAACCCCGTAAAAGCACCAGAAGCCAGGCTGAAGTTCAGCTGCCTTAGAACCGGTTTGCCCGCCTCGAACTCCTTGGAACATTTGACAACGTCAATCTGCAATCCGGAACCTCCCCGCTAGGGTTCTGAACAGGATAACGGTGACCAGAAGCAAGGTGGCCACCACGGCCGCAGACGAACGGTCGGCGTATTCCTGTAAGTTATACAATACCACGCCCAGGTTCTCAGTTCCCGGTCCGTAGAGCATGATACACATGGTCAGCTCGGAGAAACAGGGCAGGAACACCAACAATGCGCAGGCGAATAAGGGCGCTTTGAGAAGGGGTAGCCAAATACGGGTGAGCCGCTGCAGGAAACCCGCGCCGCACAGACGTGCCGCCTCCAACAGAGAGGGGTGGATCAAGAACACGGATGGCTTGACGGTCTGAACGCCCAGGGTGAGGAACTTGACCACAAAGGCAATAACCAGGATAAAGAGGGTATCCATGACCTGCCAGCGGGTGAGGGCGATGATCAGGCCCAAGGCAAGCACGGTGCCTGGTAGGGAATAACAGAAGAGGGCCGTGTTCTCGAAGGCGCTGGCCAACCAGTTCAGCCCACGGCGGTTGACCTCGTGTGCACGCCGCGAAAGCAGAGCCAGGAGCAGCGCACCAAGCATCACCACCAGGGTGGCGGCCCCGGCGCTGAGCAGGCTGTTGGCAAGGGCGCGCCGAAACTCGCTGAGCGAAAAAAGTACATAGGACCAGGGCCGCAAACTGAGATTGGACCAGCTGAGCACACCGGGTTCCTTGCAAAAACTGGAGAGCACCAGAGCGGCCAGGGGTAACAGCACCACCAGACTCCAGACGCCCCACACCAGCAGAGCCAGTGGCAAGCGCCAGGGGCCCAGCCGGGTGAGCGCTGGGCGCGAAGTCTTGCCAGTCACCAGACTGACCTTGCGACGGGACCAGAAACTGGCCAGAACAACCAGCACCAGGGTGAAGCCCGCCATTTCCAGAGCGATCAGCATAGCCTCGTCGAAGGCGCTGGCGCTGCCCTCTTGGATCTTGGCGTAAATGGCCGTGGTCAGTACAAATTTGCGGGCGGGCGTGCCGATCATGGCGGGCACGCCGAAACTGGCCAGGGAAGCCAGACCCACCGCAATAAGGCCCGAGAAAATGTGACCCTTGAGCAGAGGTGCGGTCACTTGTAGGAAGACACGCCACGGGGAGGCTCCGGCCAGCAGGGCTGCTTCCTCAAGGGCTGGGTCCATCTGGCGAAGCCCAGACCAAAAGGCCATAAAGAGGATGGTGAAGAGCACCGAGGCCTCGATGAAGATGACGCCCCCCAGGTTATAAATATTGAAGAAATTTTGGCCTGGCAACAAGTTCAGCCAACCCACACTGGGATTCGCCAGGAGAATCCAGGCGATGGCCAGCAGGTAGGAAGGCAAGGCATAGGAAAGGGTGAGAATTCCGCGCAAGCGTGCGGCACCGGGCAGGTCTGTTCGTTCAATCAGCCAGGCGGCCGGAATAGCCGTGATCAAGGAAAGCAGACACACACCTGACACCACCAGTCCGGAGTTAAGCGCGGCCTGAAGCCAGAACGCGTCGGTCACCGTCTAACCCTCCTTGCGCGGCACGAATTGCCGGAACCAGACAACAGGAGAATGAGAGAGCAGGCAGCGTGGAGTTTCAGACAATTCATTCATGCCTCAATACGCAAATAAGAGTCCCCGCCATTGTAGCATCGGAACCTCAGAGATGAGAATGGAACAGACCACGATCCAGCAGAGAATTGCAGCCGCACTTCGCCGCTCATCGAATCACACCCCATTGCAGCAAGCAGTGCCTCTTCCCTCTTGAAGTTGAAAAAGACTGGAAATTGCGGGGGCAGATCGGTAAACTTGCTTTGAACTCATCGTGGCAAGGAGGCCTCCCTTGGATTTCAGTTGGATTACAGACCCTCAATCGTTAATCGCATTATTGACCCTTGCCTCGTTGGAAATTGTCTTAGGCATCGACAACATCATCTTCATTTCCATCATGGCGGGCAAACTCCCCGTGGAGCAGCAGAACCTGGCCCGCAAAGTGGGTCTGTTGCTGGCCTTGGGCATGAGGCTCTTACTACTGATCTCGCTCAGCTGGTTGATCGGATTAACCGAACCCCTCTTTACCGTGCTGGAACACGCTGTTTCGGGTCGCGACCTGATCCTGGGCATCGGTGGTCTCTTCCTGATGGGCAAAGCGACCTTGGAAATACACGAGAAGGTTCAAGACCCCAAAGACAATGATGAAAAAGCCGTCAAGGCCAGCACCCTTGCTGCCGTGCTGATCCAGATCATGATGCTAGACGTGGTCTTCTCCCTGGACTCGGTCATCACCGCAGTCGGAATGGTAGACAACCTGAGCATCATGATCACCGCAGTTATCATTTCGGTGATTTTTATGCTCGTGTTCGTGAACGCCGTCAGCGATTTTGTCGACAAGAACCCCACAGTCAAGGTCCTCGCCTTGTCTTTCCTGCTCATGATTGGCTTGACCCTGATCGGCGATGCCATGCACTTCCATATCCCCAAGGGTTACATCTATTTCGCAATGGCCTTCTCGGTTTTTGTTGAGATGGTCAACCTACGCGTGCACAAGGTTTCGGCGAAAAAATGAGCAAAAGCAAAAAGCGAATCGTCTTTTTGCTTCCCCTCCGATAAAGAAGAATCAGTCAGCTCGTGTTATTCGGAAAACATTAACAACCACGGCATCGTCTTCATTGACCCCAACCGTGTAGATTTTGTCGTGAGAACCGTGAATGAACTTGAAGGGGCCACTATAAGGAGTGGTTGCCGTATAGCGCCCCTCCGCATCGAAAAAATCGAGGCGTCCCTTGTGTTTGGACGGGTCGAAACCGGAAAGCACGACAAACCCGTCTGCGAAAGAACAGACACCGCTCATGGGCGACAGTCCGGGTGGGAAATCGGTCTTGGCCAGTGCACGATCAAAAACGGGTTTGGTAAGCCGTGGCGTTAAGAACGGGTTGGCCGACAAGTCTTCCCAGATCCCCTCGCAAAAGGCAAAGCGGGCCATTTCCGAGAAAACCTTGGGCTTGTTCTTCTTGGAAACACGGACCAGCTCTTTGCCCTTGGAAGACAAAATGCGGCCTTCATAGCGGCTGGCCTGGCCGACGAAGAGTTTCTCGCTGCCAATGGCGGCCTGCACGGGAATCCCTTCCAGCGCTACCTCGAACTGGGCCACCAACAAATCTCTCCAGAAGCCGGGTTGTTCCATATGGGCGAAATCAATACCGCCCATGCTGACCTCGTTGAATTTGGTAATGACCTTCAGGTCTTCGTCGTACAAACTTTGGTTATGGACCCAGGAGCCCTCCAAGGTCTGGAAAGACGTAAAGATAATATTGCCGTCCGCCAGGACGTGAGGGTTTGTAACACCTTGGATCATGGCATCAAAACGGGTCTCTTTAAACACCGTACCGTCGGCCAGGAAGACCGTCATTTTTTTATGACCCGTGTCGAACACGTAAATGCGGCCTTGTTTGTCGCCTGCCACGGCGACCGGTTCATCGAATTCACCGGGTCCGGGCCCCTTTTTGCCGAACTGCTTCACAAAACGGCCCTTGCTGTCAAAGACGGCCACCCGGTAGGAACCCGGATCGTTGACATAAATCATGCCGGCCGAATCGCTGGTGACCGTTGTTGTTCCCGAGAAGATCTGTTCATCTCCGCCTTCCTCGGTGCCTAGCGTCAGCTCGTGGACAAGGGCGATCTTCTGCGGCTTCAACGGCTTCAGGCCATTGGTAACGTCATTGGTAGTGAAAAAGAGGAACAAGAACAACATACAATTAACTCCTATGGACCGTTCAGACGTCCTTGTAACGCGTCCATTTCACGTTTGGTTTATGACAGCTTTCACGAATCCAGGCGCAGACGCGCATGCGGGCAGGCCCAGACCATCAACTTGAACTCATTAATCAGATCGTCTGCAAACATAGTTTCCGTGAGGGCCAGACGCAAAATATCCCTCTAATTAAGGCTGGGTGTGTTGGTGGTGGTTCAGACGCCCTCCCAGCTGTTAGCCCCCTGGGACTGTCTCTATCTTGAAAAAAGGGGCATTGATTGTCACCTTCTATTGTGCCACCCTGAATACAGGCGCAAGGGCCAACCGGAATACGGCATGACAGATTCAACCCGCTACACATATTACAAGAATATATTCGCGAAGGTGCCCAAACCGTTCGCATTTGTGGACCTGGATGTCTTGGACGCCAACGCACGCGACATTTGTGGGCGGGCAGGCGGCAAGACGATTCGCCTGGCCAGTAAATCGGTGCGCTGTGTGGCGGTCTTAGAGCACCTGCTGCAACATGACCAGGTTCATCAGGGTTTGTTGTGCTTCAGCGCCATGGAAGCGGTCTGCCTTGCTGAGCGAGGATTCGACGACCTGGTGGTCGCCTACCCAACGATAGAAGCGGGGGCTATCCGGTCCGTCGCGGAACAGGTTGCTGCGCGTAAAAACATTTGCCTCATGGTAGACTCGGCCGATCAGGTGACCGCTATCGCGGCGCTGGCGGAGCGCAGCAGAGTTGTTTTGCCCCTGTGTATGGATGTAGATATGTCCACCCGTTTCCCGGGCTTGCATTTTGGCGTGTTGCGCTCGCCCGTCGATAATGTGGAGGCCTCGCTGTTGCTCTACCGGGTGATCCAAGACAGTCCCAGCGTCCGTCTGGACGGAGTCATGGGTTACGAGGCGCAAATCGCCGGCGTGGGCGACCAGGTACCGGGCCAAGGGCTGAAGAATCGGGCCATCAGACTGTTGAAGAAATTGTCCTTGCCCCAGGTACAGGCACGACGCGCCGCAGTGATAGAGGCACTGACGGCAGCGGGCGCCAATTTGCGTTTTGTTAATGGTGGCGGCACGGGTTCCATTGCAACCACGGTCACCGAGGACCATGTGACGGAAGTCACCGTGGGTTCCGGTTATTACAGCGCCCACCTCTTCGATTATTATCGCGACTTTCGCTACCTGCCCGCCGCCGGTTTTGCCCTCGAGGTAAGCCGCATCCCCAAACCGGGCCTGATCACTTGCCTGGGCGGGGGCTATATCGCTTCGGGTCCCCCTTCATGGCACAAACTGCCCCAGCCCTGGCTGCCTGCAGGCCTGAAATACCAAAGCAACGAAGGGGCTGGCGAGGTTCAGACGCCGCTGGCCTGTACCAGCGGGAACCTGGCCATCGGCGACCCGGTTTTCTTTCGCCACGCAAAGTCTGGTGAGCTCTGCGAGCGCTTCAACCAGTTGTGGTTGGTAAAAGACGGAAAACTGGCGGGTAGCACGCTCACTTATCGCGGTCTGGGTTGGTGTTTTCTGTGAGCAGGTAAGACCGGGTAAGGTCAGGGGCTTGACGAATAGAGGATCGGTGCTAATATCAAAAGGGACGTTTGGGCCAGTCAAGTTGACTTCTATCCCTTTTTACGACAATTCGCAGGCCCGTCCAGCAGCTTTATCGGGATTTACGGAGCGGTAATATGTGGAAATGGATGTGGGTTTTAATGTTCGTTGGATTCGCTCCCATGGCTCTTGCCCAAGAACCAGATGCCATCCTGGGCGTCTGGGCTACCGAAGACAATGAATCAAAAATAGAGATCTTCAAATGCGGCGATGCTTATTGCGCCAAGATTATCGAGATCGAAGAACAAGTCTATCCCGAGGACGACCCCCATGGCATGGCCGGCCAGGTAAAGGTAGACCGCTTGAACCCAGATGAGACCAAACGCAATGACCCCATTGTAGGTCTTCAAATCATGTCCACACTGAAATTCAAAAAGAAAAAGAACAGCTGGGTTGGTGGCAAGATTTATAATCCGGAAGATGGCAAAACCTACCGCTGTAAGTTGTCGCTGCAAGACAGCAAAATCCTCAAGTTGAGGGGTTATCTGGGCATCTCACTTTTAGGCCAGACTGCCACGTGGACCCGCTAGCAGCCCGCCCCGACATGGGAGTCATCAGCCTTTGACCATCTCTATTTTGATGCCTGTTTATAACGGCGAGAAGTTTCTGGTTGAAGCAATTCAATCTGTTATCTATCAGACCGAACAGGATTGGGAACTGATAGCCGTGGACGACGGCTCCACCGATGAAACCGGCAGAGTGCTCGCCTGGTTTGCCGAAAATGAACCGCGGGTTCGGGTGCTTACGCGGCCTCATGAGGGCATTGTTGCCGCACTGAACGCGGGCCTGGCCATCTGCTCCGGTGAACTGGTAGCGCGTATGGATGCAGACGACCGTTGCGCCCCCGAACGGCTGGCCCGCCAGAAAACCTTTATGCAGGCCAATCCAAACATTGGCCTGGTGGCTTCTCGTGTTCTCTATGACGGGGATGAAAAAGAATTTCGCGGATTCTCGCTCTTCGTCGATTGGACCAATACCCTGCTAGACCCCAGTGATATCTACCTGAACCGCTTTGTCGAATCGCCGCTGGTGCACCCCTCCGTCTGTTTTCGTAAGTCGCTCGTCCTAGAATGTGGCGGCTATCGAGACGGGCCGTTTCCCGAGGATTACGAACTTTGGTTACGCATGATGCAAGCGGGCATTCGCCTGGCCAAGTTGCCGGAAGATTTGCTATGGTGGCGAGAACGGGCTGGTCGCCTCACCCGCGTAGACGACCGTTATCAGGTCGATGCTTTCTATGCTTGTAAAACAGAGTACCTGGCCCGCTGGCTAAAGCGCAAGGGCATCACCCATGTGATGATCTGGGGGGCGGGCAGAACCAGCCGCAAACGCTCCGAGCTTCTGCTGGACAAAGGGTTCCAAATAGTGGCCTATATAGACATTGACCCTCGCAAAATCGGCCAACTCATTGACCGGCGACCGGTTATGGCAATGGCAGACCTACCCGTTCCTGGCAAATGTTTTGTTCTGTCGTATGTGGCCAGTCGCGGCGCACGTATGGCCATTGAGACCTTCTTGCACAAGCGCGGTTACCAGGTCGGCAAGCACTATCTAATGTCAGCCTAAGGGTAAGGAACGTTTTTTTCACATTTATCGGTCTCACCGCTCCCCGAAAATATCGTTGAGACGAACTTGCGGCGGATGCTGCGAGCGATTACACTAGTACCGGTACCAGCCGAAACGAATCAGGCGGTCCGTTGCCATACGTGCGAGGAGGAAAGCTGTGACACTACAAGTGGAAGGCGCCCCGAATGAAGAGTTGGTCCGTTCACCCGCCGCCGCCGCCGTGAGTCGCATGGCCGTAGAGGCCCAGCTATTGATGGCCCATTTCGAGTACCGGGTCCCGCTTGAGGTTCCCGAGCACTGGCTGCCTGCCGAACGCCCCGACCTGGGTCGGCCCGGTGAATGGCTTCAGGGCAGCCTGACAGAGAATAAATACACATCCTTTCGCAGTGACATGTTGATCGCCAGTTTTCATCCCGGCCATCGCGCCAAGTGGACCACCCATGAGCTTTGCCACGGTCTGATCGGCTTCGCCTGGAAACCTGGGGCCACACCGTTTTTCCATGCGCTTGCCGCCCGTTTGTCCGAGTTATTACCCGTAGCGCTGTACTACTTTTTTGATGAAGTGCAACTGCGCCGCTGTTCCGAGCACCAGGGTGGTGGCCCCCTGTTCGCGGTGCATTGTCCGGCCTGCGAACTGGCTGCCCGATCTGGGCCGGATCCCCAAGCAGCCCATGCCGAGCGTTTCTCCGCAGAGGGCAAAGCCTTTGTTGCCCGTGAGTTAGACGCGATCGCCCGTTCCCGCAGCCTGGCCAGACCCGTTTCGTCACCCTGGGCCAACCTGGATCTATGCAGCGATGGGCTTGCCTACGCGGCCTCTCAGTCCCTGCGCCTGGCCTCTCCCGAGTTTGCCCGCTACATGGAACTTTTTTTCCCTTCGGGTTGCGGTCGACACGAGAGCCTTGAGGCCTTGGAGGCGCGCGTGCGCGAAGTGATGGGAGGAATCTGCGATGGCACTGATGTAACCACCCTGGGAGACGGTCGTTGGCGTTGGGTTGCCCAAGATTTGGGCTGGCGGTTGCTAAAGATTGCGGCCCTGTCTGATCGCGAGCTTGCCGTCTGCTTAGACCCCCTCATCGAAGGGTTGGCTGCGGATCCCAGCGAGACCACGGTTCGCCGACTCATGCTCGATTACCAAGCGCTTCACGAAGAGTTTGTAACGGTCGAGCCCGACGAATTGTTCTCGGTGGGTTATGCACTACCTGGCCGCTCGGGACGTTCGGTGCGCCAGATTGGAGAGGGCATCGCTTCGGCCTGCCCCACGTCCTGGGACTGCCTGGGTCAGCAGGGGGAAGCTCAGCGCACGGACCTGGTGGAACTTTTTAGTAAGAGCGATATCTCCGAGCGAAGGCCGTTGGGACTTCGTTTCTCGGATTGGCTAACGCAAACCCAAGCGGGAGATGCAGCGCAGATCGCCATTGTTGAAGCAGCGGTCGCGCATGCGCCCCGAGCAGATGCAACCACCCTGACCTTGGGTGTTGGCCATGGGTCAAGCGACCGTTTACGTCTCGACCCGGCGGTGCGCATTCTGCGCACCAGTCCGAAGGTCTCCTACGCGTTAGGACTCGTCGAGGAACTAGAAGCGAGTGATGAACCGATCTGGCTGGCTATTCGGCGCGATGTGGCAGGCGACGTGGCCATGCTGCAGTTGTCTGATGATCTGGGTTCAGCACTGGCCAAACTGGAAAAAGGGCCCATCGCCCGCGACGCCTTAGGCCTCGACCATGACCTGTTAGGTGTCCTGGAAAGGGCCAACCTGGTGGCGCCCACGGGCTGGTTGGCCTAGCCGGCTTGGCTACCTGACAGTTCACCCAGCACAACGCCCGGTCATGAAACAGGGCTGTCTCCGAGGCTGGCATGACGCCCTGATTTCGTGAACGGGGTTGTCACCGAGGCTAGGAGTGCGCCCTTCTACCAAAGCAGGGTCCACCCCGAGGCTAGGAGTACGCCCTTCTACCAGAGCAGGGTCCACTCGGAGGCTCGGAGTGCGCCCTTCTACCAGAGCAGGGTCCACTCGGAGGCTAGGAGTGCGCCCTTCTACCAGAGCAGGGTCCACTCGGA
>Ga0316189_10005004_pt1 | contig 12694 bp, 13 predicted proteins | sample LowCovwburrow_MG_FD_204930 | JGI IMG/M metagenome (GOLD analysis project Ga0316189, IMG submission 204930) | Coastal sediment microbial communities from Maine, United States - Lowes Cove worm burrow | ecosystem: Environmental > Aquatic > Marine > Coastal > Sediment | place: USA: Maine... | reverse complement strand
CCAGGCCCCATTCGTCGCGACAAGGAGCGTATTTCTTTCCCTCAACTCCCCCGCGATGAAGCCGATGTTATTAAAGTCCGTGAATCTAAACGGGCAGGGAAATCATTTGCGCCTATACTAGCGTTGACAATCGGGGTTTTGGCGTTAAAATGAATGCACTAAAACGGAGCGGCTCGGCGCTCACATGGGGTTTTTAATGCGATTTTTTGTTCTCTCTCTTGCCTTTCTTACGACGGTGGTTCTTTTCCAAACGCGAGTCACTCCCGAAACCAACCAGCCGGCTTTTCCACTGGAAGCAGCAAACATCACTCCGAACGAACCGCTACCGGCGGTCTGTTTTAGTCCAGACACCCCTCAAAGTTATGTGGATCAGGTCAATGGCCTGTTGCCTCAACCTCCTGAAGGTTTCCGATTCGGCAGTCGCTGGTCAACCACGGCCACCGATGGCGGGGGCCTGAATCAGGGCGACCCGACCGTGATCACCTGGGGTCTGGTGGACGACGGTTTAAGTATTCCCGGCGCCATCGGTGAGCCCGTCGCGCCCAGTAACCTGCGCGCCCGACTGAACGAAATCTACCCAGGCGGCGAAGCAGAATGGTTCCCCATTTTTGAGCAGATTTGGGATGAGTGGGCCAGCTTCATCGGGGTGACCTACGTGTACGAACCCAACGACGACGGAGCCCCCATCTTCGATTCGCCCGGCGTGGTGGGCGTGCGCCCCGATGTGCGTATCGGCGGACACTTGATCGACGGCAATAGTGGCGTTCTCGCCTACAATTTTTTCCCCAATAACGGCGACATGGTGCTCGATACAGCCGATAATTTCTTCGAAAATCTCACCATGCAATCCTTAGGCATGCGCAACGTTCTCGCCCATGAACATGGTCATGGCATGGGTATCAGACACGTCTGCCCGGTCCAGCAAACCAAGTTAATGGAACCCTTTGTCAGCTTTGCCTTTGACGGCCCGCAGCACGACGATGTCTTAACCTCCAACCGTCTTTATGGAGACCGCGAGGAACCCAATGATATTGCTGCTGATGCAACCGATCTGGGCATGTTGGGCGAAGTACCTACTGAGATCAACACGCTCAGTATCGACGACGCTGCCGATCCCGACTTTTTTGCCATCGACTTGGAGGCTGGGGCGATGGTAAGTGCAACCCTTACACCCGTCGGTTTTACCTATTTGGAAGGCCAGCAGAACCCCGACGGTACCTGTACGGCAGGTACAAATTTTAACTCGCTCGTTTTTAGCGATCTTGGCTTTGATCTGGTGGACAGAAATGGCACCAGCGTACTGACCAGTGTGGACGTCAACGGCCCGGGTGGCGTGGAAACCCTGACCGATTTCTCGGTTGGCTCGGCCGGCACCTACTACCTCCGCGTTTTCGGTGATGCCAATCAGGTTCAACTCTACAACCTGCAGGCCTCCGCTGAGGCGGTGCTCGTTCCGGTATGCGTGTACGAGGAACTGCTGGCCGCTTGGAACGCTACGTCGCAGCCGTGTCTGCTCGGCAACGTTCCCAGTGTTCTCGACCTTGTGGCTGCCTTGGATTAAAGTGATTGGGAACGGCTCAGCATTCTGGGCCGTTCCTGCATTTTTAAGTGGGTTCACAAGGGTTGAAAAGCGAAGCTGTAGCTGGGCTGTTTGCTGTCAACGAGACCAACCTTGAGATCAGCCGACTCCAGGCACGGCCATTCTTTGCCAGGTCTGGAGGGTGAGATGTCTTCAATGAGTGGTTTTCATTCGCAACCCAGCCGCTTCATACCGAGGTCTTCAGTGCTGGCGCGCCAAAGACGCTTACCGCTCTTGCTTAATCCGTGACCTCTATGACGCGCAGTCCCTGATCGCGCAAGGCCTGGCTTTCTTCGGCCGGTGCATAACCTATGAAACCCGGATTGCGCCGTACATATACCACCACCAGGGCCCAATCGCGGACGGTCAGCGGCTCACGTGCGCCACCCTTGAGCTTCTGCTGCAACCAATAATCGGCCACATCGCTGGCTGGTCCCAGCACTTTTCGATCGAAACCGGTTCGCACTGCACTGTCACGCGCGAGTTGAATGGGTTGCAGACGCATGCCTTTCCAACGATCCAACCTGCCGAAGTAAATCTGCTTCAGCTGGAATTGGGTCAGCCGTACGACAGGGGTTTCCGTGGAAGTAAATACCACATAATCAGCCGCCGCTAAAGGGCAGGCGAAGAAGAGGACAAGCAGGTACTTCAAAAAACGAACCCCGTCCAAAGCGCCCATCGCTCGAAGTCATCGCCCAGGCGGTCTTCCCTTTGATTGACGGAGATCTCCCCACGGAACTTCCAGTGGTCTGAGGGCTGCCATCCCAGAGTCATGGTATGGATCTGGTGGTTTGTTCCTTGCTGACGCCGTTCGTCATCGCCGTAGTCGTAGCGATAATTGGCGTACCATTGAGGTGTAAATCGGTATTTTAATTTGGCGTAAAACGCGCGTGCACTGACATCTTCACGGCGTTCCAGAGTCAGGTACTCGGCGCGTAGCAGAAAACGATCAGCGGCGAATCGCGTTTCAAAATAAGGCATCCAGCCCGTTGCATTGGCCTTGCCACCCTCGCTCTGGCTGTAATTGTAGAGCGATAGGCCAATTTTGAAACGATCACTGTGGAGGTAGTTCAGGTCGCCACCCAAGGCCCGGGCCTCATGTAGGGTCTGGCGGTTGTCGATCTCCTCTTCAACCCCACCCACCAATAGCGTGTAGCTCCATTCACCGTGGGCCGTTACCCTTGTACCTAAAAACTCCAAGCCATTGGTTTTATTGGGAATGTACCCGTTGTCTTCCATGATGGGGCTGTTGATGGTATCCACCGTGATCGCCCAGTGAATGGGTTTCCAGATGCCCGCCGGCGAATAGACCCTACCCAACCGCAGCCGAAAAGCGGCCGAGTATCGATACTCGATAAAAGCGCGATCCACAGTCAATTCGTCGCTCTCTCCCCCATCAAAAGTGATGTCGCGCGAGTATTCGGCCAGTAGGAAATACAGCCAGCGTTCGGAGATACTGCCCTTGACGCCGGCGTAGACATTGCGCACGTTGAAAAACGGAACACTGTCTTCGATCACGTTGTCTTGATAGAGCATGTCGGCCCAAGCAACCCATTCGTAGGTTTTATCTCCCGCCTCGCCATCGCCTGCGTGAACTGATGCGGCCAGCAGCAAAAAAAGATAAACCGGTTTGTGCAAAAACCCCCTCCTGATCGAACTCATTATTACCTGTCTCCTGCCCGTCTGCCAAGTCTTACCAGCAAATCTCATTCTTGCAGTAAAGCCAAGGCCCGGAGTTCTTGTGCAATGAGTGAATGTTGGACGGCGACAAGTAGCCCGGACTTTAGCTCGCGTGAACGAAGAGATGGTGTAGATACACAATAGCTACAAGCTGGGATTGACCGCCCAACCTTTTTGATCCATGGAGTTTACGCAATATGTTGTCAGGACGATAGTACACCAGGCTCCTCGTTCATGCGGGTTAAAACCCACGCTTCTTGTCATCCGCACCACAGCCCATGTCGCTCATTCTCCAAAATATCACACGGACCGGGCCAAAACTCAATGCAATTTTCTAAATCGCCATGGCCGCGAAGATGATTTTTTTGTCATCTTTCCATTAGGTTCAGGTCATGGCCAGGCTGCATAATACAAGCACCCGCATGGTCCTGGCTTTTCAGATCAGGCCCGGCAGGGTAGGGGAGGGCCTTATGAGATGGATCCTGGTAATGGCGCTGGTCGGGAATGTGGCTTACACCGAAACAGTGCGCGAAAAACAGACGAAGATGGGCTCCCCGTTTATTCTGACGGCGGTCCATGAAGATGAGGATCTGGCCAAAGCCGCCATTGCGGCGGCCTGGCAAGAGATCGACCGGCTCGAGGCGATGATTTCCAGCTGGCGCCAAACCTCCGAGACCTCGGCAGTGAATCGGGCGGCGGGTTTGAACCCGGTAGTTGTTTCTCCCGAAACCTATGGGCTCATCAATCGTGCACTGAAGGTCTCGTCCCTTTCCGGCGGCGCTTTTGACATTACTTTTGCCTCGGCTGGCCGATTCTGGGATTTCCGTTCCGGCGAGCTGCCCGATCCGGCTGCCGTTGCTAAAGCCGTCGAGGCCATCGACTACCGCAATGTGCTTTTGGATCCAGATAAACAGACCGTGTTCCTGGTTCAACCCGGAACCCGTATTGGGTTTGGCGCCATCGGCAAGGGTTATGCGGCCAACCGGGCCCTGCGGGTGATGGTTGCCATGGGCATTAAGTCTGCCCTGGTCAATGCGGGCGGGGACCTTGTGGCCACGGGGGTTCAGGAGGACGGCGCACCCTGGCAGATTTCCATCCAACACCCACGTGAGCGCAAGCGCCTTCTGGCCCAATTGCGCATCACCGAACAGGCAGTGGTCACCTCGGGTGACTACGAACGTTTCTTCATGGTAGACGGCAAGCGCTACAGTCATATCATCGACCCCCGTACGGGCTACCCGGTGGAAGGCATGCAGAGCGTCACCGTTATCTGTCCGGACGCCGAACTGGCCGATGCGCTGGCCACCACCGTTTTTGTCCTTGGTGCCGAAAAGGGCCTCGAATTGGTGAACCGCTTGAAATCTGTGGATGCCATTGTGGTGGACGCCACGGGCACCGTAACCTATTCGCTCAATATCCATGACCAGATCATGGATGGACCTGTCTCCAATACCCAACACACAACTGATAAATAGGAGTTGCTATGAACAAATTAAGACCCTTGATGTTGCTTATCCTGGTATCGGCTTTCGTCGGCTGCGGCCCGGTGAAACCCTGGGAGAAAGAGCAATTGTCATTAGAACCCATGAATGTGAGCGATTGTCCCATTCATCGCTTTGAGCGCAACGTGGAAGTCTACCGGGAAGGCGCGGTGGGCGGCAACGGTGGTAAGTCTGGAGGGGGTTGCGGATGTTCCTGAAGACAGCTATACCTTTCCTTTTGTTGAGTTCCTGTCTCCTGGCCCAAGAGGAGCAAGGACGCCTGGAACTTGATTTTCTGGGTTCCTACTATGACCAGAGTGGCGAGCACAGCCCTGTCAACGGCGGCAACGGCAGTGAAGAACTGACCTCGGCCTCACCCGTGATCGCGGTCCGCTTCACCAACCGAAACGACTGGAAGTTTTCGGCCAATTTAGGCTTTGACAGCATTACCAGCGCATCCATCGATTCCATGGATGAGAACGCCGGACCCGGTCATAACGTGAGTGGCGCCTCTGGCCAGGATACGCGCGCTTTTCTGGCACTGAGCGCCGAGAAACGTTTTGGCAACCAGACCTGGGGCACCAACCTGGGATTCTCGAACGAATACGACTACCACTCGCTGTATGCAGGCTTCAACTGGGCCCTTGACTTCAACGAGCGCAACACAACCCTGGGTCTGGCTTTAACCCATTACAGCGACACCGTCGACCAATACGATATTAACGGCGTGAATCAAGGTGAGGAAGACCGTACCACCACCGACCTTTCGGTTACACTGTCCCAGGTGCTGGGCCGTAGAACCGTTATGACTGCAGAATTGTTCGCTTCAGATCAATCCGGATTCCTGTCCTCACCGTTCCAGGAAGTCATCCTCAGCGACGGCACACATGTAGCCGAAAAGTTACCTGACGCCAGGTTGCGTACGGGCCTTCGACTGAGCCTCAACCAGGCATGGTCAGCGGCATTCGTGACCCGTTTTTATTACAGATACTACACCGACGACATTGGCATTGACGCCCATAGTTTGGAAATAGAGCCTCATTTTCGTCTGCCCACTGGACGCAAGACTTGGCTTTATCCCATTTTGCGCTATCATACACAGACTGGCAGCGACCACTACGGTCTACCCAACAGCTTTAACCCCGCAGATCCATTCTACACGGCTGACCGTGATCTGAGCGAGTTCACGAGCACCAAACTGGGGCTGGGCTTGAATATGGGCTTGAGTGGCGGTCACTTGCGCAGCCTCAACGTACGGCTTTCCCATTATGAACGTGATGAAGGTTTAAGCGCCTTTACGCTCAGCTTCGGTTTCGGATGGTCTTTCCTATGATACAACTCATGCTAATCAGTCTCTTGATACTTGGCCCGGCAGAAACCTTGGACCAGCAGGGTCGTTCCCACGACCCTGCCAAACCCGGCGCGGAACTCACCGTGCTCGATTTCGCCGCGAGTTGGTGCAAACCCTGCTGGAAGGCCCTGCCTAAATTGCAAGAGCTTGCAAAGCAACAACCCGAACTCAACATATTGGTACTCAGCCAGGACGAACGGGTTGCGGGTCGCGACCGCCTGGTGAAGCGTTTGGGCCTGACCGTGCCAGTGGTCTGGGATCAAGGTCACCAATGGGCCAGGCGTTATGAACCCGAGGGCATGCCCGCCACCATGATCGTAGATGCTAAGGGCGAAGTGCTCTACCGTCACAAAGGCTCCAATCCCAAAGACTGGCAAACCTTTCTCAACAAACTGGCGGCCCTGAGCGCCCGTAAAGGAACGGACTAATGCGTTTATTGATTGTCGAGGATGACGATACCACGGCTGACTTTGTGAGCCGTGGCCTAACCGAAGCGGGTTATGCCGTGGACCGCGTGGACAATGGAGAAGATGGCCTGGTCTACGGATTAAATACCTTCTACGATCTCATTATCCTCGACATCATGTTGCCCCGCCGCAATGGCCTTGAAGTATTGCAGGAGTGGCGTCAGCGCAAGATCAAGACGCCGGTTCTGGTGCTCAGCGCCAAGATGGAAGTGGGCGATCGGGTTCGCGGCCTGCACAAGGGCGGTGATGATTACCTCACCAAACCCTTTGCCTTCGCCGAGCTACTGGCCCGGGTGCAGGCCCTGTTGCGCCGTCGAAACGACGAATTCGTAGAGGCCTCCACCCTGCACGTGGGCGACCTGACGCTTAATTTACACACCCGGGAAGCCGACCGTGACGGGCAGGCCATTCCTCTGCAAAACAAGGAGTTCGAGCTACTGGAATATTTGATGCGCAATGCCGGCATGGTGGTCTCAAAAACCATGATCATTGAGCATGTCTGGAACTACAACTTCGACCCGGCTACCAATATTGTCGAGGCCCGCATTTACAACTTGCGCGAGAAGATCGACAAACCTTTTGAGAAAAAGATGATCGCCACTCTTCGGGGTGCCGGTTATACGTTGCGGGAGTGAGTGGTGTTGTTCTCTCGCCTGCCCGGTTTTCGTTCGATCGGGTTCCGCATTGTCTTTTTGAACCTGGCGGTGTTTCTGACCACCTGCCTGGCTTTTTTCTTTGTCATTGATCGGATCCTACACCGAACCTTGATCGACCGCATCGACGCCGACCTTGAGTCGGAAATCCTGATCATCACCTCACGTTTGGACGAGGCCGGTGCCAACGGTGACCTGACCGTATTTGAGGCTGAGCTGGTGCGTTTTAGTCGGGCCCACGGCATTGCGCGCAGCTGTTTTCGCCTGCTGGACCCGGACGGCACGGAGTTGGTGGCCTCTGACCTCACCTTCTGGCCCGGTCTACCCGACCAGCTTACGCAACCCGAGCGCCTTCTGGGCCCGCTTTCCTGGCAGACGGCTGCACTGAAGCCGGGGCCGGCCCGCTTGATTACTTATCGGTTCCCCGAAGGGCGTCGCCTGCAGGTCGGGTTCGATCTGGCCGAGGTGACTGTCATCCGCCAGCGGACCCGCCGCCTGGTTGGCTGGGGCGTGGCTGCGGTCATGATGTTTACCGCTGTTCTCTCCTGGTTGGTCACCTACCAGGGTTTGGGCGGGATCCGCGTTATCGATCGTGCCGCCTCAGCGATTCGGGAACAGGGTGATTTGGAAGTCCGCGTTCCGCGCAATACGGGTTCCCTGGAGACCGATCGTCTGGGCAGTACCTTTAACGGCATGCTCGATCATATCGGAACCCTGATGGACAACCTGCGCCATGTCATGGACAACATCGCCCATGACATTAAAACCCCGGTGACGCGTATGCGCGGCGTGGCCGAGGCCGAGTTGCGTCGTGGAGAAGAGCAACCCATGGAACTCTCTGGCCGTGTGGTTGAAGAGTGTGACCGCATCCTCAACCTGGTCAATACCTTGCTGACCATTACGGCCACAGAGAGTGGGCTGTACCGCTGGGAGATCGAAGAACTGGACCTGGTTGAACTGGTTCGCGAGGGCTGTGAATTGTTTGGTCCGTTGCTCGAAGCCAAACAGTTGGACCTGGAGCTGGAATTGCCTGATTCCATGAACGTTGCCAGCGATGGCCGGGTGATGCAGCGCGTGGTGGCCAACCTGGTCGACAACGCAATCAAGTACTCTCAGGAAGGTGGCCGAATTCGCGTGAGGCTTGCCCGCGTTGAAGATATCGCCGTTTTGTCGGTGGCTGACAGGGGGATCGGCATCGCCGCCAATGAAACAGAGCGGGTTTTTGGGCGCTTCTACCGTTCCGATCGCAGTCGAACTCTGCCAGGCAGTGGCTTGGGACTCTCCTTCTGCAAGGCTGCCATGGAAGGATTGGGCGGGGGCATTACCTGTACGCGTCGTGAGCGGGGCGGTACCTGCTTTTCACTGAATCTTCCCCTGCGCCGCCTGGCGGGGAATGGTCAACTGCCCGCCTAGCGCCATGGCCGGGAAGCCCGCTTCAAGCTCTTTTGAAGCGGGGATCGCAAGATCCCCGCAATAGAATGTTAAGCCAGACGTTTACGACGCATGAAGTAAACACCGGCCAGAGCCAGTACTGCAAGCATCACGGTCATGCCGAAGGGGCCAAGAACGGGTACGGAATTACCTGCTGTGGCGAAGGCGCCAACCCACTCACCCAGAGGGTCGTTCACATTCAAAGGAGTCGCGGCGCCCGTTGCCAGGTTGATGGAAGCAAAGGTGTTGGTGCCGCCGCCGGTGTAGATCCAGGCATAGAGCGTGCCGTCACTTCTGTCGAAATTCATGCCCTGTGCGAAGTTCGCATCAAGGCCTGTGGGTCCGATGGCGGCGCCCACACCGGTATTCTTGTTGATGCTGATGATCTCATCGGTGCCGATGTCATGGCCGTAGATGGCACCGGTGGTGGGGTGAATCGCGATGTCGATCACCAGGGTGAAGCCAATGTCGCCGACGGTGGTGGCCACGCCGCTGCCCAACAGGTCAACCGTGTAAAGGATAGAAGTGCCGCCTGCGATTTCACTGAAATACCAGGTGCTGGTGGTGGGGTCATAGGCCAGACCGGAGGGCGTGCCGCCCATGGTGCCTGTTAGGGTTCCGATTGGGTTCCAGGAGCCGTTGGTCACATCAATTCGGCCGATGACCTGTGTATCGAACTCGACACCGTACATGTTATCGCCGGTGGCATCGGTGTCAACGGCGAAAACGCTGTTGGTGAAGGCGCCGAGGTTGTTATTGTTGGAAATGTCAGGAATGATGAAGCTAAAGAAAGCATCGTTGTTGCGCAGGTCGATCATGTAGCCCGTATCACCTGGAAGAAGGTTGTTGCCGGTGGCACGCATGTCTAACTGGCCCAAGCATTGGGCGGCGTACCAGGAGGGTTCTGCCAGCGGGCTGTTGGCATAATCGCTACAGTTGTTGTCGGTGGTTTGATCATCTTTCTGGGCCAGCGCCAAAGGGCTGACGAGAAGAAACAGAACGATCATATTTTTGAAAAAACTACTCAATTGAATTCTCCCATTCCATGTCTATTTACGAATCACATTTAAGTCGGAGGTGTGTGGAGGGTGCCGCCTTGAAAATCCGTGCCAGTGCCGATGAATGCAAAATAAGGCAACGAGTAGCTCGGGTTCAAGTAAGGCTGCAACTCAGTAGTCTGATTTATAGAACATCCCTCTTCAAAAAGCAATATTCTTTTGCCGGAAAGGGGACCTCAGTTAAGTAGGGCCGCCTGGGCATGCTTTATTTTTATACGCGTTCACAAACCTGCGCCAGTTAGAGGCCTGCTGGTTTCACCCGTGCAGCCTTGGAGGTTCGCTGCGCTTGCTCCGAGATGCGTTGCTGAATAATTCGGTAAGGGATAATGCGCCGCATTTCCTCAAAGGTGGTGATCCCCGCTTCTATTTTCACGAGCGTATCTTCGAATAGCGAAAGGCAGCCGCTGCGGCGCACATCCGCACTGATTTGATGGATCGGCACTTCTGATGCGATTAGATCGGCCCGCACCCCATTGTTGACAAACAACTCGAAGACACCCGTCCGTCCACGGTAGCCGTGGTGATTGCATTTCTTGCAACCCGTTCCATGAAAGAGTGGGAATTCTCGACCCATGCTTTCGAAGACCTGGTCGGCAAAGAAGTCGGCCCCCACAGAGGCGCGACATTTCTCGCAGATCTTCCGCGCCAGTCGCTGGGAAAGAGAACCAAGTAGTGAATTGGCGATCAATGAGGCCTCGATCCCCAGGGTCAGCAGTCGGGAGACGGCGCCGATGGCGTCGTTGGCGTGCAGGGTGCTCAATACCAGGTGTCCGGTTTGGGCGGCGCGAACCCCCAACTGGGCGGTCTCGTCATCGCGAATCTCCCCGATCATGATGACGTCCGGGTCCTGACGCAGAAAACTTCGTGCATAATCGGCGAAACCCATGCGCGCGCTCACCTGCTTCTGGTTGATCTTGGGGAACAGGTACTCAATGGGATCCTCAACTGTCAGAATTTTTTTGCGGTTGCTGTTGAGTTCTTGTAACCCGGCATAGAGGGTGGTTGTCTTGCCGCAACCCGTGGGTCCGGTCACCAACAGCAAACCTTCCGGGTTCTTGAGCAAGCCGTAGAAATCACTGAGGATCTCTTCGTTCATACCCATATGGCCGAGTCCAATCAATGGCTGTGCACTGTCGAGGATGCGCAGAACGGCGTCCTCGCCAAAGGGGCCTGGCAGAATGGACAGACGAAAGTCGATGCTGCGACTGTCGCCACCCTTTTCGTAATTGGCATAGACCCGACCATCCTGAGCCCGTCGCTTTTCGGCGATATCGAGCTTGGCGAGTATTTTCAAGCGGGTAATGAACTGCAACATGTTCTGTTTGTTCAAGGGGTTATTTATTTGATGAAGGATGCCGTCGATACGAAAGCGAACGTCGATATCGTCTTCATAACACTCCACATGAACATCCCCGGCCCCAAGTGAGATGGCCTGGCCCAACAGGTCGCGAATATGTCGATCGGCCTTGTTGTCTGGGTCGAAAGAGACCCGTTCAACCGGGCCCAGGGTAAGCCGAAAACGGTCCCTGATGCGGCCCTTACCAAAACCGATGTCGAGGGCCTTGTGGATTTCATAAGCATTGAGTCGCACGGGCTCAATCTCGCGCTTGAGTACCTTGGTGATACGGTGAATGAGTTCACTCTCCTCCGTATCGAGCATGGCCACGATGACCTTGTCCTTACTGGTTTGGTCCACGGTATTCAGGATGACCGTGTGGTTCTGAATACAGAACGAGTAGCCCAGAAGCTGAACCGTTTCGGGATCAATGGTAAACAGGTCCAATTCAACAAACGGTTCAATCTTGCGCGGGTTTTGGTTGGGCAAGGCATTCTCCATATCCATGTGCGATCATGCCAAGATGCTTAATCCAGACGAAACCTCTTCAAAAGGAAGAAGGAGCTGCCCAGGTAGGGGACCAGTAACACGAGCAGAAACCAGTGCCAACGCCGGTTCTTGATTTCGGGTGTTGCGTGCCATTTCAAAAGGGCAACCACGTCCAGGGTCACGGCAAGCGAAGCCACAAAAATGGCGATGGCCTTGGGCGGCATGCCGACCTGAGACACGGCAAAAATGAGCATGGCCACGGGAAAAAGGATGGCGGTTACGAACAACATGGCAAAGACAAGCGGCATGATCATGGTCATTTTTTTGAATTTACTCTCGCTCATGGCTCCCTCGCCCCATAACGGGTCCCTTACTCTAGCAGTGACAGCGCGAACCTTCAAGGGTCGGGTTCACGAACCCGCCCCCTGTTTTTTGCGTTTATTGAAGAGTGGAACTCTTTTTCGCGTTAATTGGGAACCAAACGACGACTTCGGGGTTTTGCTGGTAGGAGCGACAAATTGACGTTGACACTACAACAAACAAGCAACCCGATCCCCGTCGATTGTGCGGCCCAACCCATTGGCGGCCTCAACCCCCAGGGCGGTGTCCGAAACCGTGGCCCAGATGGTCGATGAAACCACGACCATCAGTGCTGGCAAGCTGAGTTATGTACGGGTTCCGGACAGCAATAAGTTAGTCGAATTTGAGCGCCGCATGGAGCGTCTGGAAAAAGCCCTAAAAGAATGTCAAAAAGACGAATGACCCGCCTGAGGCGGGTGCCGCAAGGGAATGCCAGCCCCCGCTTCAAGTTCAAAAGCTGCTGTCATCGTGAACGGATGGGCTGCGCCCGAGTGACACAATTCCCCAAATTAAATTGTGGGTTTGAGGCCTGAACCCTGTTCCGCCTGGACCTGAACTGACTTTTAGCAAAGCCTCAATGAAAAGGAAGAGTATCGTCCTAATCATTGGCAACACCGATAAGTTGTGAATTTTCTTAAGGCGATTTTTCAGATTAGACCATGAACAGGTCAGTAGGGGCAACGAGTAAACAAGCAGGTAGGTCGAATGTAGCATAACCCGCCGGGTTGTGTGAGGCTGAGAAGTAGGCGGTCTGGTTCAAAAAGGAACCAGGCAAGATAGAAGCAACCATTACTGATAACAATGAAGGG
>Ga0316189_10005003_pt1 | contig 12694 bp, 7 predicted proteins | sample LowCovwburrow_MG_FD_204930 | JGI IMG/M metagenome (GOLD analysis project Ga0316189, IMG submission 204930) | Coastal sediment microbial communities from Maine, United States - Lowes Cove worm burrow | ecosystem: Environmental > Aquatic > Marine > Coastal > Sediment | place: USA: Maine... | reverse complement strand
CGTTAGATTGCTCAGGAGCAACTTTTGGAGTTTCCTTTGGCGTTTCTTTTACAGTTTCTTTAGGTTCTACTTTAGCAGGAGCTGGTTGTGAACCTCTGTTTTCTATATAATCTAGAATATCGGTTTTAGTCACACGACCATCTTTTCCTGTACCAGGAATTCCATCCAATTCAGATTGAGAAATCTCTTCTTGCTTTGCTATGTTTCTTACTAATGGTGAATAAAAACGTTCACCCGAACTTATTATCGGCGCAGCAGCCTCTTGAGCTACGGCAACAGTTTGTGCAACTTGCGCTACAGCAGCTGTATCTTGAGTAGTTTCTTGTTGTAAAGGTTCAGCCTGAGGAACAGATACTGGAGCGCTATCCTCACCAGAAATTTCAATGACAGCGATAGTTTGACCTACTTCAACCACATCATCTACTTCAAATAGTTTTTCTACCAAAACACCATCTACTTCACTTGGTACTTCACTATCAACTTTATCCGTTGCAATTTCAAAAACTGCTTCATCAGCTTCGATAGTATCACCAACTTCTTTTAACCAAGATGTTATTGTTGCCTCAGCAACACTCTCTCCCATTTTAGGAAGCTTTAGTTCAAATTTTGCCATATCTGTAATCTAGCGTATGTAATCTGTTTGTAAATTGCAAAATTAATAAAAAATCGACAGTATTGCTGAGAATTTTTAATTATTTGCTGTTTATAAAAATAACCTCTCCTCTACTTTTAGAGCTGTTACTTCCGATGATAAAGTTAGAATTTTTTGGTAGAATTTTAAATGTAGCAGAACAATTTTTAGGTGTATTGGATAAGATTTCGATAATCGACTTAAAATCGAGGTGATTGTTGTCTAAAATATATTCGGTATCATCCTGATAGGTTTCCATTTTTGAAATCATTGTAAAATCTTTTTTTAAGATGTTTTTTAAGGATTCATCTACTTCAGAAGCTATTATCACATAGTGCTTGATGTCATGTTTTACAATTTCCGAAGGGCTAGAAAATAACGATCCTAATTTAATCCCTAACCAAACCAATGCGTTAAAAAATATATTGGACTTAAAATGCTTATCATAAAATATTTGCATTGCACCATAAAAACGCTTGGCATATGTTTTATCTTTTAAAGTACTTTCACCTTTGTAATGTATCACTGATGTTCTACCATAATAAATGCTTTGATAACCTGCTTGTGCAATTTTATAGGACAAATCGATATCTTCTCCGTACATAAAATAGTCTTCATCAAAGCCATTTACTTTAATATATACAGCTTTTGGTATAAGCATAAATGCGCCAGCAAAGACTGAAGTATTTCCTATTTCCTTTTCATCCAGATTAGAGACATAATAAGCTTTTAAAAACCCTAACATTTTTTTAATTGCAACAAAAGGCGTTGGAATATTTCGTTTACTTTCTGCCAGAAATTGGCCTTGACCATCAATTAACCTGCAACCAATTATACCTAAATTTTTCTTTTCTTCTGAAAAAACGAGTAACTTTTTAAATGTATCTTCCGCAACAACAGTATCTGGATTTAAAATACAAATGTATTCGCCTTTGGCCTGAGCTGCACCTATATTATTTCCTTTTGAAAATCCGAAATTCTCATTGTTTTCTATTAGTTTCATCTCAGAAAACACGTCTTTTACCATCTCACAACTACCATCATTAGACAGGTTATCCACAACGATAATTTCAGAATCGATATCAATCAACGCTGCTTCAACACTTTTTAGACAGAGCTCTAAAAAATACCGAACATTATAATTCAATATGATGACTGAAAGTTTCAAATAACGATTATGATTTTAGAGAGGTTTCAAACGGAATCCTGTTAATGATACTTCGACCAAGTGTCACCTCATCTGTATATTCTAGCTCGTTTCCTACTGAAATTCCTCGTGCTATTGTTGATGTTTTTACATCGTATTCTTGAATTTGTTTATAGATATAGAAATTGGTTGTATCACCTTCCATTGTAGATCCTAATGCGAAAATGAGTTCTTTAATGGTTCCACTTTTTACCTTTTCAACTAGTGATTGAATATTTAATTCATTAGGACCAATACCATCCATAGGAGAAATTTTTCCGCCTAAAACATGATACAAGCCTCTAAAGGAACTCGTGTTCTCTATGGCCATGACATCTCTAATATCTTCAACAACACAAACGATGTCTTCTACTCGATTTGGATTCGCACAAATCTCACAAATAGATGTATCACTAATATTATGACAGCTTTCACAGAGTTTTATTTCGGTGCGCATTGTGCTCAATGCCTTTGTGAAATCTAAAGTTTGCTCTTTAGGCTGACGTAACAAATGCAACACCAAACGTAACGCTGTGCGTTTACCAATACCTGGTAATTGTGACATTTCACTCACAGCATTTTGCAGTAATTTTGAAGAAAATTCCATAGTTGCGAATTTACAATTTGTGAAGCAATTTTAATGGCTTTCAATAAAAAAACCACTACTTATATCACGCAATGTGATGCTGTGTAGCGGTTTTTAAATTATGTTTTAGATTTTTATCTGATCATCAACTTTTTAGTGACGACACCATTTAAGTTATTCATCTTAACAAAATATAATCCTGAAGCATAGTTTGAAACATCAATTTGAACAGGTTCATTTAAGTTTTGATCTTTAGAAAAATACATTAATTTCCCGAGTGCATTATAAATTCTAACTGATACTTGATCTGCTTTATCCCATTGTAAAGTCACTTCTTTAGACGCTGGATTAGGATACATTGTGATGTTAGTTAATTCAAATTCATCCACACTTAATGTCGTATCAAATGCCGCGGAAGTCCATAGTCCACGACCATATGTTGCTGCATAAATTTGGTTGTTTGCCGTATTGATTTCTAATTCGGAAATGATCACATTTGGCAATCCATTACTAAATGGTTGCCAATCGGTAAACGTATTATCAATATAGTATATACCATAGTTCATACCAATATACAAACCATCTTGACCATTATCATCCCAGACTAAAGCTTGCGCGCTGAAGTTTGGCAAATTAAATTTATAGGATAACCAAGAGCTCCCTCCATCATCAGACACATATACTTTTTGAGAACCTGTTGTTGCTATGGCGACTTTATTAGGATTTGAAGGGTGTATCGCTACAGAATTTATAAAACCTGAAAATCCAGTTAGTGATGTCCAATTCGGATTAACTCCTACAGCGTCATTCATATAAAGTTGTGAACCTCTTGCTGCGTATTGCACATTCCCATTAGAAGGTGCTATTTTTAAGTGATTTAAATTTCCTCCGAAATTTTGAGATACAGATGTCCAAGAATCGCCTCCATCTTCAGATTTATAAACCCGGTCATAGCCTGAATAAATTGTATTTGAATTTATTGGATCTTGTTCAAAAGGTGTAATCCAATTTCCAGATTTACCGTCTGGAGTATCAATATAAGAAATACCAGAACCTCCATTAAAAGATTTGTATAGACTTCCAAATTGTGATGTTCCGTATATGATACTAGAATTGTTTTTATCAACAAAACCTTCCATACCATCAGCACCTATCCAATCGGTCCAGTTTCCGTTGGTATCCATAACTGAACTTCCGTTATCTTGAGAACCACCTGTTACAATCACAGGATCGGTTTGGCTAATTCCAATTTTATAAAACTGTCTAATCCCCATACCAGCAGTTAAATCTTTGTAGTAACTCGTATTAACTACGGTAGGATTTTCGGCAACAAATAATCCACCATCAGAGCCAACATATAATTTATCATTGACGAATTTTAGGATATCTACATCAGCGTGACAGTAACCTATGTTTAGATTGTTTGAATTTTGAGGTGTCCATTGTGATGTTGACGTAAAGCTAAAACCGCCATTTGTTGATCTCCAAGTATTAACACCAGCGATATGTACATCATTTACATCATTTGGATTTACTGCAATATCCATATCTCTTGGAGCTTGCCCTACACCAATATCATTTGGATCTTGAGGGTTTGAACTATATCCAAAATAGTTTTTACCACTATGATTAAGTGTCGTGAACGATTGAGCAGAATTTTGCGATTTATATAATTTCCCGAATGCACCACCATTAGCTTCTAAAACATATACTATTTCAGGATTAGCCGCTGAAACGCCAATCATCTTTGCACCACTATCAAAACCAGGAAGACCAGTCCAGTTCGCACCAGAGTTCGTTGAAACAAAAACATCAGTACCTGATGCATAGATTGTACTATACAAACCATCTGGTTTAAACTCTACGTCATAACCTGTTGGAATTACAGGTAAAAGCTTACTCCAACTTACGCCTGCATCTATAGACTTATAAAGACCTCCATATTGAGCAGAGCAGTACATTTTATTGGTATTTGTAGGATCAATAAGAATTTTATTTACATTACCTGATCCTGTATCTGCGAGAACATTCCATGTTGCTCCGCTATCTGTAGATTTAAAAATAATACCACTTGTAGATCCCCAAAAATAGGTTGTGTTTACAACGGGATCAATAGTTAATGACGATACATTAAGATTTGATAAATCGTCGGTTAAAACCGTCCAGCTTAAACCACCATCTATAGATCTCCAAACACCACCAGTATCCGCTCCAGCAATGATATGCATCGGGTTTGCCTCTTCAACAGCGATAGATGTAATACGACCTACTCCAGGATTCCAACCACTAGTTGCATTCCATGATGTTGGACCTAAATCCTCCCATGCACCAACAACGATTCTCGACGAAGCGAAATTTTCATTGACATAACTATTATAGCGTTCTAGCTCATTGAAATAAAACTCTGGAGATTTTAGCAGTCCGTTTTCGTCCATATTACGTAGCGCTTGATATTCCCAACGTTTATATGGCTTATAGCCTTTTCCTCTTTCGGTTCCAACTTGCGCAAAATGAGTTTCGGCAGCTGCTTGAATTTCGGAAACAGTGTAGGTGCCTTGCGCAATCATTTGTCTGTATTCTTGTGCCGAAGATGTCATGACGAATAGAAGTACTACAAATAGAAGGCAATAATTTTTCATTCTTTAAGGATTTCAAAATAGAAAATAATTTTAAATAAAAATTATCGGTCTAAATCAATTATAACCGACAACTTTATTATTAATTACTTAATATTGTTTGATTTTTATACGAAAATAAGGTTTTTCGTATAAAAATCTGTTAAAATCCAAATTATGTCGACGAACGCCATCATTTTACTCATTCTAGCCTATTTTGGTGTCCTAATTTTAATTTCCTATTTTACTGGAAAAGAAGACTCCAACGACGCTTTTTTTAAAGCCAATAAATCCGCTCCATGGTATTTAGTGGCTTTTGGTATGATTGGAGCATCCTTATCTGGTGTGACATTTATTTCGGTTCCTGGCGCGGTTGAAACCAAACAATTTGGCTATTTACAAGTCGTTTTAGGTTACTTTTTTGGCTATCTTATTATAGCCTATGTCTTGTTACCTCTGTATTACAAAATGAATTTGACGTCGATCTATACGTATCTCAAAGAACGTTTTGGAAATACAAGTTATAAAACAGGCTCAATTGCTTTTTTGATTTCCCGTACCGTTGGCGCTGCATTTAGATTGTTTTTAGTTGCCAAAGTATTGCAATTATTAGTTTTTGATAGTTTTAATATCCCATTTCCAGTGACTGTAATTATTACCGTTGCACTCATTTGGCTCTACACTTTTAAGGGTGGCATAAAGACTATAATTTTTACAGATACCTTGCAAACCCTGTTTATGCTGATATCTGTTGTAGTAACTATTTCGTTTTTAGCTTCGGCTTTAGATTTGAATAGCATTTCTGACATTTATACGAATGTCAAGGACAATGCGCTGAGTAAAACATTCTTTTTTGATGATGTTAATAATGCACAATACTTCTGGAAAAGTTTTCTTGCTGGAATTTTTATAACGATTACAATGACAGGCTTAGATCAGGATATGATGCAAAAAAACTTGACCTGTAAAAATCTAAAAGAGGCTCAAAAAAATATGGTGAGTTTTAGTGTTATTATCGTATTCGTGAACATTCTTTTTTTAGCCTTAGGATTACTTCTTACGCAGTATGCAGAACAACATGGTATTACGGCAAAAAAAGATGATTTATTTCCTACAATTGCCATGCTTCCAGAAATTGGTGTCGTGACCTCAGCCTTCTTTTTATTGGGATTAATTGCGGCTGCTTACTCAAGTGCAGATAGCGCGTTGACCTCATTAACAACCTCATTTTGTATTGATATCATTGAACTGGATAAAAAGCCTAAAGAGGATCAGAAAAAGGTACGGAAGCAAGTACACATCCTATTCAGCTTTATATTAGTTGCTGTTATTGTGTTATTTGATTTACTATTTAAAGATGTCTCTGTAATTTGGGAACTATTTAAAGCAGCAGGATATACGTATGGACCATTATTAGGTTTGTTTGCCTTCGGCATATTAACCAAAAAGAACCTCAAGGACAGCTATGTCTGGATTATTGCTATTATAGCTCCCTTACTGTCTTACTTTATAAACATGTATTCGATGGAATTACTAAACGGCTATCAAATAGGTTTCGAAATTTTAATCGTAAACGGTTTTCTCACCTTTTTAGGATTACTATTTATTTCTAAGAAAACAGCTATTCATACTGATTTATAGATAATAACACGAGCGTACAAGCCTCTTCAAAATATATAGCTTCTTCTTTTAATAGCTTCTGAAATTCTATATTTTCAGTTCCCGGGTTAAATATCACACGCTCAGGACGCAATGAAATTATATAATCATAAAATGCTTGTTGTCGTTCAGGATTAAGATATAATGTTACTGTATCTATAGCTTCATAAGGTATTAACTCGGTATCAATAGTTACACCTGCAATTTCGCCGTCTCGTAACCCAAATGCAACAACCTCATGATTGTAATTGACTAATTTGTTTATTGCAATATTAGAATAGCGCTGTGGTTTTAAAGACGCTCCGATGACTAAAGTTTTCTTACTCATATCTCATGTTATAGAACACAAAAATAGCATACCAGTTTTTAAAATTTACGCCTAAATGTTAAAAAGGTGTTAAGGAATGTTAAAAGAAGTAACATAAATGAAAAGTAGTCGTCTTTAAAATAGCAATCAATTTGTTTTCATCAATCACTAAATCAATCAATCAATCATTCAATCAATGAAGTATTTTAGTATCCTGTGTTTTTTCCTATTTACGATAGGCATATATGCACAATCATCCAAATCAGAAATCAAAGATGGCATCGTATTAGGTCGTATTATCGACGCATCACTTAATGAGCCATTACCTTATGTAAATATAGTGGTCAAAGATGTTTCAGACAAAATCATAACTGGAGGCATCTCAAAAGACGATGGTACTTTCGAAATCAGTAAAATTCCAGAAGGGAAAATCATAGTTTCTATTCAGTACATCGGTTATAAGACAGTTTCAAAACCCCTCAATTTAGGAGCAGACGGTTACGAAATTAATCTTGGAGATATCAGGCTTGAAGAAAACCTTGATAGTTTAGATGAAGTTACTGTTGTAGCCGAAATCACAACAATTCAGCAAAAAATAGATAGAAAAGTCATCAATGTTGGTAAAGATTTGACAACGGCAGGAGCGTCAGCTAGTGATATTATGAATAATATTCCGTCGGTAAATGTCGATCAGCAAACGGGAAACATCAGTCTTCGAGGCAACGAGAACGTTCGTGTTATGGTCGATGGAAAACTTAGTAATGTGCCCATCGCACAATTATTAAAACAAATTCCATCAACATCAATAAAGCAAATTGAATTAATCACAAATCCTTCTGCAAAATACAATCCCGAAGGAATGAGTGGTCTGATCAACATTATTCTTCATAAGAATACAACTATTGGTTTCAACGGAAATATCAATTTAGGGTTAACCAAAGAAATCAATGCGCGTTTTAATAGCTCGATAGATATGAACTACCGCAACGGAAAGTTTAATCTCTTTGGAAATTACGGAAATAATATTGGCAACTCTGCCAACTATGGAAACATCGAACGTTTAAATGACAACTCACTGCAGACTTTTGATTTTGGGAACAATAATGAATCTCATTTATATAAAGTCGGAGTTGATTTTTATATGAATGACAACAATACGATTTCATTTTTTACCAACCAAAATATGTATGATGGTTTAGGAAATGGCACTACAGGAGTGCAATTTGTAAATCAACCCTTGCAAATTCAGTTATTTAATAATGCCATTGACAACCTATCATCACAATACAACGGAGCTTTTAAACACGAGTTTAAAAAAGAAGGTGAAAAACTAGATTTAGAAGTCGATTATAGTGTTTTTAACCAAGAGGAAGTGGCTAATTTCAATTTTCAAAATATTGAATTCCCCCCAAACTATATAGATTTCGTAGATACGAATAGAGACCAAACGATTGTTAATTTAGATTATGTAAATCCGTTATCCGATCAATCAAAACTTGAAATTGGAGCAGAGGCAAGACTTTTTGTGACTAATATCGATTACGCTTCAACAGGATTATCAGTTAATGAAAATCAAGATGTAATACCCAATAATGGTGATGAATTCATAGATACGCCTGCAACAGATTTTAGCTATGAGCGAGACATCTACTCTATTTATGCCACCTATGGTAAAACATTTGAGAAATGGAGCTATCAAATTGGTGCGAGGGCAGAACATGTTACTGAAGACGCAGCTGCTATTAGACAACTAGAAAGCAGTGAAGATATAACACCATTTGAGAATGATTATTTTCAAGTATATCCCTCTGCATTTCTCACCTACAACCCAAGTGATAAAAATTCGTATCAAATGAGTTATAGTCGTCGTGTAGACAGGCCAGGTTTACAACAAGTAAATCCCATAAGAGAATGGAGTACGCCTTTAATTTCTTCCTTCGGAAATACGAATCTACAACCTCAATTCACCAATTCGGTAGAGGTCAATTACACAAGAAAATTTGAAAAAGGAACGGTAACTGGTGGTGTGTTTTTTAGATTGATAGAAGACGAAATTAACAGAGCTGTTTTTATTGATCGCTTAGACCTTAATAAAAACATACTTACCTATGACAATTTTGAAAATACAACTGCATTTGGGATAGAACTGAGTAGTAATTTTAGACCAACCAAATGGTGGAATTTTAATGCAAGTTTTGATTTATTTGCAAGACAACAAAAAGGAATTGCCGAAACCTTATCTGTACCCATCGATAGCGCCACACCAGATGATATTTTAAGATCTACGATTGAAGTCGACAATATCGTTTACAATTTTAGAGTATTCAATAATTTTAAAGTTACAAAATCATTAAGTCTGTCATTATTTACAATGTATAGAGGTTTAGAAAAAGGACTTCAATTTGAAAGGCAACCCATGTTTATGGTGAATACTGGATTACGTTATAACTTCTTAGAAGGCGATAGAGCAACTTTTAGTTTTAACTACAGTGATATTTTAAACACCATGAAATTTGAATTTGAAGGTGATAGACCTTACCCATCAGTCGGAGAATTTAACTGGGAAAGTAACACTTGGAATATTGGCTTGTCTTATCGTTTTGGTGGAGGAAAATACAAAGCATTACAGCGTAAACAGAGAGACGACAACGAAAAATCTGGAAGCGGAGGATTCATATAACATTTGTAAAATTTAATAACCTACGTAATAGTTGATGGTTAGTATTCATGTTTGGTTATTAAATAAGAAAACCCAAAGCTTTTAAGTTTTGGGTTTTTGCTTTCTATTTTTCTTCGGAAATATTAAAGATTCATGACTTGTAATTAAATTAAATTAATTGCGACTTAGTTAAGGTATATGCTTCAATACCATGGATTAATTTGAACTAGCTCAAAAGAATTTCTCTACATAAAGCATGTGCTTTTTACATATTAACCCTCATTTTTTACGGGTTTTTAAACAGTTCTACACTGGTTTATAGTTAATAGGTTATGTCTTAAAAATATAGAATTGATTACTAGCAAGAAGAATCCGAAGCATTTATGTTTCGGGTTTTTCATGGACTTATCTTAATGTTTGAAACCAAATTAAAAAGTAAACTCAGAATGTTAATTGATAGTTAAAAATGGCAATCGATAAAATAAAAGACACTTTTTTACGTCTTAAGGGTGTGATAAGTTTTAATTGCTAATCAATATAACGTATCACGATTTAATAGTTATAGTTATAGTGTTTTTAGTTAGATTGGTTAATAGCAGAAAAATCCCGAAACGTGAGTTTTGGGATTTTTTGTGTTTATAATTTAAATGATAGTTCTATGAGCTTTTCTTTTAAATCTAATAGGTTTGACTATTAATTATGTAATTCCTGTCTTTGTAAAAATTAGTGTTACCACTTAATAATCACACTTCCCCAAGTAAAGCCACTACCAAAAGCAGCAAGAACAACATTATCACCTTCTTTTATTTTGCCTTCTTCCCATGCTTCAGTAAGGGCAATAATTACCGATGCAGCAGTTGTATTACCATACTTCATGATATTATTAAAAACTTGATCGTCTCGCAACGCAAATTTCTTTTGAATAAATTGTGCAATTCTCAAATTTGCTTGATGCGGAATCAGCATATCGATATCTTCTTTTTGCAACCCATTTTTTGTCAAGCCTTCCATAATCACCTCACTAAAACGAACGACGGCATTTTTAAATACAAAAGTACCATCCATATAAGGAAAATAAGACACATCCTCTTCACCAGCTTCAATAATTTCTGGCACCCAATGTGCAATGCTTGGAGATTTAACAATGAGCTTATCTGCGTGTTTTCCTTCACTATGTAAATGTGTTGATAACACACCTTTAGTATTATCTTCCTCTCGCGATAAAACGCAAGCACCTGCTCCATCACCAAAAATTACAGTAACACCACGTCCTCGTGTTGATTTATCTAATCCATTACTATGGTATTCAGCACCTATGACTAAAATGTTTTTATACATCCCAGTTTTGATAAATTGGTCGGCCACGGATACGGCATAAATAAAACCTGAACACTGATTTCTTACATCTAATGCTCCAACGGTTGGCATATCTAACATGTCCTGAATTTGCACTCCACAACCAGGAAAATAATAATCTGGACTTAATGTCGCAAATACAATAAAATCAATATCATCTTTAGTTAATCCAGCGCGATCAATCGCAATTCTAGCAGCTTTTGCTCCCATAACTGCCGATGTATCTTCGCTACCATCTTTTATCCATCGTCTTTCTTTTATTCCAGTACGCTCCTGAATCCATGCATCATTGGTATCCATGATTTTAGATAAATCATCATTAGTTACCACATTGTCAGGGACGTATTTACCTAAACCTGTTATTTTTGAATTGTACATAAAAACTTTAGTTTTTGATTCCCTGATACAAGGAAATCTTAATATAAAAAGCAAATTACAAAATTAAATTTTGAAATTGTAATTTCTAAAATTACAAGTTTCAAAATGGGTTGATTAGCAAGCAGGTATGAAATTAAATTTAACGTCTTCATCATGTTTTCAAATCATAATACCTAATGTCAACCTCATAAAACAGTACCGATATATGCCAACTTGTCACAAAATAAGACTTGGCATTTTTGTTGTCTATTGGTTGCATGTAAAGTTAAACTAAAATTAATCTGTTTCCTGTTTACACAGGAATGATAAAAACCATACATAATGACAAAAGGAAATATTAATGTTTCAGTTGAAAACATATTCCCGTTAATTAAAAAATTCTTGTACAGCGACCACGAAATATTTTTACGTGAGTTGATTAGTAATGCCACAGATGCCACACTTAAGTTAAAACATTTAACGAGTATTGGTGAAACTAAAACCGATTACGGAAATCCTAAAATTGAGGTCAAAATTGATAAAGAAGGTAAAAAACTTCACATCATTGATCAAGGTTTAGGGATGACAGCCGAAGAAGTTGAAAAATATATCAACCAAGTGGCTTTTTCTGGAGCTGAAGAATTTTTAGACAAGTATAAAGATTCAGCAAAAGATTCTGGAATTATTGGACATTTTGGTCTTGGTTTCTACTCTGCCTTTATGGTTGCTGAAAAAGTTGAAATCATTACAAAGTCACACACAGATGCACCAGCTGCACATTGGACCTGTGATGGATCTCCAGAATTCACACTAGAAACTTCAGATAAGACGGATAGAGGAACGGAAATTATTCTTCATATCGCTGAAGATTCTACGGAGTTTCTTGAAGAAGGTAGAATTAGAGAGTTGTTGATGAAATACAACAAGTTTATGCCTGTATCAATTAAATTCGGCACTAAAGAAATTAATGATCCAGAGTTTACACCAAAAACTACGAAGGATAAAGATGGGAAAGAAACAACTGAACCTCACAAACAAATTACTGTAGATGACATCATCAATAATCCTAATCCTGCTTGGACCAAACAACCAACAGAATTAGAGGATGACGACTATAAAAATTTCTACAGAGAATTGTACCCAATGCAATTTGAAGAGCCTTTATTTAATATTCATTTAAATGTTGATTATCCATTTAACTTAACAGGAATTTTGTATTTCCCTAAGATGACGAACGATTTAAATGTTCAAAAAGATAAAATTCAGCTCTATCAGAATCAAGTATTCGTTACTGATAATGTAGAAGGGATCGTTCCTGAATTCTTAACCATGTTAAGA
>Ga0316189_10005000_pt1 | contig 12700 bp, 7 predicted proteins | sample LowCovwburrow_MG_FD_204930 | JGI IMG/M metagenome (GOLD analysis project Ga0316189, IMG submission 204930) | Coastal sediment microbial communities from Maine, United States - Lowes Cove worm burrow | ecosystem: Environmental > Aquatic > Marine > Coastal > Sediment | place: USA: Maine... | reverse complement strand
CCCAGCCAACTACGCGGAGCCGGACGTCCACGGGTTCGATCTGCGCCAAGGTGCTTTCCTCGACTGTCGGTTTTGCCACGGGGACGATCTCACGGGGGGGCAGGTGTCGGCGCCGAGTTGTGACACCTGCCACACACCCGCGGACCCCCAAGCGTGGCGCACGGACTGCGTATTCTGTCACGGCGGCGTGGAAAACCAGAGTGGTGCGCCGCCGAAGAATCTCGACGGGAGCCTGACGAGTGCTGAGGGCGTTTTCGTTCCGCACCACGTGCATGTGAGCACGACTCTGAGCGAGCCGCTCGACTGTGTGGAGTGTCACGTCAAGGCCAGCGATGTTCTCTCGGTTGGGCACGTGTTCGACGACACCCCCGGCGTAGCCGAGGTCGATCTGGGCGCTGGGCGCAGTCCGCAGGGCGTCTACGATTCTTCGAGCGGCTGCGCGAGGTTGTACTGCCACGGTGACGGTCAGGGTGATAACGGAAGTCTCGCCGTGGCGGCGGCGCCGATGACCTGTGCAAGCTGTCATGCGGACTCGAGCAGCCCCTCGGCCGACCTCGGCCAGATGACCGGGCTTCATGGTTTCCATATTTCCGTCGGGGCGGGTTGCCAGGACTGCCACCAGTCTACAACCGACGATGGTCTCACGATCTCCACTCCTTCTCTACACATCAACGGACAGCGAGATTTTCAGTTTTCAGCACCGAGCTTTTCGTATGATCAAAGCACGCAGAGCTGCACGGGAACCTGTCATGGCTATCCGCACGCCGCGCGGCCGTGGATCGGATCGAATCAGGCCTTTCACCCGTCCGGATTTGCGAGTCCCAACATTCACAGTCCCGAGATGGAGCTCCAGCGCATGGATTGCCGCTCGTGCCACGGCGCGGACCTCAGTGGCGGAGCGGGACCGAGCTGCGACACCTGCCATACGGTGGGCTGGCGCAGCAACTGCTTGTTCTGCCATGGGGCCGGAGACACGCTCACAGGCGCGCCACCTAGAGACCTCGGAACGCCCGACCTATCGGTCTCCCTCAGCTTCAGAGCACACACGACGCACGTGACCTCGGGCGTTGCCGTGGCGTTTGATTGCACCGAGTGTCACGCGAAGCCTAGTGACGTCTTGGATCTGGGCCATGCCTTCGACGAAACGCCCGCCAAGGCTGAGGTCGACTTCGGCGGCCTCAGCCCGGAGGGCAGCTACGACGGCGGTGGCACCTGCTCGGTGCTCTACTGTCACGGGGACGGGCAGGGGCCCAACGGCACGATCGCCGACGGCGCACCGCCACGCGATTGCGGCAGTTGTCACGCAGGGCTCGAAAGTGGCTCGGCAGCATGGGCCGACATGGGAGGACTCCACGCCTTCCATCTCGGCTCGGGGGCGAGCTGTCAGGATTGCCACCAGAGCACGACGAGCAACGGCACCTCGATCGCCAACCCGGCCCTGCACGTCAACGCGATCCGGGAGGTCGATTTCAGCGCGGCTGGATTCACCTGGGACACGGGGCAGCGCACCTGTAGCGGTACCTGCCACAGCGAGAATCACAGTGCTCTGCCCTGGCTCGACGGGGGGCAGCGATTCCATCCGACCGACTACGCCCTGCCCAATCAGCACAGCCCGGACATGGAGCTCCAGCGGATGGATTGTCGCGACTGCCATGCGGCCGACCTCGGCGGAAACCTCGGGCCGAGTTGCGACACCTGCCACAGCAGCGGTTGGCGATCGGATTGCGTGTTTTGTCACGGGGCAGACGACAACCTGAGCGGCGCGCCGCCTCGAGATCTCGGTGCGCTTCCCATGTCTGGCTCGCAGGCGTTCCTGGCTCACACGGTGCACGTGACGCAGGGGATCAGCCAGGCGTTCGACTGTCTGCATTGCCATCTCAAACCCTCGGACGTGCTCAGCATGGAGCACGCCTTCGATGACACGCCCGGCCGCGGCGAGGTGGGCTTCACCATGGGACTGAGCGCCGCGGGCGTCTACAACGGAGCAGGCAGCTGCAGCAGCTTGTACTGCCATGGCGACGGCCAAGGAGACAACGGCACTGCGGTAGACGGCACCGCGCCGATGCAGTGCAACTCCTGCCACGCCGGCATGACATCCGGCGAGAGCGCCTGGGAGAGCATGAGCGGAGAGCACCGCAAACACCTTCAGGAGAACTTCACCTGCGGCAATTGCCACCTCGAAGTCACGGAGGATGGTGTTTCGATTCGCGGCCCGCTCCGGCACGTCGATGGCGCAAATCAGATTCGCTTCACCGATACCCGGATCCACTACAACGAATCGACCGGCCGCTGCGCCGGCAACTGCCACGGAGAAAACCACGAGAACGAGCGTTGGTGACGCTAGCTTTTTGTCATTTTTTGCGAGTGATGTCGTAGTCTGGCAGCGTCCGGACCGCCCGGTCGGGCCCGGCGCTGGAAAAAAGAGGGAGGTGGATCATGGGAACGAAGACGAAGCTATTTGGAATTGTGCTATGCGCTCTGGCGGCCGCGGCCTGTGGCGGTGATGAAAACGGCGATGGTGGCAGCGGAGGCACTGCTGGTAGCGGCGGTACCGCGGGCAGTGGCGGGACGGCCGGAAGCGGCGGGACGGCCGGAAGCGGCGGAACCGCAACCTCGACCGTGACGGGTGTGGTGAGTGCTCGGACTGACGCCGAACCCCCGATCGCCGGAGCGACCGTCGCGGTTTTTGGTACCCAGATCTCGACCACGACCAACGCAAGTGGCCAGTTCACCCTGGAGAACGTGCCCAACGGCGATGTGTTCTTCGTGACCACGGCGACCGGTCACTGGGGCATCGTCGACTACTACTATGTGCCTGATGAAACGGGCGGTGCGATTGATCTCGGTGTCGTTCCGGATGGCGATATCACGGGACTCGCGGGAGTGTTGGGACGCACTCTGTCCGATCTGGACGGGATCGTGGACGTCACCTTCTATGAGGGCGCGGAGGGTGGAGAGACCAGCTCGATCAGTGCCGCGGCCGATGCGCCGTTCACGTTCAATCTCGCGGATAATCCCGTCGAACAGCCCGGCGTCATCGCAGATGCGGACGGGTTCGGAGAGCTGATCTACACCTCCGTCAAGACGGCCGACGGACCGATCACGGCCACTGTGACCGGGGTTGCGGGCATGACGGCTTGTTTTGTCGACCAATCCCCCGGGGTCACCTATCCCATTCTCGCCAAGTCGATCACGATCGTCTACGCGTATTGCCAAGCGCTATGAGATCTCCGAGGCATAGCGCAGCGCCCGTGTTTCACTAGCCTGAGGCGCAATCCGCGCGGCTCGTCGGCGTCGGTTAGAACATGTAGCCGATGCCGGCGTTCCAGCGGTTTGCGATCGCGCCGCTGGACGGGCGCTCATTCTGGTAGTCGAATTTGAAGACGACCTGAGGGATGGGGCGGTAGCTCAAGCCGACTGTGGGCACGACGAAGGCAGGCCGGTCGAAGTCTGGGTCTGACTCTTGAAACGTCGTGTCGTAGTAGTCGACGCGGACGAACGGGACGAGGGCCATCTCGGTATCGACGTAGTAGAGCACGTTGTAGCCGAGCTCTCCGTACACGCCGAAGAGGTCCGAGCCCACGTCGCTCGTTGGCGCGGTTTCACCGGGTGCAACCGTGACTGGCACCCGGAGGGCGTCGGTATCGCTCACGTGGAAATAGGCGATCAGGGCGCGCGACTCGAACCCCTTCTTCAAGATGCGCCAATCGCCAGCGACTCCGCCCACCTTCACGTTCAAGTCGGGTAGCTCTCTCGGTCCCGCCAAGCCGAAGTAGGGCGAAACGCCCAGCACCATGCCGAGGATGGGCTCCCACTCGAGGCGGCCGACAAACGCCGGCCCGTTGAGCTCTGCCTGGGTAACCTTGAGTCGGCCGCCGCGAAGACCGCTCGAGCCCGAGAAGCCGCTCGCGTCGAGGCCGCTCATCACATAGAGCTCGTATCGAATCGTTTCCGTGGGTTGTCCCCAGATGCCGATGCCTCCCTCACGCCAGGTGGTCGGGATGATCACGCGGTCGACCGTCGGACGCTCCACACCGTTGAAGATGGGAGGCTCGTGCCACTGGTTGATGATGCCCATCGGCACGAGGATGGCTCCCGCTCGCAAATAGAGCGCCTCGCTGTTGCCTTTGAGCAGGCGCCAATCGATGAAGGCCTGCTCGATCTGGAGCGAACCGGGAATCGCCACCCCGCCGCTTTCGGCGACGAAGGCATGTTCGAGCTCGATCTCGGAATAGAACTGGAAGCGATCATTGAAGCGATGCGCGAAGAATAGGACGAAGCGGTGCAGGTCCAGCCGGGAGCTGAAGCTGTCGTCTTGGGGCTTCACCATGTTGAGGTGGAGCTCGCCGTATCCGCCGATCGTGGTCTTCTGCTCGCGTCGCATGCGACCCTGCTGCATGCCGCGCAGCGGATCGATCTCGACGCGGTACTGTCCCGCTTGCGGCTGCTCGGGAGCCACTTCTCCCGGCGGCAAAACGATTTCGGGACCATCACTGGCAGCGTCAGCGTCAGCGTCAGTGCCAGTGCCAGTGCCAGTGTCAGTGCCAGTGTCAGTGCCAGTGCCAGTGCCAGTGCCAGTGCCAGTGCCAGCGTCAGGATCGGTGTACGGGGAGGGGGAGGCGTCTTGAGCCCTCGCGATCGCGCCGCTCCAGTGGGCCAGTCCGAGCAGCATGCCGAAAGACAGCGCCAGAACCCATTGTCGATAAGTCATTTTCGCGCTCTTCCTGTTGCAAATGAAAATGATTTTCAGAATCAATAGCATGCCGCAACAAAGGTGCAAGGATGATCCGAATGGCACAGGCTGACCCATAGGCTAGTTTGAAATCACTAGGTTTTTCGCCAGGCACACTGCTTGCTTGTTCTTAGACGCAGCTAGGAGAAATGAGATGCGTAAGTTCACCGGAATACTTTGCTTGATGCTGATCGGGGGCGCGATCGGCTGCACCGGCAGCACGGAGGTCGGCCAGTACGAGGCCGCCCTGAGGCAGGCGTCGACCTGCGAAGACGTGCTCGACGCTGTTCAACAGGACGCCATCGCCAAGGTGGACCTCGAGCTCGAGGCGTTCATCAAGCAGGAGTACTACAGCCGATGGGGCGGGGGGGACGTGTTCTTGGACGAAAGTCCGGCGCTCGGGTCAGGTGGCGCCGGTGGTGCGGCACCTCCGACCGCAGAGGGTGACAGCGGTGCAGAGGCTCCCTCCGGGTTCTCCGACACGAACCGTCAGGTCGCCGACGTGGACGAGGCCGACATCGTCAAGGTCGGTGATCAGGGTCGCAAGCTCTTCGTGATCCGCGGCAACGGTTTCTACGAGTTTGATTCTTGGCCGGCATCGCAGACCTCCAAAGTCGCCGACCTGGAGATCGAAGGCGGGGCGATGGAGATGTTCGTCGAAGGTGATCGCGCCGTGGTCTTTTCGAACGCCTATGGCGTCGAAGAGCTCGACGACGGTGACCTCTGCCAAGGCTACTACGGTGGCGGTGTCGAGCCCGCCTTGGCGGACGTCGATGGCTCTTACTACTACTGCGGCCGCTCCTTCGTGAAGATTACCGTCATCGACCTCAGCGGCGACTCGCCCCAAGCGCTGCGCGAGATCTATGTCGACGGCTGGTATAGCTCTTCGCGTCGGCACGGCGGCATCGTTCGCGCCGTGGTTCAGAGCAGTATGCAGCGACCCGGCACAGTACCCTATCTCTACGAGTTCGTGTACAACGCCGAGGTCTATCCGGAGACCCGCGAGGCTGAAATCCTTCTTGCACGCGCCTGGGCCCGCAAGGCCAAAGAAGCAATTCGCGCCACGGCCCTCAAGGACTGGGTTCCGGTCTGGGGCGAGCGTGTCGACGGCGAGATTGAGGAGCAACCGGTGCAGTGCTCCGACTTCTACTCCCCGGCCCCGGGTTTGACGAACTACGGCCTCACCCAAATCGTCGGACTCGACATCGAAAGCGACAGCGCGACCCAAATCACGTCGATCTTGGGTCAGGCGGCCCAGGTTTACGCCAATGCAGAGGCCATGGTGCTCACTCAGCCCGATTGGACCTACTTCGAGCGTGGCGTCAACAGCGACCGAACCGCGGTGCACCGTTTCGCGGTCTCGCGTGAGCAGCAGCGGACGCCTTATCAGGGTTCGGGCTTCGTTCAGGGCATCGTGAACGACCAATTTTCGATCGACGAGCGTGGAGGGATCATTCGCATCGCGACGACCCGCACCACCTGGCCCAGCCACAACCCCGATTTGGTCGCTCCGGACGTATGGATCCCTCCGACGACCGACAATCTCGTCAGCACGCTGAGGCTCAATGGCAACGCGCTCGAGCTTGCCGGATCGACGCCACCTCTTGCCGAAGGCGAGCGGATCTTCTCGGCGAGGTTCATTGGAGACCTCGGTTACATCGTCACCTTCCGGCAGGTCGACCCGCTCTTCGCGATCGACCTCAGCAATCCTGAGAGCCCGAAGGTCCTTGGCGAGCTCAAGATTCCGGGCTTCAGCGACTACATGCACCCGCTCGGCGACAGCCATCTATTGACGATCGGCCGCGACGTCGATGAACTGACCCAAAGGGACAACGGAACCGCCCTTCAGATCTTCGACGTCTCCGATCCGGTGAATCCCATGCTCGCCCACAAGGCGCTCGTGGGTGAGGGTTACTCGGAAGCAAATCACAACCACAAGGCTTTCAATTTCTACGCCGACAAGGGTCTGCTCGCTTTTCCGTTCGTCTCCTACGAGGGCAGCTTCTCGAGCACGCTCGAGCTTTGGGCCGTCAGCGCGGAGGACGGCTTCAGCCGCCGCGGCGCGGTCGACCACTCCGACCTCGTCCTCGATGACTGCGGCGGTATCGCGTACCCCTTCGACGAGTTCTACTACCAGTGCGGCTACCAGCCGCAGATCACCCGCGGCGTCTTCATTAGTGGCGATGACGAAGAGTTCATCTACTCGATCAGCCACGGCGGCGTCCGAGTCCACAACGTGGATGACCTAGCGAACCCCGTCGCGACCGCGACCTACTAACGAGGACAGTCTAGGCCTCCAGAACCAACGCGGTTTCGGAGGCTCATCGTCCACATTGCGAAAAACCTCTTCCGCCGCGGTGTTCGCTTGCCGTCTCGTCAGCCGAGCCGGCTGAGCTCGTCCATTTTGGAGGCGAGCTTCATGTCGAGCTCGGTGAGCCCGCCGGCGTCGTGCGTGCTCAGCTCGACTTCAACGGTCGCCCAGACGTTCCTCCACTCGGGATGGTGGTTCATCGTCTCGGCCACGATGGCGACGCTGCTCATCCAGCCAAAGGCTTGGACGAAGTCCTTGAAGCGAAACACGCGGCGGATGCGATCTGCCCCGAGCTCCCAGTTGGGGAGGGCCAACATGTGCTCGGCAATTTCGGCGTCGGTCAGCTTGTTCATCCTCAACCCTCCATGGACTTGAGCTCACCGCGGATCTGCTCGAGTCTCTCGTTCGATTCGGTCCACTCTTCGAAGGCGCGATCTAGCTCGCGACGCGCCCCCTTTGTCTCGCGTAGCAAGGTGTCGCGGCGTTCAGGGTCATCGTAGACCTCGGGCTTGCTCAGCTCTTCGTTGTGCGCCGCGATCGTCTTCTCGAGCCTAGCGATCGTTTGTTCGAGCTCACCAACGCGCTTCTCCAGTGGCTTCACGCCTTGGTTCTGCTTGGCACGAAGCTCGGCTTCTTTTCGGCGCTGCTCTTTGCGGGCTTGTCGGCTTCTTTTCTGTGCGACCGGCTTGATCTCGGTTGCGGTTGCGGGGGCGACGTCGCGCTGCTGGCAGGACCAGAGGTAGTCGTCGAGCGTGCCTGGATAGTTCTCGACACCGCCGTCGTGCACGACCCAGAGCTTGGTCGCTAGGCGACGAATGAAAGCCCGGTTGTGGCTGACGAAGAGTAGGGTGCCGTCGTACGTGGCGAGCGCATCGGTAAGCGCCTCGGTGGTCTGAAGGTCGAGGTGGTTGGTGGGCTCGTCCATCAAAAGGACATTGCCCGGCCGAACGAGGATCTTCGCGAGTGCGACGCGCGCCCGTTCACCGCCCGAGAGCACGGAGATGCGCTTGTCGATAGCACGCTCTCCGAAGAGCATGGCGCCTAGCACCCTGCGCACGCGCTCGACGCTCGTGCCGTCACTGGCGTATGCGACCTCCTGGAGCACCGTGCGGTCCATGTTGAGGGCCTCGGCGTGGTGCTGCGCGAAGTAGCGGACGTTCGATTGTCCGGGCAGATGGACTCGCCCCGCGGAGGCCTCGGTTTCGCCGGCTAGGATCTTCAGTAGGGTCGTCTTGCCGGCTCCGTTGGGGCCGACGATCGCGATGCGGTCGCCGCGCTCCACGGCCAGTGACACCTGGTCGAGAACAACGTGTTCTCCAAAAGACTTGCAGAGGTCATCGACTCGCATCGGAGTGCGGGCGCCGCGGTCGGTTGCCGGAAACGAAAAGCGAACCTCGCGTGCCGCGCTGTGCAGCTCCACCGTGTCCATCTTCTCGAGCTGGCGAACCCGGCTCTGGACCTGTGCCGCCTTGCTTGCCTTGGCACGAAACCGTCGAACGAATTGCTCGAGGTGTTCCTTTTCTTTCTCGAGATTCTTCGCCCGGTTCTCGAGAAGCTGCCGCTCTTCATCACGCTGCGTGAGGTAGCGCTCGTAGTTTCCGCGAAACGTTCGGATACCTTCCGGTTCGAAGCTCACGACCCTGTTGACCTGCTCGTTGAGAAACTCCCTGTCGTGGGAGACGAGAAAGAGCGCCTGATCGTAGCTGCTCAGAAACTTCGAGAACCAGGCCACCGACGGCATGTCCAGGTGGTTGGTGGGCTCGTCGAGGAGCAAGAGCGCAGGACGTTGAAACAGCAGTGACGCCAAGACGGCCCGCATTTTCCAGCCTCCGCTGAGCTCTGATAGGAGGCGCCGGTGGTCCTCTTGGGTGAAGCCGAGCCCGTGGAGAATCTTTTTGGCTTCGTGCTCGGAGAACTGCGCATCGAGAATGGCGATCTGCTCGTGAAGCTCCGCGACGGAGCTAGCGACTGCAACCAGCTCTTCCTCGTGAGTCTCGGGGTCGTGTTCGAGCTCGGCCAATCGAGCTTCGTTCCGTTCGAGCTCCGCGCGCAGCTCGGGCCGGCCTGGCACGCTGTCGTACACGAAGGTCAGCACGGTTTCGTTTGGAAACGAAGTGATTTCCTGGGGCAGAAAGCCGACGCGCACTCCGGCGGGCATGCTCACCGCGCCTCCGTCGGGTTCGATTTTGCCGGCAAGCAATCGGAACAGACTCGACTTGCCCGATCCGTTCGGCCCTACCAGCCCGATGTGATCGCCCTGGTGCACCTGCAGTGACAGCCCCTCAAAGAGCGTGTCTCCTCCTAGTGCCAGTGAAACGTTGTTGACTGAAGCGAGTGTGGTCAAGCGAGCTCCGAGCGGATCTTGATTTCGTTGAGCAGGGTACGATGCACCGGACAGCGTGCCGAGATCGCAAGAAGCCGCTCGCGTTGTTCTTCGCTCAGGTCGCCCTCGAGCTCGAGCTTCTTGTGAATCACATCAATCATACCGGTCTCTTTGTCGCACTCTTCGCAGTCCTTCGCGTGCACGTGATCGTGGCGCAGGGTGACCCGGACCGCTTCCAGAGGCCACTCCTTGCGGTCTGCGTACATCTTCAGCGTCATGGACGTGCATGCGCCGAGGCCGGCCAGTAGTAGCTCATAGGGATTGGGGCCGAGATTGCTGCCACCCTTGTCGAGGGGCTCATCGGCCGAGAACGTGAGATTGCGAGCTTGAATTCGCTGAAGAAAGCTGCTCGTTTTACCTTCGACGACGACTTCGCCCTCCGGTGCATCCTCGGCGATCTCTTGAGCGGGCTCTCCTGGCAAATAGCGGCCGGCCCAGGCGGCGAGAACCGCAGCGACGTATCTCGCATCGCTCTGCCTGCCCAACAGGTGATCGGCCCCATCCAACGAGACGAAGCTCTTGGGGTGCCGGGCGGCTTGGTAGATCATGCGGGCATTGTCGATCCCGACGACCTGATCCTGTGGGGAGTGAAAAACGACGAGAGCCTTCTTCATGCTGCCGATACGTTCGGCCTGCTCGGGCTCGAAAGGCGCACCGATCGTTGCAACACCGGCAACTTCCGGAATTCGCCCCGCTGCGGCGAGAGCCGCCGTGCCTCCGAGGCTATGCCCTACGAGTAGCATCGGTAACGGGTAGAGCTCGTGCAAGGCCTCTGCAGCTGCGACGATGTCGTCCATGTTCTGAGAGAGCGTCGTGCTGTCGAAGTCGCCTTCGCTCTCCCCTAGACCCGCGAAGTCGAATCGGAGGGTGGCGATTGCGTTCTCCGCGAGAGCCGCCGCGATGTATCTTGCTGCTCTGCTCTCCTTCGAGCAGCTGAAGCAGTGCGCGAAAACAGCGCAGGCGATTGGTCTCACCGCCGGCAAATGAACTCGACCCGAGAGAGTCTGGCCATTGCTTCCGGGAAATTCGAGTCTTTCGACGTCCGTCGTCATACGTCCTCCGAGTGGGGAATGTACAACGTCAGCCCGGCGGTGTTAGCCGGCGGACCTCATTCCGCAGCTTCGAGGTACTGCGCGTCCTCCGGCCTGTCGTAGCCGAACTCCTCGAAGACCTGGCGGAGCTCCCGGGAGACCTCTTCGCGGCTGATGCCAAAGAAATCGAGCTCGAACTTCCGAGGGCTTTCGTACTCGTGATGGGCCAGCATGGCTTCGTCGAGCTTGGCCTCGAACGCTTCGCTCACCGGCATGCCGAGGCGGCCGTACAGGCCAAGGATCGTCTTCTTCGGATCCCGAATTAGATCCTCGTAGCGAATCACGATGAACTGATCTTCAGGAATCTCTTTGCGGCACTCCAGCGCATATCGATAGTAGTCGTAGCCGAGTCGCTTGAGCGCCTGAATCTCTTCGCCATCCGGTCGGATGCTCGGCGAGTGTGCCTTCCAGGCTTGGTAGAACATATTCAGGAACGAGGGCAGGCAGTCGTGCGGGTCACGAACCAGGTACACGAACGCAGCATCGGGAAACTTTTCGTAGACCGAACGAACGCGCGTCGAGAAAAACACGTTCTTGTTCAGGAAGCGCTTGCCACCGGCTTCGAAGACGTGACGCTTGATCGTGTTCTCGTAGGAGTCCATGAATGCTCGCCGCTCATCCGGGGGCTGACGATCGATCCAGGTCTGGCTCGGCATGTCTTCCATGAAGGGAAAGAGCAGGCCGGTCGCTGGCGAGGTCAGGCTCCACAGAAGCGTGCACACATCCTCCTCGGCTTGATCGAGGCTGATGTGGTGAACCTCCTGCCAACGGCTTTCGAGCGGTGCATTGAACAAATCGTAGGCGCGGTTGAGCACCGAGCCCACGCTGGTTTCTGCCAGCGCGATCAGGCGCTTGAAAGTCCTGGTCGCCGTGACCGCAGGGAAAATCGTCTGGTAGAGCTTCACCGTGGTGAAGACCTCATCGTCCATGCTGATGAGTCGGTGGGTGAGGGTGGTGCCGCTGCGCGGGTTGGCAAAGACGAAGACCGGCCGCTCGACCTTCTGGTCCCGGTACTCCGGGCAGACCAGCTCGTCGAGTGCGCGGAACGTCGCCGCCGTCTGGCGCAGACCGAGGTAGATCGGGGCAATCCAAGCGCTGGTCACGAGCCGGCCGACGGTGGGCTTCTTGAAGAGGACCTTGCCGATCTCCCGGAGGCCTCGTTTGTTGATGTACATGGTCCTTCCCCTGCTGCAGGTCGTTGACTTGCCCTGCTTCAGTGTAGGGGTGGGCCGCGAAATCGCTGGGGAATCCGGGCCAATGGTGCCCGGACCCGGTCCAGCAGTCGGTGCGCGCTGGTGAACCGGGTTTCTATTCGTCGGTTACGCAGCCTTCGGAGGCAGATTTCACATTTTTGATGTACTTGTAAAGTGTTCCGCGAGTGGCCTTCAGGGCCGGCGCCTTCCACTTGGTTCGACGCTTGGCCATTTCGGTTTCGTCGAGCTCGAGATCGATGGATCGCTTCTTCGCATCGATGGCGATCATGTCGCCATCCTGCACCAAGGCGATGGGGCCGCCCTCCTGTGCCTCCGGGGTGATGTGCCCGATGATGAAGCCGTGTGAGCCGCCCGAAAAACGGCCGTCGGTGATCAGTGCGACATCCTGGCCGAGTCCGGCACCCATGATGACCGAGGTGGGGGAGAGCATCTCGGGCATCCCCGGTCCGCCTTTGGGCCCTTCGTACCGAATGACTACGACATTGCCTTTGCGGATCTCGTTGCGCTCCATCGCCGCCAACATGTCCTCTTCGCAGTCGAAGACCTTGGCCGGCCCCTTGAACTCATAGCCTTCCTTGCCGGTGATCTTCGCGACCGAGCCGTCCGGCGCGAGGCTGCCACGCAGAATCGTGAGGTGACCGGTCTTCTTGATCGGCGCGTCCCAGGAATGAATGACGTCCTGCCCTGCGCTCAGGTCGGGAAGCTCTGCAAGATTCTCTGCGAGCGTTTTGCCGGTGACGGTGAGGCAGTCTCCGTGAAGCGCACCGTGCGCCAGTAGATAGCGAAGCACTGCCGGTGTACCACCGACCTCGTGCAAGTCCTCCATCACATACTGCCCGCTTGGCTTCAGGTCGGCGAGAAAAGGCACCCGGTCGCTGACAGTTTGGAAATCATCGATCGTCAACGGAACATCGACCGCACGTGCCATCGCGACCAGGTGCAAGACAGCATTGGTCGAGCCGCCGAGCG
>Ga0316189_10004999_pt1 | contig 12701 bp, 9 predicted proteins | sample LowCovwburrow_MG_FD_204930 | JGI IMG/M metagenome (GOLD analysis project Ga0316189, IMG submission 204930) | Coastal sediment microbial communities from Maine, United States - Lowes Cove worm burrow | ecosystem: Environmental > Aquatic > Marine > Coastal > Sediment | place: USA: Maine... | reverse complement strand
CGCAATGAGTAGCCTGGCCGAACTAGATTGCAGAGAAGACCGGAATCGGGAGGGAGCACAATGAACAGACTCGCCGTCACCGTACTGGGTATCGTCGCTGCTGTCGGCTTCAGTGGGATCGTCTTCATCGGCGTGAACAAGCTCTTCGACCTCACAGAAGATCGGTACCCCCTGTACAGCGGCATTGCCGGAGGAGTCCTATCCGGAGGCGTGTTTGCACTGCTCTGGGGGAACCGAATGCTCGAGTCACCCGTGGCAGTGACCATCGCGGCAGCCATAGTCGGCGCTGCGGTCGGATTTGCCTTGGGCACTCTCGAACAAAGCACACAGCGATTGGCTGCCGGCATCGCAGGTGGCGTTGCCCTCGGCCTGTTGCTTGGCTTCTCGGCGCCGGAGACGGTCTGGCCATCACTCGACCCGGTTGGGATCATCATCGGTCTCCTGATCGGCACTGGCCTCGGTTTCCTGCTGTGGGTAGTCGGTGGACGGCAGCAGAGCAAGATGATATCGAGGCTCTTCGCCGGCGCCGCTATCGGCTGGCTTCTCGGCGCCTGGGTCGCCACCACCCTGGACGGCTCACGGGCCGAGGTCATCGTCGTTGCCGTTGTGCTTGGAGGACTCATCGGAGTGGCCATCGGCGGGCGCCCTCATCCGGATCAGAAGGAGAGGGGGGAAATCGCCGCCGGAAGCCGCAAGTACATCTTCCTCGCGCCTGCACTGGTTTTCGTGACCGCAGCCCTCGTGATTCCATTGGGCCGAACCATCTGGCTCGGCTTCCTCACCGGCAACCCCAGGGAGCTCACGTGGACCGGACTCAGCAACTACACGGAGCTGTTGACCGACCCAGGGATGATCAACTTCGGCAACCTCGGCGGAATCGTCGGGAGCCGGCTCTTCTGGGGTGCTGTCTTGTTGCTCGGCTTGGGCGCTGTCATCGGCAGATGGCTCGGGCGCCGCGTAGGGATGGGCTTCTCCGCCGGCGGTGGTAGTCTCACCCTGCTGGCGGCCGGCATGATATTGCTGGGGTTCGCGGTCTTCACCAGCCTCCGCGGGACCATCCCCAACAACCTCTGGTGGATCTTCTCCGTGATCATCTTCGCGGTGTCGCTGGGTCTCGCGGTTGCGGTCCTGGCCGACCGCTCCAAAGGCGAGAATATCGCAAAATCGCTGATCTTCCTCCCCATGGCGATCAGCTTCGTCGGAGCCTCGGTCATCTGGCGTCTCATCTACGTCGCCCGCCCTCCCCAGGACCCGCAGACCGGCGTGGCCAACGCGCTCTGGGTCATGCTTGGCCAGTGGAGCAACTCTGGAACGGCCAGCGCAATAGTCTCACTGATACTGGCTCTCATTGTCGCTGGGCTCCTCTATCTGGCGTGGCGGGCGTGGCAGGCAGATTCCAGCGCCATCGTCGCTGGTTCGCTTGTGATCAGCGCAGTACTGGGCTATCTGATCTTCCGGTTCCTTGGACCGGGCATCGGTGGATTCGCAGTCAGCGAAGTCACCGGCGAGGTCATCCCCGATCCCGTCCTGTTCATTCAGCAGGGTCCCTGGAACAACTTCTGGATGATGGTCGTATTCATCTGGATTCAGACCGGCTTTGCAATGGTGATCTTCTCGGCCGCGATCAAGGCCGTTCCCGGGGATCTGCTGGAAGCAGCCAGAATCGACGGCGCCACCGAGTCGCAGACCTTCTGGCGGGTGACGGTGCCCCAAATCGCCCCCACCATTGGGGTGGTGGTCACAACACTCATCGTTACGGTGCTGAAGGTGTTTGACATTCCCAAGGTCATGACCAACGGCAACTTCGACACTCAGGTGCTGGCCAACGAAATGTGGCAGCGGGCCTTCACCGAGCTGAACTTCGGTCTCGGGTCCGCAGTCGCGGTGCTCCTGTTCATCGGCGTGCTCCCGGTGATGGCCATGAACATCCGGCGGATGCAGAGAGAGAGGCTGGGATGACCAACACAACAGAAAAGACGAGGGCAACGGCAACAGTCTCTGCGCGCCGCCCGATGGGGAACCGGATCTACCGGTTCCTCCGCTCGATACCAACATGGTTTCTTTGGGTGATGGTCATCCTGTGGACGATTCCCACGTTCAGCTTGTTCGTGAACTCCTTTCGGACCCGGGACGCCCAGCGCGGGAGTGGATTCTGGAACGCCTTGTCGGACAATGCGAACGGGTGGCAATTCCCGACGCTCGAGAACTACCAAGAAGTCCTATTCCCCGATGTGGGTGCGGGACTCGGCAATGCGTTGCTCAATTCGGCATCTATCGCAATCGTCGCCACCATCATCCCGATCGCGATAGCGGCATTCGCCGCCTACGCCTTCGCATGGATTGATTTCCCCGGCCGTGAGTGGTTGTTCATCGCCACCGTGGCTCTGTTGGCAGTCCCCTCGCAGGTGGCGCTCATCCCGCTCCTGTCTGCCTACTCCACCGGAGTGGCGTTGACGCTGCCGGTGATTGGAAAGACCATCACGGTCTTCCCTGATCTGAACTTGTCCGGGACAATCCCTGCCGTGTGGCTCACCCATACGGGCTTTGCCATGCCATTTGCGATCTTCCTGTTGCACAACTACATAGCAGGCCTGCCCAAGGATCTGTTTGAGTCGGCGCGCATTGATGGCGCCGACCACTTCAAGATCTTCTTCAGGCTGGTGGTGCCCCTCTCGGTCCCGGTGCTCGCAGCGTTTGCCATCTTCCAGTTCCTCTGGACGTGGAACGACTACCTCATCGCCCTGACCATGATTGGGGGCAATCGAGAGGCCTTGCCGGGCACCATCGTCGTGGCCTCGCTGGCCGGCGAGTTTGGGGCGCGGGAGAATCTGCTCACCGCAGGAGCGTTCGTGATCACCGTCGTGCCGGTCCTGGTGTTCTTTGCACTGCAACGCTTCTTCGTGCGAGGAATCACAGCAGGCTCAGTCAAGGGCTAGGAAGAGAACCTACGAGCACGGAAGTGGCCCCCTTCCGGGGGTCGCTTCTTGTTGCTCGCGGCGGCCCTGGCAACCCAGGGTTGAGGCGTGCGGGTGCGGGTCCATGTACGGGTGGGGTACCTGCGAACCCGGGATTCGGGTGTGCGTTCTGCTGCTCCATGGCCTCGTCTGCCAGGAAGGTGTCGGTCACCACGCCGGCGACGGGGAGCTCATCGGCCATCTCGCTGAGTTGCTGCAGAATCTCCTCTGACTCTTCCGGCACGTGATGGGTCTCGGCCTCGCCGGGGAACTCACCGCTCTGAATATTGGCGAAGAACTGCTCGACGGCGGCGACAGCGATGTCGGCAAGCTGGGCGTACTGACCCACGTACTTCGCGGTGCGCTTCTGATGCTTGCCAATCCCGGTATCAGTGCCTCGGTCGGCAAGGATTTGGCTCGGCCCGCACCGACCGGCACCGTTGGCTGGCATCCCGGTGAGGCTCGACACCGATACCGAACGTTCGGGGAGCAGCAACACGACCTACACCCGCTATCGCGTGGGGAACGAAGTCGCCGAAGAACGTTCCGGAGGGCAACGATTTGACTTTCGAAACCCGCAGTAGGTCCAACAGCCGCCAAACCTTCAAACACCTGCCGCGAGCCGCACAACAATTGCGGGTGGGGTCTGACCCAGCAACCGGCTGACGCACCCCGCGTGGTGCTGTCCTCACAATGACCTGTCGACCCCACCCGCTCATCCGCCAGGGCGGTGTGACCTCATAGGAGCCTGCCACCACGGTGTCGCCCAACCCAGTCCTGTCCACCCAACCCGGAAGCACCCTGACGGAACAACCCACATAGGAGATTCAATATGGGCGGTCTGCTCCGATCGTTCTGCCCGCCCCTGGGTGCCGATATGGGCGGATCAGTATTGACACGGAAAGGTCCAGCAATACGTTGTTGCGAGGTGTCGAGAGGACCGGGGTGTCATCCAACATGAACCGCACCCAATCAGGTGCCGTGATGCAGATCGTCGGTGTCGTCATGATCGTGGCCGCAGCGATCTGGCTCTTCGTCGTCGATGAGCCGTTTCCGATGTGGCTGATCCTCGCAGGCGGCGGAGTCATGTTCCTCGGTGTTGGTGCCGCCGTGCGGCGAGACTCCGAATAGGAATCAGGGGTACGCAGACGGGTGTTTTGATCTGCCGCACATTGGATCGAGCCAGCTGAGGTCAGTCGACTTCTTCTCGCAACTTCGATGGTCGGGACAGCGTTCGCCACAACAGAGAGCTGCCGTATCCAAGCGACATGATCACGGTGGCAATCAAGGCGCCCCACGAAAGCGGTGTGGCCTCGGAACCGAGTTCGATCCCGCCACCGGAGAAGACCATCAGGTCCCACCAGAAGTGGAATGCGATGACGGGAACCAGTGAACCACCAACGATCAGGAGCGCAGCCTGGAGGACCGCAAGGGAGAACACTGCGCCGATGGTCACAACGAGCGACGCCACAGACTCACCCGGCGTGCCGGTATGGAGAAGTGCGAATAGCGCAGAGACTGTCACGACGGCCCCGATCAACGGCAGTCGAGTTCGGAACGAGCGAAGCAGAAACCCTCGAAACACAAGTTCCTCATTGAAGGCAACCAGCAGCAACACCGCCACAAGACTCACCAGAGGCATCGATTCAGGTTCGCCCCAATCGACCTGTCGGCCTACAACTGCCAGGATTGTCACCCAAGCCACAGGCAGGACATACCACTTCCACCATCCGGCAGGCGGCGAAACCAATCCAACGAGACGCACCCAACCGGTCGCCATGACCAGGCCGATGAGCAACACTGCTGCGATAGCGAGACCGGGCCACATGTCTGCCAAGACGCTGCCTTGGCTCTCGCCTCCGGTTCGAGCGAAGTAGACGAACGTGGGGACCAACTGGATCGTGATGGCGAACAATGCCACCAGCCAAGGGTGACGGCCGAGCCGTCTCTCGGTTGGGGTTTGATCAGTGACGATCGACACTCCCATCGACGCTTGTCAAGCGTCGTTCCAACGCCCACGCCTGTCAAATCCGCCACCTATCAGCTGGCTCAGGAGCGATCCGGCTATCTCCTCGTTGCCACCAAGCGGTGTCGATATGGGCGGGTGTTTCTCGCTGGAGTCGCCGAGCTGTTGGGCCAGCCGGCGAAGTCGTATGCGAGGTCGTGGATCGTTTCGAAGATGAGGAGTGCACCGGCCTCAGACGGATGCAGACCGTCGGCTGTGATCAGTCCCCGGTCTCGTGGATCGTTCGTGCCGTCCGGGCCATTGAACGCATGAAAGACCTGTGCCGTTGGAGTCGCGTGCTTGGCGGCGGTTGTGGAGAAGAACTCCTGGGCGTCTTGCCAGCATGGATTTGTCATTGCCGGCGTGCCGGCGACGATCTGTTCCAGGGGAAGCCTACATGTGCCGATGTGAGCGGCTGCGCAGCTGTTGCTACTTGGATCCGCCGTTGGTTCCGAACTCGTTGGCACAACGCTCATATGCAGCGTCGGACTCAGGGCTTTCCTCGCCGATCTCCGGGAACTGCCCTGAGGCGTCGGGATCGCGCATATCGAAGCCCGCCGCTCTCATACACTGAGCGAGCTCAAGAAGACTGTCCGCGGCCTTGACGATATCAGCATCAGTCTTGGATGCTCCAAAGACAGTCCCCTCAAGCAAAGGGTGGCAAGCGTCGAAGGCCGTCCTCAGATCATCTTCGGTCCCGGGTCCTACCTTTTTCGGGAACTCGGCCTTCCCCTCTGATCCAACGATCGGATCGAACGATTCAAAGCCGTGCCCTCCTCCTAGCCTCCGAGTCCCGAGCAGCTTGAGGCCACGGATTGGCTCCTGGCCGTCGGAGAGCTGTTCGTCCTGATATGGATTCCTGAGTTGGTGCCGGGGCAAGGATGTGAGTTACAGCGGGCGTGCCCGCGATTCATTCATGCCGGTAACGTGGGACCTATGCACACAGCGGCTTCGCCCAAGCATGACGTCTATGCCTACGGGGTGATCGCTCCCAGCACGTTGATCGAACTCGAAGACCCCTTTCCTGCGGAGTCGGGGTATGCGGAGATCGGGAAGGTTCGCCGATCGCTCGGCGGCGAGGCTGCTGGAGGGGCGTACGTGCTTGCTCGCCTGGGCGTCCCCACCAAGCTGGCGGGAAGTGAGTTGGGAACAGACGGAGCCTCGAGATGGGTCGTCGAGCGCCTGTCCGCAGCGGGAGTCGATTGCAGGGACATCTCCATGACTGGTGATGGGGGCGTCACCGAGCTTGTCATCTCGTCTCGATTGGAACGAACGATCTTCGCTACATACGGTCGCATGCTCGCCGATCGCGCCTGGAGCGAACCGGTGCGTGCCGATGTCAGGTCGAGCCGCATGGTCTGCCTCGATCCCTTCTTCGGTGAGACTGCCGAAATGGTTGCCCGCTGGTGCCATGAGGACGGCATACCCTACGTCACGGTTGACACCCTGCCAGGGTCCAATGTGGCCCGGGACGCTGCAGCTGTGGTGATATCGCAGGAGTACGCCAATCGGACCTTCGGAGATCATGAGGTCGGCGAGCTGCTGGAAGCTTACGTAGGACGCTGCCATGGGCTTGTCATCTTGACCAGAGGCGGCGGTCGGGTCTGGTACCGCCGCACCGGTACCGCGGCTCGCCAATCGCCGGTCTTCGACGTCGAGGTTCGCGACACCGCCGGAGCTGGTGATAGCTTCCGAGCGGGCGTCATCTTCGGGATTCTCCGCGCTGACACCGACGATGACGTCGTCAGGATCGCCAGCGGATTGGCAGCGATGGTATGCCAGTCCTCACCCGGCGTTCTCCAGAGTCCCACCCGGTCCGAACTCGAAGCTTTTCTCCTCGCGGAGGCGCCCCCGCTATGAGCAGTGCGCGGCGCTGAGGACTACGGGCCGTGCCCGTCGTCGAGAAGGCTCAGGTCTTCACGGCAGGGGGATGAAGGCCTTGACGCGTGCGACGTCCCCTGTGCGACCGAAGATCCTGGAGCTCAGATCGGATCCGAGCGAATCGCCCGGGATGGTCAGAATCTGACCGTCGGAGAGCTCCGCCTCGATCTGTGGCAAACCCTCGGCGAGGACCACAATGACTGGCACCTGGCACACCGTTGATCCGACTGATTGGGCCGGAAGCTCGACCACGTGCTGGTCCATCGACGTGTTGAAGACGGGCCATTCCTGGGGGTCCTGGAGCAGTTCTTTGATGATCAGGAAGACGGGATCGAACTTCATCTCCCCGTTGGCGACCACCACGCCGAGCTCTGCAGGACGCACGAGGAGTTCCTCTTTGACGAGTCCTGTCATGCCCGGCTGCTGGGCTCCGGCATGTCCCGGCGTATGCGAGTACGGATCTATCGGGATCGCACCGTGCTCCATCGGGGTCTTGTTGAATCCCATTCCGGCCCGCACTCGCCAGTAGCTCGACACCAGTCGTCGAATTGCCTCGGGTTGGGCACCCGACGAGACCAATTTCAGCGTCGAGCCCTGGATGGCGACCAGCAGCTTCGCCACCATGTGCCAGTAGATGGAGCCGAGGCCTTCGTAGCCGTACATCGAACCTGATCGGCCCGTGTATGAGTGGTGGCCGAATACTCGTCGGTAGGTGGCAATCGTCACCGGTCGGTGCGCCCGGACGAGGTCTCGATGCGGATCCTCGTCGGCAAGGAGATCGAGCTGCTCCTCGAGAATCTCTTGCGTCGTGAGGTCCGCATCGAAGCGGAAGTTCCCGTCTTCGTCCCGAGTGATGATCGCTCCGGCTCCCTCGGCGAGTAGCTCCGACAGCAGAGGGTTACCTTCGACGTCCGTTGGTGGCACGATGTTCCTCTCGAGGAACGACGGCAGACGACGAGCCGGGTACAGCATGAAGGTGTGCTGATCTGCTCGATACATCTCACTCTCGAACAACGCGTCGACAACGTCGGCACACTCGTCGGCGTCGAGCACGCCGCTCTCGATCACTGCGACTTGGCCCTCCAACATCTCGCCGAGGCGTTCAACGGAAGCCGCTTGATGATCATCCGAGATACGGACGAGGTTGTATGAGTCGTACAAGCCGTCGTCACGGCGACTGGTCGCGATCGTGCTGTCGAGGTGAGCAATAGCCACATCGCAGAGTGCCTCCACGTCAAATACAGCTACGCGCGTGGTGCCCGTGAATCCATCGCTGTAGACGGAGCGCCGGTATTCGGAGAAGGCCGTCCCGAGTGCGTCCATGAGCCTCTTGCGTTCTCGGTCCGGCACCTCACCGCTGGGGTGGGTGAGATCTGCGGAGAGGATCTCAGTCGTTGCGCCAAGCCAGTCGGCGACTTCCCGAGACATGTCGACTTCGATGGTCGACCCGGCGACCAATCGGCGGACGTAGTCGAGATACGCACGCAGCTGGTACAACGTCACCATCGAGAGGCCGTAGCCGACGAGGGCGTTGTTCGCATCGTTCCACTCGGGTCGCTGGGTGTTCATCCAGATTCCGCCCCCGGCGACGAAGTTTGACAGTTTGGCAAGAGCTGGCACAACCAGTTTCTCCGCGAAGGTGACGTGGTACACGGCACCATTGCGCCAAACGAGTCTCCCATCAGTTCCAACGGACTCGACCCGTGCCGCAGTAGTGCTCGCTGCATCCTCGTCGTACTCAATGGTTGCCTTCGGATCGTCGAGAATCCGTTCATACGGGGCAATGCGATAGGGCACGTCCGCATAGGCGAACCGGGCCTCGGGCAGGAGTTGCTTGATCGTACCCGGCAGGTACCGGTCGGTTGCCTCGAGCAAGCGAAGGAGATAGATGATCTGATGGTCGCCCCAGTACCCGATATTGCTCCACGGGTCATCCGGGTCGGGCACCTCCCAATCGATTCCGTTGCTGGTGATCCGGTAGGGATTGAATCCATCGGGCGTCGAAGCATCCACGAAGACCGAGACGATGTCCGGGAGGTACATCGGGTAGCTCGCGCATACGGCTTCCCAGTTCTGGAAGATGTCGCGCCAGTTGCCCTCGAAGTACGTCACCGGCTTTCCGTGTTCATCCACGGTACGGATGGAGAAGGAGTTCCATGGGCGGCTCGGGTCGCCGTGCCGCCGCGAGAAGGAGAACGGCAGATACCCGCGACCGAGTCGCCGGAGATCGGCATCTCCCGTTGCATCGAGCAGCGCGAGGAGTTCGGTCCTATTCATTTCCGGATTCAGCGTCGACAGGAGCCCCCGGTGGTTCGAAGCAACGATGCTGTTCCTGTGCTCGAGGTATCGGCCGAAGTCCGCTGTGTCGACGACGTAGCCGTCCATCGGGATTCCACCGCGCATGACGTTGTAGGTGACGTTCGAGAAGTGATGCGCGGTGGCTACCTCATCCTCGGTGCGTTCCAACCCGTCGGCGCGTGCCATGGTCTCAAGCAGGGATTGTGATGTTCCCCTCACAGACGCGCCGAGTTCGGCGGCCCGATCGGAGAGCGGCCGCAGCTGTCGGCGGAGTGCGATCACGGCCGGCTGATCACACTCGACATCCGACACGATGGACCATGCTCGGGTCTCACCGGGCTCGAGATCGACCTCGCTGCACAAGAAGTACGCCCCGGGCATTCCCGTCATCACGGGGGCATCGAGGGGATCGCGTGTTCCGATCAGGCTTGCGGACGCCGGATCCAGCGAAACGGTTGCACCTTCAAGACCGTTGGACCAGGTGACCGTCGATCGAAGCGCCTCGGCCGGCTCGGGTCTGTCCGTCACCATCGACTCGAGTGAGTACACGGCCAGGCGCAGGTCGGCGTCGATGATCTCGCTTCGCTTGTAGGCATTCGTCAGGTTGCCCATCGGGAGGTAGAGGGATGGGTCCAACCCGTGCGGCAGGATGTTTCGCAATCCGTCGATGAGTTCGATCGTTCGAGGGACGGCACCTTCGTTGATCAGCGTCGATGTTCGGATGAAGCCGAACTGCTCGCTGCTCGCCCATCGGTACCGGAAGGTGAGGCCGTTCGTCTCATCGTGCTCTTCGAAGATGACCGAGTCGCCGATGACCGACTTGTACAACGTTCGGTGTTGCTGTCTCCCCAGCGTTCCGGTGACCGGGCGCCACACGTCAAGGGGGTCGCCTTCGAGGTATCGAATCGCAGTTGCGGCGCCGTTCAGACCGCCGAGATGGTGAAGACGGTCGTCGGTCTCGTACGGGAAGAGCGCCTGCCTCGCGTCACGGCGCCCGGCGGTCACTCCTCCGCTGCTCGAGATGAACATCCAGCGGTCCCCGTCGCTCACGATCGACATGAGGAAGGGAGGCATGCGGTCGACGTCGGACACGACGTAGTAGCGCTCGTCGTCGATGGTCACGAATTGACCGTCAGAATGGCGAGGGATGAGCGGTGCCGCACCGGAGGCACCGGCGTGGCCGGAACGGGGGGGTCGTTGGTCGGCGTTCGCCGTCATCGTGGTGTCTCCTTTGCTGGGGTTTGTCCGTACCCCACCGGGAACCGCCCCGGCGACGACTCGGTGCCGAGGTCGTCCGGTGACGCCGGCCATGGCTGGGTGAGCCTGCCCTCGAACGGCGACCGCCCGAGAAGTAGATCGGGGAGATCGGTCGCTTCGCTTCCCGGCAGCCAGGCGGCGATCACGGCATCGGACCGATCGATCATGTCACTGATCACCAGCGGTCGGCCGGAGTACACCATCAGAATGAGCGTTCTACAGCGTTCGCGCATGCGCTCGAACACGATCCGGTCATCGGCGCGAACGTCGGGCACGGCGCGGTCCCCCGGGCCTTCCGCATACGGTTCCTCGGCGACGCATACGATGCCGACGTCAGCCGCGGCGCCGTCCCGGCCGGCTCCGGTGGGAGCGGACGTGACCGATCCGTCGAATCGCTCTGCGAGGGCTCGAAGGAAGGTGATGCCCGGTGTCGTGCGGCCTTCGCCTCCCTGCCAGCCAACCGTCCACCCCCCGCATTGGAGTCCGATGTCGTCGGCGGCCTGACCTGCGACAAGGATGTCGCGGCAGCCCTTCAGCGGGAGCGCACGATCGTTCTTGAGGAGCACTGCGCTTCGCCGGGCTGCGGTGGCGGCCAGGTGCCGGTGCTGCGGTGATCCGACGGCGGAGAGGGTTGGTCGATCCCCGGTGATCGCGCCGGTCCCGAGCCACTGCTTCGAGCGGAGGATCCGGCGGACCGCGTCGTCGATGCGGTCGATCGAGATCCGCCCATCCGCGACGGCGTCGTGCACAATGCGGATGAATCGGCGGTACTCGAACGGGACCATCACCATGTCGATCCCCGCGTTGATCGCTCGAACGACGCTGTCCTCGTAGCTGGCCGCGATCTGGTCGACTCCCATCCAGTCGGAGATGATGAAGCCCTCGAACCCCAGCTCCTGTTTGAGGACGGTAGTGAGCAGGCCTGCGTGGGAGTGGAGTCGTGAGCCGTTCCAGGAGCTGTAGGACGCCATGATGCTCATGGCGCCTGCGGCGATGGCATTGAGGTAGGGAGCCAGGTGACGCTCCCTGAGCTCTCGTTCCGGGATTCTCGCGTCGCCCTGGTCGATGCTCCACGAGGCGCCCCAGCCGTCCCACCAATCCATCCACGGCTTGCGATCGACGGTGCCCCACTGCGCGCCGCCATCGCCGACGAAGTGCTTGGCGCACGCGAGGACACGGCGCGAGGGGTCGTCCTTCGACGCGAGTCCGGTCACGAGCGCGGATCCGAGGCACCCGACGAGGTCAGGATCCCGCCCGTAGCTCTCGTATGTTCGTCCCCAGCGGATGTCCTGAGCGACGGCCACCGTCGGCGCGAACGCCCAATCCACACGGGTCGCACGCATCTCGGTCGCGGTGGCACGACCGATCCGCTCGAGGAGGGTGGCGTCCCCGATCGCGCCGAGGCCGATGTTGTGTGGGAAGACCGTGGCTCCTCGCACGTTGCTGTGGCCGTGGACGGCATCGACGCCGTAGATGAGCGGGACGCCGAGCCGGGTCCCCGAGGCCGCCTCGGCGAATGCTCCGACCATGTCGAGCCACGCCTCGGGAGTGTTGGGGGATGGGTTGCCGTTCCCGCCGCTCAGCACCGAGCCGATCGCGTGGTCGGCCACCTCGGCAGGCTCGATGGAGTCGTTCGAGACCTGGGTCATCTGTCCGATCTTCTCCACCAGCGTCATGTCGTGGACGAGAAGCTCCGAGATGTCTGGCGCCACTGGATTCCCGCGTTCAGGAGGTGTCAACCGGTGCCCCTTCGTTGGCTGGGGCCGGAACGCCTCCTGTAGATGAGCGCACGATCAGCCGAACCTCCTGGATGTCGACGATCGGAGCTGAAGCCCGCCCGTCGATGAGTGAGTTCAGCACCTCGACGGTTCGCACGCCGCTCGCGTGGACGTTCTGCAAAATGGTCGTCAGTGGGGGAACTGCCGTCTTCGACCCCGATGAGCCGTCGAAGCCTGCGAGAGCCACGTCGCCGGGCACGTCGATGCCATGATCGCGGAGTGCCCGGAGCGCACCGATCGCCATCATGTCGGATGCGGCGAACACGGCGTCGGGCCGGTGCAGGATGATGCGCTGCATCGCCCGGTAGCCACTTGCTTCGGAATAGTCGCCATCTGCCCGGAGGCGCGGATTGAGGGCGATGCCGCTCTCCGCCAGGCCCTCCACGAATCCGTTGAGCCGGTCGAGCCCTGCAGTCGTATCGGTCGGTGCCCCTACCAAGCCGATCCGACGGTACCCGAGGTCGCAGAGGTGCGCGGCCATCATGCGCGCCCCGCCGTAGTTGTCGACGTCGACGTAGCTGATGCCGT
>Ga0316189_10004998_pt1 | contig 12701 bp, 13 predicted proteins | sample LowCovwburrow_MG_FD_204930 | JGI IMG/M metagenome (GOLD analysis project Ga0316189, IMG submission 204930) | Coastal sediment microbial communities from Maine, United States - Lowes Cove worm burrow | ecosystem: Environmental > Aquatic > Marine > Coastal > Sediment | place: USA: Maine... | reverse complement strand
AAGAAACAGACAATCCGACACCGCCGCTTGCAACATCAAAAACAAGCAGCATAATCAACCAAACAAACGAACCAGAGCCTCCAAAACTCAAAACGCTCCGAATAACCACTTCATATGACGACGGACAGTTCCAATGATGATCAGTTGCTCTGAGTTTGAAGATTTTATTTTGGCATATCTCGATGACGCTTTACCCCCTCAGAAAAAGTTCTTGTTCGAAAGTCATCTGAAGTTGTGTCGCGAATGCCGGGCTTATCTGAAAGCTTACCGTGCATCGGTTGCACTGACTGAGGCCCAGAAAGAGGTTCCACTGGAAGACGTTCCAGAAGATTTGATTAAGGCGGCACTCGCAGCGCGTTCTGATTAACCAATACGATTCAGATGTGACTGGCCATTTGTTGAGTGCTTTGCCAGAGCAATCCACAATGGCGCTGACGTTAGATTATCATCTCCATTGGTGCCGAAAACACCTTCCAGATTTGTGAAAGTGTCAACCTTCGGCACCCGTTCCCGCTCCAAAATCTATCGCTCGGCGCCCAGTACAAGGACCCATCGGGCGTTGGAACCTGTCCCCGCTTTGCCCAAACCAAAATCTTCAAAGTTGGGGTTAATGTCATTGGCATGGTGTCCCGGAGAGTTGGTCCAAGCCTGTAACACCGTGGTTTCCGAGGATTGGCCCTGCGCAATATTCTCGCCGTATGTTCTCCAATTGTATCCCGCGGCGGTAATGCGATCTCCCGGTGATGAACCATTGAGTCCGGTGTGGCTAAAATAGTTCTGCGCGAGCATATCATTCGCGTGGTTCTGCGCTGCGGACGCCAGTCGGGCGTCGAATGCCACGGGCGCAGCGCTGTTTGCAATTCTCACATTATTGAGCAGACTGGCAAAAGTCACATTATCGACCGAGCCGGGCGGCGTAGGCCCTGGCAAGGTAGTGGTCGGCGGCGCCAGGCCCGGACCAGCCGGACCAGATCCAGAGCCGCCACAAGCCGCAAGCGCACATAACAGAAAAACTGAACAAGGGTGCTTCATTTAGATGTCCTTTGATTATTCCAAACAAGCCCCCACGCGACACAAATCCAAGCACCCAGTAGCGTAAACACCAAACTTAAGACACTAACACAACAAGCGAAAAAACGCTGACGTCTCTGGTAGTTTCGGCGATTCATTGCGCAAAAGACCCACAACGACCCACCTTGAGCGAAGTGTCGTGAAAAATCTGGCAAATCCTGACTCTCCCTAGCCACGGACCCGACCGTGGTTGTACTTCCGCCTACTCAAAGGCAAGTCGGAGTCGATGAAATGTGGTGTCTGGACCAACCAGTTGACGATCATATGCGTCACGTGAATCCGCTCTGATATGGCTGTATTGTTGCGTGTACTGGTGGCCATCACCTGTCTCTTGACGGGCGTGTCACCGCTTTTTGCCGAACCCACAATGCTAACCCTGGAGCAGCAGCGCGCACGTGCGGGCCAGGCGCTGGCGGAGGGCGACCCTGCCCTAAGCGTGGCCCTGGCAGAACGCGTCCTGTCTTATAACCCCCGCGATTTTCAAACCTTGTATGTGTTGTCTCTGGCTCATTCGCAGCTGGGCCAAAATGAGGCGGCTGCAAATGTTGCGCAGCGCGCGTTTCGGGCTGGCAAAACCAACAACGAAAAACTGCAAGCTGCACGCATTGTGGCGGCAGCCAAATTCAGGGATGGCCAGTTTACGCGCGCCGAATGGTGGCTGCGCAGAGGCGCGAACTATGCCAAAACGCCTGAAGACGCCGCCATCGTAGCTCAAGAATTTCAGGCCATTCGCCAGCAGAATCCGCTATCGATGCGCTTTGGCTTTTCAATAGCGCCATCAAACAACATTAATGGAGGTACCGAAGACACAACGTTTAACCTTGGCGATTTTCAGTTCATTTTCGACCCAAGCAGCCTCGCCTTGTCAGGGGTCGAATATTCCGGCGATGTCGAATTGTCATACCGGCTGTCCCAAAGCCCAAACCACATAACTCAAGCTGGTCTTTATCTGTACGGGCGCACCTTTTCTCTATCCTCTGCATCACAAGCCACCGTCCCGAACGTGTCGGGCAGTGACTATGCTCTCGGTCTGGTGGAGCTGTCGCTGAGCCATCGCCGCTTGCTCTTTGACGGGTTGGGCCCCTCAGGCATTTCGCTGCATACTGGTCAGGTCTGGTATAGTGGCAATCCTTTGTGGCGTTACAACAAGCTGTCGGTGTCTCAGGACTTTCCCATAGGGCACACAGCTTCAGCGACGATTCAGGCCTCTGTCGAGGACCAAACGGGGCTCGACATCATCCAGCCCGATTCAACTGTCCTTGTTCTGCAGGGGAGCTATGCTCGGCGCATCGCCAACCAAGATGTTATACGGCTGTCGATCAGAACCCTGCTCAACAACGCAACCATTGCGACCAACACTTACACCGATCAACTCGCCACACTCAGCTATGAACTGGACAAACCAGTGTTCGGCAGCAGCCTCTCGGTATCGCTCGGAGTTGGTGCCAAAACCTATGACGAGTTCTCGCTGTCATTGGATGGCCGCCGGGACCGATATGTCACGCTCGGGGCTACGGCTGTCTTTGAACAAGTCTCCTATTTTGGTTTTTCCCCAAGCTGGTCGCTGTCCACCACCCTAACGGACTCAAATGTCACCCGGTTTTCAATGAACGAGGTCACCGCCAGATTTGGTATCCAATCCAAATTCTGACCTCCGTCAACCAACATCAGCCGGCAGGTAGGCGCTCAGTCTAAACCGGTTGATCCTTTGGCAACTTTTGCCTCGCGCTCTCTGGCCTCCTCAGACAGATCCTTACCCTTCTGAACGAGATTGATAACCACGTGGCGGGCGTACAGCATTTCGATTTGGATCGTGACGTCAGCTACGGAAATTTCAGGCACCATAACACCTCTTTTGCGAATGCCATCAAGGCTTTGACGCAGGCGGACTGCACAGGCTGGGTCGGAAACGGGCGACCTGGAGTGGATTAGGCCGGTGGGCGATTCAAACCAATGGGAATGTAGGGCGCGGGACGTTTTTGTAGTCCAAGGACGCGTAATTCAGCGTGCAGAGAGCGCCGCTGTCGCAGACGATGATACGCCCGGCAATCGGGGTGAATGCAGCGCGGAAATGCTGCATGGATTTCAGTGCGACGACGGACTTCGATGCGGGATCGATTCCAAAGGTTTCAAATTGTCGTAAATCCAGCATCTGGTGCGCGATACTGACGATCAGAATATCGATCCCCGCGACGTTAAGGACGGCCGTGAGTCCAAAGCTACGCTCTAACCCGCCCAGGATCGGACCGTTGCCGACAACGTGGCCATCTCCGGTCCATTTAACGGTGCCGGTCACGCTGAGTGGACCACCTCCATAGGTGGGCGCCGTCGCGCCACCGATGGAAATCGTGATCTCAGAACCTACCGCCAAGCCTTGAAGGGCCATTGCTGCCTTTGCATCGATCAGCGGGCCGAAACAGGCCTTTGTCACGCCAGCATCAAGCAAGGCTGCCAAAAGGTTCGTAGCATCGCCGTAAGCCCCGGACCCGGGATTATCGGCATAGTCGGCAATGATAAGCGGGCCTGTTTCGCCGTTCCAGTTCACAGCAACGTCAGCGGCCTCAGAAACTGTCAGGTAGCTATTCAAAGATTCGTGCCGTCTTTCCCAGATGTCATCGGCCAATTCCTCGGCGATTGTCTGATGTGCGGCGAAATCCCCCTCGCAGGTGATCAGGACAGTCGGGCCTACCTCGGCAATATCGGCGCAGGGGAATGCGCCATTGATGCTGATCGCAAAAACGCTTTTGCGCGTCTCATAGGCGCGGGCAAGGGCGTGGCGGCCAATCATTGGCCCCAGGTCGGTGCGCCCGCCACTGGCCTCTTCCAGCATCGGGCGGTGCGCGCGCAGGGTTCTGGGCCGAATATCTCCCGTCATCGCGCGCTGCAACAACTCGGCCGCGCGGCGTCCGGTGGTGCGGATATCGACATGTGGGTATGTGGTGAAAGATACGAGGATTTGCGCCAGGTCGCACATCGCCGTGGTAACATTGGCATGCGGGTCTAGCGTAACTGCGATGGGTAGGTCTGGACCGATAACAGCCCGCAAACGACGTAATATCTCGCCTTCACCATCCTCGCAGAAATCGGTGACCATTGCGCCGTGCAATATCAGGAACACGCCATCCCACTGTGCGTCAGCGGCGGCGATCAGGGGCGCAGTCAGTGTATCGAAGGCCTCGCGTGTGACCGTGCCGCCCGGGCCAGCAGCGGCACTTAGGACATGGGTGATCTCCCAGTCATAATCGCGACCCGTATCCAGCAATCCGGCCAGTTCGGTATTCTTGTCGCCACGCATCGTGATCGCCTGATCACCCTCCATAAAGTAACGGTTGCGAAAGCTTTGCACTGTCGTTGGATGGATATTGAACGTGTTGGTTTCATGCGAAATTTCGGCGCTAAGGACTTTGAAGCTCAAGAAAGTGACCCTTCAGATCGGATGGCGACAAGTGTCACTAAAGTCGCCACGGGCCAACAACGCTGGCGTTTCAGACATGCATAGGGACGTAGCACGCGCGCATCTGTCGGTAAAGGCGTACCCTGACTGCAGATCGGGTGGGCTTGGCGGAGTTGCCAGACCAATCGAACCAGCCTCGGCCAGATCGGTTCAAACTCAGTGCCATTGCTGGTTCGCCGGTCTCTTAGGCCGCTTCCTCATAGGTCGGTTCGAGACGAATTGTCAGCCATCAAATGACTTGCATCAAGGAGTTAGGCTAGGAGCTACTATTAGTATAACTTGATTGCCTATGCTTTCGGGCGAGGCATCTTGTACTATAGCTCGTCTCTGCTTGCGGAGTTTCAAAAACTGAGAGGTCCCGATGAGCGACGACCCATATGCGGCCCTTGGCCTGAAAAAATCAGCCACTGCTGAGGATATAAAGAAGGCCTACCGAAAGATCGCCCGGACAAGTCATCCCGACTTGAATCCCGACGATCCCAAGGCCGAGGCCAAATTCAAGGCAGCGTCACACGCCTATGATCTGCTGAAAGACCCCGAGACCCGCGCCCGGTTTGACCGTGGCGAGATTGACGCAAGCGGGGCCGAGCAACAGGAGCGAAGATTCTACAAGGAATATGCCGAAGCACCGGGCAATCCATATCGCTCTGGCCAACGGTTTGAAGACTTTGGCGAGGCTTCCGACATTTTCGCAGAATTTATGCGCCAGAAGGGGCACAGAGACCGCCAGGAATCTGGGCAGCGCTTCAATGTTCGGGGGCAGGACCAACGCTATGCGCTCGAGATACCATTTCTCGAAGCGGTCAACGGTGGGACGACACGGATCACGCTGCCAAACGGCTCTGCCCTCCAAGTCAAAATTCCCAAAGGCAGCAACGACGGTCAGACGATCCGGCTGCGGGGCAAGGGAGAGCCGGGATATGGTGATGGTCCGCCTGGTGACGCGCTGATCACCCTGTCCGTGCGCCCGCATTCCCTGTTTCGCCGGGAGGGTAATGATATTTTGGTAACACTGCCTGTCACGCTTGATGAGGCTATTTTGGGCGCACAGGTCGAAACACCGACGATTGATGGAAGTGTCAAGCTGTCAATCCCGAAAGGAGCGAGCAGCGGTCAGATACTGCGTCTACGCGGCCGTGGCGTCAAATCCATCGGTACCAAGTCGCGCGGCGATCAGAAAGTCGAACTGCGTATCGTCGCACCGCCCGAAATCGATGAGGCGCTGGCCGAATTCATGGAAAACTGGCGCAAGACCAACGCTTATGATCCGCGCAAGGGGATGAAGATATGATCGACCTCTATTCCGAAGAAGACGCCATCGCCACGGTTGCGCGCCTAACCCACACGCAGTTGCTTTCTTTCGTCAAAGCCCGGATTGTGACACCGATGCAATCCGAAAGCGGCCCGGTTTATCGCCAGATAGACCTCGTGAGGATGGAGCTACTCTGTGAATTGTCCGAGCAATTTGAACTTGATGATGACGCGCTTGGGGTTGTCATCTCGCTGATTGACCAGCTTCATGGGGTTCGGGCCGAACTACGAGCCTTTGTTGATGCGATTGCGAGCGAGCCAGCCGACGTGCGTGAAAGGATCAGCGAGGCTGTGCGGGCGACACGATCAACCGGATAGGCCATATGGAGACTCAAAACGGCTATGTGCAGCTTTAAGTTCGTGTTGGCATAACTCGACGCTGATATCCGGCACTAAGCGCGCTCCAAATCGGTGGCTTGCCTCAATGCTTCCGAATTGATCGGCTTATGCACTGCCTTCATCAGTAAACCTACAAAACTGATTGCAGTGACGAAAACTTTGCCCGAACCCGCCCTCCTAAGCATCCTTAGCTCAGCTGGATAGAGCGCTGCCCTTCGAAGTTGGAGAGGATGACTTACATTTAAAACATAATACCTTGAATTATAAAATCAATTTTCGTCGCAAACTTTAAAGAGAGCCGTTTTCAAGAGTTGCGGTTTAATGGACCCTCACCCCAAATTCGAACTTAAAGCCATTGGCCGAAAATCTGGGAACGCATCTCGAACACTGGTGTCGGTCTTTGTGATGGATCGTCGCAAATCTGCAAATTCGGAATACAAAACTCAGTGTATGTTGCAAGCGACTGAATGCAGAGCTTATTGTACGGAGCAGCACTATGGATCCACTCCTCCAACCCTTCCAGATCAAGCATCTGACGCTGCGCAATCGTATCATTAGCACAGCACATGCACCATCTTATCAAGAAGGCGGGCATCCGCGCGAAAGGTATCGCCTTTATCACGAAGAAAAAGCGAAGGGAGGCATTGGGCTGACAATCATTGGGGGCTCCACTAATATCGCACCTGACAGCCCTTCGGTGTTTGGCCAACTTTATGCAGGCGATGACAGTATCATCCCGTGGTTCAGGGAACTGACGGATGGGGTGCGGTCGCATGGCGCGGCTGTGATGTGTCAGATCACCCACATGGGGCGACGCACTGCGTGGGATGATGGGCATTGGTTGCCGGTCCCAGGGCCTTCGGGCGTGCGGGAACGGGCGCATCGATCCTTTCCCAAGGTGATGGAACCCGAAGACATCACCCGGATCATCGCGGACTTTTCGGATGCGGCAAAGCGGTGCCAGGATGGTGGCTTTGACGGGATCGAATTGCTGTCGCATTCGCATCTTTTAGGGCAATTTTTGTCCCCCTTGGTGAACAACAGGGACGACGATTATGGCGGTTCCTTAGACAACCGGGTGCGACTGACATTACAGGTCATCGAGGCGGTGCGCGATGCCGTTGGCTCCGATTTTATCTTGGGTATGCGCGTGACAGGGGATGAACTGGCAAAGGGCGGTTTGGAGGCGGATGAATGTGTTGAAATTGCACAGAAGATCGAGGCCACAGGTGCCGTCAACTTTCTGAATGTTCTGGCCGGTGCACCTTACGATGATCTAGGACTTGCAGGCTGGGTCGCCCCAATGGGGATGCCCGCTGCACCACATCTGACTATCGCCGGTCGCATCCGCAGTGTTGTTGATCTGCCGATCTTCCATGCTGGCGGTGTTGCCGATATAGCAACGGCCCGTCACGCGGTCGCGAATGGGCTCGTTGATCTGATCGGTATGACGCGTGCACATTTGGCGGATCCTTATCTGGTACAAAAGCTAAGCCGCGGGGACGAAGAGCGTATTCGCCCCTGTGTCGGCCTTGGCTATTGTGTGGACCGTGTCAATCAGGGCAAGGCCGCTGTGTGCGGCCACAATGCGGCGACGGGGCGCGAAGCAAAGATGCCTCATATCATTCAAAAGGCACCAAAGGCGCGAAAGGTCGTTATTGTCGGCGGCGGGCCCGGTGGGTTGGAGGCTGCGCGCATCTGTGCCGAACGGGGCCACAACGTGGTGCTGTTCGAGGCCAGTGATCGCTTGGGTGGGCAGATCAACCTTGCGGCTAAAGGTATGACCCGTCGTCAGATTTGGGGGATCACCGACTGGTTGATCAATGAGGTGACGCATCTGGGTGTCGATCAGCACCTGAACTACTATGCAGAACCGGATGATATCACAGCTGAAAATCCCGACGTTGTCATTATCGCTACGGGCGGTTGGCCGGAAGCGTTGGATATTCCCGGCAATCATCTAACGACCTCTAGCTGGGATGTATTGAGCGGTGAGTCGCGCCTAAACGGAGATATCTTGTTGTTCGACGAGGTCGGTGAGCAATCGGCGCTGGTCTGCGCCGACGTCATGGCCCGCGCCAACTGCTCGGTTGTTCTTGTCACACCAGATCGTATGGTCGCCCATGAATTGGGGCCGACAAACTCCGCAGTCGTTTTGCGTGATCTCGCGAAGCAAGGCGTGGCGTTCGAGTGTTTTTTCGACCTTGTTTCTGTCGAGATGGATGGCAACCGCAAACACGTGACATTACGCCATGTGCTAACCGGTGAAACCATCAATCGTGTTGTTGATCATGTTGTCGTGGAACATGGGGTTACACCGATGGACGAGCTTTATCATGCACTGAAGCCCGGTGCGCGCAACCACGGGCAATTGGATTACACAGCAATGATCGCGGGAACGAGTCCTTTTACCAATACCAACCCGGTCGGAGACTATGACTTGGCGCGTCTGGGCGACGCGGTCTCGGGGCGCAACATACATGCAGCAATGTATGATGCGCTTCGAATCTGCAAGGATATCTGAGCGGATTGGTCACTTTGGTAAGGTTTATCGACACCTTATTTTGAAAGACTAGAGCGGCATTCAAAAAACAGCTTTACCTTGTAACAGGTCACGGTGGTTCTCAAATGCCAAAGCGATGTGGTTCATGAAAGTACGCACACGGGCATTTGACATCATATCACGGTGCGCCAAAACCCAAATCCAATCGTTTGGTTCAGCTTCGGCTGTGGGAATACGGCGGATACCGGGGGCGACATCGCCGATGAAACAAGGCAGGGATGCAATACCCATGTGATCTTGTATGGCGGTTAGCTGCAGGACGTCAGAATACATATTTCCGCGCACGGGGATGGACGGAAATTTCTTCTTTTGCGGCCATTTTAAATGGTTTTCGGCGTCCCCCCAGCCCAGCCAATGGCAATCAAGTGGCTCGTTTACGGGATCGTGGCTTTTTAGATATTGATGGCTGGCATAGGCTGACCGGTAAATCTGAATAACGCGTTTACCGGCCAAAGAATGCGGGGGGTTATCAACATGGCGTATGGCGATATCGGCATCTCGCGCGGCAAGATCCCTAACGCGGTAGGTCATGTTTATGTCGAGGTTAACATCAGGGTAAAGTTGCATGAATTCATGGATTGCTGGCATAAGCAGATGGGTCGCAAAGCCGATAGGCAGGGTTATGCGGATGTCCCCCTCTAGGCGCGCGTCTTTGCCTGTCAGGTCCAGTTCTATATCATTGAATTCGTCGTAGATGATATCTGCCGAACGGGTCAGGCGTTGCCCTGCCTCGGTTAGACGATAGCCACTTGGCAGGCGGTTGAACAGTTTTGTTCCCAGATCGTTTTCCAGCATCTTTAATCGTCTGGCGCAAGACGTGTGGTGCATATCGAGTTTGTCTGCAGCTTTTTTCAAGCCGCCGGTTTTAACGACTGCACGAAATATTTTCAGATCATCCCAGTTCATTGATGTGCCTCGTTCAAGGGTCGCATATTTGCGCCGTATAAATGTGACTTTGCGAACTATGCAGTAAAATTGCATTCACATACAAGCCTGCCATCCAAATGCTCAACTGAAAGAAAAAGAAATGACACCTAAAATATCGACCATCGGCAAGATGATACCAAAGCTGTCCTTTGCGCGGCTTGCGGGGGCACTTAGTGCCGCTATTATTGCGTTAACCCTTGTAACAACACCAGTTTCAGCTCAATCACGCGAAGCCACGGTTCTGTTAAAGGCTGACACTGTGATCGAGATTTCTTACGGCTCGATCGAAGGTGGTAAAGAAATGCAGTTAATGGGGGATTACCTGCCGAAGATTATGCCGATTGTAGAATCGTACGGTGGCAAAATGCTGGGCAACTTTCAGGTAACAGCCGTTACGGGCGGGGAAATAACACCACAGATGGTTGTTATCTTTGAATGGCCCAGCTTGGAAGCTCGCAATGAAATGCACGCAGATGAGAATGCCAAAGAACTGTTCCCGCTGCGTGAAGACGCGATGACATTTTTCAAGCAGGCGTTTTATACGGTTGACGAAGACACGCCACTGACATTCCATGAAGAAAAAACATATGAGTTTTTCACAGCGTGGTTAACCTTTGCTGCCAAAGTGTCATTGCCAGCGTACTTCGAAATGTCGGATGCGCCCAAACAAAATTATGGCCCACCACGCTTTATCGCCACACTGAAGCCGTTGGAAGATGGGCCAAACGGTAGCTATGTTCTGAACCCGGATATGGCTGGCATTGTTGAGTGGAACAATACTGCTACTTACTATGGTTTAATCAATGATCCCGGCTTTAAGCTGGCCGCACCTTTGTTGTCTGCATCTGTGTCCCGCTTGGATATGGTGCATACAAGGTTCGCGTTTCCGCAATAAGGGACGTAAACCATTTTTTTAATATAGTAACAGCCATCACCCGACGTAGAACGGGTGGTGGTATTTTTGGCTCGGGTACATGGCCATCGCATCCGCCAAAAACCGAGCACAAAATGACCCTAAAAATTTAAACTGGACAACAATTCAAAACACGCTTCCATAGTGTGGAAAGATACGTCCATGATTTTACATAAAAGGGGGGGGCATGTTTCCGATTATCGCGCTTTGGTCACACCCGCGGTCCATGTCGACGGCGATGGAGCGTATCATGCGTGAACGCGGCGATATGCAGTGTTTTCACGAACCTTTCATGTATGACTACTACGTCAATCATAACAATCGCATGATGCCGCATTTCGACATCAATGAGGACCATCCCGTTACCTATCAGGACGTCCGCGACATGCTGCTGAAACAGGCCGCCAAAAGCCCGGTCTTTTTGAAGGACATGAGCTACTATGTCTTTCCACATATTCTTTCAGACAAAAAGTTTGGAAAACACCTGACCAATTGTTTTCTGATCCGCGATCCCATTGCGTCCATTCAATCATACTTCAAGATCGACCCCGGCATGTTATGCGAAGAAATCGGGCTGGAAGCACAATGGCGCCACTTCGACGCCCTGTGCGAGGAGACCGGAGATGCACCGGTCGTCCTGAACGCCGAGGACATCAGGCGCAATGTCAAAGGTTGTGTCAGAGCGTTTTGGGACGCGATTGGTTTAAGCGACATTCCCGAAGCTTTTGAGTGGGGCACAAAACCACCGGAAGACTGGCAACAGGTCGGCGCATGGCACGGCGATGTGACGACATCACGCTCTATTCGCCCGCTGGACAAGGCCGAGAATGAAGCAAAGAAGAAAACTTTTGCCGAATTGGTCAAAAAGGCACCTGACATGCAGCGCTATCTGGACCACCACCAGCCGTTTTACAACCGCCTGATGGAACACAGGATAAAAGTGTGAACCCGTCGGGTGACGTCATCAAAACCTCGATCCGTGATAAGGTGAATTTTCATTGCAAGAGCCGTTCGAACGATTAAAACTGCCGGAAAGAACAAGAACGCACCATGCACCAGATTGTCGATTTAGAAAAATACCCGCTTGATCGCCCAGTGATGAATGAAAACAAAAATCAAATTTAAAAACAAAGTCTAAGCCGTGAAAGTCATGACTTATAACATCCTCTGTGGCGGGCTTGCGAAGGTAAACGGTGAGGAGCGCCTGAACAGCATTCTGGAAACCGTCCAGGATTGCGCGCCAGACATACTCGCCCTTCAGGAAGCAAATCATTTTGAATGCCCTGAACTTGCCAAAAGATTTTCCAAGGCACTTTCACTACCCTACTATGCCTTGGCTGAGGCTGCCATTTACGAAGACGGTGAGCGTTACAATGTCATCGTCTTTTCACGCTACCCAATCAGCAAGGTCCACCGGTTCCCGGATTGTCAGTTTCAATCTGCGGCAATCTCTATGATGCTGGAAACACCCGTTGGAAAGATTTCAGTCTGCAATGCGCATCTGCATGCCTTCTCAGAAACACATCGTGTTAAAGAACTTGGATGCATTCTGGCATACCAATGCGGATTTCAGGATCAACTTTTTGTCGGCGATATGAATGCTATCAGCCGAAGTGACACTTACGCGGATGATGCGACAGAGTTTGAATTGCACTACGACGTGACAGACATGCTGAACCGCGAGTTTACGGATGTCTTTGCGGCTACGTCCGGACCAGATCAGTGGACACACCCAAGCCGTATTAAGGCAGATCACACCCGCAAGGTTTTTCGGCGGATCGACTATGTTTTTGCCTCGCCCAACCTAAGTCGGCGCGTTGTTCGTGCGAAAGTAATCACCTCTGAAAAAGCCCACCGCGCATCAGATCATTTTCCTTTGATTGTCGAATTCGAATAAACGTGCTTTCCTGACAGCTGGCTTATTCCGACCAAGCTACAAAACGGATATCAATACCAGGAACAATCCCAGAGGGCGGGTCGTAGAAATGGACGCAAACGTAACTTTGATGGGCGTGAAAGGCGGACCGGCAATCCGCCCGGGCTCAAACATGCCAACATCAATGTTGTTGCGAATGGGTGGCAAAACCATTCTGGTTGATGCCGGACTTGGCGTCACAAGGGGC
>Ga0316189_10004997_pt1 | contig 12703 bp, 10 predicted proteins | sample LowCovwburrow_MG_FD_204930 | JGI IMG/M metagenome (GOLD analysis project Ga0316189, IMG submission 204930) | Coastal sediment microbial communities from Maine, United States - Lowes Cove worm burrow | ecosystem: Environmental > Aquatic > Marine > Coastal > Sediment | place: USA: Maine... | reverse complement strand
ATGTAATTTTCCCAGCAAGAGCATCGCCGGTGTGGGTGTCATCTTCTATGTGATGCTGGCACTGCGAGCAAAGTTGCGTGAAAGCAATTGGTTCGAAGAAAACAATATCGTGGAACCCAGGCTCGCGGACCTGCTAGATCTCATCGCCTTAGGCACCGTCGCTGATGTAGTCGCTCTGGATCGCAACAACCGCATCTTAGTTAGCGAAGGCCTGAGAAGGATTCGAGCAGGGCGCACTCGCCCCGGTATCAAGAGTCTCCTAGAGATAGCCAATCGCAGCATGTCTCGGCTTACCGCCTCCGACTTAGGGTTCAGCGTCGGCCCTAGACTCAACGCGGCAGGAAGACTGGATGACATGTCTACGGGCATCGAATGCCTGCTGACTGAGCACGAAGGCACGGCGTACAAACTCGCTCTGCAGCTCGATGCTATGAACAAAGATCGCAAGCAGATCGAGGGCGATATGCGCGAACAAGCCTTCAAGTTTCTGCAGGAATTCTCATTGGATGCGAGTGAGCTTCCTGCCGCGTTGTGTATCTATGATGGACGATGGCATCAGGGAGTTGTGGGTATTCTCGCTTCCCGTGTGAAGGAGAAGTTCAATCGCCCGGTCATCGCATTTGCCGATGCGAACGATTCGGGTAACGAGATAAAGGGCAGCGCTAGATCCATCAAAGGGTTTCATATTCGTGATGCGCTAGATGCAGTAGCTAGCAGCAACCCGGGCATGATCAGCAAGTTTGGCGGTCACGCGATGGCGGCAGGTCTCAGTCTAGAGAAAGATAAGCTGCAAGAATTCACCGAGGCATTTCAGCAACAAGCCGCTCTGCTGTTAGATGAAGAGCTGCTTCAGGCACAGATACTGAGTGATGGAATTATCGAGCAGAATGAATTCTCCATGGAGACCGCAGCGGAGCTGATTAGAGGCGGCCCCTGGGGACAGGAATTTCCCGAGCCTGTCTTCGACGGCAAGTTCAAAGTAATTCAGCAGCGCAGAGTAGGGGAGAATCACCTCAAGCTAGTGCTAGCGCCGGAACTTGCGCCGCAGCAAACCATCGACGCCATCGCCTTCAACATCGACAAACAAGACTGGCCGGCTGCAGACATGACTGACATAGAGATCGCCTACAGGCTAGATATCAACGAGTTCAGAGGCAACCAGACCTTGCAGTTAATGGTTGAGAAGATCCTCGCCTGGCAGTAGTATTCTTGCCCCCTCACTGCTGCTTTTCTTGACGCAATCTCCAGTACAAGTTGGTTCAAAATACAGAGTTTGCAGCGTACACTTAAGTTCTTGCGCGCATAAATGCCCAAGTACTGCGCAGTTAAATGTTAGTCGTATGATCGAGGCGAGCTTTGAAAAAAGTCTACACCCACGAGAATCTTACAATGCTGCAAACCGCAAAAGGTTTGTTGGAGCATAATGGTATCGATTGTTTTGTGAAGAATGAATATCACGCAACAGGCGGTCACGTTGGCTTGGGAATGGTTCCTCTCGAACTCTGGGTTCATAGTTCAGAAGATGCTGAAACAGCCGTCTCCCTATTGGAATCCGAGCTTAGCGAACAAAGTGATAAGCCAGCGTGGATCTGCAACAAGTGTCAGGAAGAGAACGATGGATCTTTCGAAACCTGTTGGAAGTGTCAGGCCGAGAATCTCGCCACAGAACAATTAGACTAACAAGAGACTATGCGTCTTTTAGACAGAAGTGAATATTATGGATTGGAAAGTATTTGCGGCGATCTTTGTGACGGTTTTCATTGCTGAGTTGGGGGATAAGACACAGCTCGCTACAATGCTCTTTGCAGCTGATAAGGAAGTCAGTAAAACGATGGTCTTTCTGGCGGCGTCCGCTGCTCTAATCGTTGCTTCCGCAATCGGTGTTTTGGCAGGCAGCTTGCTTTCAGAATACATCGACGAGAAAATTCTTCACTACATAGCTGGTGTCGGCTTTATAGCGATTGGCACATTTACTCTCTATAGCGCGTGAGACGCGTAATAGAAAATCCACAAACAGACAGCTAACGCCATTCCTATTACTCCGAGCGTTACGGCGCTAGAGATATTTCATGAGCCAACTAATTAGACAGTACAAAGAAAGTGATCTAGATGGAGTTATGTCATCCTGGGAAGCGCTTCGAAAATAGCTCATCCATTCCTGAAAGAAAAATTCCTCGAGACAGAGCGCTATAACATTCCTAATGTTTATCTGCCAAACACTGACACCTGGGTTGCCGAAGTAGACGGGAGAGTGGTGGGGTTTATCGCCTTGATGGACAATGAAGTCGGAGCAATATTTTTGGATCCTGAGTTTCAGGGAGTTGGTATTGGGAAGTCATTAATGGACAAGGCTCAAGAACTTCATGCAACACTTGAGGTTGAAGTTTTTGCAGCTAATTCTATTGGGCGAAAATTCTACGACCGCTGCGGCTTTGAGTTATTGGCAAAATCGATTCACGAAGCAAGCAGTCAAGCAGTTTTGCGCCTGAAGTTTGTCTGCGACTGAAGCGGTGGTGCATGACTATTCAGTCAATAAGGGCGGCCAATTTCCCCCTCCAGGCTCCTGCAAGCTATAGACTGCGACGCCCGAATCCTTGTGCCTCGAACAATCTGCCGAACTAGTATGAAATAAAGCCTCACCTGCGCGGTCTTTAAATGACAGAACCGTCCGTATTTGTTACCTTTTGGCACACAAACTACGGTCCCGGTCGCGTATCATCTTAAGCATGATTTGATGGGAGTCAAAATGCGTCTTAAACTACATAACTTTCTGATATTAATAGGTTTTATTTTGGTGGCTGGCGGCGCTCAGGCGCAGCTTCACAAGACCGATCAGATCGAAGTTGAGCTAGTTTCCGAAACCAGCAACGCGGTCCCCGGAGAAACACTCTGGCTAGCTATTCGTTTGGACCCTATCGAACACTGGCATACCTACTGGAAATTTGGCGGCGATAGTGGCGAAGCGACAGAGGCGAACGACTGGCAATTGCCAGCTGGTGCGAGCGCCGGCGACATCGTCTGGCCGATTCCTGAGTGGACTCCATTTCCCGGCAGCGACCTCGTCACATTTACCTATGAGCGAGAAGTATTCCTACCAATCCCTGTAACGGTTCCTGCTGACTACAGCGCTTCGAATTTCGATATTCATACAAATGTCGATTATCAGGTCTGCTATGAAATCTGTATACCGGGCTCAGCAGAGTTTGATCTGTCGCTGCCGGTGGGTGGCACTGCGCAGATTGATGCGAAATGGCAGCAGGGTTTTGCCGATTCCCGTGAGATGACTCCGGTGCCGGCGGAGCAGCACAGCCTGCAAGCCAACTTCAACAGCTTCGATGGCAAGTTCAATGTGATGATCGAGGCAGAAGAAAACCTATTCGATGATATCGATGAGGTATGGTTCTTTCCGGAACAGCGCCGCATCATGAAGTACGCCCCCTACCGTAAAGTAATGAAGGACGGCAATCGCCTGCAGATTTCTACAGAGCAGCATCGTCGCTTCGATGCCGAGCTACAAGAACTGAATGGACTACTCGCCTATATCGACGATGACGGGCAGTGGCATGGTTACGATATCAAGCCTCGCTACGCGAACGTGGCTTGGGACCATAGCATTGAAGTAGAGCTGCTCTCGGAGACCACTAACATAGTGCCGGGGGAAACAACCTGGCTGGGTTTGCGACTACAGCCCCAAGAGCACTGGCATACCTATTGGAAAATGGGTGGCGATAGCGGAGAACCCACTAGCGCGAACGATTGGACGGCGCCTGAGGGAACGAATATCGGCGAGCTGCTATGGCCGGCTCCGCACTGGCTGCCGTTCTACGACACTGACTTGGTTAACTTCGCCTACGAGGAAGAAGTATTACACCCCATCGCCGTCACCATTCCGGCAGACTATGAAGGCGATACTGTAGAGCTATCTACTTTGGCTTTCTGGAATGTCTGTGAGCAGATTTGTATCCCTGGAGAGCAGCGGCTGAGTATCACACTGCCAGTTGCGCAGTCTCCGGAGCTAGACGCGGGCAACGCGCAACTATTTGCGACAGCCAGAGAACAACTCCCAACTGTCGATCACGACATCAAATCTATCATCGCCGTTGCCGGCGAGCGTGTAAGCCTCGGCTTCGAGGCGTCAGATGCAATTTTCTCTGACTACAGCGATGCTTTCTTCTTTCCGGAGCAGCGCCGTATTATCAAGCCCGGCCCATTGCGTGATGTCAGTATTCAGGCAAACCTTCTTCAGATTACTCACCAACAGCCAAGACGCATGTTGGAAGACCTCACCGAAGTTTATGGCGTTCTGGTTTTAGAAAATGAACAGGGAGAACGCACTGCCTACGATTTTCAAAATCCAGCAGCCGATGCGAACTTAACTACGATTGCACCTCTTGCCGCTGCAAATAATTCAAGCAGTGATGGTGGGGCTGGCGGCGGATTGCTGCTGTATATGTTATTCGCGTTAATGGGCGGTTTTATTTTGAACCTGATGCCATGCGTGTTCCCAGTGCTATCGATGAAGGCACTCAGCTTCGCTAAGAACGCTGGCGCGTCTGCCCACAAGCAGCGCATGGATGGTCTTGCCTACACCGTTGGTGTAATAGCCGCTTTCGTGGCCTTGGCAACAGTGCTTATCGTGTTACGAGCCGGCGGCGAGCGCATTGGTTGGGCGTTCCAGTTTCAGCAGCCTTGGTTCCTCGCGTTTATCGTGTACGTATTCTTCATGATGGCGCTAAGCCTGTCGGGTGTGTTCGAGATTGGTACAGGCCTAATGGGTGCCGGCGGCGGTCTAACACAGAAGAAGGGCTATAAGGGGTCCTTCTTCACGGGCGTCTTAGCGACGACTGTTGCTACCCCTTGCACCGCACCGTTTATGGGGCCGGCCCTCGGGTTTGCTTTAACCCAGTCTTGGGTGGTTGCCATGATGGTATTCATCTCCTTAGGCCTGGGTATGGCGTTACCGATTCTGGTGTTGTCTTATATGCCAGCCCTGACTAAGTACATGCCGAAGCCGGGCGCTTGGATGGAGACCTTCAAGCAGTTCATGGCATTCCCCATGTACGCCTCGGCCCTGTTCTTCCTTTGGGTATTGGGTAATCAGGTAGGGGTCATGGGTATGTCGATGGTGCTAGGCGTGTGTATCTTGCTCGCCTTCGCAGCCTGGATGTATCAGCGCCGTTACAGCATGGGTACGATGTTACTCTCGCTTAACTACGCTGTTGGTGCCGTGGCGCTGGTCGCTGCAGTCTATCTTATGCAGACGCCGTTCTTGCAGACCGTCTCACCGGTACAAACCGCGAGTGTCGATGCAGAAGGCAACTCTACACAGAACTACGAAGTCTTTAGCACGGCACGCTTAGATGAGATACAGGCCCAGGGTCGCCCTGTGTTCATCAATATGACAGCCGCGTGGTGTATTACCTGTCTAGCTAACGAGCAGACTACTCTGAGTACGGAGCGTGTCGAGCAGGCATTACTAGACAATGACATCACCTACATGAAAGGCGATTGGACCAACGAAGACCCGGAAATCACCGCGATTCTCGAGCAGTTTAATCGTCCTTCGGTGCCGCTGTATGTCCTCTATCCGGGCGACAGCAGCAAGGAGCCGATCATTCTTCCGCAGATTCTTACGCCGGGTATGGTTGCGGATGCCTTCGCCAGCATCTAGCTAGTCAATGCTAAACCTTCCATAAGGCGTGCATTGCTCATTTGAATCAAATTCAAATTGAGTGATAATCGCCTTCACGTTTCTCTTTCTGAACCAACACCTGCCATGGGAACTCAGCTGCGTTTTCTGATTGCTCTATCTCTGGCGTCGATCTCGGTTTTCGCGATTGCCGCAGAAGAAATCGACGGGTCCGGGAATTACTCGGCGGCTCATGCTGCCGCCAAGAAACTGCCGCGACTACATAGTCTGCTGATTAGTCAGGATGATGAGCTAGTCTTCGAGCAGTATTACAACGGACGTGATCCACAACGCCCGGCGAACATGAAGTCGGCATCGAAGAGCGTTATCTCGGCGTTAGTGGGAATCGCTATCGACAGGGGGATCATCGATTCGGTCGATGTAAAAGTGGCGCAGTACTTTCCTGATCTAATCGCCGCGAGCGATGACCCTCAGAAGCAGCAGATCACCATTGAGAACCTGCTTACGATGCAATCGGGTCTGGAGACGACCAGTAATAGGAACTACGGCAAGTGGGTTCTCAGCGACAACTGGGTAGAGTTCGCTCTCAATCAGCCGCTGGTGGCGATGCCTGGAACTCGCATGCTGTATAGCACGGGTAGTACGCATCTCTTGTCGGCGATTATTACCCAAGCCAGTGGCATGAGTGCTAAACAGTTCGCTCAAGAAAACCTAAGTTCACGGCTGGGTTTCTCCATGTCCTATTGGCCTCAGGATCCGCAGGGAATTTACTTCGGTGGCAACGATATGGAGATGACGCCGCGACAGATGCTAGAATTTGGTCGCCTGTACCTAAATGAAGGAATCAAAGATAACGAGCAGATTATTTCCGAGGCGTGGGTAGAGGCTTCCTATCAGCCACGGGCGAGGTCTCCGCGAGGGCAAGGCCGCTTCTACGGTTATGGCTGGTGGCTGAGAGATCTTGCCGGCATGCAGGTACCGGTTGCCTGGGGCTACGGTGGCCAGCTCATCTTCGTAGTGAAGGAATTGGACCTGGTGGTTGTTGCTACCTCCGAGAGCACACCCAGCCCAAGTAGAAGAGGGCATCTGCGCAGCCTCTACGACTTAGTTGAAGAGCACGTTTTGTTACCCGCATCAGCTCAGCAGCAGCTAAGCACTCTCTAAGCACGTTCTTATCAGTGTTCGAATAGACGCAAAAATTTAACTGCAGTTGTGCGCAGTTGTTTGCTACATGAAGGAAATACTCAATGAAAATCGATGTATATCAGGTCGACGCCTTTGCCAATAAACCTTTTGAAGGCAATCCGGCGGCAATCTGTCCGCTGCAGGAGTGGCTGCCGGAACAGATTATGCAAGCGCTGGCTGCTGAGAACAACTTATCGGAAACGGCATTCTTTGTTCCTGAAGAAGACGGTTTCGCATTGCGTTGGTATACACCGACAACCGAAGTGGACATGTGTGGCCACGCGACGCTTGCTGCGGCCCATGTCTTGTTCGAGGAATTAGACTTTCAAGAAGAAGAGATTCGCTTCAGCACCAAGTCTGGAGCGCTTAGTGTCATGCGCGATGGTGATTCTCTTAGGATGGATTTTCCTGCGCAGCCGCCACTTCCATTCGAATTGCCTGCGCAGTTGCCTGAGGCGTTTTCTGCTACTCCCGAAGACTGCCTGAAGTTTGTTGACATCGTGGCTGTTTTCTCCTCCGAGGAGTTGGTGCGCAACGCCGATCCAGACATGTTGCTGCTTGCAGAGCTGGACTGCCGAGGCATCATCATCACTGCCGAGTCCACGGAGTATGATTTCATCGCAAGGTGGTTCGGCCCCAGAACGGGAATAACAGAAGACCCGGTTACCGGCTCTGCATTTACACAGCTGGTGCCTTACTGGGCGAATCGTCTCGGCAAGACTAAATTTCGAGCCAAGCAGGTTTCAAAGCGGGGCGGTGAGGTGATTTGCGAGCTAGCAGGAAATAGGGTGTTGATCTCTGGCAAGGCTGTAGTGTTTATGCGCGGCATAATCGAAATAGATATGTAGTTAGCGCAGGAGCTCTGAATTAGACCGCGAGGTAGTATTCGATCTTTAGTTTGTTGATTTCGATTACGTCGTGATTGTTCAGCTTGATTGCGCGCGAGCCTACGGCCTCACCATTGATCGTCAATTGAGTGCTCCCGCTTTGTTGATCCAGGTTAACGATGAAGTGACCATCTGGCCGCCTATTGATCTGAACTATGTCCGCGCCAGACTTGCCGAGTTTTACCGAAGGTTTTTGCAGCGCTAACTCCTTGCCTGCGCCTTTGCCGTTTAGAATTTGTAGCTTTGCGGCACTCAGATCGGCCGCCATGCTACCTGGCATGTTGATCGGTTCGTTGAGATTCGTGCCGGGAGAGGTGTTCAATCCTGGGTGGCGCCTGATAAGAACCGTCTTGTCGTCATCGCTGGTGGAATTGGAATCATTTATGTAGCGAAGTTCGTGTTTGCCAATTACGATCACATCGCCATTTTTAAGTGGGTGCTTCGTAATGGGTTGCCCATTTACATAGGTGCCGTTGGTACTGCCTAAGTCTTCCAAAAAAGAATCGTCAAAAATGGTTAGAAGTTTGGCGTGATGACCACTGACGGCAAGGTTCTCGATGTGAATGTCATTATCATCTTTGCGGCCAATAGTCATAATCTCCTTATCGAGAGCGAAAACCTCCAGTCGATTTGAGTTAAAACTGAATTCTAGTTTGCCTGGCATGATGAATTCTATCCTCTTCTATCCTTGCGTCCATTCTCCTGCTAGGTCTGCATAAGAATGACAGAAATATTGTCTTTGCCGCCGTTCTGGTTTGCTAAGGCAATCAATTTCTTAGCGGCTAAATCTAGGTCAGTAATGTTCTCATCGATGATCTCTGCTATCTGCCAATCAGAAACCATGTCGGTTAAGCCATCGGAACAAAGCATCAATAGGTCGTAGGGCTGCAGTGACTTTTCCGAGGTGTCCACATCGACATCTAACCGTGTTCCCATAGCTCTAGTGACAACATGTCCAACGTTTGCTCCTCGCGCCTCTCTCTCCGTATAGAAGCCGCGATCGATGAGATCCTGAACTAAACTGTGATCCTTGGTAAGGCGTTGTACTGTTCGGCTGCGATAAAGATAGAGTCTCGAGTCACCTACATGGCCGACATACACCTGAGACCCAACGACCATAGTGGCAACTATCGTTGTGCCCATGCCTCTGTAGGCTTCTTCCTCTTCCTGAGCACGGAATATCTCTGCATTGCTTGAGGAAATTGTATTGGAGACAAATTCCAATAACTGCGAACCAGTTATCGATACAGAAGTTTCCTGCAAAACGAAATTTTGCAGCTTTTCTAGCACGAATTTCACGGCCATATGTGCTGCGACCTCTCCGGCCTTATGCCCGCCCATGCCATCGGCGAGTACCGCTATGCCAAGTTCTTGATCGAAGCCGATATGATCTTGGTTATATTCGCGGCGCATTCCCGTGTCCGTATATCCAGCGATTCTGAGTAGTGTCTGCGTCTCCGTCTCCGGCATCAATCTGTCCTGAGTTCTGTAATCTGGTTAATCAGCATATTGTATACTTCGGGCAGGGCTTGGCTGATTTTTTTCTGTCCATCAAAAACAGTGAGATATTGTACAAAAATCAGCAACAACAGTCCGAATAAAATTCCCATTCGAGCGCTAATTGGTGGTTTATTTTGGCTTTTAGATGCCGAAAGGTCAGGTTTTTGCGTATCAGTTGCTCGGTCTTTTCGATTGTGGCGCGTTTGCTTGCGCCCAGGGCCTTTGTCCGTGAAGGTTTTGTGATGCTTGTTTTGAATATGCTGTTGAAATAGCTCGATGGCTCTCTGTAGGCTGTCGCTTTCTCGGTTCTCTGGAATGGTAGAGATCATGTTGGCGATGAGTTGCTGGATATCCCCCGGCAACTTGGTAAAGGATTTCCTCACTACATAGCTGGTGTCGTTGTCCCTGCTCGGTAGTGAGCCGGTGAAAAGCTGATAGAGGATTACGCCGGTCGCATAGATATCTGATGCCTTGCTGCGCGGTTCATCATTGAGGCGGTAGAAATGTGCGTTTTCCACCGATGTCAGATCATCTTCTGTGGAAAAGTCAGTTAGCTTAACGTGGCCGTCGGAGGTAAATAGGATGTTAGTAGGACGCAGGTGGCCATGGACGATTCGATTATTGTGAGCAAAGATCATCGCCTGACAAATCTGCGAGGCGATTTTTAAGATTTCCTGCCAATTCAACTGGAATGCCAGTTTGTCATTCAGCGTGCCACCGCTAAGGTATTCCTGTACCAGAATAAAATGTCTATCGTTGCGGGATGTGCCGTGAGTTTTGACAATGTTTTCATGGTCTAAGGAGGCGAGTATATTACTCGCTTCGAAGCCTGCGCTCGAACTTACCTTCTTCTTGATAATGAGCAGCTTGTTTCGACCCTTCTGTTGATAGAGATAGACTGAGCCTAATTTGTCCTCGCGTAGAATATCTAGTAACAGGAATTTGGACTTTATCTTGGTGAGTCCCAGCTCGGCTTGTAATCGCTGTTCTTCATTTAGGTGAGAGCCCTTTGAAACTGCCAGCAGATCATTCTTCAGCTGTTCGGCAGATTTTGGCCGCAGCTCGGGATTCTGATTGAGGCAGCCTAGGATTAGCTTGTTTAATCCTGGTTCGATCTCGGGGTTTAGGCGGAACGGTTCAGGAAAGACCCCGGTGGGGATTTTATCGGTGAACAACTCATACATGACCACGCCCAACGAATACAGATCGCTCCTCTCGGTGACGTTCTCAGACGATTCGCGCTGCTCTGGAGACATGTAGTTATAGGTGCCCATCACGGTGCCAGATGTGGTCTGATTTGTTGGCTCGATCTTTTCTTCGTAGAACTGGGCGATACCAAAGTCTAGGATTTTCACATTGCCGCCATCATCGATCAGAATATTTTCCGGCTTAATATCGCGGTGGATCACATTGTTCTGATGCGCATAGGAGAGTGCTTTAAGAATCTGAATTATGATGTCGATCTTGTCCGTATGAGAAATCTTACTGATCTTGGAGGCAGTGCCCAGATCGAGCCCCTCTACGTATTCCATCACGAAGTAGGGCATCTCATCGGTGGTGATTCCGCGGTCAATCACATGAATTATATTCGGGTGAGTCAACCTGGCGATGATATAGGACTCTCGGTCGAAGCGGTGTCTCGCCTCAGTGTCGCGTTTCAGGTCATTTATCAGCAGCTTGATCGCTACAGGTCTTTGCAGGGACTCCTGTATGCCTCTATAGACATAGGCCATGCCGCCTTCGCCGATTTTCAGTAGCCTAGAATATCCATCTAATTGCATCAGTTTTCCTGCTTTTCCTGACTACATGCAGTTGTTTGCTGTGAGATCCCTAGCCTAATGAGGGTGGGCTCATGAAAATGTGATATTCTTCGCAAAATCACTGTGTTAGGAAGTTAGTTCGAGACCGCTTGCAAGGAATCTGCTGCAGATGAAAATACCAAATTTCGCTATTTCCACCTTCGCTGTTGTTTTGGTCCTGTACCTCCTGATCGTCGGGGAGGCTTTGCTGCTTCCGCTGGTTATTGCCATAGCCCTCTGGTATTTGATCAACACTCTGGCCGCGTCATTCGCGCGCATCCAAATTGCTGGATTAAAGTTCCCGAGTATCCTATGCCGGCTGGCATCCATGCTCACATTTTTGTTGCTGATCTGGGGTCTGATTAATTTCTTAGGGGGGCGGGCAGATGACGTGATGCAGGTCATCCCCATCTATCAAGAAAACCTAACTGTGCGACTGCAGACCCTGCCTCTTGTTGTGGTGTCCGCTTTCCAAGATCAATTGATAACCGACTGGATCGATCTTCCCGCTTATGCGACCTCGGTCGCCTCGTCTTTCGCGGGCATCTTGGCCAGTGGCGGACTGATCATGATCTATATTCTATTTCTGTTCCTTGAACAGGGCAATTTCGATCAGAAGATTAGCGAGCTATTTAGTAATTCTGGCTCGGAGCAAGACGTTCGCAAGATTATCAGTAGGATTCGCAACGATATTCAGAAATACATCAGCATCAAGATGTTTACCAGCTCCATGACCGGCGTGCTTAGCTATATTTTTCTGCGCATCGTGGAGGTTGATTTCGCGGGGGTCTGGGGCTTGCTCATCTTCCTGCTGAACTTCATTCCCACGGTAGGTTCCATAATAGCCACCATCTTCCCCGCGATGATCGCCCTCGCGCAATCCGATGGCTACTCCCTGTTCATTCTGGTTCTGGTGGGTATTGGTGCTCTACAGGTCTGTATCGGGAATATCCTCGAGCCGCGGCTGATGGGGAACTCCTTTAATCTCAGTCCGATTGTCATCTTGCTCAATCTGGGATTGTGGCAGTATATTTGGGGTATTCCCGGTATGTTTCTCTGCGTGCCCTTCCTAATTATCCTAACGATTATCCTTAGTCACTTTCCAAGAACCCGGCCAATCGCGATTATTCTTTCCAGTGACGGTAGATTGCGGGTTCCCGAAGATGCAGTGTTCGAGACATTCAATATTACTCCCGACGGTGCCGGTCTATTGCCTCCTAGTCAGGATAGTGACAAAGGCTGAGTTCTAGCGCTGCGTCAAATAGCTGCTGCAGCGAAAAAACCCTGCAATATCCGCGTATTACGCGCTATAATCCTCTGCTTTTTTGCTATTAGCTGGCCTCTTGTGAGCTTCGGTCCGAATTTTGGATTCAACTAATAGATTCAACTATGAGATGCAATGATGACTAGCGCCGAGATTAGACAGAAATTTTTGGATTTTTTTGCCAGCAGGGGACACCAGATTGTTCCCAGCAGCTCGCTTGTGCCAGGCAATGATCCAACACTGCTGTTTACCAATGCAGGAATGGTGCAATTTAAGGACACTTTCCTTGGCGATGAGCAGCGCGATTACAATCGCGCGACTAGTTCGCAGCGTTGTGTCCGTGCTGGCGGTAAGCACAATGATTTGGAGAATGTGGGCTACACGGCCAGGCATCACACATTCTTCGAGATGCTGGGTA
>Ga0316189_10004996_pt1 | contig 12704 bp, 8 predicted proteins | sample LowCovwburrow_MG_FD_204930 | JGI IMG/M metagenome (GOLD analysis project Ga0316189, IMG submission 204930) | Coastal sediment microbial communities from Maine, United States - Lowes Cove worm burrow | ecosystem: Environmental > Aquatic > Marine > Coastal > Sediment | place: USA: Maine... | reverse complement strand
CAAGGGAACCGCTTGCACCTGTAATTATGGCAACCTTATTTTCGATGCCGAACCTGTTTTTCATTCGTAATGTTTGGAGGCCTAAGATAAAACAATATCGTTTAAAATAGAAGGAGTTACAATCGCTCATAAAAAGCGATAAAAAAACTTTACTTTTAACTTAATAAATTGAGAAAAATAACATCATGAAAATCTATAAAACTTCGAAAGGAGCGATTGTAAGCTACCAGGGAAAAAACTATATAAAGAATGTTGAGAATTGGGATACATTTCTTAATCGAGAAAATCTTTTTCAGGCACTACAAAATGACATAAAAGGTTTAGACGTTTCGGAAGACCAGATTAGTTCCGATAATTTAGAAGTGCCTATGGGTTCTCAAGAAATCTGGGCGTCAGGTGTAACGTATATGCGTAGTAAAGAAGCTCGAATGGAAGAATCGAAAAAAGCAGGCGGGGGCACGTTTTACGATAGGGTGTACGATGCTGAACGCCCTGAGTTATTTTTTAAGGCGACCCCGCATAGAACGGTGGGACCGGGAGGAACCGTGCGTATCAGAAAAGATTCTGGTTGGGACGTTCCCGAACCTGAGCTCGTACTTTTTATCAGTTCAGAAGGAACTATTGAAGGGTATTCTATCGGTAACGATATGAGTTCTAGAAGTATAGAAGGTGAAAACCCTTTATACCTACCACAGGCGAAAACCTATACGGGCTGTGCTGGCCTTGGCCCCTGTATCTATGTTCCAGCGAAACCGATAAGCCCAGATACGGCTATCAAACTGGAAATTTTAAGGAGTGGTAAACAAGTATTTCAAGACAAAATTGCCATTAGTCAAATGAAGCGAAAACATGCCGAATTGGTCGAATATCTTTTTAGGGAGTGCGATTTTCCGAACGGTTGTTTTTTAATGACAGGAACGGGAATAATTCCTCCGGATGATTTTACACTAAAAGTTGGCGATGAAGTTCGTATCAGTATTGAACACATTGGAACCCTTGTAAATTTTGTTGGCCAGTAACATGCTGTAATCTCTTCGAAATTACGTTTATATATGATTATCAGTTGTGCTTTATTTGGAAATGTTGAGTTCATAGAGAATATTCGGTGGATCGGTGGATCGGTGGATTGGTGGAAACGAGCAGTTCAACTTTTTAATCAGAGTGATTTTTCGGTTAAGAAGATTATGTTCAGTACAGGATTCAGAACCCTTCCTATTTTTTAAAATGTTTCAAGAAGCAATTTGAAATTTTGCTTAGTGAATAGGTTAGGCAAAGAAAGGATAAGAAAGAAATTCAATTTTAATTAGAATAATTATGCCATGGTTAATTTTAAAATACCAATTGATGTAGTGCTTATAAGAAAACTGCCTGGGAAATATTTTTTGGCGTTTACCATTCTTTTAGTATTGATTGCTTGCGGACAAAAAAAGGATGCCAAAACTGATGTCGAGAGTTTGGTAACTATAAAACCGAATGTAATTATCGTTTTTACGGATGATCAGGGGTATGGCGATTTAGCGTATCATGGTAACCCCATAGTAAAAACACCAAATCTTGATGTATTTGCTGAACAATCATTAGAATTGACAAACTTCCATGTGGGTACGACCTGTGCCCCAACCAGAGCCGGACTCATGACTGGGAGAAACGCAAATCGTAATAATGCTTGGCACACTATTGCCGGATGCTCCATTTTACTAGAAGACGAAGAACTTATGCCCCAAGTTTTCGAACGAAATGGGTACCAAACAGCAATGTTCGGTAAATGGCACCTGGGCGATAATTACCCGTTTAGACCACAGGACAGGGGGTTTCAAACTGCTTTTTATCACGGGGGAGGCGGTGTTCAGCAGACGCCTGATTATTGGAACAACGATTATTTTGATGATACATATTTTCGAAATGGTACGCCTGAAAAAGTCTCTGGATATTGTACCGATGTCTGGTTCGATGAGGCCATTGCGTTTACCAAAAAACAAGATAACGAGCCATACTTTATGTATCTGGCCTTGAACGCTGCTCACGGCCCTTTTAATGTTCCTGAGAAATATGCCAAAATGTATGCTTCCGCGGCTCTTACTGATACGCAGAAAAGGTTCTATGGAATGATTTCAAACATCGATGATAATTTTGGAAGGTTGGTTAGCCACTTAAAAGAAACCGACCAATTTGATAATACCATAATAATGTTCACAACGGATAATGGTACAGCGGCTGGCATCAAAAATGTGGACGGCAGTGATGAAGTTTTGGGTTTTAATGCTGGATTAAGAGGAACCAAAGGTAGTCACTACGACGGGGGCCATATGGTACCATTTTTCATGAGTTGGCCCGATGGGAACATAAGTCAAAAAGTAAAAAATAATGATTTGGTCGCTCATGTTGATATTTTGCCCACACTAGCTGAACTTGTTGGCATTCCTTTTACACCCAAAAAAGTTTTAGATGGTAAAAGCATGACAGCAACTTTACGTGGTCAAGATACCAATCCCGAACGCATGTTGGTGGTCGACACACAGCGTAATCAACTTCCAGAAAAAGGTAGAAACCCTTGTGTTATGCAGGCTGAATGGCGCTTAGTCAATGGCACGGAACTTTATAATACTACCCAAGATCCAGGGCAACAAAATGATATATCGAATATGCATCAAGACCGGGTCAAAAAAATGCAAGACTTCTATGAGCAATGGTGGGCGTCTATTCAACCTGATATTCGATATGCAGAAATACCATTGGGCAATAACGATGCGAATCCTGTAATGCTAACCATTCATGATCTTCATACCCAAGATAACCTGCCATGGAATCAAGTGCATATTAGAAAAGGGGAAACTGATCCTGATGGATATTATAGTGTAAAAGTTGTGGAAGACGGTAACTATGGATTCAAATTATACCGATATCCGCCAGAATCGGGTTTGGCACTTAACGCTACTACAAATGAAATTCCAGGCTCAAACTTCGCTGACGGATTACCTGAGGGACGGAAAATAAACCCTGAGAAGGCCATGATAATGTTCGGCGATAAAGTAATGCAAACACTAGTGGTTCAAGACGAGCTTTTTGCTGTAATGGAAGGGGAACTAAAAAAAGGAAGTTACGAGCTCAAAAGTAATTTTATTACATCCGATGGAAAAACAATACCGGCATACTATACCCAAATTGAAAAACTGAATCCCTAATAACCAGCACTAATTACTGCCCTTTTTATTTAGGTCTTTGTTATGATTAATAAAAAATCCAAAATGAAAATAGTATTAAACACTATTGTTGCTAGCATATTTCCAATATTTCTTTGTTGTCAAGTTTCTAAACAAATGTGGTTGTTTCTTCAGCACAGTTAATCGAAACTCTTATCGAACATACAGGTTCAGCCAGAGTACCCAATACAGTGGATGTGAGTGAACTTCCTCGATGGCTCTGCCTAGAGGTAGTTCATTCAAGTTCAGAATCTAGTTGAAATCACTTCTGATGGGTATTTTCGGGCATATGCCATTCTGTATGAAAAGGGAAAATAATAGTTATAATTTCCATGGTTTTTTGGTAAGGTCTGGGAGGAGAAAGCATTAAATTTTTGCACACCTGCGATAATTCGACATTTGTTTTTGACTTTAAGATTCTCCCTTTTTTAGATCTTGGTTGGTATTCAATTTCATAATATCGGAAATGTAGTTCATTGCCTGATTTGAATAATCATAATCCCTTCAAAATAGCTAATTTTGTACAACGTAAAAATGGTCAAGATATAAATGTTCGACATTAAAAGTTTAATCGGTCTCTTAGGCTTGTTTCTAGTGGTTTCATGTGGCGGTCCTGATTTGCCTGAAGATGTTGCGCTTGCTTATGAAAGGCTTCCTGAAAAAATAGATTTTAACCAACACGTCAAACCTATTTTATCCGATAAGTGTTTTATCTGTCATGGCCCTGACAAGGCAAAGATGAAAGCCGGGCTTCAATTGCACCTACCTGAATTGGCATATGCCGAATCTCTAAATTCACCTGGAATTTATCCTATTGACCCCGGAAATCCAGGTAATAGCGAAACAGTAAAACGAATACTTACAGACAATGCAGACCTTATAATGCCCGAACCTTCTTCGCATTTGATGCTTTCTGCCTACGAAAAAGCAATGCTTGTGAAGTGGATCGAAAACGGCGCCGAGTACAAAGATCATTGGGCATTCTTGCCTCCGCAGAAACTGGAACCACCACAAGTCAAATTAAAGGAACAGGTTGTAAATCCTATCGATAATTTCATTTTTGCCAAACTCGAAAAAGAAAGTTTACAACCAAGCCCAATGGCCGATAAAGAACTTTTATTACGCCGTTTGAGTTTTGACCTTACTGGACTTCCACCGACCTTGAATGAAATCGAGTCGTTTATTAAAGACAATTCCATAAACTCTTACGAGAAGGAGGTTGACCGTCTTTTGGCTTCACCCCATTATGGCGAGCAAATGACGTTGGATTGGATGGACCTTTCTCGTTACGCCGATACTCATGGTTATACTGTAGATCGCTATCGCGACGTTTCCGTTTGGCGCGACTGGGTAATTAAGGCTTTTAACGAAAATATGCCATATAATGAATTTATAAGCTGGCAATTGGCCGGCGATATGATACCCAATGCTTCGAAGGAACAAATTTTGGCCACCACGTTTAACCGTTTGCATCCGCAAAATGCTGAAGGCGGAATTATTGATGAAGAATTTCGTTCGGAATATGTATCTGATAGAACCAATGTGGTAAGTGAAGGTTTTTTAGGTTTAACGATGGCCTGTGCCAAATGTCACGACCATAAGTACGATCCTATTACCCAAAAGAACTATTATGAGATGTACAGCTTTTTTAATAACGTTCAAGAATCAGGGCAAATTTCTTTTGATTGGTCTATGCCTGCGCCCACATTATTACTTCCTGATAAGGAACAAAAGCAATTTTTAGAGTTTATTGAAAAACTTATCGATGAGAAAAAAGAAGCGGTTCAGAATACTGTTGAAATAGAAAATGATAAATCACAGCAATGGTTAGCAGAAGAAAAGTATAAAAACCTAAGACCAAGAAAATTTCCCAATAAACTTTCCGCCCATTTTGATTTTAATAATAATAGTCTAACAAACAAAGTGAGTCCGTTTCAAAGTGGAAAAATGGAGCGACAAGGTGCATCTAATCAAAACCCTAACTTCACAAAAGGATATACGGGTAAAGGATTAAAAATGGATGGTGATGCGTGGTTGAATTTAGGAAAATCAGGTATTTTTCAAAGACATCAACCCTTCACAATCGGTATTCGGGTTTTCATTCCTAATGAGTTGGAAAATGGCGTTATTTTTCACAAGGGAGTTGGCGCAAAACTTTATAATTTCAGGGGATACCATTTGGCGATAAAAGATAATAGGCTAGAGCTTTTATTAGCACATCAACACCCGGGTAACGCTATTGTAAAGTATTCTTTAGCTGATGTTTCTAAAGAAAAATGGATACAACTGACTATGACCTATGATGGTTCAAGTACCTCAGATGGACTACGTATATATCAAAATGGAAGGGAATTGGATACCGAAACAGAGATTGATAATTTATACAAAGACATTGTATTTAATTCAAAGGCCTACGGTATGGAAGGTGTGCCTGCTGACCCAGGACTTCAAATTGGAGCCAGATGGAGAGGAAAAGGTATTGGTGGTGCGACTGTTGACGATATATTAGTGTTTAATAAAGAATTAAGTCCTCTTGAAGTAAGTCAAATAGGAAATCAAGAACTGGTAAAGTCAGTAATTTCCAAAAATAAGAATCAACTCAGTTCAGTTGAGAAAAAAGCACTTAAAGAATACTATTTATCGGCTAAATCTACAAGCTATCAAATGTCTTTACAAGCATTGGAAGAAGTACGTAAAACATATGTTGATAGCCTTGATAGAATTAAAGATATACCTGTAATGACAGAAATGGAGTTGCCTAGGGAAACCTTTGTACTCGAGCGTGGCCTATATGACCAATATGGCGAACAGGTATATCCAAATACTCCAGATAAGATATTTGCCTTTCCCGACAGCCTAGAAAAAAATCGTTTGGGCTTGGCCAAATGGGTGACGAGCAAAGAAAACCCATTAACTGCACGTGTAGCGGTTAATCGTTATTGGAAGAATTTGTTCGGAACAGGAATTGTTCGAACGGTAGAAGATTTTGGAAACCAAGGAGAATTACCAAGCCATCCTGCTCTATTGGATTGGCTAGCTATTCAATTTATGGATTCAGGTTGGGATGTAAAAGCCTTACACAAACTGATGGTGATGTCGAATACCTATCGGCAATCTTCTTTCGCAACCGAGGAATTAATGGCTCGAGATAGAGCAAATCGACTACTCGCACGAGGACCCTCTGGCAGATTAACGGGCGAAATGCTTCGTAATAACGCCTTAGTAGCATCCGGTCTATTAAATCGTAAAGTCGGTGGAAAGAGTGTCAAACCATATCAACCGGCCGGACTCTGGAAAATCAACGGCGCAGCTTATGAAGAAGACAAAGGAGAAAAATTGTACCGAAAAAGTATGTATACTATTTGGAAACGTTCCGTACCTCATCCAACGATTGCAACTTTCGATGCTCCTGAAAGGTCTTTCTGTGCAGTACGGCGTCAGGAAACCAATACACCGCTACAGGCTTTAGTATTGATGAACGACCCCACTTATGTGGAAGCTTCACGCGTATTGGGATACGCGATGTTACAACATTCCGACCCAAAAGTAGGTATTGCGAACACCTTTAAAAAATTGACTGGAAGAAGTATTCAAGAAAAGGAATTAAATCTTTTAGTCGATTTACAATTGGAAGAATATGAAAAATTTAAGTCCAAGAAATCAAAGGCCGATGGTTGGTTGAACTCAGGTGAATTCCGTATTTCAAATGATAATGATGAAGCCTTAGTGGCAGCAAATGCGGTAGTCGCAAGTACGATTATCAATTCAGATGCTGCAATTACAAAACGATAGATTATTGATCAAATTCACAAAAAATGTGTCACAATCACGGTAATTTAAGTTCGAATAATAAGGATTTGCAAGAAATAGAACGTCAAATGAATCGACGTAACTTTTTGACGAAGACTTCAATGGGGCTTGGGGCAATTGCGCTGGGTTCTTTGCTGAACGCTGATAAGGCCTTTGCAGTGGTAAATAACGGCGCTCTTGATACATCATCGGCTGATAGGCTTTTAAAATCCTTTAATAATAGTCGTTTAGGGCTTCCACATCATTTACCAAAAGCCAAACGAATTGTATATCTTTTTCAAAGTGGTGGTCCGTCACAGTTTGAAATGTGGGATTATAAACCCAAGTTAAAGAATCTGTTCGGTCAAGATTTACCCGATTCCGTTCGTCAAGGGCAACGGCTTACAGGCATGAGCGCTGAGCAAACGAGCTTCCCTATGGCCCCTTCTATTTTTGATTTTAAACAATACGGCGAATCGGGAACTTGGGCCAGTGAAATACTGCCCTATACTTCGGAAGTAGTTGACGACTTGTGTTTTATCAAATCGATGCAAACCGATCAAATCAACCATGATCCGGCAATTACTTTTATGCAGACCGGAAATCAATTGGCGGGACGGCCATCAATTGGCTCTTGGTTAAGTTATGGTCTAGGTTCTGACAATGAAAACCTTCCTACTTTTATCACCTTGATTACCAAAAATATGGGAGGTCAACCCTTGTATTCTCGTTTATGGGGTAATGGATTCTTACCCACGGAACATCAAGGGGTTCAATTCCGTTCCGGAAAAGACCCTGTTTTATACTTGAGTGACCCGGAAAATTATGATGGACATGATAGAAGACAGATGTTGGATTATTTAGGGAAACTAAACGAAGTACAGCATGATGCCTACGGAGATCCAGAAATTAATGCGCGAATGGCACAATATGAAATGGCATTCCGTATGCAGACCTCTGTTCCAGAAGTGACTGACATGTCTGACGAACCCGATTATATTTTTGATATGTATGGGGAAGATAGTAGGGATCCGGGCACCTATGCGGCAAACTGCCTAATGGCAAGAAAACTATTGGAGAAAGATGTGAAATTTGTACAATTGTATCATCAAGGTTGGGACCAGCACAGTAATTGTCCCGCTGGTGTCAAAGCGCAGTGCAAACGAACAGATCAGGCAAATGCAGCCCTAATAAAAGATTTAAAGCAACGAGGAATGCTCGAAGATACCCTAGTTATTTGGGGTGGAGAATTTGGCCGTACCGTATACTCCCAGGGGCAGCTGACAGAGACTAACTACGGCCGTGATCACCACCCAAAAGCATTTACCATGTGGATGGCTGGAGCGGGCGTAAAATCTGGATTTACCTACGGCGAAACCGATGATTTTAGTTACAATGTAGTTAAAGACCCTGTACATGTCCATGATTTTCATGCTACGTTGATGCATCTTTTTGGTGTGGATCATGAGCGATTGACTTTTAAACATCAAGGTAGGCGTTACCGATTAACTGATGTGCATGGGCATGTCGTAAAAGATTTATTGTCATAAAACCCAAGACTTTAAAACCTTTCGAACCAGAGCAATGAAGAATAGTAGAGACTTCTAAAAAAACAACCCTTGGCGCAACGCCATCGGCAGTAACATCTTCTTCTTTTGGGTTCAATAGTCTTAAAAGAACTGTACAAGAAGATAAAATTTTTGATTATGGCGATTTCAAATGCAAAGTCAAAAAAGATTGGGCGAAAATGACTCTAGGGCACAATCCTATTTTGAAGGCCATGAAATGCAAATGGATCGTAAGAGACGTTTTATCATATTGAGCGACCATACCGATAACTACATTTTGGTCTTCGATAAATCAGGAAAATTGTTGGATTATTAAGGAACGCGATACCCCGGTGACCATGGGTTGAGGCTCCATGATGAAGGTGGAGAGGCTATGCTATTGTACTGTCAATGGAACGCGCACCATACTTCGCCAATAAAATTGGAACATGTCTAGTACTTTATGTTAATTCAGTAGTGACTTAAGGGCACAATCATTCTCCAAAGCCTCTTTTAACTATAGTTGGGCTAGATAAAAAACCATAAGTCATAGTATGAAGTTCCGTTTTACTCTAAATTTATGATAGTATTCTCTTTTTTCCAACTGAAAAATTACGCACCATGATTTATTTTAAAAAATTCGCACTCTTACTCTATTTATCCATTTTTGTTTCCTGTGGAGAACAGATCGAGACTTCAACTGAAAGGCCCAATATTATATACATTATGGCCGACGACCACACGACGCAGGGGTTTGGTATTTACGGAAGCCGTTTGGCGAGTTTGAATCCGACGCCAACCCTAGATAAAATTGCATATGAAGGGATAATCTTTGACAATTGTTTTGTCAGTAATTCAATTTGTACACCTAGTAGAGCGGCTATTATTACCGGTCAGAATGCGCAATTAAACGGTGTTTTAGATTTAGATGGCCGTATCGAACCTGCTAGACAGTTTCTGCCTATCGAAATGAAAAAATTAGGCTATCAGACCGCAATCGTTGGTAAATGGCACTTGAAAGAAGAACCTGCAGCTTTTGATTATTACCAGGTTTTACCAGGCCAAGGCCACTATTTTAATCCTGATTTTAGGGTTCGGGGCGATAAACCTTGGCCGGAAAATACGGTGCAGACCAAAGGGCATTCCTCCGATATGATTACCGATATTTCGCTGGATTGGCTCAAGACCAAAAGAGATTCGAAAAAGCCTTTCTTTTTGGTTCACCAGTTCAAGGCCCCACATGATGATTTTGAAAATGCCCCGAGGTATGAGGAATATTTAAAAGATGTGTTTATACCAGAACCCGAAAGCCTTTATAAAAGAGGTAACAATGGTTCTGAAGCTACCCGGGGAAAGAATGACTCATTGACCCGTATTATTGGTTCGTCGGTATCGCAACGTAATGTTATTCGCAATCAAGCCATGAATATTTATGTAGATAGTAGTATACATCGTGCCTATCGAGAGGCTCGGGAAATTAGACCTGAAGAATACGTTAAATGGGAAATGGATGAGGCAGGTAAGAAATATACAAGTCAAGTGTATCAAGACTATTTAAAAAAATACCTACGTTGTGTAAAGGGCGTCGATGACAATGTTAAAAGGCTTATCGATTATCTCGAGACAGAAGGTCTTCTTGAAAATACAATTATTGTTTACACGGGCGATCAAGGATTTATGCTTGGGGAGCATGATTTTATCGATAAAAGGTGGATGTACGAAGAATCGATGCGTATGCCATTTTTTGTACGGTATCCTAAAAAAATAAAGTCTGGCAGTCGCACGGATGCCATCATTAACAATACTGATTTTGCCCCTACCTTAATCGAAATGGCCGGTGGAAGCACACCCGATTATATGCAAGGAAAGAGTTTTAAGACCATCTTAGAAATAGGGGAGGAACCAGATGATTGGCAGCAGGCTACGTATTATCGCTACTGGATGCATTTAGCACATAAGCACCAAAACCCTGCACATTTCGGTATTCGAACCAAAGACTATAAATTGATATTTTTCTACGGGAAGTATTATATTGATACCGATAATCCTGATGCGGAATGGGATAAAAAGAATTGGGGCAATGATTTCGCGAACCACACGCCCGCTGCCTGGGAATTCTATGACCTGAAGAAGGATCCAAAAGAAATGAACAATGCTTATACTGATCCGGAATATCAAAAAACAATATCTGACTTAAAAAAGCAATTGAAAAAATTAAGACAAGACTTAAACGAGACCGATAAAAACTATCCTCATATTCAAAAAGTAATTGACGAGCACTGGAATGACTGAGAATTCATGGCCGTATTGCTGCTTTGAGTACGGCCGAAACACTTTATGCAAAAAGGTCTTCCAATTGCTTAGACTGAAAACGTTATAGCTGAAATATCTTTTCCAATGCCACCCATTTTTCACCTTCTTTCGCCCAAGGGAGACTCTGTTGGTACTTCCACATGAGTCGCTCCCATTCTTGGACCCTAGGATTATTAGCGTCCATTTCCCCTTTTTTCTTTAGGTCGAAGGTCTCATCGACTTCCATAATCATGAACATACGGTTTCCGGTCAGGTAGATCTGCATGTCTAAGATACCGGCATCTTTTATACTTTTGGGGATTTCGGGCCAAGCGTTCCCTACCGCATGATATTCCTTATATTCTGCAATCAACTTAGGGTCGTTCTTTAAATCGCAAGAGAAGCAATATCTTTTTGTTTTCATGTTCAATGATGTTTAGGTATTATGGATTTTATAGGTTCGATAACCGTAGGCCGCGACCAAAATAAAGCAGAAAAGTGGTAGCACAAATGAGAAATTTACTTCAGGCACCCCAAGAATTTTAATATCGGTATATCCGGAACCTCCGAAATCCAATATCGCGCCTTGCAGTACTGGCATGATAGCACCGCCTACAATGGCCATGACAAGAAAGGCGGCCCCAAATTTCGCATCTTCGCCCTGACCTTCCAAAGCAATCCCATAAATAGTTGGAAACATAATCGACATGCACATGGATACTGCGACTAAAGAATATAGACCTGTCATTCCTTCAATAAAAATGGCTCCTAATGTAAACACGATGGCACCATAGGCAAAGTACATCAGCAGCCTACCCGAACTAACGAACTTCAGCAAATAGGTGCCGATCCAACGCCCGACCAAAAATAGAATCAAGGCCCAATAGGCATAGGTGACAGCACTTCGATTATCGATTCCCAAGGTCTCGGCATATTGATAAATATAGGTCCAGCACATGATTTGCGCCCCCACATAAAACATTTGGGCCAAGACGCCTTCCACAAATTTCTTGTTCTTAAATAAACGCCTGACGGCGCTCCCTACCGAACCGCCTGCCATTTCTTTCTTTTCGGGCATTTTTACAAGGGCGATCAACACCATCATGAAAATTACGAACAGACCCAGAATCACATACGGGTTTCGGACAACCATTAGATCTGAGGTCCTTACTGCCGCCTTGGCTGACTCGGAAAGTGTATCGTATATGGCATTGCCCTGGGCATCGATGTCATCGGACTGTAAAGAACCTAAAATAAAGGTCTGCGCGATGAACAATCCTGTTAACGCACCAATAGGATTAAAAGCCTGCGCCAAATTCAATCTTCTAGTAGCGGTTTTTTCATGGCCCATGGCCAATATAAATGGGTTAGCAGTAGTTTCTAAAAAGGCAAGGCCAAAAGTCAGAATGTAAAGGGCGGCCAGAAAAAACCCGAATGCTTCATAGGCCGCAGCGGGGTAAAACAACAGCGCTCCGATCGCATAAAGAACGAGTCCCAATAGTATTCCTTTTTTAAAGCTATATTTTTTTACGAACATTGCCGCCGGAAATGCCATTGTAAAATACCCTCCATAAAAGGCCATTTGTACCCAGGAGGCTTGGGTGTTGTTCAGTTCCAATATCTTTTTGAAGGCGGAGACCATGGGGTTTGTGATATCATTGGCGAATCCCCAAAGCGCGAACAATGAGGTAATCAATATAAAGGGTACCAAAACGGATTTTGATACTACCGGTATTTTTTCATTTTCTGTCATGGTCGATTATTTAGTTGGTTTTATTCTTCGGTCAAAAGTGATCGGTCTAAATGTACGTAGCCGCCGTCGACAAAAATAAACTGACCAGTAGTGTGCGACGATCGGTCTGAAATCGTAAAGAGA
>Ga0316189_10004994_pt1 | contig 12704 bp, 12 predicted proteins | sample LowCovwburrow_MG_FD_204930 | JGI IMG/M metagenome (GOLD analysis project Ga0316189, IMG submission 204930) | Coastal sediment microbial communities from Maine, United States - Lowes Cove worm burrow | ecosystem: Environmental > Aquatic > Marine > Coastal > Sediment | place: USA: Maine... | reverse complement strand
GCAGCCGTCGGGGTAGGCGTCAATCGGGTGGCTGAGCTGACCGTCGGTGAGGTCGTCCCAGTTGTCGGCGATGACGGAGCCGTCGACGAGAACGTAGCGGGCGCCGCGGGTCTCGAAGCGGGTGGCGGGCGATGACTTGGAGTCGGACAACCAGGCGCGGAAGCGCTCGGGGTTGGCGAGCTCGGCCGCCTCGGCCTCGACGGCACATCGCGCGTCGGCGCCGGCGATGCCCATGACCTCTTCGCCTGTCGGTGCAGCGAAGCTGACGAAGACCTGGCGGTCGCGGACGCACTGGGCGTTGCAGCCGTCGCTGGGGTCGGTGTTGCCGTCGTCGCACTCCTCGACGCCGGCCTGCAGGACACCGTCGCCGCAGGTGGGGAGGAGACAGGCGCTGAGGCAGCCGTCGCTGTTGTCCTCGTTGCCGTCATCGCACTCTTCGGCGCCCTCGTGGGTGAAGCCGTCGCCGCAGGTCGCCCACACGCAGGTGCTCGGGCACATGTCGGTGTCGTCGGTGTTGCCGTCGCCTCCTGCGCACACATTGTTGACGCCTTTCCTGAGGAGTTGACCGCGGAGTTCCGAGGCAAGCCGATGTTTCGGGGCGAGCATGAACTCCTGGACTCATTGCAGTGTGTAATGTTGTGATGACACTCGAAGGGATAGGTGTCTCCTAGCGTTGACAGGTCACGCATTCGCGTCGCCGTCGTCGCAGAGTTCGACCTCGGTCTGGATAAGGCCGTCCCCGCAGCGGGCGAGCTCGCACTCGAGGGTGCAGGCTGCGTCATCCGCGTTCCCCGCACCGTCGTCGCAGGCCTCGCCGTTGCCCGCCTCGAGCACGCCGTTGCCGCAGACGTTGGCCTCCTCGCCGTTGCAGGCGAGACCGGCGAGGCCGGCCGCGAGGGCGAGGCCGGCGATGGAGTCGAGAACGCGCATCTTCGAGCGAGGCTAGGAGGACGGGTCGGCCGGGTCAACGCGGCGTTGCAGCCGGAATGTAGCGCGTGAGTGGCGCAGGCGTGTCTCTCCGATGTCCCGCCGGTGTCGTGGCGGTGGCGAAGCAGTGAGGCGAAGTGGTGGCCGTTCGGTGACCAACCGGCGTCCGTTTGGTCACCCGCATCGGCCCGTTCGGCGATCTGTAGGGGGTCTTCGGGAGCGCAGGAGTGAGCGGGGATCTTGGCGAAGACCCGCATCCTCGGGTCGCCGTGAGGGTGCTCCATCCCGAGCACGCCCGCAGCGACGAGCAGCGTCGACGGATCCGGCAAGAGGCGCAGCTCGCCGCCTGCGTCGAGCACATGAACGTCGCGACCTTGCTGGATCTGGGCGCGGAGGAGCGATCGGACGGAGAGAGGCTCTTCTTCCTGGTCATGCCGCTCCTCGAAGGGCGGACCCTTCTGGAGCTCGTGCTCAGCGGTCCAATTCCGTGGCCGCGCGCGGTGGCTTTGGTCCGCCAGCTCCTCGCTGGCGTCGCCGCCATTCATCACGGGGGGGCGCTCCTCCGTGACCTGAAGAGCGGGAATTGTCTGGTCGGTACAGGCGAGGGCGGAGAGCGCCTGTGGATCCTCGACTTTGGGCTGGCGAAGGCGGTGGTCTCCGGGCTGATCTCGCGAACACATCGGTCGAGCTAAGGCTCGATCGTCGGGACGCTCCCTTACCTCTCGCCCGAGCAGGCCCGTGGTCTCCCGCTGGATGTCCGCTCGGACCTGTACGCCGTCGGCGTGATCCTCTTCGAGCTGCTGACCCGGCGGCTGCCCTTTGTCGGATCCGACTACGACGTGCTCACCGCGATCGTGAACGAGCCGCCACCCTCGCCGCGCGAGCTGGCGCCGCGGGCTGGGATCCCCGAGGCCCTCGAGGCTGTTGTGATGCGCGCGCTCGTCAAGGAGCCGAGGATGCGCTTCGAGAGCGCGATCGATTTCAGCGCAGCGCTGGCCGACGTGCTCGTCGGCGAAGTTGGGGTGGAGCGCGCGATCATGCAGCCCTGTTTGCCTTCCCACGCCGGCTGCGCAGAGGCCGAAGCGTCCCCGGCGGGGTCGCTCTGTGGACTCTGTCAGAGTTCACAGAGAGAGCGCACGGGACTCTTCGGGCTCGACCTGCTCCTTCGTACAGACCATACGGGCACGCTTGCCGGCTACGGGTCCCGAAGAGAACCTGGCCGTCGAGGCGCTGGGCGGGAGCGAGTGCTGTCGGCGATGCTCCGCGAGGCAGGGCCCTGAGCCGTGACTCCCAGACGAAGCCGTCGCCGCAGCGGGCGTTCTCGCAGGCGGAGGTGCAGGCGCGGCGGCGTTAGACCGTGGCGAGGAGTTCGCGCTCAGAGCCGAGGCGGACGGACGCGTAGAGCAGGCACCCCGCTCCCCGAGAGCAGCCGCTCTGGGAGCCGAAGCCCGCGCGCATGTCGCGGTGCCAAGTCACGCGAGGTCCTCTTCAAGGGCGCTGACGGCCGCTTCCGCGGGGGTGCTTCGCGGGCGCGAGCCGGTTCGCATCCGGGCCTATGCTTGAGGCGCTTTATCTCAAGAACGTCGGCCCCGCGGAGGAGCTGGCGATCGCGCTGCGGCCTCGGATGAACTTCCTGGTTGGCGACAACGGGCTCGGCAAGAGCTTCCTCCTCGACATCGCCTGGTGGGTGCTCACGCGGACCTGGGCGCGGCGTTCGGTGATCCCGCACGCGCCCCCGGCCGTGCCGCCGATCTCCTTCCGCTACTCGAAGAGCACGTCCGGCCCCTTCGAGTACCGGAGCACCTTCAACCGCGAGAGCGAGCTCTGGTCGGTCAAGGCCGCGCGACCGCCGATCCCTGGGCTGGTCCTCTACGCCCAGGTCGACGGCGGCTTCGCGGTCTGGGATCCGGCGCGGAACTACTGGAAGGAGTCGAGGGATCGCCCGGCCTCCTACCTCTTCGCGCCCGAGGAGGTGTGGGAGGGCAACGCGCTGTGCGAGGGGCTCGTCCGTGACTGGGCCTCGTGGCAGCGCGAGGGCGGGGACTCCTTCGCGGCGCTCTGCAAGGTCCTGGTCGCGCTCTCGCCGGGGCCGAGCGAGCCGCTGACGCCGGGCGAGCTGCGCAAGCTCTCGCTCGACGACCCCAAGCGCTACCCGACCCTGCGGATGCCCTACGGCCAGGAGGTCGCGGTGATCCACGCGTCGGCGGGGATGCGCCGGGTGATCGCCCTCGCTTATCTCCTGGTCTGGACCTGGCAGGAGCACGTCGCGGCCTGCCAGCTCCGCGGCAGCGCGCCGGCGCGGGAGATCATCTTCCTCATCGACGAGGTCGAGGCCCACCTCCACCCGCAGTGGCAGCGCCGGATCGTCCCGGCCCTCCTCGAGGTGATGGACGTGCTCACCGGCGAGCATGACAGCGCCGTCCAGCTCCTCATCGCCACCCACTCGCCGCTGGTGCTGGCGTCGACCGAGAGCCGCTTCGATCCGGCGAAGGACGCGATCTGGTCCCTCGATCTGGTGGCCGACGCGGTCGAGCTCGAGGAGGTGCCGTGGCGCAAGCGCGGCGACGCCAACGGCTGGCTCAACTCGCCGCTCTTCGACCTCGAGGAACCGCGCTCGATCGAGGCCGAGGTGGCGCTGCGGCAGGCGCACGCGCTCCTCCGCCGACGCGACGCGGCCACGCCAGCTGAGGTCGAGCAGGTCGACGCGCTCCTCCGCGGGGCGCTCGGCGACGTCGATCGCTTCTGGGTCCGCTGGAGCGCCTTCGCCGAGCAGGTGCGAGGGGCGTCGTGATCCACGTCGAGCCCGCGGCCGAGCCCGAGGAGTTTGACGCGCGGGTGCGCCAGCCCGGCGGCGAAGCGCTCCGCGAGCTTATCGGCGAGACGCCGACGAAGCCCCGGCCCGTGGTCATCGACGGCGTTCCTGCGACACGCGTCGATGACCTCCCGCCGGAGAAGCTGCCGGACCTCTGGACCCGGGCGCTGGACGACATGTTGGCGGGCTACGGCCGGATCTGCGCCTATGTCGCGGTCTACATCGAGCGGGTGACCGGCGCCGCGACGATCGATCACTGGATCCCGAAGTCGAGGGACCCGCACCTCGCCTACGAGTGGAGCAACTACCGCCTGGGGTGTTCGAAGATGAACGGGCGCAAGAGCGTCCGCGTCGACCTCGTCGATCCCTTCGAGGTCCGCGACGGGGACTTCTCGCTCGAGCTCGTCGGCTTTCAGGTGCTCCCCGGAGTCGAGCCTGATCACCCGAGGTTCGCTGCGCTCACCGCCACGATCGATGCCTTCAAGCTCAACGATTACGAGTGCTGCGCCCTTCGTGGGGAGTACTTCGCCGCCTACCGCGACGGCGACATCGGCCTGAGCTACCTCGAGACGCGGGCGCCCTTCGTGGCCCGCGAGGTCCGGCGGCAAGGCTGGCTGCGAGTCGGCGACGCGGGTTGAGCGACGGAGCGATTCTCCGCGTCGGCGCCCGACTCCGCGACGGTGGTATGACCTACGTCCTCGCGGGCGCGTCCCGTGCAGTAGCTAGCGGCCGGGGGTCCTGCCCTGAACAAGGAGGGCGTGTCCCCTGAGAGCAGCCGAAGACGAGAGCTGCGAGGCTGATGAGGCCCGCGAGGCGGGAGGGGAGATTGTACGGGAGGAGAGGTCACCCACAGCCAGCAAAAGCAGCCTCGCATGCGTCCGTGTCCGAGTAGTAGAACGAATCCCAAGAGCGAGCGAGGGGAGCTTCAAAGCCGACTGCCTTGCATCCGTCGCCCAGGTACACACACTCCCCACCGTTCCACCGGATCCCGCCGACCTCAGCGTCGCATGGGCCGTCGGCGACAGCATCGAAGGGGTCGCAAACGTTTGTCGGAACACAGCCGCCTGTTTGCCTGCCCGCCGAACAGGTGCAAGCCCAGCCCCCAGCTCTACTGCTCCACACAGATCAGCCGCGCCGTATACGAGCACCCCTTGCTTGGCTTCTCGGACCAGTCGCTAGTCACCTCCGACAGAATTCCCTGCAGCCCGAAGTCCCCCTTGTCCTCGCTCTTCCAGTCAACACAAGTCGGGGAGGAGGCCTCTCCCGCAGCCGTGGTACCCGTCCACGCGCGGTAACTGTCGATCGGCAAGCCCTTCTCGTCGATGATGATGGCGTTGTTTAGGGACCCATCCGTCAGCTCTGCCCAGGAGCTGGCGACCACAGTGGCGCCATTTAGCAGCACGTACGGAAAATCGTAGTGCTTCATCCGGGTCGCGGGTGACTTCTCGACGGTGCTCAGCCAGGCCATGAAGTTGCCGGCGTTCGCGAGGCCAGCCTCCATCGCGACGGTGTTGCACTTGTCGTCGGCGCCGACCAACCCGCCGAGAGCACCGTTGTAGAGCTTGCTTGTCGCGAAGATGACCTTGCCGTCGATCTTGCAGGCGCCGCTGCAGGCGCTCCCGTCGAGGCCGTTCATATCCTCGCCGAGGTCGCACTCCTCGTCGGGCTTTTGCGTCTCTCCGTCGCCGCAGTGCGGGCCCTGGGTGCATGTCATCGGCACGCAGCCGCCGTAGACACCGAGCTGGTTATCGGAGCCATCATCGCACTCCTCCATCCCCTCCCAGGTGTAGCCGTCGCCGCAGATCGCGACCGTGCACCCCTCGGTGCAGGCGCCTGCGTTGCTGTTCGCGGGCCCGCTGTCGCACTCCTCTCCGAGCACTGGCTGGAGGTGGCCATCGCCGCAGAACGCCTTGGTGCAGGCCTCGGTGCACAAGCCGTCGTCGGCGTTCTCGAGGCCGTCGTCACACTCCTCGTCCGGGTCGATGACCCCGTCGCCACAGACGCCGGCATCGCCCGTCGACCCCGTCGTCGCTCCGGTGGTCGTCGAGCTTGCGCCGCTGCTCCCCGTCGCGGTCGAGTCCGCGCCGGTCGCAGGCTCGCCGGTCGCAGGCAGACCAGAGGAGCTCGACGGATCCGACGAGCTCGACGAGCTCGACGAGCTCGACGAGTTCGTCCCGTCCGTCGACTCGGTGGCGCTCGCCATTGGGCTGGCGCCCGGATCATTGAAGCAGCCCGGCATGACCGCAAGGAGGAAGACAAGCGGAGCAAGAGCCGCTCTGATGGGCGAAGACGAAGCGAGAGGGGTCATAGGCGGGCCTCAAAACAGTAGAGGTGAAGGGCGTCTCCACAGTCAGCGCCAAACTCAGAGCTGTAGTCGGTCCAGCCCATGTCGGTCAGGTCCGAGAAGCCGTGGACGGCCTTATCGAGGCCGGGTGTCGACCATGCGTCGCAGTGACCTTCTGGGGATGGAGTCCCGTCGGGCTTGGTGCCGGTCCAGACGGCGACCTCGCTCAGCAGCAGCCCGGTCGCCGTCCGGTCGATCGGGTGGACGAGCCCTCCGCTGACGAGGTCATCCCACCCGTCAGCGACAAGCTGACCCGTGGAGAGAACATAGCGCCCTCCGGCGTGGTCGAAGCGGCTGGCCGGCGAGTCCACGCCGTCGCTGATCCACGCGCGGAAGTTGGTTGGGTTGGGCAGGCCAAACTTGTCGGCCTGCTGCGAGCAGCGGAGGTAGGCGATCTCGAGGCTCCCGAGCTGAGAGACCCCGTACGCCTCGTCGGTGACGAAGACGAGCCGATCACGGAAGCACGCGGCGTTGCAGCCGTCGTCGTCGATCAGGTTGCCGTCATCGCACTCCTCGACGCCATCCCAGCGAACACCATCCCCGCAGGTGTTCTTCTTGCAGATGTTGAGGCAGCCGTCGTTGTTGTTGTCGTTGCCGTCCTCGCACTCCTCTTTTCCCTCCCAGACGATCCCGTCGCCGCAGGTCGGGTACTCGCAGGCGCTGCTGCAGTTGTCGCTCTCGACGTCGTTTCCGTCATCGCAGGCCTCGCCGGGCTGCTGGATCCCGTCGCCGCAGATCGGGAGCGTACACGTCGAGGTGCACTCGTCCGAGTCGCTCTGGTTGCCGTCGTCGCACTCCTCGAACTCCGGGTGGACCACGCCGTCGCCGCAGACGGGGAGGGGGACGCAGTTCTTAGAGCAGCCGCCCAAGCCATCGGCGATCGGCTTGTTGCCTTCGCCGTCGTCGCAGACCTCTGGCTCTTGGACGATGCCGTCTCCGCAGGTCGACGGGGCGCAGAGCGGAGTACAGGGGCCCTCCTCACGGTTGTCGCGGCCGTCATCGCAGAGCTCGACGCCCGCCTGGACGAGCCCGTCACCGCAGCGAGCCACCTTGCACTCGAGGGTGCAGGCGCCATCATCGGCGTTCTCCGGGCCGCGATCGCACTCCTCGCCGATGTCGCCCTCGGGCACGCTGTTGCCACAGACGCCGAGGCCGTGGTCGTCGCCGTTGCAGGCGAGGACCCCCGCGAGGGCAAGCCCGAGGACCCCCCCAAGGGCAAGGTGAAAAACGCGCGTCATCGATTGAGGCTATTTGGGTAGGTCGGCCAGGTCAACGCGGCGTTGCGCGCTGAGCGAACGGACAGGGAGTCAGACAGACAAGGGACAGATGCTGACCCGGTCCCGACAACGATCCGACCGCAAAAGCTCGACGGACACCGGTTTGCCTGTTTTGCGTGTCCGCCGAACAGGTGCCAGCTCGTAGCTCGTGGGCGGGCTGACGCGTCGCGGGCTGACGCGCTCGCTTCACCGCGACAAGCTCGGAGTCCTCGAGCTCTCGTCCGCGAGCCGGCCCTCAGACGTCCGGCGTTTCGTCGTCGGGCTCTCTGCTCGTGTCGCCGAGGAGACTGCCGTCGCACGGAGGGGCTGCGCCGTCGGCGATCAGCTGGGTGAGCTGGGCGAGCCCGTAACCCTCCTCGCGGCGATCGCGGACCCAGTGTGCGCGGACACGCGCACATGGCGCGTAGTAGACGCGGACGCCGCGGCCAAAGCTCGTCTTCGACATCGGCGGGCACATCAACGCCGCGTACGACCTGTAGAAGGTCGGCTTGGAGATCCCCAAGATCTCGCGGAGTTCGTCGGCTGTGACCCGATCGGTGGCCATGCGAGCGAATCCTACCGGCTCGGGCGCGTCTGAGATAACGAGTCGAAGGTGATATTAAGGTGAGACTATGGTGAGATGAAGCAGATGTCTCTCAGCAACTCCAGGGGTCCAAGCGTCTGCGGTCACGGTCTAGATCTTCGTGGAAGGCTCTGTGGCGGTCGATATCGACTCGAAGAGGTGCTCGGGTGGGGTGGTAGTGCGTGCGTCTACGCCGGCCTTGATGTCGATCTACGGCGGTCAGTGGCGGTCAAGGTCGTGCATCCCGAGCACGCACGCACGCTGCGAGGACCAGCGGCGACGGGTCCGGCAAGAGGCTCGCCTTGTCGCGCTCGTCGAGCACCCACATGTCACATCGATCCTCGACTTCGGCGTGGAACTCCGCGACGACGGCGAGGCGCTCTGCTTCCTCGTGATGCCGCTGGTCCGCGGCGTGACGCTACGCGACCTGGTCTTGACCGGGGCGATAGCTTGGCCGCGAGCGGTCAGCCTGATCCGCCAGCTCCTCGCAGGCCTCGCGGCGATCCACAGCGCCGGCGCTCTGCACCGTGACCTCAAGGCACAGAACTGTCTCGTCGGTCGTCGTGACGGGGGGAGCATCTGTGGATCCTCGACTTCGGGCTGGCGAAGGCTGTCGCACCTGGCCTCATCTCGCAGGCCCCACGGTCGCTCACGGGCGTTCTCGTCGGCACCTTGCCCTACCTCTCTCCAGAGCAGGCGCAGGGGCTCGGGATCGACGCTCGCTCGGACCTCTATGCTGTCGGCGTTCTCCTCTTTGAGCTGCTCACGCGACGGCTCCCGTTTGTCGGCACGGACTACGAGGTGCTGACATCGATCGTCGAACGGGCGCCACCATCCATGCGCAGCTTGGCGCCCCAGGCAGAGCTCCCCGAGCAGCTCGAAGCTGTCGTTTCGCGGGCGCTCGCGAAGGATCCCGGTCAACGCTACAGAGCCGCTGCAGCCTTTGATGCTGCGTTGGTCAAGGCGCTCGAAGGCGACAGCGCCGATGGTCATGCCTGGTCGCGCAGACACACGCCCGAGCATGCTGCGAAGAGGATTGATTCTCGCTCGCGGCGTGGTCATGCTTCGAGTACAAGCGGGCCCATCGAATGGCGAAGCGTGCTGCTCAGCTCGATCACGGATGGTCGCCCCCTTTGCGTTGCTGATGAGCTTGGTTCTGGATGAGTGACTCGTGACGAGTGCGAGTCCGACCTCCTTTCCCCAGGTTTCAGGGCTCTTCAAGGCGGGTCATAGTCTGACGACCTCTTCGTCCCCCGGGATCCAGCTCCTGGGGAAAGGCCGAGCAAACACATCTCGCCATGGCCGAACGCTCAGCTTCGCTCGCGCGCAGGCGGGCGCGAATCAAGTGGCCGCAGCGCTCGCGGCGACCCGGAGCGGCTGCAGCGATCTCGACGCGCCGCTCGGGGCCGGGTTCTTCGACGGGCTGGTCGATCGCGAGTTGGACGAATTCCGGACCGCTGCTGACGTCGGGGCCGACGCTCGCGCAGAGGACTCGAATTGGAGACGGATGCAGGCGGGCTGCTCTGTGGACTCTGTCAGAGTTCACAGAGAGCGAGCTCGAGACTTTTCGGGCTCGACCTGCTCCTTCCTAGGGACCACATGGGGACGAACACCGCGCCTGCCGGCTACGGCTCCTTCTTCGATCGGAAGAGAACCCGACCGATGCCGCTGGCGAGGTCGAGGATGTCGGCGGTCTGCCCGAGGTCGCGCAGGCGCTTGGCGAGGGCCTCGTTGGCCTCGACCGCCCTCGACAGCTCGGCGGTCAGCTTGCCCTTGTCGGCGAGCGCCGAGGCGTGCGCGCTGCGGAGCCTCTCGACCTCGCGCTCGAGCTGCGCAACTTCGGCTCGGAGGTCGCCGCTCTCGTTGTGCTTCTGTCGGAGCCTGGCGAGCTGGCGCTCGGCGTCGCGGAGGAACTCGGCGTTCTCGGCCGCCGCCGAGAGGACGCCCGCGAGCGCGCTCGACTTCTCCCCTAGTTGTCGCTCGAGCGTGGCGAGCTGCTCGCGTTCCTGAGCGCGGCCCGCTCGCTCCGCGGCGAGGGCTGCGGTCAGCTCTTGAAGTGCGGTGACCAGCTCTCCGCGCGCTCGCGGCGTCACCCCAGTGATGGGTGCGCAGACGCGGAGCTGACTCGGCGGGGTCAGCTTCTTGATCTTGGCGAGCATGTTGTGGTCGAGGAGGTGGACGATCCAGAGCGTCCAGTGCCGCTGGCCTCGACGGCGGAAGATGGGCGACGCCTTGGCGATCAGCTTTGGCACCGAGCGGATGACGCGGGCGCTCGGGACCTGGGTGAGCAGGCCGTACTCGACGGCCCTGGAAAAAACTTCCGGCCCGGACCCCGTGAGGTCGGGGACTCGTCGACGACAGGCGTCGGGGAGGGCAGCGAGGAGCCGCGCCGCGACCGACACCCCGACGACGCCGCGGGGGAGGTTCGTCGTGACGAAGCGACAGTGGCCAGCGATCCAGGGGAGCGCTGCGGCGAGGTGATCGTCAGCGGGGGCGGTGAGCATGTCATGGCCGTTGGCGGACACGTTGCCGCCTTTGTCGAACGTGTTGCGGCTGCCGCTGGACATGTTTGCCGTGTCGGTTGAGCTCGCGTCGTGATCTAGCCCGGCCATCACCACCACCCTCGTGCTCGAGAGCGCCAGCACCGGAGGCGACACCCGAAGTAGCACCTAGTCTTGCAGTCAGGTTACGTCCTGTCGACGCTTGAACCGACCGCCAACGGACACTGAAGATGACACCGGATCCGTCACGCACGGGAGCGCGCGACGGGTTCGTAGGCGCGCCGAGAGACGCGCGGCCGGTGAGCCTACAGGCGCGAACGTCTGGGAGCGGCCTGCAGGTGGTGAGCGCGGGCTCGACCTCCGTGCAGCGGAACGTCGACGTCGTTGGCTTTCGAACGCTCTGTGAGCGCCGACAGGCGAGGGCGCGTTGGCTACCTCGTTGCGCAGCCGAAGCGATCCTCGTGCTGTCTGGTTTGCGCGCAGAGAACGAGCATGCGCGCAGAGAACGAGCATGCGCGCCCATTCAGGAGCATGTCTCGCGGCGGTCGCCTGGGGTCGTTTCTCGCCGAGGACGACCGCTACCCGGGCGCTCCCGCCGGCCTACATCGGGGAGACGCCCGTGATCGCCCTCGTGAATCACGTCATCGATGTCAGCGACGCCGCGCGGATCACCTCGCGCCTCTCCGCGCTCGATGAGCAGCCGGTCGTGATGCTGATCCACACCCTCGGCGGGCCGCTCCAGCCGGTCGTCCAGATCGCCCGCGCCGTGCAGCGTCACGGAAAGGTCGCGGTCTTCGTGCCCTTCCACGCCCTCAGCGGCGGCACCTTGATAGGCCTCGCCGCCCAGGCGATCCACATGTGGCCCCACGCGACCCTCGGCCCGGTCGATCCCCAGATCGGACCCTTCTCGGCGTCCTCGCTCCTCGCAGTGCTCGAGGCCAAGCCTGTTGAGGCGATCGACGACTACACCCTCGCCCTCGCCCACGAGGCGAAGAAGGCCATCCAGCAGACGATCGAGCTCACGACTGCCTTCGTCGGCGACCGGCCGCCGCTCATCCGCCGCCTCGTCGCAGGCGTCACCACGCACTCGTACCCGATCAGCCTCGAGGAGGCGCGGGCGATGGGCCTCGAGGTCCACGCGGCCGAGCCCCACGCGGCTGCCCGCGCGTTCGTCCGCGCGCTTGTTCCCCCAAAGGAGATAGGACCATGGGAATCGTTCGATCTACGGTAGGCGTCGCCGCCGGAACCGCTGTCGCGGTCGGTGCCGTCGGCCTCGGCCTCTACTGGCTCTACTCGCGCGCCGCCGGTGGCAACGGCTGGGGCTTTGGCCTCGGAGGCGGCGGCGGGGACTCGATCCTCGGCGTCCATCCGCCCACAGGCCCTGCCAGCGTCGAAGGCGGCGACGGTGGCACCGCGAGCGAGCCCGGCGGAGGCCAGGCCAACCCCGGAGGAGCGGGCGGTCAGGGTGGCCAGGGCAGCGCCTCGTCGGGCTCAGGCCAAGGCGGCAAGCCGAGCGGAGGCAGCGGCGGGACCGGGGGCAGCGGCGGAGACTCAGGCGGCGGCGGCCAGGGAGGCGGAGGTGTCGGCGGTGGCTCAGGCGGCGGTGTCGGTCAGGGCTCCGGCTCCGGCACCGCGGGCGGCGAGGACGAGGGCGGCTCCACCGGCGACGACAACGGCGGCGGCGCAGACGAGGGCCACTACGATCCCTGGGGCGGCGCCCTCATCGACGCCGACCTCCCGCCCCCCGACCTCTCCGCCGGCAAGCTCAGCGCCGTTCGCCAGACCGTCGAGGACCTGGTCCTCGGCGCAGTGCTCGAGCCCGGCGCGAGCGAGCCCGGCCTCCCCGCGCCCCTGCACTCCTTCAACCCCGACTACGGCGGACTCCTCCTCTTCTGGGCCGACGTCGCCCTCCACCACACCTACGACCTCCCGCCCGGTCGCCTCGACCCCGACATCCCGAGCCACATTCCGTGGATCAACCTCTGGCTCGACATCCTCGCCTACGTCTCCACCGTCGAGGCCCAGGTCAACCCAGGCGGCGCGATCGAGGCCAGCGCGAGCCCTGCCTGGGCGGGCCTCGGCAGCCGCTCTGCCACCTACTGGGCGCTCGACCACCACATCATCGCCAGACGCGGCTACCGACGCAGCCCGCTCTGGCGCCTTTTGAGCGTCGATACCGGCAGCGACGCCAACGCTGCCTGAAAGCCCGCGAGGTACGACATGGAACTATCACAGAGCCTACGAACAACAGGCCAGGCGGTGAAGAAGGTCGGCACCGACA
>Ga0316189_10004992_pt1 | contig 12708 bp, 11 predicted proteins | sample LowCovwburrow_MG_FD_204930 | JGI IMG/M metagenome (GOLD analysis project Ga0316189, IMG submission 204930) | Coastal sediment microbial communities from Maine, United States - Lowes Cove worm burrow | ecosystem: Environmental > Aquatic > Marine > Coastal > Sediment | place: USA: Maine... | reverse complement strand
TTTTCTCCTATTCTCGGCTAATGCACAATCATCTATAGACCAGGCTCTTGATTGGTATAATAACGAGAGTGTCCCTTACATTTCTGTTACAGAATTACAAAATTTAAAAAACCAAATTATTTTAGACACAAGAGAATGGGAAGAATATGAGGTAAGTCATTTAAAAAATGCCGTCTGGGTAGGTTATGATGATTTTAAATTGGCAGATGTGGTAACTAAATATCCTGATAAAAATTTAAATATTGTGGTTTATTGTTCCATAGGGGTCAGATCTGAGAATATTGGTGAAGAACTTTTAGAATCTGGTTATTTCAACACAAAAAATTTATATGGTGGTATTTTTGAATGGAGCAATCAGGGTTACCCGGTCTATACTGCTAAAGATGAAAAAACCAAAAAAGTACACGCCTTTGGTAAGCTTTGGGGGAAATATCTGACCAAGGCAGAAAAAGTATATTAGGATTAATTCATATATGAAGTTGGAAGAAAATAAAGACCGATTACTACTTATTTTTAACAGAAACCCCAAATTAGGAAAGTGTAAGACAAGATTGGCGGCGGCTATAGGGGATCAGGCGGCATTGGATATTTATATGATCTTATTGCGGCATACGGCTGAGATTACAAAAGGCCTTATTTGTTCAAAAGAAGTTTATTATTCAGAAGAAATACCCGAAAATGATTTATGGGATAAAGGCAATTATACAAAACAGTTGCAAGAAGGTAATGATTTGGGAGAACGAATGTATAATGCATTTAAATCCGGATTTGAAAGAGGTTATCAAAAGATTATCATTATTGGCAGTGATATTTATGACTTAAATAGTGAAACCATTGAAGCAGGTTTTAATAGTTTGGAAAATTCTGATTTTGTAATAGGTCCGGCAGCAGATGGAGGTTACTATCTCCTGGGAATGAAGACATTGAACAAGGAGATATTCTTAAACAAGAATTGGGGCACAGAAACCGTCCTGGAAGATACCCTCAATAACTTAAATCATAAAAAGGTAAAACTCTTGCAAATCAAAAATGATATTGACGTCTACGAAGATTTAAAAGAGTTTGATGTTTTTCAATCCTTTGTAAAAATTTGAGCCTATGACCAAAAAACAGCTTGAAGAATCATCCCTTTACCTCAGAAATAAAGGCTTTGAAAGTCCTGAAATAGGGATTATACTGGGTACAGGACTTGGCAGATTGGTAGACCATATAGAATCCGGTGTTGTAGCCCATTACCATAACATTCCATTTTTCCCGTTGGCTACCGTTGAATTTCATAGTGGTAAGCTTATTTATGGCACACTCGAAAATAAAAAAGTAGTGGTTATGCAAGGTCGTTTTCATGTTTACGAGGGCTATGAGTTTGATGATGTTACCTATCCTATAAGGGTCATGCACGAACTGGGAATAAAAAAGTTGTTCATCTCCAATGCAGCCGGGGCTATTAACCTCAACTATAAAAAAGGTGATATCATGCTTATAGATGATCATATTAATCTTCAGGGCGGATCGCCTTTGGCATTTAAAAATGTAGCTGATTTTGGGATTCGTTTTGTGGATATGAGCCAGCCGTATGATATTGAAATGTGTGAAAAAATTAAAGGAATTGCAGTCCGCGAAAATATTACATTGCATAGTGGTGTGTATGCTTCTGTCGTTGGACCCCAACTGGAAACAAAGGCGGAATATCGGATGTTAAGAACTATAGGGGCAGATGCCGTTGGTATGAGTACAGTGCCTGAGGTAATTGTGGCCAACCATTTAAATCTTCCTGTGGTGGCCGTGTCCGTGCTTACTGATGAATGCGATCCCGACAATCTTCAGCCCGTTCATATTGACGAAATAATTAAGGTCGCAGAAGAAACCGAACCCAAAATGATAAAATTATTTATGGAATTAATAAAGGAATTATAATATGAACTTTAGATATGAGTTCTTAAGGTATACCTGATTTGGTGTAAGGTTTAAACTACTAATTCAACTAAAGTTTTAAAATACACAATGCTCCAAATAAGTTACCTGTTTTTATTCTTTCTATTCCAGCCGATTTTGCTCTCGTCGGACACATTGGATTTAGTTCCAATTACCAGTGAACAGATATACGGTGAAGCAGACCACAAAAGCTGGGACAGATTGCTGCATAGCTTCGTTGACGAGAAAGGTAATGTAGACTATCGGGGATTTAAAAAGGAATCAGAAACCCTAAACCGGTACTTAGAGCAATTGGGTAGTAATACGGTAAGTGAAAACTGGTCCAGAGAAAAAAAACTGGCATACTATATAAATCTTTACAATGCCGCCACGGTTAAACTAATTTTGGATAATTATCCTTTGGCCAGTATAAGAGATATAAATAAACCCTGGGACAGAGCGTGGATCGAATATGGCGGAGAATTCATTTCATTAGGAGAAATAGAGCATCAGATGCTAAGAAAGATGAATGAACCCCGAATTCATTTTGCGATCAACTGCGCCTCATATTCATGTCCAAAATTACTAAACGAAGCCTATACGGAAGGAAAGTTGGAGAAACAATTGGATAAGGCTTCGAAAGACTTTGTAAATGACCCCAGCCGAAATAAAATATCTGAAAATAAAGTAGCATTGTCCAAGATCTTCAAATGGTATAAAAAAGATTTTGAAAATAACGGGTCCTTAATAGTTTATTTGAACCAATATTTAAAATCATCCATTAATCCTGATGCGAAAATTGAATATCTTAAATACAATTGGAGTTTAAATGAAATTAAGTAATAAGCCCTCTATAAGTATTATTATTCCTGTTCTGAATGAAGAGAGCTATATAGTTAAGCTTATAGATTATATTCAGAAAAATGGAAGCTCTTCCAATATAAAAGAGATTCTTGTGGTAGATGGTGGCAGTACTGATGCAACGATAGAGGCCGCTTCAAAATTTGATACCGTTGTACTCAGTTCTGAAAAAGGTCGTGCAAAACAGATGAATTATGCCGCTAAACATGCCGCAGGTGATATTCTGTACTTTCTGCACGTAGACACTTTTCCTCCAAAAAACTTTGACAGGATAATCATAGATGCTATTCAAAAAGGTGATGAAGCCGGATGTTTTAGGATGAAATTTGATAGCAATAGCCGTTTTTTGAGTTTCTTTTCCTGGTTTAGCAGAATAAATCATAAGATATGCAGAGGTGGAGATCAATCGCTTTTTATCACCAAAGCATTATTCCATACTTCTGGTGGCTATGATGAAAGTTACAAAATATATGAGGATAACGAATTCACAAGCCGTCTCTATGAGCTTACTAATTTTAAGATCCTTCCGGATAAAGTGCAAACCTCAGCGCGTAAATATGAGCAAATAGGGAAGCTAAAACTTCAATTCTACTTTGGAATAATTCATCTTAAGAATTATTTCGGGGCAGATCCCGAACAGTTGTACCGCTACTATAAAAGAAAAATTTCTGCGTAATTTATTCCGTGGATTTGCAGGCAACTATTTCGTCTCGTAGTCCAGGATTACTCCTTCTGAAATCCATTTTGCCAAAGCCTGCCTATTATCGTAATCCAATATCCGCCGCTGGTCTTTTTTATTGCGAATATTCCCAATTTCTATAAACGTCATTGCAGGCAAGGTTTTCTTGACCAGGTAAAGATTACTCCGGTCTTCAAAAGTTCCCGAATAGCTTCGGTTGGGTTGGTACTTTTTGTATTTCTTTTTAAATGTATTGTGAATGCTTTCAGCAAGTTTTTTACCATTACTACTTTTCTCGTGGTAATAGAAAAAAACATCAATATTTTGTCCTTTACTACGACTATCAACATGAGTAACCACGAGGCGTTGATGTTTACCTTTATGTTTCAGATATAATTTATTTACGGCATCTACACGTTGCTCAAGCCTGTCTTTTTGGTCCAAAGGAATGATCTGGTCAGGTAAGATTAACTCATCCTTATCCATTTCCAGAATTCGTTCATCGCGAATACCGTCATCGGGATCACGCACTATAACATAAACCTGTGCCCCATGGGAAAGTAATTCTCTTGCCAACCTTAGGGTCACGTCGTAGGCATATTCGTCTTCTGAAATAGATTTCCCGGCGTATTGGGTCATAGCGCCTGGATCAGGACCTCCATGTCCTGATATCAAATAATATACTGTGCCTTTTAAACGCTCGCTTTTACCAGTTACCTCGGCATATTTCTCTCCAAAAATATCATAGGAAATTCCTTTTACAGAATTTTTTATTCCTGCAACTTTAGTATCTTCTTTAACGATTTCCAGACTATCTCCTGTTGTTTTAGGAATGACATAGGCCATTCCTTCATACAAATGCAGACTATCCCTAAGTCTTGGCAGGTTAAGAGCAATAAAATCATCATAGGTAATATAGGGGTCAACTCCCTGCTTGCGAAGCAATGAATAAATACCATCCCCTTTTTCAGCAACAACTGATTTCAGCGAATCCTGTGCCACCAAAGTTAAAAGTGGAAACCATAGGAGTATTAAAAGTGGTTTTATAAGATTCTGCGGCACAATAATCAATTTTTACAAAGATTATCAAAAATGTTGCCAAATTGCAAGTACATACGAATAGAAAAAATGGAATAAAATATGGTGATCAATTAGATTGATAAAACAATTTAATGATTTCTTCGGCAGGTTTATTTTGAGGCGTGAATCTGTTATCCATTCCCCCTCCTGCTTTTTCGTGATTAAGAAACCACTTCCATACGAACCCTCCTGCAAACCAGTCCTCCTGCCAAAACTCCTCAAAAATAGCTTTCTTAGCATTTACCTGAGCTTCCAGGTTCACGCCTTCGTCATTTCTATCAACAAGCCATGGTTTTTTTGCAGTATAATCCATACTTCTATATCCAAATTCTGTAAAAAGTACTGGACGGGAGGTTTTTTTTGAAAGAGCAGCAATATTATCTTTCCAGGGTTTCCAACCGGCCTTTAACTGCTCTACCGTTGGGGTTTTTGCATCAGATAAAGGAAAATACGCATCGATGCCTATATAGTCAAGGGATTCCCAAAAGGGGGTTCGTTTGTATTCATCCCAGTTTGAAGCATAGGTTAATTTACCTTTATAAATCTTTCGGATTTTTACAATTAAATCTTCCCAATACTTTGGTCTGTTCATCACAAATTGCTCCAGTTCTGTACCAATACAAAGAATTTCAGCTTTAGTATCCTGGGCTAATTTGGCATAAGTAAGCATAAATTTTTCATAGGATACCTCCAGAATCTTCCAGTCTTCTTCTGTCTCCATCTTTAAGCCCCCTGTAAATTCCCCACGCCATATCCAGATTTGGGGCTTTACCATCACTTTAACGTTGTTTGCCCGCAATAGTTCAATGTACTGCTTAGCACCACCCTGGGTTTCGCCATACCATTGGCGGTCCGTATCAAAAATTATTTCCGGACTTGAAATATCTCTTATAAAACCAAATGGCATTACGGCTGCATGATCCGCGTGAATATTGAGGAAAGCGTCTACATGCTCCTGCACGGCTTTATCCCTGGAAGCAACAAAACTAATTCCATTAATCTTATTTACCGATTGGCTGTTACAAGACAGTTGAAGAATTAACAATATTAGAAACCCGAATCTCTTCATATTTCATATATAAGGACTTTTACAAAAATAAGGTAATAAATCTTGATGTAAATTTAAAGAGGGTGTTAAGTTATTATCTTTATATTCGACATAATGCCTATCAACCTTAAACAACATGGAAAAGATTGTAATTATTGGGAATGGAGTTGCAGGAGTAACCGCCGCAAGACATATCCGTAAAAACTCGAATAAGAGAATTATAATAATTTCTGCTGAAACCGATCATTTCTTTTCCAGAACAGCATTGATGTATGTTTATATGGGTCATATGAAATTTGAACATATAAAGCCCTATGAAGACTGGTTTTGGGAGAAAAACAAGATTGAACTCCTGCGGGGCTACGTCAGTAAGGTAGATCATGAGAAAAAAGAACTGCAGATTGAGGACGCCCGAATATTAAAATACGATAAGTTAGTCCTGGCTACAGGGTCAAAACCCAATAAATTTGGTTGGCCCGGACAGGATCTGCACGGGGTACAGGGTTTGTATTCCAAACAAGATCTCGATTTATTAGAAATCAATGCCCCCAATAAAGAAGTTTGCAAACGTGCTGTTATTGTTGGAGGTGGATTAATTGGAATTGAATTGGCTGAAATGCTTCGAAGCAGAGATATTCCTGTTACTTTTCTAGTCCGTGAAAAGAGTTTTTGGAATGTCGTGCTCCCGGATGGAGAATCAGAGATGCTGAATGAACACATTCTGGATCATCATATAGATCTGCGTCTGGAGGCGAATTTGACTGAAATTCTGGCCGATGATAGCGGCAGGGTAAAGGCTGTTATTACCGATAAAGAAGAAACCATTGAATGTCAAATGGTAGGATTAACCCCTGGTGTTTCGCCTAATGTCTCATTTTTAAACGACTCCGGAATTGAGTTGGGTAGAGGAATTAAGGTAAACCGATTTCTTGAAACTAACATAAAAGATATTTATGCTATAGGAGACTGTGCAGAACAACATGAGCCCATTGGTAATCGCAGACCTATCGAAGCTGTTTGGTATACAGGCCGTATGATGGGAGAAACAGTTGCCCAGTCTATTTGCGGAAACAGGACAGAATACAAACCGGGACACTGGTTTAATTCCGCCAAATTTCTGGACATAGAATACCAAACTTATGGGTGGGTTTTTAGTAGCAACGGCAGAAAAGAACATGAACAACATTTTCATTGGCGACACTCCAAAGAAAAAATATGTCTGACAATTGCTTTTCATAAAGAAACCAGGATATTTCTGGGAATAAATACTTTTGGAATTCGCCTCCGCCACGAGATCTTCGATAAATGGCTAAATGAAGGACGAGATGTTATGCATGTGATTAAATATCTTAAAGATGCCAATTTTGATCCTGAATTCTATGCAGCGTATGAAAATGAAATTGCAGCTGAATTCAATTTAAAATTTGGCACAGATATTAAGCCTGAAAAGAAAAACTGGAAACGAATTTTTGCAATAGGATGAGTCGTTTAACTCTGGAATGGAATTATTAAAAACTTAATAAAACTGAAATAAAGAATGAGCACTGCGGATAAAAGTATGGCACTAACAGGAGAACCGCCTGCGGCTTTGAGTCGATTTCAAAAATTAGCCGTTTTATTGGGATTATCAGGTCTTTTTATTGTTCTGCTTGCTGGTTTTAATGTAGACTTTCCCAATAAAGGAATTTGGCTGAGCATTTCCCTCACGGCAATTTTTATCGGAGTATTTTGGTTTACAAAAGAGGCATATGCTCTAAAACTGAAGGGCATAAAAAATGACGGCGTTTGGTTTAAATCAATATCTTCTAAAGGACTATGGGCCTGGATAACCGGAATTTCGCTTACAGGATTCTATATCGTCCTCTACTTTTTCCCGGAATTTCTGGGACTGGTGAAGAATGGTTCCAATACGGGTATAATTGCATTATTTGACCCACTGAGCAAATTATTGAGCGGTAATCCGGCCAGCCAGTGGTTTGTTTACGGATCACTATATACCGTTGCTATTCTGGCCTTCGGAATTAAATTTATTTGGAAATACCGACATAACAGATACGAAATCATTCGTACAATAAGCGTTATGTTCTTTCAAACAGCTTTTGCATTCATCATTCCCGAAATAATGGCCAGATTAAATGGCAATCTCCCATATTATGATCTGAAGAATATATGGCCGTTAAACTATTATAATTTTGAGAGATACCGTATCAATGCATTTATAGATTCAGGAGATATTGGCATGGCTATGCTCCTATTCGGTGTATTGTCCGTTTTTGTGATCTCCCCTATTCTGACTTATAAATATGGTAAACGCTGGTACTGTTCCTGGGTTTGCGGTTGCGGTGGATTGGCCGAAACAGCAGGAGATTCATTTAGACAGTTAAGCGATAAAAGTCTATCGGCTTGGAAAGTTGAGCGCTGGGTGGTTCATAGTGTTGTAGTTTTTGTTACTCTAATGACTACAGCCGTAATTTATTCCTATCTGGGCAACGATACCAGCAAATATTGGTTGACTAAAAATTATTTTCTTATTGGTGTAGCCCTGTTATTGACCTTGATTTTCGTTCTGGTTATGGTATTCAAAAGAGAGCAATTTCAAAAAGATGCCCGTTACGGTGCTATTGGATATTTCGCGATAATTATGGCCCTTATTGGTTTTCACTACCTCAGTGGAGATGGCAACGTATTCCTTTTTAAATCTGAAACTTTAAGGAAATCATATGGATTTCTCATTGGCAGTATTTTTTCGGGGGTTATTGGCACAGGTTTCTATCCTATTTTCGGCAACCGGGTCTGGTGTCGCTTTGGGTGCCCTATGGCCGCAATTTTAGGTTTTCAACAACGCTTGTTTTCAAGATTCAGAATAACAACTAACGGTGGCCAGTGCATATCATGCGGCAATTGTTCTACATATTGTGAAATGGGCATCGATGTGCGTGCTTATGCTCAGAAAGGCGAAAACATTGTACGCTCAAGCTGTGTTGGTTGCGGCATATGTTCTGCAGTATGTCCGCGAGGTGTTTTGAAACTGGAGAATGGCCCATTAAAAGGACGTATTGATGGTAATGAGGTCTTGTTGGGCAATGACGTAGATTTAATGACTCTGGTAAACCAAAAATAGATATTACCTGGTATAGTTAACTTTAATACTGTCTTTAAGTCTTATTTTTTCAATCTTTCATATTGTTTGTACTTCTATTGTTCTCCTTAAGAAAATGGAATTAAAAAGAATTATTTCAGGTATCGATGGTGCCATAAATAATGATATTTTTGCACCGCATAAGCCGAAGAATATTTCTTTATTGGTGAGAAATGACCGAAATAAATAATAGACGTGGAGAATAATAAATCATTTTGGAAAGTATGACAGATATCAAGGTCATAATCCCGGCTTATAATGAAGCAAATTCCATTGCAAAGGTCATTGAGGAAATCCCGGCTATAGTTTCTGAAATAATTGTTGTAAACAATAACTCATCGGATGATACGGCAATAAACGCAACAAGAGCAGGAGCTACGGTACTAAATGAAACTCGAAAAGGCTATGGATATGCCTGCCTCCGAGGAATGGATTATATCGCAAAGAAGTCCAGGAAGCCCAATATTATCGTATTTATCGACGGAGACTATTCAGATTACCCGGAAGAGCTAAACAAAATTGTAAAACCTATTCTGGAGGAAAATGTGGATATGGTGATTGGAGCAAGAACAAAAGCGTTAAGAGAGGATGGCTCTATGACCCCGCAGCAAATTTTTGGCAATAAATTGGCCACATTTTTAATGAAGTTGCTTTTTGGGTCAACATTTACAGATTTAGGACCTTTTAGGGCAATTAAATACGAGAAGCTTTTGGAGCTGGAAATGGAAGACAAAACCTATGGTTGGACCATAGAAATGCAGCTAAAAGCACTTAAAAATAAAATGTCATATGTCGAAATACCAGTGCATTACAAGAAAAGAATTGGTGTTTCTAAGGTGTCAGGCACAGTAAAAGGTAGTATATTTGCAGGCGTAAAAATATTGGGTTGGATTTTTAAATACAGTTTAAAATAATATGGGACTAACAATTGCTTACATCATTATTGGGATTTACAGCACATCCTTGTTACTGATCTTTTTTTACAGTCTGGCACAATTGAACCTTTTGGTCAATTATTTAGGGAATAAGAAGATAAATGAGGTTGCTCCTAAATACAATTTGCTGGACGCAAAGGAGATTCCCTTTGTCACTATTCAGCTACCCATATACAATGAAGAATACGTTGTGGAACGCTTGCTGGAAAATATTTCCAAAATGGAATACCCTAAAAGCAAACTTGAAATTCAGGTTTTAGACGACTCCACAGATAAATTAACGGTTGAAGAAACAGCAGGAAGAATTAAAGCTCTGCAGGAAACCGGATTAGACATACAGCACATTCGAAGAGAAAACAGGACAGGTTATAAGGCAGGGGCCCTTAAAGAGGGTCTAAAAATAGCAAAAGGTGATTTCATAGCTATATTTGATGCCGATTTTCTTCCGGAATACGACTGGTTAAAGAAAACAGTTATTTATTTTAAAGATGAGGAAATAGGTGTTGTTCAAACCAGGTGGGGACATATTAACAGAGACTATTCTACGCTTACAAAAATTCAGGCTTTTGCACTAGATGCGCATTTTACACTTGAACAGGTTGGAAGAAATGCAAAAGGTCACTTTATTAATTTTAACGGAACAGCAGGTATCTGGAGAAAAGAATGTATTCTTGATGCAGGAAACTGGGAAGGCGATACCTTAACCGAAGACCTGGACCTTAGCTACAGAGCCCAGTTAAAAAACTGGAAATTCAAATACCTTGAAGATGTCGAAACCCCGGCTGAACTTCCCGTAGTTATCAGCGCTGCGAGATCACAACAATTCAGATGGAATAAAGGTGGTGCAGAAAACTTTAGAAAAACCGTATGGAGTGTTATTACCTCTAAGAATATTTCATTCAAAACCAAATTTCACGGGGTAATGCACCTGTTAAACAGTTCCATGTTCCTCTTTGTTTTTATAGTAGCCTTGTTGAGTATTCCAATGCTATATATAAAGAATATGTATGGCCATTTAGGTTGGATATTTGAAGTAACCAGCTTTTTCATATTAAGTACGGTCATATTATTCATATGCTATTGGTTCACCTATAAAAGTATACAGGGGAGTAGTTTTGATAATTTTGTGGATTATATAAAACTTTTCTTTACATTTTTCTCCGTAGCTCTCGGCTTCTCCTTGCACAATACGGTTGCTGTTCTTGAAGGACATATGGGAAAAAGAAGTGAATTTGTACGAACGCCCAAATTCAATATCAATAATCTAACAGACAGTTGGAAGGGTAATAAATATCTGGCTAAAAAGATATCGCCCAATATGATTCTTGAGTTTGGCCTGATGATCTATTTCCTTTTTGGAATGTATAGTGCTATTCCTTTAAATGATTTTGGTTTGTTCCCTTTTCATTTTATGTTGTTCCTCGGATTCGGTTTTGTCGCACTTAAATCGCTTTCTGCTCAAACCTAAGCACTTAATAATAGCTTAAATCATAGAGCGTACAGGGATAACTTTAGACTTTTTTATTGGCACATTTGTACGACATTTAAGTGCTTGAAAATTATCAATTTTTGTGTACTTTGTAGAGACCAAACTATAAAGACCAATGGCTTCAAGGATTTCCTCCTATTGGAATCTCCATAAATTTACAATTCTAATGGTATTGGCAAGCCTCTTGTTCTATACCAGCTTCGCATATGACCTTGTGCGAACAGATTTCATAAAGCTTATCAGCCTTTTTTTTGCCCTCTTTTTCCTCTGTTATAAACTGATTCAATTTGAAAAGTGGAATTTTAATTTTCTGCTGATTTCCGGTATTCTTTTTCGTTTGATTTTTCTTTTGGTCGAACCAAACTTGTCTCAGGATTTCTATAGATTTATCTGGGATGGTGAATTAGTCCTCTCAGGTATAAATCCGTATTTACAGTCACCTGATACTATTATGGAAAATGGCGGGATACTTTTGGCCAATGCTCAGGAATTGCATAACGGCATGGGCTCTTTAAGCGCCAGACATTTTAGTAATTATCCGCCTTTAAATCAACTGCTGTTTGCTATTTCTGCCTTTTTGGGAGGGAAGAGTATTATGGGATCTTTAATAGCCATGAGATCTATTATTATACTGGCCGATATTGGCATCTATTATTTTGGGAAGAAATTACTGCGCTACCTAAACAGATCACCATATCTTATTTTCTGGTATTTTTTAAATCCCCTGGTAATCATAGAACTTACAGGTAATCTGCATTTTGAAGGCGTGATGCTATTTTTCTTTATTTGGGGCTTGTGTTTAATTACGCTAAATAAGTGGTTGTTTGCAGCTATCGCATTTGCATGTTCCATTTCAGTGAAACTCGTGCCCTTAATGTTCCTTCCTTTGTTTATTACCTATTTTGGATTCAGGAAAAGTATGAAATTTTATATAGTGCTGGGATTAGTTATTTTAATGGGTGTTTTACCATTTTACTCATCCGAATTCCTTAACAATTATACGAATACAGTTGGCTTGTGGTTTTCTAATTTTGAATTCAATGCCGGCATCTACAATTTAATTAAGCAGATCGCGATAAAATTTGATGCAAAACCATGGGAGCTAATTAAAATCTATGGGAAATTAGTTCCATATATAATGATAGGTTTTGTGTTGTTACTGACTTTTTTAAGGGATAATAAAAAAATGCCAATCCTAATAAGTTCTATGTTATGGGTGCTCGTACTTTATTACTTCCTGTCTTCCACGGTGCATCCATGGTATATAATTTTCCTCGTAGGGTTGTCCGTTTTTACAGATTACCGTTTCCCACTGGCCTGGTCAGTAGTGATCATTTTAAGTTATTCTGCTTATGAAAACCCTGAATTCAAAGAGAATCTTGGGTTTCTCTTTATTGAATATTTCGTAGTATTTGGATTTATGATTTACGAAATATTTAAATTGAAAGGTGTAAAATTACTAATTCGTAAAAATTAGAACGCAAATTATGATAGTTCAATTTAATTTGTACATTTGATCTGCAATGAAAAAATGCACAAACATAACTTTGCCTCTTTGGAATTATA
>Ga0316189_10004989_pt1 | contig 12711 bp, 9 predicted proteins | sample LowCovwburrow_MG_FD_204930 | JGI IMG/M metagenome (GOLD analysis project Ga0316189, IMG submission 204930) | Coastal sediment microbial communities from Maine, United States - Lowes Cove worm burrow | ecosystem: Environmental > Aquatic > Marine > Coastal > Sediment | place: USA: Maine... | reverse complement strand
CTCGTAAGACACTCGTTTATATTAAAGATGAGGAGTTTGAAGCTAAAAAGAAACTTCAAAGCTGGATAAAGCAAGTTACTGAAATACAATTTCAAAACTACAGTACCCATTTATATAGTGAATTCGTTAATAAAGCAACTTCGATAAAAGAAGTTTTACCAACTTATGATGATTCTAAAAAAGCTGTTGATGCAAGAATTATTCTAAGAGATAATTTTGATGCCCTTTTGTCAAAAAATAGTGATGTTCTTATTTTTGGTGAAGATGCCGGTCAAATTGGTGATGTAAATCAAGGTCTAGAGGGTTTACAAGAAAAATATGGAGCAATAAGAGTAGCCGATACCGGCATTAGAGAAGCAACTATAATTGGTCAAGGTATTGGTATGGCCATGAGAGGATTAAGACCTATTGCTGAAGTTCAATATTTAGATTATTTACTTTACGGAATCCAAATTTTAAGTGATGACTTAGCAACCTTACGATATCGTACACTTGGCAAACAAAAAGCACCTTTAATTGTTAGAACACGTGGTCATAGATTAGAAGGTATTTGGCATTCAGGATCTCATATGGGGGCCGTTATACATTTATTAAGAGGAATGTATATTCTCGTTCCAAGAAATATGACTAAAGCAGCAGGTTTCTATAATACGCTACTAGAAAGTGATGAACCCGCTTTAATCGTAGAAAACTTAAATGGATATCGTTTAAAAGAACAATTACCTACTAATATGGGTGAATTCAGAACACCTATTGGCGTAGTTGAAACTATTAAATCAGGTTCTGACATAACAGTAGTTTCATATGGGTCGACTTTAAAATTGGTACAAGAAGCAGCAATCGAATTAGCTAAGTCAGATATTGATATTGAAATTATTGATGCTCAATGCTTACTACCATTTGATTTAAATAAGGATGTTCTTAAAAGTCTTAAAAAGACCAATAGGCTTGCAATTGTTGATGAAGATGTGCCTGGAGGTGCTTCCGGCTATTTATTAGACCAGATTTTAAATAAGCAAAACGGATATCATTTCTTAGACAGTCAACCAGTTACTATTTCATCAAAAGATCACAGATCTGCTTATGGATCTGATGGCGATTATTTTTCAAAACCATCAATTGAAGATATTTTTGAGGGTATTTATGCTATGATGCATGAGGTAGATCCAATAAAATACAAGAATCTTTATTAAATAACGTTTTCTCTTGTTATATATATAAAAGTATTTTTTACTTTTGAATTTACAAATTCACTCTAATATTTTTAAAATGAAATTGATTAAAATAATATTCTCATTCCTTACCCTACTCTTATTTTCATTCAATATGTCGGCACAATCTACTAATGATGAATCTAAAGGCTCTTTAAATAGTGGAAGTATTGATAGTCAGTTTGATTATTTATACAGAAAATCTCCTAAATGGGAAGATTATAGAAGTGTAAAAGTTAATATGCTCTTTAAGTTTAAAAAGAATGTTTCTGATTCTCTAGAATTAGGTAGAGCAAAACTTAAACAGGCAAATACAACAATTTCGATTCAAAAAAATGAAATTGAAACTTTAAAAACTGATTTAAGCAAAACTAATGAAAACTTGACTTCAGTAACTGAAGAAAAAGATAGTATTCGTTTTTTAGGAATTCCTTTAAGTAAAACCGGATATAATACCATACTCTGGTCAATTATTGCAGGTCTTACGGCGGCATTGGTATTATTTATAGGTAAATTTAGAATGAGTAATTCGATTACTATTCAAGCGAAAAATTCCAAAGCAGAAATTGATGAAGAATTTGAAAGTTATAGGCAACGATCAATCGAACGTGAGCAGAAACTTAGACGTGAATTGCAGGATGAACTAAACAAACAAAAATACGCCAGTCAAGAGGCTAAAAAGAAATAAATAGTATACTTTTTAAAGGCCCTTATGAAGGGTCTTTTTTTGTTTTAGAGAAATAATTTAAGAATATTCATACAATAAAATTAGAAATAATTAGTTATTTAATTCTCCTCTTTAGTGAAAACATTTTATTTATTAACAAACAATTATAGTTGAATTAGTATTGTATATTTTTGCAGCCAAATGAAAAAAAGAATTTTACTCTTACCTCTTGTTTTTTTGCTAATTTTCCCAACTTATGGCTGGGAAACTTTACCAATTGACCCTACTTTAAAAACTGAATCAACAAAAATATCACTTACCCAATTTAGCCTAGATTTTTATTCAGTATTAAATGATAAAGATTTAGATTTCAATTCTTTTGAAGCTGCTTTTAAAGGGTATTTAGAACTAAAATCAATAGGTCAATTAAATAATAATAGGTTTCTTACTATTATTGATTTCAGTAAATCATCAAACCAAAATAGATTGTTTGTTATAGACATTGAAAATAGAAACATTAAACATAAAAGTCTTGTAGCTCATGGTAGGAATTCTGGTTATGAATATGCTTCAAATTTCTCTAATAAAATAAGTAGTTATAAAAGTAGTATAGGCTTTTATAAGACAGCAGAAACATATACAGGAAAACATGGTTTTTCTTTACGACTTGATGGCTTGGAATTTTCAAATAACAATGCAAGGTCAAGGGCTATCGTTATGCATGGAGCCGATTATGCTAGTGAAAATTTTAGGAAGAGAAATGGAAGATTAGGTAGAAGTTTAGGCTGCCCATCAGTACCTATTAAAGAACATAAACAAATCATTGAAACTATAAAAGATGGAACTTGTTTCTTTATTTATGCGCCGCAAAAATCTTATTTATCAAAATCAAAATTAATCAATTCAAATCCTGAAAAACTGATTTCTAGTATAGCCTCGTCTTTAATTAATTAAATATTGTTCTGCTATCTGTGCTATTAACTTTTTATCATATCCATAGATATCATTATAAAATATTAACTTTTCATTTTCATCAACACTTGCTGTAAAATAATAGAGATAAACCGGTAAGCTCTTTTTTAATTTTATGGTTTTTTCTTTTTTCATATCGATGAATTTATAAATACTATCTAAGGTATATTCATTTTTATCAGACTCTAAAATATAATCAGCCAATTGCATCGCCTTTTCTACTCTAACACAGCCATGACTATAGGCTCTACTCTCATAATTAAAATAACGCTTCGAAGGTGTATCATGTAGATAAATAGCATATTTATTTGGAAAAATAAATTTCACAAATCCAAGTGCATTTGAACTGCCTCCTTTTTGCCTAATTAAATAATTAAAATTGTCTTCATTCATTTCATTCCAATTTACCGTATCAATTTTTACTGAATCTCTTCTATAGGTCAAAACTTCATAATTGTTACTTTTTAGAAAAGTGGAATCTTTTTGAGCTTTTATTAGAAGTTCTTCAACTGAAATTTTTCGAGGCACATTCCAATAAGGGTAGGCAATGACATATTGAATTGAATCCTTTAATTCCGGAGTTTGGTTCTTCTCTTTTCCAACTACAATTTTTGATATTAACTTGACGATATCCTTGTCATAAACCTTTAACTGAAAAGAAGGAATATTTGCAAATATAAATTCTGACGGCAATTTATCTTTCCAACGCCAACGTTCAAGGTTAGCCGAAAGTGTTTGATAATACTCATAAGGACTCATTGATAGGGCCATGGCAGTATTTTTACCAATCACACCATCTGGTTTCAAACCATGCTCTAATTGAAATTTTTTTAGCGCTCCCGTGTACAATGAATCATTTATAATTGTATCGAGATAATTATGTAACACTAATGCTTTTTTAGATTGAATAATTGCCTTGATAGAGTCTACCCTAAAGTTTTCAACTTTAACATTCTCTGTACTTAACGAAGATGTGTTTAAATAGTCTACTAGTTTTCTTTGCAGTTTATCATATTGTTTATGTGTAGGTTGTAACTCGAATAATTTTTCTAATAAACTATCTTTTATATGAGCACCGTACATATAATCAGGCATGTCTATTAAAAATTTCTTTCGAGGCAAACTTGTAATTGAGTCAATCGAGTTTAAAATTCCATAATTCAAATGTTTACCATACAACATATAAAAATTAGTCAGTAATAATTCAACATCAGAGGCGAGTTTATAGCGATCATTTCCATATTTTACGTTGTTAATTTTTTGCCTGAGTGTATATAATAAAGGAGTATAATATAAAGATGAAGCGATTCCATAAGCTCTTGATTCTGACAATTTTTCAATCAGATGTTTACCGTTCTCATTTATTTCAATCGAATCATTTATCCAAATGAGCTTGTTTCCATTATTATTATAAAAAGAATTAATCCATTGAACGCTATCTAGAGCTACATTTTGTATTTCGGTAGCACTGTCTATTTGTTTAAAATTATTATAAAAATAAGCATCTAACTCTTTTTTATAATCAATTTTAGGTATAGATACACTATTTTTCTTAGGCTCTGGAGCACATGAATAAAGAAAAATAAAGATAATTGGATAAAGAATATATTTTATCATAGCAACACCTTAAACAAGTAAAGCGATTTATTAAATATACAAAAATTCGATTCACTAACCATAATTAATAAGCGTGTTGCCAATGGAACATTGTAAACATAGCTGTTTTGAGCAATATTCATTCTTTAGCTGTATCAGGGCCTGGCTTTCAAGTGCATTTTTTGAGTTAATCTTTAAGTCATTAAACTTATCAATAATGGTATTTTTCTCTGACTTAATCTCTCGTGTCATCTGCAATAACTCCTCCACATTTAATTTACCAAGTTGTTTTAAATATATAAATTTTAAAGGAATGATTGTATTGATCAACAGTAGATCAACAAAATTTTTTGTGATTTTTTTAGTACTTTTTTTAGACGTAGCAGTAAATGAATAATGAGTTTTCCAATACGTTGAAACTGAAATATCAAAAATGCTGTAGAAATCTTTTAATTGAGTCGTTTCGATTAATTTTGAGAATAAATTTTGATGCTGATTATATAAGGCTGCAAGCTGTGCGAGGCGAATTGTTGGAAAATTATTGGGTCGTAATCTAAAAAATTGAAACCTTTCTCCTAATCTATCAATCAACCTAAATTTACTTTTTATATAATCATACTCCTTTTGTAAATGTAAATAATAAGAATCCTCAACCGTATCGTTTAGCAAGTTAGCTTGACCAAAAAATAAGGCTTCTAAACTTTCCAGATCATATTGTTGCCTCTTGATAATACTAAAATCCAGTCGATTTGCCCAATCAAAAAATACATCACCGTTAATTTTGAGTCCAAAATTTTTAGCTAATAATTTAAATAAGACGGACTCCCAATCATTTTTTGAACTAATGAGTAGTTGATTAATTAATTTCGCTTTTTGTTCTAAACGTTCAATATATAGCCGTTCCAACCAGTTATCGAGTAAGAAATGATCTATGATACCAATATTGTTTTCACAATTTATCCACTTGCGTGAGCCTATGAATAATTTTTGGTAGTTATGCTGCACTTCCTTATTCACATAGGTCTTTAATTCCAGCGTTGGTATAAGCGCCTTGTCTTTTCTATAAATATTTACATCATGTTCCCAAACCACATGTAAAATAACCGCATCATAATTCTCATCTTTTTCATGTCCATGTACATACCAATCAGAAGATTTTACATGTAATTCTACATTACCAGCCCATTTTTGATCTCCAATTCTCAATTGTGCATTAAAAAAATCAGGTCCTGAATTTTTATTTTCCTGCCCTGCATATTGCACCTGAATTTGTTCTCCTTGAACCGAGGAAAGCTTTTTATTTGCAAAAGATTGAAATTTCCAGATATAGGCTATAAAGTCTTCCTTCATTCTAGAAAAATACAAAATTTAAATAATTTTATCGATTTAATTTAAACCAAAAATAAGCCAAACTTCATTCCTAGCCGTACATATAAATAGGTAACAATCGACATAATTTATTAAAATGGAACCATATCCTAGCATTAAAAGAAACTTCTAAAATATTAGCCTTTACTATATATCAATCGATAAATTAAAATTGCCGCTCTTTTTGTTAGATCTTCAATTGAATTTAAATTTACAGTCTCTTGAGGTGTGTGGGCACCACTACCCATAGTACCTAAACCATCTAAACAATCAACATACTCAGCAACAAAAGAAACATCTGCAGCACCTCTTTTACCCGGATCATATCCTTCCACAGCACCTTTATTCAAATCTATACTTACATTGCTTAAGACTTCTAATAACCTCTTGTTTCCCTCTGTAGGCCCCATAGAAGGGTAACTATCAATAAACGAAACCTTTGCTGATGTATGAGGTAAATTATTGGCTACAATTGCTCTCATTTTGTTTCGTGCATTTTCTTTTTGTTCTTCACTAATAAAACGTAAACCCCCTTTTACAACGGCTGTTTGAGCAACAACATTTCCTTTACCAAAAACAGTTCCTTTACTCAATGCTTCGTCAAAATTCATTTGAGTTCCACCCAAGATCACGCCCGGATTAAAAGTTAAATACTCTTCTCCTCTCACATCATTATAAAATTCGTTCAATATTCTTGACATTTCAAAGATGGCTCCAGCACCTACTCTATCATTAAAAATTCCCGATGAATGTGCTCTTTTTCCCGTTACTTCAACTTTCCATCCAGAAGAACCTCTTCTGGCTACTGTGGCATTATTATAGCCTGTTGCGGTTTCAAAACCCAGAGCAATATCACTTCTTTTAGCGGCTTCTATCAAATCTCTTCTACTTATTGCTATCGGTTTTCCAGTGCTTTCTTCATCACCAGTATAGGCTGCAATTACTTGTACATTTTTTAAAAGTCCGTTATCCGCTAGTGCTTTTAAAGCGTATAACATGATCACATTGCCTCCTTTCATATCATTTCCGCCGGGTGCATGTGCAATACTGTCATTAACCATTTTAAATTCCTGAAAAGGACTGTCTTCTTCAAAAACTGTATCTAAATGACCTATCAATAATATTCTTTTTCCTTTCTTTCCTTTGGTTTCTGCAAATAAATGACCAGATCTATTTACTTCCGATAAATCTATCCAGCTCGTTTCAAAACCCATATTATCATAAGCTTCTTTAAAAACCATACCAACCTTTTTAACACCAGCATGATTCATGGTTCCACTATTGATATTGACAACTTGTTTTAAAAACTCAATTGCTTGAGCATTATTCAGCTTTACAGCTTTCAGAATTTTTTGCTCAGTGCGTGTAATTTTCTGTCCAAAACTTAATCCTATAACCAGTAAACAAGTAATTGTTACTAATTTTCTAAAAATTGATTTTTTCATATTATCTATATTTTTAACGAATGGCACTTATCACGTCATGCTTGGTTATGATATGGAACTTTCCATTTTCTAAGTCAACCAAGACGGCTTGATTGTTTTTATTAATTAATTTTGATATTTCTTCAACCGAGGTATTTTTCATAACTACGGGAAATTTATTGCTCATAACTTCTTTTATAGGTTTATCAGTAATATTCCTATCTTCAAAACACAATCTAAATAAATTACTCTCATCAACTGAACCTACAAAACCATTAGTGTCTTCAACAGGAATTTGAGATATATTATATTGACTCATTCTATCAATAGCATGAGAAACGAGTTCTTCTGTTTTAACCGTTATTAAAGGCTTATCAATATGGTTCCTAATCAAATCATTCGCAACTGTTACCTTTTCTTCTAAAAAGCCTCTTTCTCGCATCCATTCATCATTAAACATTTTACCCACATAGCGACTCCCATGATCGTGAAATAATACAACAACCACGTCATCTTTTTTAAATTCATGCTTTAGCTGTAATAATCCTTTTATTGCAGAGCCTGCTGAATTTCCTACAAAAATACCTTCTTCTTTTGCTAATTTTCGGGTATAGACCGCAGCATCTTTATCTGTTACTTTTGTAAAACCATCTATGATATCAAAATCAACATTCTTTGGTAAAATATCTTCGCCAATTCCTTCTGTTATGTATGGGTAGATTTCATTTTCATCAAAAATTCCAGTTTCATGATACTTTTTAAATACTGAACCGTAAGTATCTACTCCCCAAATTTTAATATTTGGATTTTTTTCTTTTAAATATTTACCAACTCCTGAAACAGTACCTCCGGTACCAACACCAACAACAAAATGCGTAATCTTACCGTCGGTTTGCTTCCAGATCTCTGGAGCTGTTTGTTCATAATGTGCAATTGCATTTGAAGGGTTGTCATACTGATTTACATACCATGAATTTGGTGTTTCGGTAGCTAAGCGTTTTGAAACTGAATAATATGAACGAGGGTCTTCTGGTTCAACGTTGGTAGGACAAACTACAACCTCCGCTCCTACCGCACGTAAAATATCCATTTTTTCTTTAGATTGCTTATCGCTTATCACGCAAATTAATTTATACCCTCTAACAATTGCAACCAGGGCTAAGCCCATTCCTGTATTTCCTGATGTACCTTCAACAATTGTCCCACCTGGTTTTAATCTGCCATCTGCTTCTGCATCTTCAATCATTTTCAAAGCCATTCTGTCCTTTACAGAATTACCTGGATTAAATGTTTCAACTTTAGCTAATACTAAAGCCTCAACATCCTCAATAATAGTATTTAATTTTACAAGCGGGGTATTACCAATGGTTTCCAATATATTTTTTGCGTACTCCATTATCTCAATTTATACTGCAAAAATAATGAATGTCATTTACAAAACAGGGTGCTTAAGAAAACATTCTTGGAAAAGTATCCTTAATAGATTTTTTTAAGATAACTAAGCGAAATGTAGAACGAAGAAAACCAGTTCCATAACCTAAAAACTGTACTAAAGTTGCATACATACTTGACATAGCAACAAAAGGGTTTTTACTAACAATTAAGCTATCTAAAAATATTAATATAAAATAAAGTATATATACGTAAAGAAATATTTTGAATTCAAAAAAATATACAATGATCGAAAAAAGCGAGCCCGCCATAAACAGGCTGGGAAACCAATATGTAATTTTAGCTGTATTAGGATGCTGCTTATTCAGCACGGGCCTGGCAGCCCCAAAATTAATAGTTTGATCAAAAAAACTAGTCCATGATATTCTTCGTTTGTGATATACAAAAGCAGTCTCAATGAATTGAGATTCAAAACCTTCTTGCCATAGCCTCAAAGTTAAATCAATATCTTCACCGAAATGCTGACTATTAAATCCTCTAGTTCTAGTAAAAGCAACTTTTGATAAGCCCATATTAAAACTACGCGGCTGAAACTTGCTTTTCATACTCTTTTTACCTCTAATTCCTCCAGTTGTTAGTACCGAAGTCATCGCATAATTAATCGCCTTTTGAGTCACCGTAAACGAAGGAAGAGCAGCATCTGCACCACCAAAGAAGTCGGTGAAGCTATTTTTTAGTGCTTTGTCAACTTCAGCGATATAATTGTTTGGTAAAATACAATCAGAATCAAGAATAATGAAGTAATCGCCTGAAGCTTTTTGCATACCAAAATTTCTTGATAATCCAGGCCCACTATTATCTTTAATAAAATAATGAACATTTAATTTATCACTATATGAATTCACTACCTTATTAGAAGTATTAGCAGAGCCATCTTCTACAACAACAACTTCAAAAGCCTTTCTAAAAGTTTGTGTTTTTAAACTTTCTAAAAGTTCTTCTAACTCCTGAGGTCTGTTATAAACTGGTATGATGATAGAATAATTGATACTCACTAGATTTATTCGAAAAGATCAAAAATAAAAAAAGCTCTCTAATAAAGAGAGCTTTTTAAAATATATAAATTGATTATTTATTTTTTAATAATTTTAAAAATTCCCACGCTATTGCCAACATAAGCTCTTACAAAATAAATTCCAGTTGAAAAATCGGAAAGATCAATTGTAGTTTTTAATGTTGATGGTGAGAATAATCTTAATTGTTGTCCAAAGGCGTTATAAACTGCTAAATGTCTTATTTCTTCTTTGGCATTTAACTGCAATCTATCATTAACAGGATTTGGATAAAAAGAAAATCCTTTTGCAATTAACTCTTCAATTGATAATACTGAAGACGTTATATTTAAGCTAAAAATCCCCTCTGGCTGATCAGTAGTCCCATTTGGATGCCCAATATTTATATAATAAGTAGTGCCTATAGTAGAAGTAAATGTTACCGATTCTGCAATTCCAATTAAACCATCATTAGAAAATGCTGCACAGGTAAAAGATCCACAGGACCCTGAATAAATACCAATCTTAGCATCCCATGAGGTTGGTGTTACCGTAAATGTTAAATCACCTCCATTTCCAACAAAAGAATACCAAACTCCATCATTCATAGCACTACCACATCCAGAAACATCAATGAAACCAGAATTATTAGTTGCCGAAGAGGCGTCTACCGAGTTTGAAAATGGAAATGCACCAATACTCTGGGCATTTGCACAATCGTCATTAGTAGGTGCCATTGGGGCAGTACCAACACAAATGTCAAACGTTGTATCATGACTACCGGTTCCTTTTGTAAAAACCCTAATTAAATACGTATTACCTATTGTTAAACCAGTTAAATTACTTGAATTTGGATCACTACAAAAAACTATATTTCCTGAAGTTAACGAACCACAATCTCCTGTGAGTCCGCCATCAAATACCGAATGATACAAATCTGTTTGTGAACCAGAAATATTTAAAAGACTTATTGCGTGTGAGGTTTCGGTAGCAACAAACTTAAACCAAACATCATCATCTGCATTTGTAGAAGAACCAGTACAAACATTTACCTCAGAAGATTCCGTAGCTTCTGCTATTGTTCCCGGAGTAACTGTTCCACATAAAAAATTAGCATTTACAGTTAAAGTCGTAGCATTAGAACAATCGTCATTTGTGGGAGCATCAATTGGATTAATACCGTAATCATTGGCATTTATTACATTAGTCATTAATGCAAAAAATAATAAGAATAATATTGTAGCTTTTTCTTTCATTAGCTCAATTTTAAATAGTTTTCGGTTAATTTTTTTAATGATCTCATAAAAACATTACAATTCACAATAATTAGAACGTCCATTTGACGAAAAAATTATATATATAATTAAAAGTTATTTATTTGAAAATAAGGACTTAATGCATTTAATCCCTTATTCTTGCTCATCAAAATAATCCATTACAGACTGGCTTACGCCCATATTAGAAAAACCTCCATCATGGAAAAGATTCTGTAAGGTAACCATTTTCGTTAAATCAGAAAACATTGAAATTGTATAATTAGCACATTCTAAAGCTGTTGCATTACCAAGTGGCGACATTTTATCTGCATAAGCAAAAAACCCATCAAAACCTTTGACACCTTGCCCGGCCGTGGTTGGCGTAGGAGATTGAGATATTGTATTTACACGAACTTTTTTATCTACCCCAAAAAAGTATCCAAAACTTCTAGCAATTGATTCTAAATAAGCTTTATTATCAGCCATATCATTATAATCTGGGAAAACTCGTTGTGCTGCCATATAAGTCAAGGCTACAATTGAACCCCATTCATTCATTGCATCTTGCTTATACAATACATTCATTACCTTGTGAAATGAAACCGCAGATACATCCCAACCTTTTGTTGTAAAATCGTAATTGGATTCTGTATAATGTTTTCCTTTTCTAACATTAACCGACATACCTATAGAATGTAGTACAAAATCTAATTTACCTCCTAAGATTTCCATAGATTTTTCAACAAGATTGTCAAGATCTTCCATAGAAGTTGCATCGGCGGGTACAATTTGAGAGCCAGTTTTTTCTGCTAATTCATTTATCGCACCCATTCTCATAGCAATTGGGGCATTAGTAAGCACAAATTGAGCACCTTCTTCATGTGCTCTTTCTGCTGTTATCCACGCAATTGAATTTTTATCGAGGGCTCCAAAAATAATTCCTTTTTTTCCTTTTAATAAATTATACATATAATTGAATGTTTGTTCTTAGTTCATAAAACAAATTTAAGCCTAATTTTAGAATTATGTATTATTAACTTAGTAATTGTTTAGCATGTTCTATAGCAGATTTTGCAATATCTTTACCTCCCAGCATTTCCGCTAATTCTTTAATTCTTTCTCTATCACTTAATAGTTTAATGTCAGTTATTGTTTTGTTATTAATTTCTTGTTTAAATACTTTAAAATGATACTTGCCCTTTGCCGCTATTTGTGGTAAATGTGTAATTGAAATTACCTGCATTTTATCACTCATGCCTTTCATGATTACTGCCATTTTATTGGCCACTTCACCAGACACACCTGTATCTATTTCATCAAAAATTATAGTTGGTAAATTAATATGCTCAGAAAGTAAGGCTTTAACAGATAACATGATTCTAGACATTTCTCCACCAGAAGCTACTTTTTTTAAACTATCAAAATTCGAACCTTTATTTGCTGATATTAAAATCTGTAATTCATCTTTGCCATTTGCTAAAAAGGTGTCACCTGCTTTTAGTTCAATTTTAAATCTGGTGTTCTTCATAGCCAAGCCAGCCAAGGTAGCTTCCAATTGATTTTTTAAATCAGGAATAACTTTAATCCTAGTTTTATGTAATTCAAGAGCTAGTTTATTTAGTTGACGTTTTACCTTATCAGTCTCATTTTTTTTCGATTCCAAAATTTGAGAAGCATTGTTTACGTTATCCACCTTAAGAGAAAGGGATTCTTGTAATTCTAAAAGCTCAGCTATTGAACTAACATTATGTTTTTTCTGTAAGAGGTAGATCA